>Ga0081539_10001268_pt1 | contig 44566 bp, 43 predicted proteins | sample TabmetS4T2R2_FD_71023 | JGI IMG/M metagenome (GOLD analysis project Ga0081539, IMG submission 71023) | Tabebuia heterophylla rhizosphere microbial communities from the University of Puerto Rico - S4T2R2 | ecosystem: Host-associated > Plants > Roots > Rhizosphere ... | reverse complement strand
GCCTATAGCGGGGGGTCTTTTCAACTTTCCCGGGTCCCGCGCCGGCGGCGGCCCGCCGCTCCCGCCGGAGACCGCTGCGGCCGGCGGCTCGCCAGGGCTCGCCGAGATCCCCGGCCTCCGCTGCCACCTCCGCGCGCCAAGCCCACCAGAGCGGGACCGTTCCCACCAGCGGCGAGGGACATTGTGGACAGAACGCGGTGGCCAGCCACGGACGGGCGCAGCCACGGACCATGACGGCGTCGCGCTAGCCCAAATGGTCGAAATGTGCAGTGCCGCCGCACCGCCGGTAACGTAGCGTAATCAGATTCGGGGCGTAGGTGTGGATCTAGAACGGTTAGGGTCGATATAGCGCCCTAACCGTTCTAGATCGCGAACCTGGTGCCGGTTACCCGGCACAGTGGCTACCACCTGCGACCGAGGGGCTCTGGCTCGGTCGGTGCCGGCGTGGCGGCCTAGGACATTGTGGACAAGCGCCGAACTCAACCCCGAAAGCTCCATAGAACGTTTGTGGTTGCTATGGCCACCACAAAACGTCCTAGATCGCGAAGACACACCCCACCCGGTGACGCGGCGTCACAGACGACGTCCGCACGCCACGCAGCGATTGGGCTTGGGGCGCGGAGGTGGCAGCGGGGGCCGGGGATCTCGGCGAGCCCTGGCGAGCCGCCGGCCGCCGCGGTCTCCGGCGGGAGCGACGGCCCGCCGCTGACACGGATCCGGGAAGTATTCAGCTAAGCAACGCCCGTGGACCAGACCCGCCCTCTGGCGTAGCTCGAGTGTCCGAAAAGGACTTGGCGCTGGGATGCGGGTCCTAGTGGCGGCCGTGGAAGGTGCGGCGTAGGTCGGCGACCCACTCGGTGGGGATCTCCCACGGGATGAAGTGGCCGCCGCGGTCGTGGACCGTGAGGTTGACGTGGTTGTACCAGCCGGCGCGGTCGCTGGCCAGGAAGTGCTCGACGCGCCGGTCGGTGGTGACGCCGGGCGGGTTTTCGTATTCCACGAACGTGATGCCGGTCGGGGCCTGCACCACCGGCCGGCGGTCGTGCGACGGGGTCCAGGGGTAGCGGTTGTTGTTGGCGTACGTGCGGATGGACGTGCCGATCGAGTTGGTGACCCAATAGATCATGGCGTGGGTGAGCAGGTCGTCCTTGCTGAAGACGGTCTCGATGTCGCCGCCGTTGTCGCTCCACGCCATCCACCGCCGCAGGATCCAGGCGAGCATGCCGGCCGGCGAGTCGGACAGGCCGTACGCGAGGGTGCTGGAGTCGAGCATGTGCGCGGCCAGGTGCACCGCGAAGCGCTTGTCGAGCGCGACCACCTGGGCGTGCACGTCGGCGGGCAGGCCCTCGGGGATCGGGTGGCCGCCGCTGAAGTCCCAGGCGCGGTCGCCGTTGAAGAAGCTGAGCTTCAGCCCCGATCCTATGTGGATGCCGATCAGCTCGTCCGGGTACTTGTGGCCGAGCTGGCCGGTCACCAGCGCGCCCACGTCGCAGCCCGCCGCCGCGTAGCGCTCGTGTCCGAGCACATCGCGCATGAGCGTGTGCCAGACGTCGGCGACCTTCCAGAAGTTCATGTCCGGGTGGTGGGGCAGCGGGCCGGAGAAGCCGAAGCCGGGGAACGACGGCACGATGACGTCGAACGCGTCGGCCGGGTCGCCGCCGTGCGCGGCCGGGTCGGCGAGCGGATCGACCACTTTGGACCAGTGCCAGAACGTCCACGGCCAGCCGTGCGTGAGGACGAGCGGGGTGGGCGCGGGGCCGGCGCCGGGGCGGCGCATGAAGTGGACGGGCACGCCGCCGACGTCGACGCGGTGGTGCTCGTACGCGTTGATGGCGGCTTCGGCCGCGCGCCAGTCGTAGGCGTCGTGCCAGTACTCGACGAGCTGCTGGAGGTAGCGGCGGTCGACGCCGTAGTATCCGTCTTCGTTGCCGGCGTCGTCGGGCCAGCGGGTCAGCGCGAGCCGCCGCCGGAGGTCGTCGAGCGTCTCGTCGGGCACGTGGATCGAAAACCGCGTCACGGCTCCTCCTTCGAAAGTTCGACCATGCGGGTCAGCGCGGGCAGCGCGGCCGCGACGGCCGCCCGCTCGTCACGGGTGAGGCGGCCGGTGAGCGCGGCGAGGTGTGCCCGGCGGTCGGCCCGCCGGCCGTCCACGATGGACCGGCCGGCCGCCGTGAGGTGGACCAGGACCGCGCGGCCGTCGGACGGGTGCGGGCGGCGCTCGACGAGGCCGTCACGCTCCAGCTTGGTGACGATCTGGGTGACCGCGGACTGGGTGACCTGCTCGCTCGCGGTGAGCTCGGTGAGCCGCATCGGCCCGCCCCGGGCGAGCGTGTGCAGCACCGACAGCGTCGTGAAGCTCAGCCGCTCCACCGACGGCAGCCGGATGAACATCCGGGTGAACTCTTCCAGCACCGCGGTCAGGTGCGGCACGTCGAGCCGTTCGGGCATGAACCGAACTGTATCAGAAACTAATTAAGCTTCTAATGTATTATGCGTCGTAGCCCCACTGCGGCAGCGACTTGTCCAGTGCCCGTTCCACGGCGGCGACCTGGGCTTCGGTGAGCTCGTGCCGGTAGGCGGCGTCGCGCTCGGTGTGGAAGTGGTGACGCGCGAAGCCGGCCTCGAACCGCGGCGTCCACTCCAGACCGAGGAAGGCGAGCATCCGCGCGGTCTGCTCGTTGGGCGCGCGGACCAGGTCCTCGTAGCGCACGTCGAGCCACTGCGCGGCCGGGTGGACGGCGCGGGCCTGCGCGTACGCGTCCATCAGCATGCGCCAGCCGAGCGCGGCGAGCACCGGGAACGACCGGCCGGAGTCTTCCCACTCCTGGCGCAGCAGGGCGGGCAGCGGACCGTACAGCCAGTTGTCCGGGCCGCGCCAGCCGTCCCACCAACCCATCTGCAGCCACGAGTTGGCCACCGCGCGGCCGTCGCGGATGACGTGGATCACCCGCAGCTCCGGGTACGCGGCGTGCAGGAAACCGGTGCGCGGCCAGCCGGTCAGGTGTTGCAGCAGCACGTCGCAGCCCTGCCGCTCGATCCGCCGGTTGAAGAACGCGCGCAGCCGGGCCGACATGCGCGGCGTCAGGTCTTCGGCGAGCAGGTCGCGGCAGGGGCGGGAGAAGCCGGCGAAGACATGGCGGTCGATCAGGCGGTAGGCCTCCGAGGGCGCGACCCGCATCCGGCCCCGCTCCAGGAGGCGGGTGCTGTGCTTCAGCGAGGTCATGCCGGCCGGGCGGGGCGCCATCCGCCGGTAGACGCGGCCGTTGAACCGCCCGTCGAGGTTGAGCCGGGAGAGCTTGTCGTCGACGCCGGAGATGAACCCGACCGCCGGATGGCGGGCGAGCAGCTCCTGCACCAGCGTCGACCCGCACCGCCCGGTGCCCACGACGACGGCTAACACGGCCTCATCCTCCCTCGGCCCGCCCGGACCGGGCGGAGGCGGCGGCGCGGCGCAGGGGGTAGCGCCAGCGCCACAATAAGGGCGCGGTGATCGCCGTGACCAGAGCGTAGGCCGGCCGGGACAGGCCCGTTACCCATTCGTCGTCCGCGACCACGGTCACGTCACCGGTCCGGTGGCGGGACGGGTTGCCGGCGACCGCGTGCGTCGGTGCCAAGTGGACGGTGCTTCCGTCGAACGGGACGCCGCCGCCCACTCCCGCGAAGGAGGCGATCCGGGCGGTGACGGCGGCCGGGTCGGCGACGAAGTCCTCGTACCGCACCCGCAGGTAGCGCCCTGAGCGGCGCCACAGGAACGCGGCGGTCGCGTTCCACACCAGCCACAGCAGCGCGGCCTTGGCGAGCGGCGGGCGGCTCATCAGGCGCTTGTCGCCCGGCCCGTCGAGCCCCTTGCGCCGGCGCCAGGAGAAGGCGGTGGCCCGGGGGTCGCGCACCAGGTGCAGCACGCGCGTCTCGACGCCGGGCAGGCCGTCGACGAGCAGCCCGTACGGCGGGAGCTTGGAGGAGTCGACGACGAGGCCGTCGCCGCCGAGCGCGGCGTAGAGCGCGGCGATCCCCGGGTGCGCGTCGACCCGGCGCCGCAGCAGCAGGGCCGGCAGCCGGCGCATCCGCAGCCGCGCTCTCAGGAAACCGGACACGGCCGCCGGGTCGGCGTCGACCTCCTTCATCACCCGGGTCCACACCGGACACGCCGCGAACGACTGCCCACAGCCGCACAGGCGGTCGTCGATCGCCCCGCGCTGCCACAGGTAGCGCAGCTCACCGGCCGCGAGGACGCCCTCGGCCTGGCCGAGCACGTTGGTGACGAGTGTGGACCCGCTGCGGCCGCTGCCGGCCACGAAGAGCACACGCGTCACCGCGAATCTCCACTGTAGACCTCGCGGAGGCGGGTGAGGTGGACGTCCGGGGCGAAGTCGCGCTCCACCTTGGCCCGGCCGGCCTTGCCCATCGCGAAAGCCCGCTCCGGGTCGGCCAGCACGCTCGCCAACGCGGTGGCGAGCGCGGCCGGGTCGCCGGCCGGCACGATCGCGCCGTCGACGCCCGGCTCGACGAGCTCGGGCAGGCCGCCCAGCCCCGTGGTGACGACGGGCAGCCCGCACGCGAACGCCTCCAGCACCGCCATCGGCTGGTTTTCGTGCCACCGGGACGGCACCGCCGCGACAAGGGACCGCCGCATCAGGTCGTGCAGGTCGTCCTTGGCGAGCCGGCCGTGAAACGTCACCAGCCCGGGCGCCGCCTCCGCCGCAAGCCGCTCCAGCTCCGGCCGGGCCGGCCCCTCCCCCGCGACGTCGACCCGGAACCCGCCCAGCCCGGCGGCCTCGACGAGCGTGTCGACGCCCTTCTCCGGCACCAGCCGGCCGGCGAACACCACACCCTCGCCGGGCGTCGCCGCCGGCGCGATGACCGCCCCGTCGACGAAGTGGCTGACCACGCGGAGCCGCTCCGGGTAGACGCCCGCCCTCGCCATCACGTCGGCGAGGAAGCGGCTCGGGCTGACGAACGCGCGCACCGGCCCGTACGCGCCGGTGACCCGGTGCAGCCAGGTCTCGGCGGCCAGCACCGCGCTGCGCCCGAGCGAGCCGTCCTTGCACCGCGTGCGCACCGCCTGCCATGGACCGCCGGTGACGCAGGCGTCACAGACCGTGGACCCGGCGAGCAGCTGGTAGCTGGGGCAGGCGAGCTTGTAGTCGTGCATCGTCAGCACGCACGGCACGCCCGCGTCGGCCGCCGCGCGCAGCACGGACGGTGACAGCTGGTGGTACACGTTGTGCGCGTGCACCACGTCGGGCCGGAAGTCGGCTATCACCTTGGCCAGCCCGCGGCGGCTGACCGGTGAATGGAGCATCCGGCCGACCGCGGCGGCCCGCTTGGCGAGGCCCGGCGGTGGCGGCTCCAGCTCGACGTGCGGCGGGAAGAAATGGCCGTATCGCTGGGGCGCGTCGTTGTCCGGATGCGCCATGCCGAAGTAGGCCACCTCGTCGCCGCGGGCACGCTGCAGCGCGGCGAGGTCGAAGAGATAACCCTCCGCGCCACCGCGCCGGTAGAGGAACTTGTTGACGTGCAGTACGCGCATCGACGGTCAGGCTACAGCCATGCGAAGATGCTGTGCGTGCCAGCAGCCGACCAGTCCCACGCCGTCGCCTACACGGCCCGGCGCATCGCGCGGCACGTGCGGTGGGCGCGCACCGAGGGGCTGCGCCGGCTCGTCGAGGAAGACCGCCTCAACCCGGTCGAGCGCGCCACCACCGCGTGGGCAAAGCGCCGCTGGCGGCGCGCGCACGGCGTCGCTCCGGGCCAGGCCACGCCGGTGTACGTGGTGGGTCTGCAACGCTCCGGCACAAACATGCTGATGCGTGGTCTCGACGCGGCGCCGGAATTCGAGGTGCGCAACGAAAACGACCGTCGCGTGTTCCACCGGTTTCAGCTGCGGTCCGACGCGGTGCTGAGCGAGGCGATCCGGTCCAGCCGCCACGCGTACGTCATCGTCAAGCCGCTCTGCGAGACCCACCGGGTCGACGAGCTGCTCGCGCTGCCCGGCCTGCCGCCCGGGCGGGCGCTGTGGGTGTGGCGCGACGCCGACGACCGGGCCCGGTCGGAGGTGGCGAAGTTCGGCACGTCCAACCTCGACGCGCTGCGGGCCATCGCCGGCGGCACGATCGGCGAGCGGTGGCAGGGGCAGCGCCTCGACGCGGAGAGCCGGGCGCTGGTCGAGGGCTTCGACTACGCGGCGATGACCCCGCACACGGCGGCCGCCCTCTTCTGGTACATACGCAACGATCTTTTCTTTCGCCTCGGCCTGCACCGCCGCGACGACGTGCTGTTGTGCTCCTACGACGCGTTGGTCGCCGACCCGGAGGCGGCCACCCGGCGACTCTGCGCGTTTCTCGGCCTGCCCTTCGACCCGCGCCTGTGCGCGCACGTCGAGCGGCGTACCCCGGAGCGCCGGCCGCTCGACCTCGACCCGAGGGTGCGGGCGCTCTGCGACGAGCTGACCGAGCGGCTGGCCGCGCATGGCTGACGCGCCGATCTTCCTGCTCGGCTGCCAGCGTTCCGGCACCACGATGCTGCGCCTCGTGCTCGACTCGCACTCGCGGATCAGCTGCGGCCCGGAGACCCGCTTCCTCACCGACATGGAGCGGATCGTCGGGCGCGACTGGGAGCGCCTGGCCCGCTTCGGCTTCCCCCGGGAAGACTGGCTGCGGCGCATCCGCGAGTTCTTCGGCGGCGTGCACGCCGACTACGCGGCCGGCCGCGGCAAGGCGCGGTGGGCCGACAAGACCCCGCTGTACGCGCTCGCCATCCCGTTCGTCACCGAGGTCTTCCCGGACGCGCAGGTCGTCCACGTCATCCGCGACGGCCGCGACGTCGTCGTCTCCCACCGCAAGCGGTTCGGCTACTGGTCCGCGGTCAAGTGCGTGGTGAAGTGGCCGCGCTACATCCGGGTCGCCCGGGCCGCCGGCCGCGCGCTCCCGGCGGAGCGCTACCACGAGCTGCGGTACGAGGACGCGGTGCGCGAGCCGGAGAAGGCGCTGCGGTCGCTTTTCGAGTTCCTCGGCGAGCCGTGGGAGCCGGGTGTGCTCGACTACGGCGACAAGGAGCACGACGTCGCCGACAAGTACACCACCGAGGCCGACCGGCGCCGCGCCGCCGCCCGCACCGACAAGCAGATCTACGGCTCCCGCGTCGGCACGTACAAGCGCGAGCTCGACCCGTTCCTGCGGCTGCTGGTGTGGGTCTTCTCCCGCCGGACGCTGCGCGAGCTGGGCTACCGATGAGGCGTCTGTCCGTCCTCCTCCTGGCGTTGCTGGTCGCCGGCTGCACCTCGTCCTCCCCCGCTCCCACTCCGTCGCCGCCGCCACCCGTCGCGGCCGCCGGCACCACCCCGTTCGGCGCGCACTGGGACTGGAACAGGTACGAGCAGTTCACCCCGTACCTCCGGAAGATCTCCGGTTCGGCCACCTACCACGAGCTGAGCTGGTGCGACGTCGAGCGCGTGGAGGGCAAGCCGGACTGGAGCGCGGTCGACCAGGTCGCCGAGCGCACCCGCTCGCTGGGCATCACGCTGCACCTGAAGATCCGCACCGGGGTCTGCTGGGCCACCGGCGGCACCGCCCAGCACGTGCGCGGCGAGGCCGGCAAGACCGAGTCGGCGATGCCCCGCGACATGGCGAAATACAAGTCCTTTGTAGATAGTCTGGTGCGCCGCTACGCGCCGTACGGCGTGCGCGAGTACGCGGTCGAAAACGAGGTGAACGCGCCGCAGTACTGGGCCGGCAGCGCCGCCGAATACGCCACGCTCGTGACCGCCGCTGGCGAGGCGGTCCGGGCCGCCGACCCCCAGGCGCGCGTCGTCGACTCGGGGATCAGCAGCGTCGCGTACGGCTGGGGCGTGGTCGACCGGCTGCTGAAGGCGGGGCAGGACGCCGACGCGGTGCGCGCGTACAACGCGTACTTCCAGCGCCGGATCGGCACCAGGGGCAAGCAGATCCCCGCGGTCTCCACACCGGACGACCTGCGCGCCGCGCTCGCCGTCCCGCAGAACGCGCGCAACCTGGAGTACCTCGCCGCGACGGAGAGGCTGCTCGACGACAAGGCGGTCGACGTGCGGCAGCTGCACTTCTACGAGCACTGGAGCGCGGTCCCCGACCTGCTGGCCTACCTGTCCGCCGAGACCCCGGCGGGCACGCCGGTCGAGGCCTGGGAGGTGGGCCAGTTCTGGCGCGACGGCGAGGCCGACGCCGCCTCCCGTTCCGCCGAGATGGTCAAGGCGGTCGCCCAGCTCGCGGCCGGCGGGGTGCGCGAGGTGATCTGGCTGCCCCTGGCCTACAACCCGGACAACCGCCAGGGCAGCGAGGTCCGCTACGGCCTCCTCGACCCGGACGGCAAGGAGCGCACGGCCGGCCAGATGCTCGCCGGCCTGGCCGCGCTCGCCCAGGGCGCCACCGCCGAGCCGGTGCGGGAGAAAGGGCTGGCGGGCGCCGCCTTCCGCCGTGGCGGCGAGACGGCCCTCGTGGTCTGGGCCTCCGGCGACACGGTGACGGTGCCGGACGGCGCGGGCCTGAGCAGTGGCGCGGTCGGCGCCGCCCAGGCCCGGTCCGGCGCGGTCGAGGTGGCCGGTGACCCGGTGGTGCTACGCGGTCGGGGCACCCGGGCCGACATCCTCAAGAAGGTTGGATAAGCCGCTCGAAGAAGAACTCGTGCTTGAGGTACGACGTGTCGTACTCGTGGCCCGGGTAGGGCGGCACGAGCTGCGCGGCCTGGAAGAGCCGCCAGCCGTCCAGGAGCGCGGCCAGACCGGTCGGGTAGGGCGGCTCGTCGCTGTCGCCGGTGGTCGGGCTGGTGCGCCCGGTGCCGTCGTAGCGGGCCCAGCCCACCACCGCCGAGTCCAGCGCCGAGGTGGGCAGGTAGAGCACCAGCACCTGCTGCCTCATGCGCCGCTCCTCATGGTCGGGCGGTTGCTGACCCGGGTTACCCAGTGCTCGATGTCGAAGCCGTCGTCGCCGGTCAGCGCCCGCCACAGCCGGACCCGGTTGTAGATCTCCAGGCGCGCGGTCGCGTGCTCGTACCAGGGGAAGTTGGTGCTCATCTCGGCGGTGACCCGCGGGTCGGCAAGGTCGGCGGTGTCCCAGAGCCGGACCTGCGGCACCGTGGGGTTGAACCGGATCTTGAACATGTACCGCCGGATGCCGCTGTCGTTGCGCCGCCCGCCGTGCCAGAGGCCGTGGTGCAGCAGCATCACCGTGCCCGCCGGGCAGGTGAGGCGGATCTGGCCGAGCAGGTTCTGGTAGCGGCCGGTGTCGCTCTCGTTGGTGCGGCGCAGGTGGCTGCCGGGCACGGCGAGCGTGCCGCCCATGTCGGCGGTCACCTCCTGGGGGTAGTACATGAGCTGGACGTCGAAGGCGTCCGGGCGCACGTCGATGATGGCGTCGCCGTGCAGCGGCTGCGCGTTGCCCTCGCGCGGCTCGCGCACGTGCACGGCGTGGTGGTCCACAGTGGGCTCCGGCCCCACCAGGCTGCGCAGCGCGCCGGCGACGGCCGGGACCTCCACCAGGCGGCGGGCGAACGATCCGGCGGGAAACGCCTCGGGCAGCGGGGTGCCGTACGGCACGGCCGGGATGCCGGCGGAGAGCACGTCGACGGCGTGACGGTTGAGCTCGTCCGGGACGGCGGCGTCCATGCGCAGGTGGCCGTGCGTCACGAAACGCGCCATCTGGACCGAGGAGAGCAGATGACTACTGGTCAACATGCGTCGACTCTACGAGCGGCCAACCGCCGCGTCGTGGGCCTCAGTCAACGAGCACTGGTACATTTTCACCATCGACCACGTCCTGCTCCGGCTCGACGAGCCGCCCGCGGTGGCGGCCGTCGCCGTCGGCGTGCACGGCACGACCGGCCTGCGCGACGTGTTCGAGCTGCCCGACCTGTGGCAGCTGCACGTCTACGGCTACACCGCCGAGCTGACCGTCGGGGGCACCACGCACGCGATCCGGCCGGGCCGGGTGAGCCTGATCCCACCGGGCGAGCGCGTGGAGTACCGCTACCGTGGCCGGTCCGAGCACCTGTACGCGCACTTCTCGACAACCCGTCGCGGCGAGCCGCACAGCGTGCCGGTGATGCAGGACGCCGGCGCTGAGGCGCGGCCGCTCTCCACCCTGCTGCGCCAGGCCATCGCGGCCGGGCCGGGCTCACCGGGCCGGGTGGTGGCCTCGGTGTGGACCGTGCTGTGGCAGGTGGCCCAGCTCGCGCCGGGCGACGGGCAGCCACGGGGACACGCCGTGGTGTCGGCCGCCGTCGCGCACATCGAGTCGCACCTGGCCGCCCCGCTCACGGTGCCCGGCGTCGCGCGTGTGGTGGGCATCTCGCACAACCACCTCACCCGCCTGTTTCGCGCGGAGACCGGTCACACCGTCGTCGGCTACATCCGCCTGCGCCGCATGGCCCGCGCCCGCCACCTGCTGCGCGAGTCCACACTGTCCATCCCGGCGGTCGCGGCGTCCGTCGGCATCCCGGACCTGCAGGCGTTCAACAAGGCGTGCCGGCGCGAACTCGGCGCCTCGCCCCGGTCGGTGCGCGCCGGAGGCGCTGTCGGATAACCGTCTCACCGGGTACCGCGCGAGTCGCGCAGGCGGACGGTGCGGGCGCGCTACCCCGCCGAGTACCAGCTCGGGCACTGGAGCGCCATCCCTGACCCTGCCGCGCAACCGCCGGCCGGCAGGTCGGGTCGACTGGCAGGCGCGTCCCGCCAACATCATCGGCAGCATCCGCCAAAGCAGCCAATCAGGGCAGTATCCTCACGTCGTGGCCGCCAAACACCCGCCGTACCTGCTAAGGCTCAAGGTTGGAAACTTCCGGAGCCTTCGCGACGTGGAGGTATATCTGCGGCCGCTGAACGTTCTGGTCGGACCGAACGGGTCGGGCAAGTCAAACCTTCTGGACGTCATCGCGTTCCTCGGCGACGCTATCCGCACCGACCTCGGGCCGGCGCTGGATCTTCGTGGCGGCTTCGAGCGGGTGCGGTTTCGCGGGACCAGAAGCAACTCCAAGATCTCGATCGACGTCGAGGCGTCCGTCACGAGGAACAGCAGCGCAAGGGCGACCGACAACTATTCGCTCGTGGTCTCTCGCGGTCGAGCCAGGCGCGGCCCCGCGCTGCGACGCGAGGAAAGATTCGAGTTCAAGCGGACGGCCGGGCCGGGCCGACGAATCACCGTCGAGGGCAGCACCATTACGTACATCCGCAGCGGGGGCGCACGCACGGCTAGTCTCCGCGAAGGATCGCTTGGCCTGGCCAGCCTGCCCAAACTCGATCCCGAGGAAGGCGGCGAGCAGGTGCAGGAGCTGGCCGATCTATTCGCCGGCTTCCGAGTCTTCGATATCGACGTCAGCAGTGCCCGCCTCCCATCCAGAGAGGGATACAGTCGCACGCTCGCGCCAGATGCGAGCAATTTAGCTTCGTTCCTCGCATATATGCACGAGGAACACGCGGATCGCTTCCAGGCGCTCCGCGACGACGCGCGAATGTTCATACCTGGCATGGAGCGGCTGGAGTTCATGCCGGTCGGTGGCGCGACCGAAGGCATGGTACTCAACCTCGTCGAGCGGGGTCTCTCCGATGCGACAACGCTGGCGGAGGCCTCATATGGCTCGGTGCGGGCACTCGCCCTCCTCGCGCTGCTTTACGATCCTTCGCCGCCGCGGCTGACCTGCATCGAGGAGATCGATCACGGGCTCCATCCGCATATCCTCGACCGATTGGTCGACCTGCTGCGGGAGGCATCGAGCCGCACCCAGTTCCTCATCGCCACACATTCACCCGCGCTGGTCAACCGGCTCTCCCCTGATGAGCTGATCGTCTGCGAGCGAGGCGATGACGCGGCCTCCCGGATACCGGCGATCGAGCCTCGTCTGGTCCGCGAGATGGAGCGCGAACTCCACGGCGAGGTCGGCCTCGGCGAGTTGTGGTTCACTGGCGCACTCGGCGGAGTGCCGTAGTGGCCGCCGGGCGCAGAAAACCACAAGAGCAGGTCGTGATTCTGGGTGAGGACGACAACGACCGCAAGACTCTCAAGGTGTTGATCGCGGCACTCCGGCCAGACCTGCCCCCTGGATCACTCCGAGACCTACGTGAGCCGATCACTCTGGTCAAGGGTATGCGGCCAGAAGGGCTACGCGACAAGGCAACCCGGGTATCGGCGGTGCTGCGTGCGAACAACCGCGTCGCCCCAACACGCTGTGTGTTCATGCACGAGGACGCGGACGACTTTGACCCGGCACACCTGACTCTCATCGAGAGGATCGAGCAGACCTACCGGTCGCTCCCCTGGCCAGTGCACGCGGTCGTACCCGCCTGGGAGATGGAGACGTGGTGGTTTCTCTTCCCGACCGCGGTGGCAGCGCTCCACCGGTCGTGGCGGGCGCCGGATCAGTACATCGGCAAAGACGTCGGCAAAATTAGAGATGCCAAGGAACGACTTCGTCAATGTGTGCGGCCAGCCGGGGCACGTTCGTCGACATTTCGGTCCTACGTCGAGTCCGATAGCCTTCTCATCGCCAAGAAGATCGTCGAGCTCGGCCTACTGGCGCCACCGTGGAAGGCCCAGAGCGCAAGCTGGTTGGCATTTCTCGAGAAGGTAGAACGGGCGTAAGTCGGCCTGGCCTGAGGCTAGGGCCACGTCTCCCGCCAGCCCAACAGCTCGGCCAGGCGCTCGTTGTGCGGGGCGAAATACCCACGCAGCCCACGCTCCACATCAGACCGTGGCGCGGACCGGTCGACCCGCCGGGTATGCACCCCGAACTCGGCAGGCGTAAACGGCTCCAGGCCGAGAAACTCCAGCACCCCCGCGTAGACCGCCCCCGGGTCCGCGTAGAGGTCCTCGCTGCGGACCACGTGCACGCGCTCGCGGGGCACGTGCGCGAACCACCGCGCCAGCTGCTCCGCATAGCGGCCGCGGGCGGCGTACGAGTAGCGGCGGAAGCCGTCCGGCGAGGACAGCCGCGACTCCTCCGCCGCCAGGGCGGAGGCGAAGTCGAGCGGCTCGTGGCCGTAGGAGCGGGTGTGCAGGTAGTGCGACCACGCCCGCTCGACCGGGTCGCGGAGCAGCGCGACGAAACGGCCTGAAGGCAGCGTCGCCGCCACCCGCGACGGCGCGTCTGGATGGAAGATGTAGAGCGGGCTCGCCTCGAAGGACACCACGCCGGGGGCGGGCGGCGGGAAGTGGCCGCGGTACCAGCGTTCGCCGCGTCCATAGTGGAGGCTGAAGTACTGGAGCTCCTTGCCTGTCGCCGCGCGCACCTGCGGGTGGGCGGCGAGATAGCTGTGCAAGGACGTGGTGCCGCAGCGCTGGGCGCCGATGACGAGGAAGCCGGGCAGCGCGCCCGGCACCGACACCCACGCCCGCGCGCCGCGCACGGCGCGGCGGAGCGCGTCCACGGCGGGGCGGCGGCTCATGGGCGGGCCCGCCGCCGCGCCAGCGCGCGCAGCACCATCGTGTCCTCTTTGGAGAGTCCCAACAGGAGCACCACGCCGATGTAGACGATCGCGACCGTCGACAGGCCGACCGCGAGCTGTGCGGCGCCTTCGGGCACCAGCCAGCGCACCACCAGCGCCGCGGCCAGGGCGCCCGAGCCGGCGGCGAGGCCCTTCGCCAGGCCCGCCGTGAGCGGCACGGCGCGGACCAGCCACCACACCTGGGCGACGCGGGCCAGGTTGACGGCGACCAGTGAGGCGCTCCAGGCGATCGCGGCGCCGGCGATGCCGTGTGCGGGGATGAGCCACAGGTTGAGGCCGACGTTGAGGACGAGCGCGCCGACGTTGTCGAGCATGTTGAGCGACACGCGGCCGGACATGTTGAGCAGCGTGCCGCACGGGCCGGTGGCGGCGTTGACGAGCTGGCCCACGGCCAGCACCACGGTGACCGTCGCGCCCGTGGCGAAGCCGGGACCGAAGAGGGGCAGCAGCGACGACGGGAAGACGAGCAGCGCCACGAACGCGGGCAGCGACAGCCGCACCACCCACCCGGTCGCCGCCTTGTAGACGCGGCGGACCTCGGGCAGCGCGTCGCGGTGGTAGAGGTAGGCGATGTACGGGCCGAACGCCGCGTTGATCGGGGCCAGCACGAAGATGGCGACCGTGACGAGGCGGGTGGCGACCGTGTATACGCCGATGTCGTCGTTGGCGAACGCGCCGAGCAGCAGCGTGTCGATCCAGATCAGGCCGGTGGACGCGAGCGACGAGGCCCAGCTGACCGTGGAGAAGCCGAAGAGCTGACGCGGGCGGTACGCCGCCGGGGCCGGCGCGACCGTGCGCATCAGCCGTGTCAGGGCGCCGAGCGCCAGGAGCGCGGCCGTCCAGGCGGCCACCACGACCGCCCAGAGGGCGGCGGTCACGCCGAGCCCGGCCGCGAGCACGGCGGCGGTCAGGACCAGCCGCGTGACGGGCTCGTAGATCTGGCCCACCAGCGTGAACGGCCGCTGCGTGCGCCACCCCCGCGTCGCCGCCAGCGCCGCCTCGCACACCACGGCGGCCGGCAGCGCCAGCGCGACGAGGCGGAAACCACCGGTCAGCTCCGGATCGTGCAACGCCCTCGCCAACGCCGGGGAAGCGACCGCCAGGACCGCGCCGATCAGCACCGCGCCGGCACCGGAGATGGCCAGCCCGAGCCGCACCGTGCCGCGGATGCCCGCCGGGTCGCCGTCGGCCAGGTGCACGGCCACGAAGCGGGTCAGCCCGGCCCGGAAGCCGGACAGCGACAGCAGCCCGAGCAGCGCCAGCAGCGCGTAGCACTGGGCGTACCGGCCGACCTCCTCGGTGCCCAGCGCGCGGGCCAGCAGCAGCATCACCAGGAACAGCGCGCCCTGGCCGCAGAGCGCGCCGAGCAGGTTGAGACCACCGCCGCGGGCCATGCCGCGCACCTGGCGGTCGCCGTAGTCCGAAGTGGACTCCGGGACGGCGGAGGCGGTGGTGGCGCTCACGCCCGCTCGCGCGGCGCCGCAGGCGCCGCCGTCCTCCGACAAGGCGCCACCGCGCCGGCTCGCCCGCTCACGCCGCGCGGGAGAGGACCGGTGCCTGGCCCGGGGCCCCCGCCGGCCGGGCCCGCCGCGACAGCAGCTCCAGCACCACCACGAGCAGCACCGCCAGCAGCAGCCCGGCGGCGGCCGCGGGGAGCACGGTGGTGGCCGTCGCCCGTACCCGGGAAACCGCGCGGACGTCGCCCACGCTCGCCACCTGGGCGGGATCCGCGGCCTGGGCCTGTGCCCTGGCACCCTGGAGGCCCTGCCGCGCCTGGGAGAGCGCGCCCGTCGCGGCGTCGCGCTGGGCCAGCAGCGACTGGTAGTCGGGCAGCTTGGGGCCGAGCGCGTCGAGGCGCTTCTGGGCGGCGTCGAGCGCGGCGGTCGCGGCGGCCACGGCGCGGCTGTTGCCGACCGCCTCCATGGAGAGCTTCTGCTGGCGCAGGGCGGCGATCTCGGTCAGCGTGGCCTGGTAGAGCTTGTCCGGCTGGGAGACCTTGTTGGTCTTCTCCCAGTCGGCGATCGCCGCCGTGGCCGAGGTGACGTCGGCGCTGGCCGCGTCGACCTGCTCGGTGGCGATGTTGACCTGGGAGGAGAAGAGGAAGTCGAGCGCGCGGCGGGCCGTCGCGGTGAGCACCGGCTCGACCGTGGCCCGTTTCGCCGACTCGTACGTGAGCGTGAGCTGGCTGCTCGCACCCACCTGCGCCACCTTGAGCCCGTCGCGCAGCGTGCCGGCCGCGACGCCGGTGTCGGCGGCGACCTGGTCGAGCACCTTCGGCGAGGTGGCCGCCGCCTTGAACGCGGCCACGAACTGGCTCGCCGCCTGCGTACCCGTGAACTGCTGCGCGGCGGCGCCACCGACGAGCGCGGGCGCGGCAACGTAGCAGGTGGCGGTGTAGCGCTGCGGCGAGAGGCCGATGAACAGCCCGACCGCGAGGGCGGCGGCCAGCGGCACGCCCAGCAGCACCCACAGCCGCCGCCGCGCCATCCTCAGGTAATCGACGATCTCCACCTATCGCTCCTCGATCAGTTGCCGGTCGGCGGCGGGGAAGGCGACCAGGCCGGCCATCGCCGCGAACGCGACGAAGTACCACAGCGTAACGACATTGGATATCACGTTGGAGGCCGCGCTCACCGCCACGAACGCGACCGCGCAGCCGGCGAACCCGACCGCGATCCCCCGGCCGAGCGTGCCCGGCGGCGCGCGGCGGACCGCGAGCGCCGCCGTGCGCAGGCACAACAGGATCATGCCGAGGTACGCGAGGAGGCCGAGCACGCCGGTCTCCACGTACGCGCGGAGGAAGTCGTTGTGCGGCTTCTTGGCCTCGTCGGTCTCGCGCACGGTCATGTTGGGGCCGATGCCGGTGACCGGGTTGCGGTTGGCGAGCGTGACCACCTGTGCCCAGTAGTCCGCGCGCCAGGCGAGCGTGTTGCCGGTGGGGTCGCCGCCGACCTCGCGGGCGTCGCCGAGCTGGGCGAAGCGGTCGGCCACCCCCGGCGCGACCGCGACGGCGGCCACCGCGGCCAGGCAGAGCGCGACCGCGAGCCGGGCGCTGCGGTGCAGCACCGCCACGACGACGAGCCCGATGGCGGCGCCGATGATCGCGCCGCGCGTGTTGGTGAGCGCGAGGAAGCCCAGCGACAGCCCGAGCAGCACGCCGAGCGCCACCTTGGCGCGCCGGTCCAGGAACCGGAAGATGCCGCACCCGAAGATCACCATGAACATCAGGTAGCGGCCGAACGTCGTGGACTGGCTGAACGGCCCGCTGATCCGGGTGAAGCTCCCCTTGACCTCCGACGGCGGCGACCCGAGCAGCGACATCAGCAGGGTGTAGCCGAGCGCGAGGGCGAGCGACACGTACACGGCGACGAGCACCCGGCGCACCATGCCCCGCCGCGGCAGCAGCTGCTCCAGCACCAGGAACATCGCCACGACGGTCAGGATCCGCAGCACCTCGAGCGCGCTGCTGGACGGGCTGGCCGAGCCCAGCGCGGAGACCGCGCCGGTGGCCGCCACGAGCACCAGCGCCACGCCGAGCGGCGAGGTGCGTAGGCGCCCGTCGGCCCGGGCCTGGGCCGCCAGCCACAGGCCGGCCGCGATCAGGAAGAGCACGCCGACGAGCGTCGACGGGTCGAGCGCCCGGGCCCCGCCGCCGTCGCCGCCGGTGCCGGCCGTCGGACCGCTCAGCTTGAACAGGTCGACGCAGGGGCGGACGGCGAGCATCAGCAGCACGTACGCCGCGAAGCGGGTCAGCGCCAGCACCGCGACGAGCACGCCGGCGGCGACCGCGAGCGGGAGGACGGCGAGGGTGCGGCTGCCGCCGCCGATCGCGAAGGCGGACACCACCGCCGTCGCGGCGGCCGCCAACGCCGCGGCGGCGGTCAGCGCCCTGCCGGCCGGCCTTGCTACGAGTACCGTCACACCGCTCTCTTCGCTTGCTCCCGAGGACATTAGCGCCTCGTGGCCAGGTCGAGGTAGAGCCGTTCGAGCTGGCGCGCCGCCGAGTCCCAGCTGTAGTGGGCCATCACCCGCTCGTGCAGCCCGGCCGCGCCGGCCCGCTCCCGCCTCGGGTCGGCCAGCGCCGCGGTGAGCGCCCGCACAAGGTCCTCTTCGTCGCCGTCGCGGAACAGGCGGTGGCCGGCCCCGTCGCGCTCCAGCACCTCCACGTGCGGGGAGATGTCGCTGGCGACCACGGGCAGCCCGTACGACGCGGCCTCCAGCAGGGTCAGCGGCAGACCCTCCACATGGGACGGCTGCACGAAGAGAGCGGCGTGCGAGTACAGCTCGGCGAGCAGGTCGCCGTAGGCGAAGCCGGTGAAGACGATCCGCGGGTCGCCCTCCGCCGTCGCCTTCAGGTGCGCGACGAAGTCGTCCGTGTACGAAGAGCCACCGACCACGGCCAGCTTGACGTCGCCCGGGACCCGGCGGAACGCGCGGATCAGCAGGTCGCCGGCCTTCTCCGGGACCAGCCGCCCGACCAGCAGCACGTATCGCCCCGGGGTGAGGCGGAAGCGGGCGGTGATCTGGTCGGGCGGGACGTGGCGGGCCGGGTTGACGCCGTTGGGGTGGTAGCGGGTCAGCCGCCCGAACTCCGCGTCGTAGTGGGCGGCCAGCCCGCGCGAGACCGCGATCCGGGCGTCGGGCACGTGGCCGCTGAACCAGTACGCCGTGTTGAGCACCGTGCGCGCCGCCCGCCCCCACTTGGCCCGGGTGTGGTCGAGGCCGTGCACGGTGAGCACCACCTTCGCGCCGGAGAGGTAGCGCGGCATCGGCGCCACGAGCCCAGGCCCGAGCCCGTGGTAGTGCACGACGTCCGGCTTCTGCCGCATCGCCACCACCGTCGAGACGGCACTGTGGACGATCGCGTCGAGGTGCTTGCTCGCCACGGTGCGCACCCGGTGGAGCCGGACACCGCGGTGCGTCTGGGCGGTGAGGTCGCCGTAGCTGTCGCGGCAGAAGACGGTGACCGTGTGGCCGAACGACGCGAGGCGGCTGCCGAGCTCCTCGACGTGACGCTCCACACCGCCGTAGGTGGCGGGCATCCCCTTCTGCCCGATCATCGCGATCGACAGCGGCCGCCAGTCGGTGACCGGCTCGGCGGCGCGCTGCCGCGGGATGGAATGTGCGGTATCTCGGCCGAGCTGCCGCAGATTCGACGCGGCGTGCTCGCTCGTGGTCATCGGTCCCCCTCGACGGATCGGCGGTGCGGAACCGCCGCGCCGACGACGGTGTGGAGATGAAGATCGTGTCGCTGGGTGGGACGCTAGGCCATCGAGCAGCGTCGCGCCACCCCTCCGGACACGCGCCGATGTCCACAGTGGTGCTGTCGTGCGGTGGGCACGCCGGGCCGACGCCGAACGGTCCGGTGAGCCAGAAACAGATGGGAAACCCCGGCGACACGATGCGTGCCACAGCATGGTCGCCGGTGGAAGTTGTTGACATTAAACGCCGGAGAACGCCGGGAGGCAACACCCCCGACCGGCATGATGGGACGGTGACGATCGCGGATGCCTACACCGACTTCGCCACCCGGGAGGCGCGCGGCGTCTCCCCCGCCTACGAGCGGCTGGCGCTCGCCGTCGCCGCCGACGAGGAGCTGCTGGCGCTTCTCGCCACGCTCCCGCCCGGCAAGCGGCAGCCCAACCTGCTCTTCGGCGTCGTGCGGCTGCTGGGCGGGCCGGTGGAGGAGCCGGCCGCGTTCCGCGAGTACGTGAAGGAGCGGTGGCCCGCCGTCTCGGCCGAGGCCGCCACCCGCATCACGCAGACCAACGAGGCCGGCCGCTGCGCCCTCCTCCTGCCGGTGCTCGCCGCGCTGCCGCAACCCCTCGCGCTGCTGGAGGTGGGCGCGTCGGCGGGGCTGTGCCTCTACCCCGACCGGTACGGCTACCGCTACGGCGACCGGGTGCTGGGCATCGGTGAGCCGGTGCTGGAGTGCTCGTTGGTCGGGGCTCCCGCCCCCTCGTCGGTACCAGAGGTGGTGTGGCGGGCCGGTCTGGACCTGAACCCGCTCGACGTGGGTGATCCCGCGGACGTCGCGTGGCTCGACGCATTGATCTGGCCGGAGCACGCGCACCGCCGCGCGCGGCTGCGGGCCGCGGCGGCCGTGGCCGCGGCGGACCCGCCGCTGCTTGTCCCTGGTGACCTCGTCGACGACCTGCCGGCGCTGGCCGCGGCCGCCCCCACCGGCGCGACGCTGGTGGTCTTCCACTCGTCGGTGCTCTACCACGTGTCCGCGGCGCGGCGGGCGGAGTTCGTCGAGCTGGTGCGCGGGCTGCCCGGCCACTGGGTGTCGGTCGAGGCGCCCGGCGTCGTCCCGCTCGACGGCCTGCCGGAGCCGCCGGACGCCGCCCACCACAACGTGCTCGCGCTCGACGGCCGGCCGCTCGCCTGGACTCGGGGCCACGGTCAGGCGATGGCCTGGTTCGGCTGAAGAATCGCCGCGGCGGGCCGGAAACCCTTGATGACCATCCAGAACGCGAGGTTGAGCTCCCAGGCGAAGACCGGCACCGCGAGGACCAGGCCCCAGGCCGACACCTGGCCGTACACGTCGAAGAGCGTGAGCGTCGCCGACACCGCCACCAGCGGCCCGCCGAACATGCCGAGCGCGCCGATGTACCGAGGCACGAGGCCGGAGCGGAACATGAGGTACGCGAGCAGGAACGTGTTGACGCCCAGCACGAAGGCCGGCCCGACAAGGAACGACCAGTCGTGCACCGCGACCAGCGCCTGCCCGACGGCCACGTCGCCCACGCCGTCGCGGCGGAGCGTGACGACCGCGAGCAGGGCCACGAGGCCGAGCAGGATCATCGAGCCCTCGAGCGTGCGGAGGGCGACGTAGCCGAGCGCCATGCTCCGCTGCTGCCGCTTCACGACCGGGTAGAGCGTGACGGCCGTGCCGGCGACGGCCATCGCGAGGATGCCCTCCAGCCAGGCGCCGAGCGCGATCCGCCCGTCGGCGCCGGCGCCGGTGATGTAGCCGGTGTCGTTGAGCACCGGGTCGTAGAGCACCAGCGCGGCGATCGAGGTGACGTGGGTGACGAGGAAGAGCAGCCCCGCGACGAGCGCGGTTCGCCGGTTGGGTGCCATCGTGGCTCCTTCGACTCGGGGAGGTGTACGGCGTACACCTTCGTAAGCACGGTAGGGTGTACGCCGTACACCTGTCAACCGGAGGTGATGTGGCGTGGCCCTCAACCGCGACCGCGTGCTGCACGCGGCGGTGGCGCTCGCCGACGACAACGGCATCGACGCGCTGAGCATGCGCAACCTCGCCCAGGAGCTCGGCGTGGTCCCGATGGCGCTCTACAAGCACGTGGCCAACAAGGAGCAGCTGCTCGACGGCATGGTCGACGCGATCGTGGCCGAGATCGACCCCCCGGCCACCGACGGCACCGACTGGAAGCCCGCCGTCCGCCAGCGCATCCTCTCCGCCCGCAAGGTGCTCCTCCGCCACCCCTGGGCATCACGCGTCATCGAGTCGCGCGCCACCCCCACCCCAGCGGTGCTCGACTACATCAACTCCCTGATCGGCATGTTCCTGGCCGGCGGCTTCTCGCTCCCCCTCACCCACCAGGTGATGCACACGCTGGGCAGCCGCATGTGGGGCTTCACGCAGGAGCTCTTCCCCTCCCCACCGGTCACCGACCCCGAGGCCGCCGCGGCCGCGATGGCCATGCTCGGCGCGCGCTGGCCGCACATCGTCCAGATCGCCACGGCCGGCGCACACACCGAGGGCGGCCTGATCGTGGGCGGCGGCTGCGACGACCAGTTCGAGTTCGAGTTCGCGCTGGACCTCCTCCTGGACGGCTTCGACCGCCTCCACCGCGAGGGCTGGGCGGCCACGTCACGCTGATCGTCCTAAAAGGACAGATTTGCCCCCGTCCGCGCCACCTGCGGACCGTATGCTCCCGCGGGCACCGCTCCGGTCGCGGCTTCGGCATCGCTACGCTCGCCGAACCCCCGACGCTCCGCTGCCGGGTCCGCGCGCCAAGCCCACGGCCGGAGACCACGCCGCCCCCCGGCGGCTCGCGTAGCGGTCACTCATGATCGTTAGCCCGATTCCCGTGCGACACGCCGAGACCAACACGGATTCCGGGCGAACGATCATGAGCAGCCCGAATACCGGACCGATTCTCCCGAGATGTGAGACCCCGCTGTTGATCAGGGAGTTGGTGTCACGACACGCCAGCCGACACGCCCACCAACTCCCTGATCAACACCAAGCGATCCCGCGGTGGTCGTGGGAGGGGCTCGTCACTCGCCGGTGAGCAGCGGGAGGACGGCGCAGATCGAGAGCACCTTGCGGGGCAGGCCGCGCACGTCGACCACGGTCAGGTCGATGCCCGCGGACCGGGCCGCCGCCCGCGCCTCCAGGAGGGCGGCCACGCCGGTCGCGTCGCAGAAGCGCAGGTCGGCGCAGTCGAGCGCGACGGCGGTGACGTCGCGGAGCTTGTCCACGGCCGCGAGCAGGTCGGAGCGGGTGGACATGTCGAGCTCGCCGGCCAGGGCGAGCACGACCGTGCCGTCGCGCGCGGTCTCCGTGATGGTCAGCATCAGTCACCTGGCCGGGGGCAGGGGCGCAGGCGCACCCACACCTGCTTGCCGCCGTGAAAGTCCTCCACACCCCATGATTCGCCGCACGACTCGATCACGCGCAGGCCGTATCCGCCGCCGCCGTCCGCGTGCGGGCCGCGGTCGCGCGGGATCACCGACGAGCCGTCGGCGGCCTGGACGAGCACCTGGCCCTCGTGCGCCTGAAGGCTGAGCGCGATGCAACCGCCGCCGTACCGGACCGCGTTGGTCACCAGCTCGCTCACCACGAGCTCGGCGTCGTCCAGCCAGACCGGGTCGCTCAGCTCCCACCCGATGAGCAGGTGGCGCACGGCCTTCCGGGCCGCGGCCGGGGCGATGAGGCCCAGGGGCAGGTCCAGCGTCGCGTTCAGCTCGCTCACGGTACTCACCTCCTCGCGTCCGCGCCGCCGGTTCTACCCAGGCGGGCGGGCGGGGAAACGAGGCGGTGACCGAGGAAACAGCATCGGGGCACCGCGCCAGCGCGCGATGCCCCGATGGCCGGAAGCGTTACCCGGCTATGAAATCACCACCACCACCAGGGACCGACCCACCAGCCCCAGGATCCAACGTGGACAGCCAAGGCGATCATCGCAAGCACCCCCGTTCCTTACTCGCCTGCGTGATCACGGTAGCGGGCGGACAGCGGTGTCCGGAGGCCGATCAGGATTCTCCCGCTACCGGCGGGTCCGGCTGCGCCGGGCGCCCGTTCGCGCTAATCACGGCGCCCGTGCAAAGCTGCGGGTGCCTCGGGTGTCTTCACGGGTGGATATCCGAGGAGAGCGGGGAAAGCGATGCGGCAAGCGGACCTGGAGGCGTTCAGCGAGTTCGTGGCGGGCAGCAGCGCCCGGCTCTTCCGGGTGGCGATGGCGCTCACCGGCGGTCACCACGCGGCCGAGGACCTGTTGCAGGGTGCGCTGGCCCGCACGTTCGCGCGGTGGCGGCACGTGCGCGGAGACCCGGAGGCGTACGTGCGCCGCGATGGTCCTCATCTCGGCGGACGGCCTCTCCCGGAAGATCCAGCGCGAGCTGAGCTTCTGAGGGCTTGCGCCGCGGAGGTGGCAGCGGAGGTCGGGGATTTCGGCTCGCCCTGCGAGCCGCCGACCTCCGCGGTCTCCGGCGGGAGCAAACGGTCCGCGGGTGACGCGGACCCGGGAAATGTGTCAGTGGATCATCGTGGGGGTGGCCGGCTGGCCTTCGTCGGTGGCGATGGTGTCGTCGAGCGGGCGTGGGATCTCGCGCCTGCGGGGCAGGAACGCGATCGGGACGAACGTCAGCAGCACCAGCACGAAGCCGACCCAGAAGGTGGTGGAGAACGAGTCGGCCACGAACTGGAGGCCGCGCTGCAGCGTGCCCGGGTCGAGCGGGAGCGGGGCGCCGGCCTGGTGGGCGATCGCCGCGCCGGCCTCGGTGACCGGCTCGCCGGTGCGCGGGTCGGTCAGGCCGGGGATCGGGTCGGAGCCGTTGAGGCGGCTGGTGAGGATCACCGACATCGTCGCGGCGCCGACGGAGCTGCCGATCTGCTGGAGGATGTTGACGAGGGTGGAGCCGCGCGCCGTGTCGTGGTGGCTCAGCGTGCGCAGCGCGGACGTCATGATCGGCATCATCGTGCCGCCCATGCCGAGGCCCATCACGAAGAGCGAGCCGCACAGCAGCACGTAGGAAGTGTCGGTGCCGACCTGGGTGAACGTGAAGAAGCCGAGCGCGATCAGCGCCATCGCGAACGGCACGGTGCGGCCCACCGGGATCCGGTCGGCCAGCGTGCCGGCGATCGGCATGGTCAGCATCGCGCCGATGCCCTGCGGCGCCATCAGCAGGCCGGCGTGCAAGGTGGACTCGCCGCGCACCTGCAGGAAGTAGCTCGGGAAGAGCAGGCCGGCGCCCATGAACGCGACGATGAACACGAACAGCGAGACCGTCGCGATCGTCAGGTTGCGGTTGCGGAACAGCCGCAGGTCGAGCAGCGGGTGGCGCGGCTTGAACGAGTAGAAGACGAAGCCGATCACCAGGGCCGCGCCGACAAGCATCGTGGCCCAGACCTTGGTGGCGGTGATCGTGCCGGTCTCCGGCAGTGACGAGACGCCGTAGAGGAACAGCGCGAGGCCGGGCGAGAGCATCAGCATGCCGATGAAGTCGAACGACTCGGACGGCTCGGCGGAGTCCTTCGGCAGGGCGAAGTACGCGTAGACGAGCGCGATCGCGCCGATCGGCACGTTGATCAGGAAGATCCAGTGCCAGCTCGCCGCGTCGATCAGCCAGCCGCCGAGGATGGGGCCGCCGATCGGGCCGAGCAGCATCGGGATGCCGAGAACCGCCATCAGCCGGCCGATCCGGTGCGGCCCCGCCGCGCGCGTCATGATCGTCATGCCGAGCGGCATCAGCATGCCGCCGCCCAGGCCCTGCAGGACCCGGAACGCGATCAGCTGGCCGATCGAGTCGGCGGTGGCGCACAGCGCGGAGCCGAGCGTGAAGAGCAGGACCGCCAGCATGTACAGCCGCTTGGTGCCGAACCTGTCGGCCGCCCAGCCACTGAGCGGGATCACCGTGGCGAGGGCCAGCGTGTAGCCGGTCATCGTCCAGGCGACCTCGGCGTACGTCGCGTCGAACTCGCTCTGGAACGTCGGCAGCGCGACGCTCACGACCGTGATGTCGAGGATGGACATGATCGCGCCGAGCACGACGACGCCCGCGATTTTGAGGACGGTGGCGTCAAGCTTGTCGGATGGCGCTGCGGCTTCTTGTGTCACACGACTCTCCAGATCCAGCTCGCCGCGGTGTCGACGGGGGCACGTCAGGCTACTCGGCGCGGCCTCACGGCGGAAATCAGTTATCCGCCACTCCCCCGCGCGCGCATATGATCACATTGACATACAGACGGTGTGTGTGAGACCCAAATTGGCGTGTGCTGGGTCACGCCCGTGGCAGGTGGTTTTGTCCGCCGCGGGCCACAGGTGGTTCACAGCCGGGCCACAACGGGCTCACGGACGGCGCGCCGAGGGTTGGTGCGGCGCCGGGTGGTGCCACGATGTGATCGGAGGAGCCATGCCGCACCAGCAGTACGAGGGACGACCGCTGCCGCGCCCCGACGAGGAGCTCGTCGACCAGGGGCTGGGCTTCGACCTCGGCACCCTGATGGGCCGCCGGCGGATGCTGAAGGCGCTCGGGCTCGGCATCACCGGCCTGGGGCTCGCCGCCTGCGGCGCCAACGGAGGCGGGTCGTCGAGTGCGTCGACCTCCTCTTCGTCGGCGGCCGCGTCCGCCACGACCGCCGCCACCGCCACCGGGGAGATCCCCGACGAGACCGCCGGGCCGTACCCGGGCGACGGCTCCAACGGCCCCGACGTGCTCGACGACAGCGGCATCGTCCGCGCCGACATCCGGTCCAGCTTCGGCGACTCCAGCGGCACCGCGGAGGGTGTCCCGATGACGCTGGAGCTGGTGATCCAGGACCTCGCCAACGGCGGCAAGGCGTTCGCCGGCGTCGCCGTGTACGTGTGGCACTGCGACCGCGAGGGCCGCTACTCGCTCTACTCCGACGGCGTCACCGACCAGAACTACCTGCGCGGCGTCCAGATCGCCGACGCCGCGGGCCGGGTGCGGTTCACCAGCATCTTCCCGGCCTGCTACTCCGGGCGGTGGCCGCACATCCACTTCGAGGTCTACCCGGACCAGGGCAGCATCACCGACGCCGGCAACGCGATCGCCACGTCGCAGGTCGCGCTGCCGCAGGACGCGTGCGAGAAGGTGTACGCCCAGTCCGGGTACGAGCAGTCCGTCCAGAACCTCTCCCGCGTCACTCTCAAGAGCGACAACGTCTTCGGCGACGACGGCGGCGCCAGCCAGCTCGGCACGGTGTCCGGCGACGTGACCAGCGGCTTCACGGTGTCACTCACGGTCGGTGTCGACACGACCACGACACCGAGCGGCGGCGGTGCGCCGGGCGGCGCTCCGCCGTCCCGCTGACGCTTGCGGGCGTGAGTAGGATCTTGTCCATGGTGGACCCCGACGGCGATCTCGCCGCGAAGCTCCAGACCGACGTGCCGCACGCGGCCCGTATCTGGAACTACTGGATGGGCGGCAAGGACAACTTCCAGGCCGACCGCTTCGCCGGTGAGGCGGTCGCCGAGGTGTACCCCGAGATCGTGGTGATGGCGCGCGAGTCGCGGCGCTTCCTCATCCGGGTGGTGCGCCACCTGGCGGCGGAGGCGGGTGTCCGGCAGTTCATCGACGTCGGCACCGGCCTCCCCACGATGCAGAACACGCACGAGGTCGCCCAGGCCGCGGCCCCCCAAGTCCCGCATCGTGTACGTCGACAACGACCCGATGGTGCTCGTGCACGCCCGCGCGCTGCTGGCCAACACCACGTCGGAGGGCCTCACCACCTACGTTCCGGCCGACTACCACGACCCCGACCTCATCGTGGCCGAGGCCCGGAAGGCACTCGACTTCGACGAGCCGATCGCCGTGATGTTCATGGGCGTGATGGGCTACGAGCCCGACATGGACGTGGTGCGCTCGATCGTCGGCACGGTCAGCGCCGCCACGCCGTCCGGCAGCTACCTCGGCTGTGGGACGGCACCAACACCAGCCAGGCGGTCGTCGACGGCGCCGAGCGGCTGGCGCAGAGCGGCGGCGTGCCGTACATCCTGCGCTCCCCGGACGAGCTCGCCACCTGCTTCGAGGGCCTGACGCTGGTCGAGCCCGGCCTGGTCCCGATCCCCCTCTGGCGCCCCGACGAGCCCGACGCGGTCGCGATCGACGCCTACGGCGCGGTCGCCCTGAAGCCGTAGGTCGGAGCCATTTTCCGATAAGAGGATTTCCCGGCGCCGCGTCACCTGCGGACCGCCGCTCCCGCCGGAGACCGCCGCGGCCGGCGGCTCGCCAGAGCTCGCCGAACCCCCCGGCCGCCGCTGCCACCTCCGCGCCCCAAGCCCACACCGCGACGGTGCCCAGACGACCACCAAGCTTTCGAGGTTCAGGTCAGCTTGTCCACAATGTCCTAAGCCGGCGAAAAGGCCCGCTCGGACCTGGGGATCCTTCGGCGCATGGCCAGCGGCGGAATGGGTGCGGCCACGGGGAGCGGCGGCTCGGACCACGACGGACATCTCGGCAGCCCGAAATGGTCGAAATGTGCGGGTGCCGCCGCACCGCCGGTAACGTACCGTAATCAGCTTCGGGCCGCAGGTGTGGATCTAGAACGGTTGGGGTCGATATAACGCCCTAACCGTTCTAGATCGCGAACCTGGTGCCCGTTACCCGACGCGGCGGCTACTGCCCGCGACCGAGGCCCCGCCCGGCTCGCGTCGGCGCCGGCGTGGCGGCTTAGGACATTGTGGACAAAAGCTGACCTCAACCCCGGAAAGGTCTCCTAGACCCGCTTCGGCTGGTCTGCCGGGACGGCTGTCGAGCTGCGCGCGTCAATGCGTCCACGCCGTCGTGCGCAGGGGCACTGGGCAAGTTCCCTGACATTGCCCACTAACCCGGCCCGGCGACGGGCAATGTCACGGACAACGCCCACTGCGGCGACCAACGCCATCCCCGGCCGGCGGCAGGCCGATGGGGGTGCCCACTCCAGGGAAGCAGAGCAAAGGCACCCCGCGCGCACCTACCCAGCCGGGGCCGAAGGCCCAGTGGGGTGGGCGCGGGAGCATACGGTCCGCGGCTGGCGCGGACCGGGGCAAACAAAAGGTTAGGAGGCGCTTTGGGTGAGGGCGTCTCCGGTGGGGGTGCGGCGGTAGTAGACCTCCTTGCCGACGCGCTTGCCCACCGCGAGGCCGCCGCCGCGCAGGACCGACAGGTGTTGGCTGACCCCGCCGGTGGTGAGCGAAAGGCGGCGGGCGAGTGCGGTGGTGGTGGCGGGCTCGGCGAGGGCGATCAGCATGCGGGCGCGGCTGCGGCCGATCAGGGCGGCCAGGCCGTCGGGCGCGGGTGGGGGCGTGTCGTCCCAGAGGGTCCCGACGCCGGCGACCGGGTAGGCGAGCATCGCCTGGTAGGGCGCGGACATCACGGCGACCGCCGGCCAGTGGAACGCGCTCGGCACGAGCACCAGGCCGTCGCCGTGCGGGCCCTCGACCAGGCAATGTGGACGGTCGATGTGGAGGCGGTCGCCGGTCCAGGTGACGGCCGGGTTGAGCGAGTCGAAGAGGGCGCGCGCGCCGCCCGCGGCCAGGGTGCGGGTGCGGCGGATGACGTCGGCCTCCAGCAGGCCGTGCACGCGCGGCCAGTGCTCGCGCAGGCAGGCGTCCCAGTAGCGGGCGAGCGTGCCGGCGACCCGCTCGATGCCCGCGGCCGGGTCGGCCAGGAACGCCCCGATGGCCGGCGAACGGGCCGGGTCGAGCCGGCTCACCTCGGCGTGCGCGACCGCCGGGGTGGTGCGCCGGATGCGGGCCAGCTCGGACGGGAACGACGGGGCCGGCGCCTCCGGCGGCGGGGTGAGGAAGTCGGGCATGTAGCCCTCGGGCGGCACCAGCGCGAAGAGCTCGGCCAGGCCGGCGCCGAACGTCGCGAGGCGGGGGCGCACGACCGTCACCCAGGGGCGGTGGATGGCCTGGCGGGTGGGGTCGCTGAGTGTGCGGAGGCTGGCCACGAGCTCCCACATCGGCGAGTACGCGAACCGGATGCGGGCCACGTCGTCCGGGCCGAGCAGCCAGGTCACCGTCATTCGTCTTAGCTTACGCTAAGACGTTCGCGGCGAGGGGCCGCCGGCACCCAGGCTGAGCGCGTGACGATCACAGCAGAGCGGGCCACCCTCCCGCGCCCCTTCTGGGCGCTCTTCGCCGGCACGCTCGTCAACCGCCTCGGCACAATGGTCATGCCGTTCACCGGCGTGTACCTGACCCAGGCGCGCGGCTTCTCGGTGGCGGTCGCCGGCCTCGCGATGACGCTCTTCGGGGTCGGATCGCTGATCTCGCAGCTCGTCGCCGGCCTGCTCACCGACCGCGTCGGGCGCCGCGCCACGCTCTCCGGCAGCATGGTCGCCACCGCAGTGGTGATGCTGGCGCTCGGCTACAGCACCGGGCTCCCCGCGATCCTCGCCGGCATGTTCGTGCTCGGCCTGCTGATCGACGCGTACCGGCCGGCGTCCAGCGCGCTCGTCGCCGACCTGGTCGCGCCGGACCGGCGCGCGAAGGCGTTCGGCCTCCTCTTCTGGGCCATCAACCTCGGGTACTCGGTGGCGATGGTGGCCGGCGGCTGGCTCGCCCGCCTCGGCTTCTCCTGGCTCTTCTGGGCCGACGCGCTGACCTGCGCGGTGTTCGCGGTGCTGGTGTGGCGGGCCGTTCCCGAGACCCGGCCGGTGCACGGCGGGACGGAGGCCGGCGGTTTCGGGGCGGTGCTGCGCGACCGCACGATGGTGGCGTTCACGCTGATCACATTCGGACAGGCGCTTGTGTACCTGCAGACGGTCACCATGCTGCCGGTGGCGATGACCGACGTGGCGGGGCTGGGCACGAGCGAGTTCGGCATGGCGATGGCGCTCAACGGCATCCTCATCGTCGCGTTCCAGCCGCTCGTGTCCGGCTGGCTGGGCCGCTTCGACCCGCCCCGCGTGATGGCGCTCGGCCTCGCGGTGATGGCGGTCGGCTTCGCGGCGACGGCGTACGTGACGACGGCCGCGCACCTCGCGCTGACCGTGGCACTGTGGACCAGCGGCGAGATCGTCACGGCCGGCATCGCCGGCACGATCGTCGCGGCGCTCGCGCCGGCCCACCTGCGCGGGCGGTACTCGGGGCTGTTCGGCTTCGCCTGGGCGGTGGCCTCGGTGGTCGCGCCGCTGGCCGGCAGCCGGCTGCTCACGGTGGGCATGGGCGCGCTGTGGTTCACGGTCGGCGCGGTCGGCCTGCTCACCGCCGCCGGCATGCTCGCGCTCGGCCCGGCGATCCGCCACCGCACGGTCTGATCCGGACGGGTCAGCGCGGCGGGGGCGATCATGGCAGATTAGGCGGCATGCGAAGGGTCCTGGCTCTCCTGCCGCTCCTCACCGCGGCCGTGCTCGCCGCCTGCTCCGCGCCCACCGCGGCGCCACCGCCGCCCAGGCCGGCGGTCGCCGCGCAGCCCGTGCAGCTTGTCGTGCTCCTGCGCCAGGACGCCACGGCCGCGCAAAAGCAGACGATCGCCGCGGCGCTGCGCGCCGAGCCGGGCGCGTCGGGCATGCGGTTCATGAGCGCCGAAGACGCCTTCGAGCAGCTCAAACGGGCATACCGCGCCAGGCCCGACGCGAGCGGAGCGCCCCGGCCGGAGTCGGTGCCCGCGTCCTACCGCGTGACGCTGGCCAACCAGACGGCGGCCGAGGGCGCGGCCGGACGGTTCCGCGCGCTGCCCGGCGTCGACGACGTGCAGATCACCCCGACGCCGACGCCCACGCCCACGCCCACCGGGAGCTGACCGGTTACCCCCGGCCGAACGCGAGGGGCGTGAGGCGGCGGACGCGGTGCAGGCGGGCCGACAGCCGCTCGCGGACCTCGGCCGCCGCGCGGCGCCGGCCCTCCGGCGGGTGGTCGAGGTAGCCGAAGGCGGCCATCTCCGGGCCGGCGATCTCCTCGATCGCGGCCGCGTCCTCCGGCGGCAGCGCCTCGCGCCAGGCGGCGGTGCGGTCGGTGGTGACCGCCTCGAGGGCGCTCGACTTCCACCACTCCCAGTCGTGCACGATGCCGTCCGGCGCCGCCGTCGGGCCGCCGGGGCGTACGGCGAGCAGGGCGCCGAGCCGGCGGCGGGCCGCGTCCGGGTCGGCGGCCACGTCCTCGTACCGCAGCAGCAGGCACCGCCCGGGTCCCAGCTGGCGGGCGGCGGCGCGGAGCTGGCGCTGGTCGAGCGCCCACTCCTCGGCCAGCACCGCGGGGTCCTCGACGCCCCACGGCACCGCGCGGTGCGACGCGGCGACCGCGCGCGGGTCGCGTACCACGCCGACGAGCCGCAGTCCCGGGTCGGCGTCGGCGAGCGGGCGCCACCACAGCAGGTGCTCGGGGGTCTTCTCGCCGTACCGCAACGCCGGCGGGCACAGCGCCACGACCACGGCCGCGAACAGGTCCAGCAGGGTGTCGCAGCGCCGCCCGACGAGGTCGAGCACCCGCCCGGTGTCGAGCCGCAGGCCGTCGCTCGTGGGCAGGTGGCGGAAGTCCTCCAGCTCCCGCTCCACCTCGCGCGGCGTCAGCGGGAAGCGGCGGCGGGCGAGCAGGCGCGGCGCGTACCGGTGCAGGAAATGGGTCTCCGGGGGCATCGCCACGCCGGGCAGCTCGCAGCAGAGGCGCTGGGTGAGCGTGGTCCCCGAGCGCGGCGTACCGACGACGAGAAACGAGAGCGCGCTCACCGGTCGGGCATACCCGGACGATTCAGGGGCAAACGTCGCCGGTGACGGTCCGGATCGCGATGATCACCGGGCCCGCGCCGGCCCACCTGGACGGGGTGAGCGACTACGCCGAGCGGCTGGCCGGCGGGCTCGGCGGGGCGGGCGTGGAGGTCGAGGCGGTGCCGCTCCGCCCGCCCGCGCCCGGCCGCTGGCTGAAGGCCACGGTGGCCGCTGCCGAGCGGGTGCGGCGGACCCGGCCCGACCTGGTGCACGTCCAGTTCGCCCCGTCGGCGTACCGCTTCTCCGCCCTGCCCGGCCTCCTGCCCCGCCTGCTGCCGTCCGGCACGCCGCTGGTCACCACCATCCACGAGTACGGGTGGTGGACCGCGCCGCGCTGGATCCCCGGGTCGGCGTGGCGCCCGCTCGAACGGCTGCGGCTGTGGGACCGGGAGACCGCCCTGCTGGTGCCGGCCAGCCGCGCCGTGGTCGTCACCAACCCGGAGCACGGCGCCGAGGTGCTGCGGCGGACCGGGCGGCGGCCGGTGCTGATCCCCATCGCGCCCAACGTGGAGCTGCCCGCCGCCCCACCCGACCCGGCTGAGACGCGCCGCCGGTACGGCGGTGACTTCCTGCTCGTCTTCTTCGGCTTCGTGCACCCGGTCAAGGGCGTGCGCCACCTCCTCGACGCCCTGCCCGCCCTGCGGAACATCCGGCCCGGGCTGCGGCTCGTGGTCGCCGGCGGGTTCACCTCCCAGGCGCTGCCCGAGGGTGAGGCGCGCGCGTTCCGCCGCGAGCTTGAGGCGCTCGCGGTCCGGCGCGGGGTGGGCGGCGCGGTCACGTTCACCGGCTATCTGCCCGCGCCCGAGGTGTCGGCGCTGCTGGCGGCCGCCGACGGCGCGGTGCTGCCGTTCACGTCGGGCGTGTCGGTGAAGAGCGGCGCGCTGCTCGCGGCGCTGGCGCACGGCGTGCCCACGGCCGTGACCGTGCCCGACGAGCCGGACCCGCGGCTGCGCGACGGCGAGAACGTGGCCGTCATCCCGGTCCGCCGCGACGCCGCCGCCATCGCGGTCACGGTCCGCCGCCTGCTGGTCCACCCCGAGCTGCGGGAGCGGCTCGCCGAGGGTGGGCGGGCGTTCGCCGCCGGGCACACCTGGCCCGCGGTGGTACGGGCGCACCTGGACCTGTACGAGCGGGTGCTGGCCGATGCGGTTCGCTGACATCGTCTTCGTCGACCTGCTGGGCGGCATCGGCGACCTGGTGATCGCGCTGCCGGCCATCCACGCGCTCGCCGCCAGCCACCCCGGCGCGCGGCTGCGCGTGGTCACCCACGAGCCGGGCGCGCAGCTGATCCGCGGCGACCCGGCAGTCAGCGCGGTGCGCGTCCCCGCCGAAGGGGGCGAGCGGGAGGCGGTGGCGGCCGCGGTGGCCGAGGCGCGGCCCGACCTGGCGGTGACCACCACGCGGTACGGCGGCATCCCCGACCTGCTCCGCGCCTCCGGGGCCCGCTGTATCACCGACCTGTGGCGCGGCCCCCCGCCGGACGAGCTGGTCGGCGACACGTACCTGCGCGTGCTGTGCGCGGAGGGCGTGCTGAATCCGTCCACAGTGGACCCGGTGCCGCGGCTGCGGCTTACCGCGGGCGAGCGGGCCGATGGCGCCCGCGTTCTGGCGGCGCTGCTCGGCCCGGCCCGCCGCCGGCCGGTCGTGCTGGTCCCGGACGCTGGCATGGCGGTCAAGCGCTGGCCCGAACACCGCTGGCGGGAGCTGTCCGCCCTCCTCGACGGCGTGGGCGTCGCGCCGGTGCCCATGCCACACGGCGACCTGCGCGCGCTCGCCGCCTTCTTCGCCGAGGTGGGACGGCGGGGCGGCGCGGCGGTGGGCGGCGACACCGGGCCGCTGCGGGTCGCGGCGGCGAGCGGGGCGCGGACGGTGGCGCTGTTCGGCCCGACGCTGGCCACCCGCTACGGCATCGGCGGCACCCACCTGCAGGGGCTGCCGGACTGCCCGCACCGGCGCCCCACCGCGATCACCACGCAGGTGTGCTGGTGGCACGGCGAATGCCCGCTCTCCCCCACCGGGCCGGCGTGCATGGCGGACCTCCCGGCGACCGCCGTCGCCCAGGCCGTGCTCCGGAGCCTGGCCTGATGGAACACCCCGCCGCCCTCGCCGGCCCGCCCGTCGACTGGGCCGCGCTGCGCCGCGTCCTCGTCGTGCGGCCGGACAACCTCGGCGACGTGGTGATGGCCGGCCCGGCGCTGCGCGCGCTGCACAAGGCCGCCCCGCACGCCCGGCTCGACCTGCTCGCCGCACCGGCCGGGGCCGCCGTCGCGCCGCTGCTCCCGCACGTCGGCGCCGTCCTCACCGCGTCGGTGTCGTGGCAGCAGCTCGACCCGGACGCGGTGCTCCCGGACGCCGACCTCGCCCTGGTCCGCCGCGTCGCCGGCGGCCGCTACGACGCGGCGGTGGTGCTCACCTCGTTCTCCCAGTCGCCGTGGCCGGCCGCGTACCTGTGCCGGCTGGCCGGCGTGCCGGTGCGGGTGGGCACGTCGAAGGAGTTCGGCGGGGCGGGGCTGACCCACTGGGTGCCCGCGCCGCCCGACGGCATCCACCAGGTCGACCGGATGCTGTACCTGCTGGAACGGGTGGGCGTACCCCCGGCCGGCACCGACCTGCGGCTCGACCTCCCGGAGCGTGCCCGCCCGTCGAACGAGCCGTACGCGCTGCTGCTCCCCGGCGCCTCCTGCCCCTCCCGCCGCTACCCGCCGGAACGCTTCGCCGAGGTCGCCCGGCTGCTGTCCGAGGCCGGGCTGCGGGCCGTGGTGGCCGGCTCGGCGCGGGAAGCGGCCCTGGGCGCCACCGTGACACCCGACGTCCCCGGACTGGCCGCGCTGGTCGCCGGCAGCGCGGTGGTGGTGTGCAACAACAGCGGCGGCGCCCACCTGGCCAGCGCGCTGCGGCGGCCGGTGGTGGTGCTCTTCGCCGGCACGGAACAGGTCGCCCAGTACGCCCCGCGCGACACGCCCGCCGCCGTGCTCACGGTGCCGACGCCGTGCGCGCCCTGCCGGCAGCTGCGCTGCCCGTACGCCCTGGAGTGCCTCGCCATCCCACCGGCCGATGTCGCGCGCGCCGCGTTACGGCTGGCCGGGGCCGGGTAACCGCGTCGACGTGACCGATCCGTTGACCGACCACGTACGCCCACACCTCAAGCCGGGCGGCGAACGCGCGGGCGCCGACCACATCGTGCACGCCGTCCTGCGTGCCCTCGGCGACCGGCTCCCGGCCGGCGAGGCGGCCTACCTCGCCGACGGCCTGCCAGCGGTGCTGCGCCCCTACGTCCGGCACCCCGGCGAACCGTCCACATGGGACGACGGCCCGCGCAACCAGGAGGACCCGGTAGCCAGGATCGCGCTGGCCTGCGACTGCGGCGAGGCGGAGGCCCGCCGCTACGCCCGCACGGTGCTCGCCGAGCTCACCGACGAGGTGTCGCCGGGCGCGGTGTACGACGCCCAGGTCCAGCTCCCCGACGACCTCCGCGACCTCTTCCCCGACCCGGTCCACGCCGTGGGCCGAGGCCGGGGCCGCGCCTAGCGGAGGGTGACCTCCCAGGCCTCCAGGCCGCGGTCGACGACGGTCGTGGGGACCTCGAGGTGGAAGGCGCCGCTCGGCACGATGCCGGCGCCGCCGTGCCGCTCCAGCACGGCGAGCTGGGCGGCCGCGTCCTCGCCCTGGTGGTCGGGCGGCAGCCGGCGCCAGAAGTCGAAGCCGCCGGAGTCGAGGAGCTTGGCGCGGTCGAAGAGGACGCAGCCGCCGACCCAGGAGACCTTGTACGGGCGCCATTCCCCGGGCGCGAGCCGCAGCTTCTCGGTGACGTGCAGCAGGTTGGCGGCGGCGTGCAGGCCGGCGCGCCACCATTCGGGGCTGCCCGGCCGCACCCGCTCGGGCTCGGGCCGGCCGGTCCACGGCTCGTACTGGCGGTGCGAGTCGGGGCGCACGTCGTCCCGATAGGACAGTCCGTGCACGGCGTTGCCCACGAAGCCGCACCGCAGCTCGCGGATCGCGGTCACCAGGCGGGCCAGCGTGGACGGCTCCAGCCAGACGTCGTCGTCGAGGCAGAGCACGTAACGGGCGGCGGACCGGGTGAGCAGGTGGGCGCGGTGCTCGGCCAGGCCGCGGCGTGGCAGGTGGCGGGCGAGCAGCACCGGGTGGCCGCGGTGGCGCAGGACGCGTACCAGGCCGGCCGCCGCGGGGTCGGCCCAGCTCGGCGGGCCGTCGGACTGGTCGCTCACCGCCACGCCGAACGCGACGCCCTCCTGCGCGGCCACCCCGGCGAGCGTCGCGGCGAGCGCGGCCGGGCGGTCGCGGGTGGGTACGAGCACGTCGACCTCGCGGGGCGCCCGGAAGCCGGCCGGGTCACCGGTGTAGAGCGGTCGGCCCACGCCGGATCCGGTCGATGATGACGGAGGTGGATCGGTCCGGCACGTAGCCGAGCGTGCGTACCTCGCCGCCCAGCCGCCGCACCAGGGCCGCCTCGGGCACCAGCTCGGGCGGGTAGTCGCCGCCCTTCACGTACAGGTCGGGGCGGACCCGCTCGATCAGCGCGGCGGGCGAGTCCTCCTCGAAGACCACGACGTGGTCGACGCAGGACAGCGCGGCGAGCACCGCGACCCGGTCCTCGACGGGTACGACCGGGCGGTCCGGCCCCTTGAGTCGGCGCACGCCGGCGTCCGAGTTGACCGCCACGACCAGCAGGTCGCCCAGCTCGCGGGCCTGGCGCAGGTAGCTCACGTGGCCGCGGTGCAGCACGTCGAAGCACCCGTTGGTGAAGACCACGCGGGCGCCCTCGGCCCGGCGGCGGCGCACGATGCGGTCCAGCCCGTCCGGCTCGACGAGCGTGGCCTGGCCGGTGAGCGCGGCGCGGAGCTGTTCGGCGTGGCAGACGCAGGTGCCCTCGCAGGCCACGCCCACGCTCGCGGCCGCCTGTGCCACCTCGGCGGCGGCCGCCACCGGGGCGCCGGTCGCGAGCGCGAGGGTCATGGCGGCCAGGTAGGCGTCGCCGGCGCCGACCGTGTGCGCCTCGGGCGCGGGCCGGGCGCGGGTGGCGTGCACGGCGTCCGGACCGGCCACCACCGCGCCCGCGCCGCCCAAGGTCACGGCGACCACGTCCGCCCCGAACTCCGCCCGCAGCCTCCGCGCCGCGGACTCGGCCGGCCCCGGGCCCGCCTCGGCCCGGCTCGGCGTCATCACCGACGGGGCGAGGTCGCGCCAGGGGCGGAGGTCGTGCGCGTCGAGCGCGACGAAGGCGAAGCGCTCCCGGTGCCGTACCAGCCACCGCCGCACCGGCTCGGGCAGCCCGCCGAGGCCGTAGTCGGCGACGGCGAGCACCCGCTCGGGCGCGCGTTCCAGCGTCGCGACGAGCCGGTCGACCGCGGCGGGTGGCACGGTGCCGCCGCCGGCCTCGTCCTCGCGCGCCACGATCTGCCCACCGGCGAGCAGCCGCCGCTTGACCGGGGTCGCACGGCCGGGTACCCGGATCATGCGGTCCTCGACCCGGTCGGCGGCGAGGCGGGCGGCGAGCCGTTCCCCGGCGGGGTCCTGCCCGACCACCGCGGCGAGCGACACGCGGGCGCCGAGCGCGGCGAGGTTGGCGGCCGCGTTGCCGGCGCCGCCGGCGGAGAGCTGGCGGCGGCGGAGCGTGAGCACCGGCGCGGGCGCCTCCCGGGAGATGCGCTCGGCGTCCGCGAAGCGCCACTCGTCCACCATCACGTCGCCGACCACGAGCACCGGCAGGTCGGCCCATGCGTCGATTGACTCCTCCACGGCTGCCGGTTTCCACACCGATAGCCGGATAAACATGGACATTGCCGGGTAGTCCGAGCGGCGTGGGTGGCCTCGTCGACGGCGTGGGGCGCATCGCGGTCCTGCGCGCCAACGCCCTCGGCGACCTCGTGTTCGCGCTGCCCGCCCTCGACGCGCTGCGGGCCGCCTATCCGCGCGCCGAGATCGTGCTGCTCGGCGGCCCGCTGCACGCGGAGCTGCTCACCGGCCGCCCCGGCCCGGTCGACGGCGTGGCGATCCTCCCGCCGGTCGACGGGCTGCGGCCGCCGGGGCCGGGAGAGACGTCTGTGCCGGTCGAGGACTTCCGCACGGACGCCCGCTTCGATCTCGCCGTGCAGATCCACGGCGGCGGCCGCACCAGCAACCGCGTCGCGGCAGCGCTCGGCGCGCGGGTCACCGCCGGCCTGCGGGCGCCCGGCAGCCCGCCGCTGGACCGCTCGGTCCCGTACGTCTACTACCAGCCGGAAGTCGCCCGCTATCTGGAGGTCGTCGCGCTGGTCGGCGCCGCGCCGGTCACCCTCCAGCCGTCACTCGCGGTCACCGCCGCCGACGTGGCCGAGGCCCGCCGCGTCGCCGGGCCGCCGTCGCGGCGCCGGGTCGTCATCCACCCCGGCGCGACCGACCCGCGGCGGCGCTGGTCCGCGGCGCGCTTCGGCCTCGTCGCCCGCAAGCTCCTTTCCCAGGGGTACGAGCTGGTGGTGACCGGCACGCCGGACGAGCTCGCGGTCGCGGAGCGGGTCGCCGCCGTCGACCGCCGCGTCCGGCTGCTGGTGGGCGAGCTGTCCCTCGGCGGCCTCGTCGGGCTGCTCGCCGGCTCCGCCGCGGTGGTCGCCAACGACACCGGCCCGCTGCACCTCGCGGCCGCCGTCGGCACGCCCAGCGTCGGCGTCTACTGGGCCGGCAACGTCATCAACAGCGCGCCGCCCTTCCGCGCCCGCCACCGCCCGCTGCCGTCGTGGCGCGTGCACTGCCCGGTGTGCGGCGCCGACTGCACCCGCGACCTGTACCCGGCCCGCCCCGGCGGCGGCTGCCTCCACAGTGAGTCCTTCGTGGACGACGTGCCGGTGGAGGAGGTGCTGCAGGCCGTGTACGACCTCACCGATCCGCGGCGAGCGGCCACCGGCCCACTGGCCGGCGGCCGCTCCGGGATCGGCTACTGACGGAGCGTCAGCCGCTCCCCTGGATGCCGGCCTGGGCCGCCGTCGCGATCAACACCGCGGTGCCGGTGGCGGCGGCGGTGAGAACGGCCAGCAGCCAGCCACGTGCGCGTCTACTCATCTCGACCTCCCTCCCTCGGAGGCCGCCAGTATGGGGTCGCGGGCGGCCGGCGCGCCAGAGCAATCACGCGTCGCTGGTCAGGATCAGCACCTTGCCCACCGCGCCCGCCTCGACGGCCGCGTGCGCGTCGGCGGCCTCGGCGAGCGGGTAGTAGTGCAGCGGCAGCCCCGCCTCCGGGCCGACCCGCAGCACCCGGTCGGCGGCCGCGGCCGCGACGTCGTAGACCGCCTTCGCCTTGGCCGCCTCGCTCAGCGTGTAGACAAGCACGAACTCCCAGCGCGCGTTGGGCCCAATCAACGGGCGGACCGGCAGGGTCAGCGACCCGGTGCCGTCGTCGGCGTACACCGCGACGCAGGCGTGCGGGGCGACCACCGCCACGTCGGTGGCCGCGTTGGCGACCGGGGCGACCTCGACCACCGCGTCGACGCCGCGCGCGGAGATCCGCTTGACCTCGGCGACCACGTCCTGCCGCCGGTAGTCGACCACGTGGTCGGCGCCCGCGGCCGCGGCGAGCTGGGCCTTCTCCGGCCCGCTGACGGTGGCGACGACGGTCGCGTCCGCCCACTTGGCCAGCTGGACGGCCGCGTTGCCGACCGCGCCCGCGCCGCCCTGCACCAGCACGACCTTGCCCTCCATGGCGCCCGCGTTGATCCGGTCGGGCATGCCCTCGCCCGCGGTGAGGCAGCGGTGCGCGGTCAGGAACGGGATGCCGAGGCTCGCCCCGAGGTCGAACGAGGCGGGCCCGAGCCGCACCACCTGGCGGGCCGGCACCAGCGTGTACTCGGCGGCCGTGCCCCAGGGCCGCCGCCACGCCGCCTCCCACACCCACACGCGCTCGCCCGCGAGCCCGGCGTCGACGCCCTCGCCGACCGCCTCGACCACGCCGGCGCCGTCCTGGTTGGGGACCTGCCAGCCGCCGGGCGGGGCGGCACCCCGGCGCGACTTCCAGTCGGTGGGGTTGACGCCCGACACCGCCACCCGCACCAGCACCTCGCCCGCGCCCGGCTCGGGGACCGGGCGCTCGGCGACCTCCAGGACGGACGGATCCCCGGGCCGGGTGTACACAACCGCTCTCATCGGCGCTCCTCCAGAATTGCCCCTCGGTCAGTTAACCGAAGTTCCCCGTCGGGCGGGGCACAATCTGCCGGTGAGCGAGAGCGTGTCCGACGGTGGCGGCAAGCGGGTCAGCTGGGTCGAGCTGTACTTCGACCTGATCTTCGTGTTCGCGGTGAGCCAGGTGGCGCACGCGATCGTCGAAGAGCCGCGGTGGGGGCGGGCCTTCGGCGCGCTCGGGCTGTTCGCCACGCTGTGGTGGACCTGGATCGGCTACGCGGTCCTCTACAACCGCCAGGGCGACGACCGCCAGCCGCTGCACCGGCTGCTGGTGCTGGCCGGCACGGTGCCGTGCGGGATCGCCGCGACCCAGGCGCACCACGTCTTCGAGGGGCACCCGGCCGGGTTCGCGCTGGCCCTAGCCGGCGCGCGGCTGGTGCTCGCCGTGGCGTTCACGATCGCCGGGCGGGCGGTGGTCGAGGCGCGGCGGGTCGCCCGCGGGTACCTGCTGTCGGCGGTGCTCTTCGCGGTGTCGGCGGCGCTCCCCGAGCGCTGGTGCTACGCGCTCTGGGCGTTCGCGCTCCTGCAGGAGGGCGGCTTCCTGCTGCTCGGCGAGCGCCGGGGCCGTCAGCGCGGGCCGAGGCGGAGCCGCGCCGACCGGATCAAGGCGCTCTTCAAGCCGCCCGCGAACGCCGGCATCGCGGTCGACGCCGGCCACCTCGCCGAACGCTTCGGCCTGTTCATGATCATCCTGCTCGGCGAGCTGGTGATCACCGTCGGCGGGGCCGCGCTCGACCGGGGTGAGCAGGACCTCTCGTACTGGCTGAGCGTGCTGGGCGGGCTGGTGCTGGCCGGCGCGCTCTGGTGGGTCTACTTCGACTCCGCCGCCGACGTCAACGAGCGGCTGCTGCACATGTCCGGCGGCAACCCGGCGCTGGCCTACTCGCTGTACGCGGGCGGGCACCTCCCACCGGCCTTCGCGCTCCTGCTCATCGCGGCCGGGGTCAACCTGTCGCTGCACGAGGAGCCGCCGGGCGTCGCGGTCTGGTTCGTCACCGTGGGCCTGGTCGTCTACTTCGGAGGGACGCGCACGTTCTCGCCGAGGTCGCGCAAGGGGTGGATCTGGCTGCCGTGGCTGGTGCTGGCCGCCGCGACCGCCTGCGTCGCGCTGCTCGGCCTGGTGCTCTCCGCACCCGCCGTGGTGGCGGTCGCGGCCGGGTGGGCGGTGGCCGCGGCGGCCCTCGTCACGTTGCTGCGGCGGGGCACGGTGCGCCGCCTGGAGGAGTTCCTCGGCCCCTAGCGCTTCGTCGCCACCAGCACGTCGCGGACGATGGCCTGGTCGACCCGGTGGCGGAGGGCGGCCCAGGGGCCCTGGTCGCGCACGTCGAGGCCGGCCTTCGCGAGCACCTCGGCGGCGTCCTCGCGGCGCGCCACGTACGTGTTCCACGAGATGCCGAGCGCGCCGCCCGGCCGCAGCAGCCCGGCCCACACCGGCGCGGCCGCCGCCAGCAGCGCGAGCGGGTCGCGGGCCAGGCCCTTCGCGGGGGCGCGGCTGCCGTGCTGCACGCCGTAGGGCGCGTCCGCCACCACGACGTCCACAGTGGCCGGACGGAAGAACTCGGCGGCCCGCGTGGTGTCCGCGTTGACCACGTCGAGCAGCTGGCTCCCGCCCGCCTTGCGCTCCTCCTTGGACGGTGCCAGCTCGACCCGCAGCCGCCGGCCGACCACCTGCCGCTCCCGCCGCACCGGGCCGGACTCCAGCACCCGGTGCTTGACCCGCTTGCGCTTGAGCCACGTGGTGATGAACGCCTGGTACGCCTCGAAGTCCTTCTGGTCGAGGTCGACACCGGCCGCGTCGAAGCCGTACATCAGCGCCTGGTTGAGCGTCGTGCCCCGCCCGCACAGCGGGTCGAGCACCTTGAAGCGGCGCTCCAGCAGCTCGCCCGCCCAGGTGCTCGCCAGCAGCGTGGCGTTGAGCAGCAGCTTGGTGAACTGCTCGTTGGTCTTTCCGGCGTACTTCTGGATCGTGATCAGGTCGTCGTCGTAGCGGTCGAGCCGGGTCAGCTCGACCGGCCGGAGCAGGTCATCTCCGACCCGCTCGAAGAGCGCGAACACCGACGACATGTTGCCGAGCAGGGCGACGTCGCGCGCGGTGAGGCCGGCCGCCTCGAACGTCACGTACCGCACGCCGCCGATCGCCGTGACCTCCGAGCCGCCGATCCGGCCGCCCAGCACCGCCTCGTCGAAGAGGGCCAGCTCGGTGCGGGTCAGGTCGACGGCCGAGTCGGCGTACACGCGGTTGGTGCCGGGCGAGATGAGCAGGGCGTACGTGGTCATGGTCGGGCGAGTATCGCACAGCGGGCCGGTGGTGGCCGGCGCGCGCGCCGGCCACCACCGGAAAGCCGTCAGGCGGCGTCGTCGTCGGTCACCGTCAGCCAGGCGAACCCGTCGGCGATCACCACACCGGTCGGGGCGGAGATCGTCGTCTTGTAGCGCAGCTCGGCGGGGTTGACCGCGGTGTTGCCGGTCAGCGGCACCTGGATGGTCACCTCCTTCGCCCACCTCGGGAGCGTCACCGGGAACGCCAGCTGCGGCACCTGGCCGGCCGACGCCGAGCCGCTCGCGGCGGTCTGCACGTACACCGTCGCCGGCTCCCGCAGCCGGTCGCTCAGCGCCAGCCTCATCGTGGCCGTGCCGGCGCCGTCGCCCTCCGCCACCGTGGCGTCGGCGATGCTCACCCGCACCGCCCCGGTCGGGCCGCCGCGGCCCACGCCGGTGCTGTCGAGGGCGACGTCGGACAGGTACGCGCCGCCGGTCGGGGTGGCCGGCGTGATCGTCACGTACCGCAGCTCGTGCTCGTCCACCCGGGAGAGCGCGGCCAGCGGTACGCGCACGGTGCGCAGCCAGGTCTTGCCGAGCCGGCTGATCCCGTTCGGCGTGTTGGTGGAGGCGGGAAACGGCGTGAGCGCCGGGCTCACGTCGCCCACGCGCACCGTCGCGGAACGTCCCTTGTGGTCGGTCACGGTAACGTCGAGGTCGACGTCGCCGGCCGCCGTCTCGTCCCGCGCGACCCGGAACGTGAACGCGTCGTACCGGCCGTGGCTCGGCTTGACCGCGATCCGCACCCTCGGCGCGACCGACGCCTCGCTCCACTGGAGACGGAGCGCCGGGCTGGTCGGCACCCACGTGGCGAACGTGGCCGGCGTCCAATGTGGAATCTTGGAGGTCTGGGCGGTCGCCGAGCAGGGCGTGTCGCCGGCCGGCACCCGGGACACCACGCTGTGGCAGTACGCGCCGAGGTCGAAGCCGGAGACGGAGACGTTGCCGGCCGGGCGCTCCAGCGGTGCCACGTCCAGCCGCTTCGACGCGGGCTGCTGCGCCTGGGCGTATACCTCCGCCCGCCCCGCCGACGGGACCGTGCCGTTTGTGCCGTCGAAGAGCGGCAGGAAGGCGGTCTCGCCGCCCTGGACGAGGCGGAAGAACCCGGCCATGTACGCGGTGCCGACCGCCCGCTGCTCGGCCGCGGTGAGCCGGCTGGGGCTGGCACTGCCGCACACCTCGTCGTTCGCCGGCGACCAGTCGTCACCGGAGGGCGCGACCGAGACGCCCGGCGTCCACTCGGTGTTGAAGAAGTTGTGGTCCGCCCCCATGATCATGAGCGAGGAGCGGAGCACGTCGTCGTCGAGCGAGTAGCGGGTGTCGTCGAAGAAGTGCTGCCCCTGCTGGTTGGAGACGTCGCCGTCGCAGTACGGCAGCAGCACCGCCATCGGCACGTCCGGCAGGCTGGCCCGGCCGAAGTCGACCGGCGCGAGCGGGAGCACGGCGCGGATGCCGTACGGGTGGCGCCGCTCGGCGTTCATCAGCGCGGCCTCGACCACGCCCTCCCCGCCCCGGGAGTGCCCCATGAGGCCCACGTCGGACAGGTCGAGGCGTCCCTTCAGCGGGTGGCCACGCTGCTCGTTCCACCGGGCCAGCAGGTCGAGGTGCTTCATGACCAGCTCGCCGCGGGCGGCGGCGCCGTTGTCGTCGGTGAAGCTCGCGTCCTTGGCGTTGACGCCGTCCGCGCTGACCGACACCACCACGTAGCCGTGGGTGGCGAGCGCCTCGGCCGTCCCGGTGTACCCGAGGTAACTGTCGATCGGGACGAACCCTTCGGCGCACGGCCAGTTGGTGTTGTTGGTCTGCCGGGTGGCCGGGTTGTAGCAGGCCGAGTGGCGGCCGTGCAGGAAGACGACGACCGGGCGCTCGCCGCGCGCCTTGGCCGGCGCGTACACGGCGGCCCGCAGCTCGACCGGCAGGTCGCTGAGGCCGGGCAGCGTGGTGGCGGTGTCGCCGAGGTCGTAGTCCAGCCGCTCCACCGCGTACCGTCCGGGGGTCGCCGGGTCGGTGTAGACCGGCTTGCGGTGGAAGGGCTTCGGCGTGAACGGGTTCGGGCCCGACCGCCGAGCTGCCGGCGCGGTGCCCGGCACCTCGCCGTTCCAGGCGACCTCGACCCGCCCGGCGCCGGCGACCGCGGGGTCGGTGGTCTCCGTGGTGAGGGTGAGCCCGTCCGGCGACTCCTTGGCCGCGCCGACGATCGCGCCGTCGACGGCCAGCTCGGGCGCGGCGTCCCGCACCGCCAGCGGCTCGGAGAGCTCGAGCGTCACCCGCCAGCCGCCCTCCGGCAGCGGCTCGACGGCGAATCCTTTTGCGTTCGTCGATTCGTCGGTAGGGTCGGCCGAGGCGGGACCCGCCAGCCCGACCGCGAGCAGGGTGGCCGCGAGCGCCGCGGCGGCGAAACGGGGCATGAGCCACATCTCCTTCTCGCGCTGGAGGAGTCAGCGCGGGCGGAGACTACGGCTCGCGTGTTCCAAACGATCTCTGCCGCGAGACGGCCCGGTTACCGGTCTTCACAAGGCCGTTCACATGATCATTTAGGGGCACATGGAGCTTTCGCGGTCGAGGTCGTCGCTTGTCCACAATGCCCTGAGCCGCCCGGCCAGCAGCCAGCAAGCCGAGCAGACCCCGGTCGCGGGCGGTAGCCACCGCGACCGCTGCTCCCGCCGGAGACCGCGGCGGCCGGCAGCTCGCCAGGGCTCGCTCCCACT
>Ga0081539_10001267_pt1 | contig 44584 bp, 38 predicted proteins | sample TabmetS4T2R2_FD_71023 | JGI IMG/M metagenome (GOLD analysis project Ga0081539, IMG submission 71023) | Tabebuia heterophylla rhizosphere microbial communities from the University of Puerto Rico - S4T2R2 | ecosystem: Host-associated > Plants > Roots > Rhizosphere ... | reverse complement strand
TGGATGCGCGCAAATGGAATTTGATCTAGCAGCGACAAAGGTAGGGGCGGCCCTCCGTGGCCGCCCGTGCGTTGAAACACAATGTGGCGAACGCACGGGTGGCCACGGAGGGCCACCCCTACAGTTGTTACCAAGTATGGTTTATGTGGCTGATGTGCCCGTGGAAGCTTCGTATCACGGGTCGGCGTTGTTGCACCGATTGTTGTCGGAGTATCCGACGGACAGGTTGACGATCATTGAGACGGCTACTGAGTCGCAAGTGCAACGACGACTGAAGTATGTTGAGTATATTTCGCATCCGGTTGGTAAACAGCGCTGGCTCAACACGCGCTTTCATCCTTACGCGGTTGCATGGTTCACGCGTGCGGCGAAACACACAGCAGCGCAGATACCGCTCAACGGCTTCGATTGTGGAGCGGTGTTAACGGTGGCGCACGGATTTGGCTGGCTGGCCGCCGCTGAGATCGCGAGTCAACGAAGAGTGCCGCTGCACTTAATCGTTCATGACGACTGGCCGCGTGTAGCAGCCATTGCGCCGCGGTTTCGCAACTGGCTCGACGAGCAATTCGCACGTGTCTATCGCCAGGCGCAGTCGCGCTTGTGCGTCTCGCCTGCGATGAGTCGTTTCTATGAAGATCGATACGGAGCGCCCGCGGAAGTGATCTATCCGAGCCGCGCCGCCGATTGCCCCGACTACGACGAACCGCCTGCTCATCTCGCCAGCAACGACAAGCCATTCACAGTCGCCTTCGCAGGCACGATCAACTCGAACGGTTACATCGAAGCGCTCATTGCACTGCAAACCGCTCTGAAACCCGTCAACGGACGCCTACAGATCTTCGGACCACTAACTCCCGGTGTCGCGCAGCAAGTCGGTCTCAACGATCCAAACACCGAAATCTGTGGTCTCTTAACCGCCGCTGATTTACAAAAGCATCTTCGCGAAGAAGCAGACACCTTATTCGTCCCGATGTCATTCGTCGCCTCCGATCGCGCCAACATGGAAATGGCCTTTCCGAGCAAGCTCGCCGACTACACCGCCACAGGCGTACCGCTCCTGATCTACGGCCCGAGCTACTGCTCAGCCGTCGCGTGGGCGCGCGAGAACGCGGGCGTCGCGGAAGTCGTCGAATCCAAAGAAGATCTAAAAGCCGCGATCGCCAGGCTTGCGAACAACCCCGACCACCGTCTTACTCTCGGCAAGCGCGCTCTCGACATCGGCCGCGAATACTTCACCCACGCACGCGTCCAGCAAATCTTCTATCAGTCTTTATCCGTCTAATCCGTGGCTAAGTCTTTTCTCGATCGCGTAGCACACCACCTCTTGTTCCGGGCTCAAAGCCGTCCGCATCTCACCGATCGGTGGGGCTACCACATCCGTCCGATTCACTACTACGAACCCATCCCGGACTTCCGCTCGATCACACTTGAACAGATCACGCGCCGTCGCGAATTCACGGCAATAGATTTCAAGTGGGACGATCAGCTAGCGCTTCTCAACGAACTGACTGCCTACCGCGTCGAGCTAAGCACACTCGACTTCAACTTCGACAACGGTTTCTTCAGCGGCTTCGACGCCGCGGTTTACTATTCAGTGATTCGCCACCTCAAGCCGCAACGCATCATCGAGATCGGCGGCGGCTATTCAACGCGGCTCGCCGCCAAAGCACTAACCAGCAGCGGCAAGCTCACCTGTATCGAGCCTTACCCCGAACGACTCAACGGCGCCGCTGCAAACGTCGAGTTGATTCAAAAACGTGTCGAAGAGATCGATGTTGATTTCTTCTCGTGTCTCGAAGCGAACGACATCCTCTTCATCGATTCGAGCCACACGGTGAAGTTTGGCAGCGACGTCTGTTACGAGTTTCTCGAAATCCTGCCACGACTGAAGCCCGGCGTCTGGGTGCACGTGCACGACATCTTCTTCCCACACGACTACCCGGCCGAATGGCTTATCGAACGTCGCATGGCATTGAACGAGCAATACCTGCTCGAAGCGTTCTTATCGTTCAACAGACAGTTCCAGGTCACGCTTGCAAACTACTGGCTCTGTCTCGATCACCGTGATGTAACTGCGCGGCTCTGGCGCTCAAATGACGGCGCATCGAGTCTTTGGATGAAACGAGTCGCATGACGCCGCAACCGATCTCCGCAATCATCGCGACTGTCGGCCGGCCCGAGTTGCTGCGACTCTCTCTCGACAGTCTCACAAAGCAAACAGTCCCCGTCGCGGAAGCCGTCGTGGTCCATTGCGGCGATGACGAAGCTACACCAGCACTCACGAAGGAAGCCTGCTGGCGCGAGGCAGGACTAACGGTCCGTTACTTCCACTATCCCGAAAGAAACTGCGCCGCACAGCGAAACTTCGCAGTGACGCAGGCCAGCTACGACAACCTGCTTCTGATCGACGACGATGTTGAAGTTGACGCGCATTGGGCAGAAGAGCTTTTCAAACCCATCTGGAGCGATCCGAAAACGGGCGCGACGATGGGCAGGCTCGTGAACCAACCGATGGCTACGCCCACATTCTTCTGGCGAGTCTATCGAACAGTCCTGCACGGAAGAACGAAAGGATTCGAACCCGGACGACTCATCGGCGCCGCGCTGCCAAACGGCTTCCCGACGACGGCGCGCGAGCTCATCGCTTGCGAGTGGATCGGCGGCGGCGCGAGTGCGTTACGACGTGAGGCGTTCGAGTCAGTCGGCGGGTTCGCCTCGTTTTTCAAGGGCAGCTCGCCCGGTGAGGATCTCGATCTCGGTTACCGGCTCAGCCGTAGCTGGAAGGTTTACTACGTGCCGGCGGCGAAGTGCATTCATCATCAGGCGGCGGGTGGTCGTGAAGGATCGGATCAGCACCAGTATCTTTCGATGCGATCGCGTTTCGGAATTCTGACGATCACGATGGGCAAGAGTCGCTACGCGGCGCTCGGACATATCGGCCTCTGGGCGTCAGTGCAGTTTTTGAGTGAGCTCGCGAGTTTAAGGCATGGCGTGTTGCGGCCGGATTTGCCGCGCGCGTGGGCCGGCCGTGTGCGTGGGTTTCTATCGTGTGTGACCGCAGATTTACGCGGATAAAAAGCGCGGATGGCGTCACCGACTCTAATCGTAGCTGATTACCCGGTTGGGTATGCGAGTGGTTTTGGGGAGACGCTGTACAACCTGTTCAGTGGTTTTCCGAGTGAGAAACTCTGGAGCGCGCACCCGGCGCACGTCACACCGGCTGACGATAAGAGACGGGCGCAGTCGATCCCTCTGCCTTCGCCTTCGCGGCCGCGCTGGCTGCCGAGCCGGATCTCGCTTGCGTATTACCCGCTGCTGAAGATGCAACAGTTTCGCGCGTCGCGGCAGACAGTGCGTTTGCTTGCGGACGTGGTCCGGAAGAATTCGATCAGGAACCTGCTGGTGATACCTGTGACTCCGTGGATTCTTTCGGCAGCGCTCGCGCTTCATAAACAACATTCGAAACTCAACCTCGTCGTGTACGTGATGGATGATTGGCAGGGACATCACGAGTGTCACCAGCTTCCGTACACCCGCTGGCGGCAGCGGTTGCTGGCGGAGATCGTTGAGCGTGCGAATGTGCGTTATGCGGTTTCTCGTGAGATGGCGGCGCATTACGAGGAGAGTTTTGGGAAGAGTTGGACTGTCGTGCACAACGGTGTGCGAAATGATTCGTTAGGGAATGGAGATAACAGCGCGTCGAAGCCGCGACAAGTGTTGCTTGCCGGTGATGTGAATGTCTTTCGGTTTGATGCGGTGATTGCTTTTGCGGAAGCGATCGAGCGTCACAATCGACGTAACGGTGAGTCGATCGAGTTTACAGTTATGGGCGAGGTGGCTGAGCAACATCGATCGTCGTTGTCAGCGTTACAGGCAGTGAGGATGTTGAGCAGGCGGTCGCATTCAGAGTGTCTCTACGCGATGAAAGCTGCTGATCTTCTTTATCTGCCATTAGCGTTTGCCGAGAAGTCCGCGCGTATATCGCTCTACTCGTTGCCGACAAAGCTCCCTGAATATTTGGCAGCAGGGAGGAGTGTGTTTTTTCATGCGCCGCAGGAGTCTGCGTTGTTCCGCGTTGCAGAGCGTTATGACCTGACGCCGCGACTGGCCTCGATCGATCCGGCAGCGCTCGATACGTTTGTAGAAACGTGGACCAACGGGAACGGCGCACACAGCGTGGATAATGCGCAGCGAGCACTGCGGGAAGAGTTTGATATCGAGATGTTGGCGGCGCGTTTTCAGGCTGCGTTTTCGTAGCTGAGGCTGCGTTAGACAGGATTACAGGATTTACCGGATTTACATGAAGTGCCGGGTTTGCGAAGGAGAGACTGATCGGTTCATGCGCATCGCCAGTAATGGTCTTGATGAGCCATTTCTCGATGATGTGTTGCGCAAACAACTGCCGGAATTGAAGCTGCGCCGGTGTCGTAATTGTGGTTGTCTGTGGGCCGACGATGCGCGGCAGGATGAAACCACACTCGTCGCTGCGTACGAGCGCGTCAGTGATTCTTATTTCGAGCCCGTTGAAAACGATGCGAAGTACCAAAGATTTTATGAATGGATCGAGCAGCTAGTAAAGCAGCACGTCTCCGGCCGGACGATACTCGATGTCGGGTGTGGTGACGGCACGTTTCTAGCGACGTTGTCGAACGAATGGTCTAAACATGGCGTCGAGCCGAGTGCATCGGGCGCGCGTTTGGCGCGGCAGCGGAATCTTGATGTTGCTTGTGCAACTTTAAATACCACGATGGAGCCATACGAAGCTGATCTGATCTCTGCGCTCGACGTGATTGAGCATGTCGTCGATCCACACAGCTTCGTGAAGTCGCTTAAGCGACACCTGCGACGAGGTGGTACGCTGTTGTTGCTGACGGGCGATGCTGATGCTTACCCGGCGCGGATTGCTGGTCCACAGTGGTCGTATCTACGATGGTGTGGCCACATCTCAGTATTTTCGCAGTCAGGTTTGCGACGACTGCTGGAATCACACGGTTTTGAAGTGATCACCTCACAGCGTTGCCAGCATCCTTCGAGTCCGGGAGCAGTTGCGTGGTGGCGCGTGCATCTGCTGGAGCCTGCCCGGCGAGTGCTCGGACGAAACAAGTCGTGGTATCCGTTCTGGCGCGATCATCAAATGGTTGTGGCGTGGCTGAAGTATTCCTAATCGCGAATGGTTCGGAACTGGGTTTTTCTTGGTGACAGTCTTACCGAAGGCGTCGGGTCGAAGCGCCTCAGTCACGTGGCGGAGCTCGTGAAGCAACTGCGTTCTTCGGGCAGGAATGTACATGAGTTTCGTTTGCGTCACGTCGAGAATGGCTTCAATCGTCAGATCGATTTCAATGTTGCCGGTTTGATGAATGTCGATGCAGGTCCGTCAGATCTGTGGCTCTGGAACCTCGCTTGTGAAGGACAGACAATCGACTCTGATTTCGGTTGGTTGCCGTTGATTGCGGCGCTGCGTCCTGAGCTCGTGGTGATCTTTCGCGGAAGTTTGGAAAGCATCGTTCGTCCGGCGATGGTTGCGGATGGAGACTGGCCGTGGTGGGTGCCGCACTCGTGGCGTGGTTACGCGGCGATGGATCCGCGCTGTTACTTCAGCACGACGTGGTGGCGCAAGGCGAAGCAGAGCTCCGTTGACGCTTTGAAGCAGAGGGCACGATTGAAGCTGTTACAAGCAAGGCCCGGAAAGCCGCTAATAGATCTCGACCAGTTCGTTTCATATCAAACACAATTACTGCAGCAGCTAAGAGCGCTGGGCACGCGCGTGCTCGTGCTGGGACTGTTGCCGGTGGACCCGGCGTGCTTTCCGGGTTCTTCTGAACATTTCAAAACCGTGAATGCGCGCCTCAAAGAGATTGCGGACGCTGAAGGTGCGGAGTTCTTTGATTGGGCATCATCGTTGAATGGTCGGGATCTTTTCTATCGCGACGGTTTCCACCCGAACGCTGCGGGGGCTGAATCCCTCGCTAGGATTCTTCGCGAGCGACTCACTTGATCTCAGCAATCGTCACCGCTTATGAACGAATTGAGCAGACGCTCGCGACACTGCGTGTGATCCAGAGCTGTGTGCCCGCGCCGGATGAGATCCTGGTCCACGTCGACGCAAATCAAATCTCTTTAGAGAACGCGATTCGGAGTGCTTTTCCGAATGTCCGCGTTCTTCGCAGCGATGAGCAGGTTGGGCCAGGTGGTGGACGAAACAAGCTGGTCGACGCGGCGCAGTTTGAGTTTGTCGCGAGCTTCGACGACGACTCTTATCCGATCGACTCCGATTACTTCGCACGTGCGCTTCGAGTCTTCGAGAAGTTTCCTGAGGCTTCGCTGATCTGCGCCGCTCTTTATCACGCAGGGGAATCGATCGGACTCGACGCACAGAGCGCCCAGTGGACGGCGGACTTCTCAGGAGGCGCGTGCATCTACCGGCGCAAGGCGTTCCTCGACGCCGGCGGCTACGTGCCGCTGCCGGTGGCGTATGGAATGGAAGAAGTTGATCTCGCGATTCGACTGCACGCGCAGGGTGGGAAGATCTTAACGACGCCGTGGCTACGCGTTTTTCATAACACAGATTTGCAGCGACACGGCGATCCGCGTGTGACGGCGGGAAGCATCGCGAACCTCGCGCTGCTCGCGTACTTGCGATATCCGGTGTCGTTGTGGGGCATCGGCGTGGGCCAGTGCGCGAACCGGTTGCTGTGGTTAGTTAGGCACGGGAGGCACCGCGGGATTGTGAAGGGCGTAACGATGATTCCGGGGCATGTTTGGGAGAACCACCGGTATCGCGCGCCTGTGAGCAAGAAAGTGGTGCGATCGTATTTGGCGTTGCGAAGGGCGCCTGTCGAGGTTCAGCTTTGATGAAGTGGATCTGCTGCCAACTCGGTGCGCGTGAGCATTACGCTGTGCCGCGTGCGTTGAAACTCGGTGGTCTGCTCGACGAATTCATCACTGACCTCTGGATTCGCCCGGGCACGCTGCTGCACTCGTGGAAGAAGCTTCTCACTGGCCGGTTTCACCCAGGCCTTGCAGGCGCGCACGTCATTGCTCCAAACACGTCGGCACTGACTTTCGAATTGAAAGCATCGCTCGCACGCGAAAACGGTTGGAACCTGATCACGCGTCGCAACCAGTGGTTTCAAAAACACGTCGTGGCCCAACTCTCGCGCAATCACAACGGCAACCAGCACACTGTCTTTGCCTACAGCTACGCCGCGAAAGAGATCTTCGAGTTTGCACGCGAGCGTGGCTGGCGCACGGTGCTTGGCCAGATCGATCCCGGCCCGGCGGAAGAACGAATCGTCTCGGGCTTGCAGCAAACATCTCCGATACAACACACACACTGGGAGCCCGCTCCAAAGGCTTACTGGGACAACTGGCGCCACGAGTGCTCGCTCGCCGATCAGATCGTAGTGAACTCCGAGTGGTCCAGAGATGCGCTCATCACTGAAGGCGTCGCGGCGGAGAAGATACAGGTGATCCCCGTAGCGTATGAAGCAGCGAACGATACGAGATCGTTTCAACGTCACTACCCGCTTGCGTTTAGCGCTGAGCGGCCGTTGCGCGTTCTGTTTCTCGGGCAGATAAACCTGCGAAAAGGTGTCGCTCAGTTACTCGAGGCCGTGAAGCTGCTGTCGGATGAGCATGTTGAGTTCTGGTTTGTTGGTCCAATGCAGGTGCGCGTGCCGCAGGAGTTGAAACTTCATCCGAAGGTGCGTTGGTTCGGTGTGGCGCCGCGTGTTGCAGTCGAGAGTTATTATCGCGATGCGGACGTGTTCATCCTGCCGACGTTGTCGGATGGTTTTGGGTTAACGCAGCTCGAGGCGCAGGCGTGGAAGCTTCCGGTGATTGCGTCACGCTACTGTGGTGAGGTGGTGCGTGATGGGTTTAATGGCGTGATTCTCGAAGAGGTTTCCGGGCAGATGATTGCTGATTCGCTGCTTAAACTGTTGAGGTCGCCGGAAAAACTATCTGCGATGTCGGTGCGATCAGGGGTTGATGAGCGCTTCAGTCTTGCGATGCTCGCTCGAAGATTACGGGGCATTTAGACAGGATTACAGGATTTACAAGATTTTCAAGATGCAGCAGGGCCAGCTAGTCCATCTACCAGCCTTCGGCATCGCCGCGACGCCCAGCGCGACGATGCGGGCGGCGCTGCTCGCGCTCCTCAGCACGACCATCGCAACTACGCTCGCCACCCTTCTGATTCCTGACGATCCGTCGGCTGAAGGCGCGTTGTTCTACCCGGCGCTCGTCATGTCGGCCGGTCTTGCCACCGCGCCAATCGTCACCGCGTTCCGTTACCCCAAAGCCCTGCTCCGCGGCGAATGCCTGCTGTCACTCGCGCCGATCTACTGGCTGCTGCTCGATCTCCTTCAGGGCGTTTACGCGATGCAGGACGTCGACGCCGATCAGGTGCGCCAGGCGTTTCTTGCGATCGGCCTGTTCGTCGTGATGGTCTGGCTTGGCGCGCTGCGTCGCTCTTGGAAGATTCCAAAGGTGTTGATTAGCTCGGTATCGCAGGAGTTTTCAATCAACACTTACTTCGCACTCGCGGTGGCGTGCTTCGTGCTCGGCATGTTGAACTTCGCCATCCCCACGAGCTTCAACATCTTCGAGATGGTCCATTACCTCGGCGAGGAGCGTTGGGCCGCGCCGTGGGGACGTGGGCAGCTCGGCGGCTGGGACGCGTTTCTCGATCACCTTCAGTACTTCGGTTACCTGCTTCCCGTGCTCACGGTCGTGATCGGACGACGCGCGGGTGTGCGAAACGCACGCACGATCGTCTGTATCGGCTTGTCGGTGATCGTAGCGCTCTTCCTCGCGCAAAGCGGTAGCCGTCGAGTAGTCGGCGTCGTGGTGGGTATGGCGCTGATTCTCTGGGTGTTGGACCAGCAGCGGTTGCGAGTCAAACATCTGGTGGTAACGGCAGTCGCGATTCTCGCTCTGTTGCTTACGCTTCAGGTAATGCTTGAATACCGCAACGTCGGCTTGAGCGTGCTCGTCGGCAAAGGTGAAATCCCGAGCGGCCGTTCTGAAAAACGACAGATTCTCGAAGAGCAACACCTGCGCGTCGACGACAACTTCTATCGCCTCTGCCAGATCATTCAACTCATTCCGGATGTGCACCCGTTCGTCTATCACAAGTATCTCGTTTACGTGATCGTGCGTCCGGTGCCGCGCGTTTTCTGGCCCGACAAACCTGTCGATCCGGGATTTGATTTGCCGAGCGCGCTCGGCGTCCAGGGGCTTTCGCTTTCTTACTCGGTGATTGGTGAGCTTTACATGTCGCTCGGCTTCATCGGCATCGCACTCGGCGGCTGGTTTTACGGGCGCGTTGCGTCGACCGCGAGTGGACTGCTCGCGCGCTGCAACACGCAGGGCGCACTCGTGATCTACAGCATCGTCGTGATGGCGCTGTTTTCGGGAATGCGATCGATCCTCGAATTGATCCTCGTGAGTTACGTGGTGCTCGCGTGGGTGGGGTTGTCGCACTTGTTTATGAAGTTGAGACACGTCAAGGCGCGTTGAAAGTTTTAGTGCTGACAGACTGTCCGTCGCCGTATCAGGTCGAGCTGTTCAATGAGATCGAGGCGCAGGGCGAGTGCGCGTTGGAGGTTGCGTATCTTCGCAGTCGCGATCCGGATCGGCAGTGGAAGTCGTCGGAGATTCGACATACGTGCGTAGAGTTGAATCGCGCGCGTGAGACTGCGCGTGCTGCGGATCTCGTTGTGTTCAACTACTACCGTCACGCGAACGCTGAGCGACTGATCGATGAGCGCGCTGCGTCTGGTGGGCCATGGTGTTTTTGGGGAGAGCGGCCGGGGTTTCATCAGCCCGCGTGGGCCGGGCGGCTTTTGCGCCGGTGGAAGCTGGCGAAGCTGCATGCGTCAAGTGTGCCGATCTGGGGGATTGGGAAGTTTGCGATTGATGGTTACAGAGAAGAGTTTGGTGAGCGGCGCGCGTATTTCAACTTGCCGTACTTCTCGGATCTTGAACGGTTTGATGTGCCGGCACGCGAAGAGAAGAGTGAGCGGACGTTTTTGTTTTCAGGATCTTTGATTGAGCGCAAAGGTGTGGATCTGGTGGCGGCTGCATTTGTTCGGCTCGCGCGCGAGGTTTCGAACGTGCGGTTGCGGATCGTGGGTGACGGAGAGTTGCGGGAGTCGCTGGTGCAGACGCTGCGGCTGGTGAGTGAGCGTGTTGAGTTTGTGGGATTTAAAGATTGGGATGAGTTGCCGTTGGAGTATGCGCGTGTGGATGTGTTGTGTGTGCCCTCGCGGTATGACGGTTGGGGGCTCGTGGTGCCGGAGGGGTTGGCGTCGGGGCTGCCGGTGATCGCAAGTAATCGGATGGGTGCGGCGCTGGAATTTGTGGAGAGTGGGCGCAATGGGTGGCTCGTTCGTGCGGGCGATGAGGAGGCGTTGCTCGCGGCGATGCGTGAAGCGGCGCTGATGCCGCTTGGTGAGATGAGTCGTAGAGCGCGCAAAAGCATAAGTGAGCACACCTTGCGAAACGGTGCGCAACGATTTTTCGATTACGCTCAGCGGGTTATTACTCAGTGGTAGTTGTTTACATGATTTACAAGATTTTTCAGGATTTACATGTTCATCCTGAAAAATCTTGTAAATCCTGTCCAAAGTTGACGTTCGTTTATGTGTAGCATTGCCGGAATTCTAAGCGTCGGCTCAGCATCGCGGGATGCTGTAGTGCGCATGAGTAGCGCGCAGCGACACCGCGGCCCTGATGATCGCGGTATCGCAAGCTGCACCTTCGATGGCGGCGAAGTAATCCTCGGCAACACACGTCTCGCCATCATCGACACATCCACCGCCGGCCATCAGCCGATGAACGATCCGCAAACCGGCAACTGGATCACATACAACGGCGAAACATATAACTTCAAACATCTCCGCCACGAACTGGACCAGGAACCTTGGACCTCAAACTCTGATACGGAAGTCGTTCTTCGCGCGTATCGCCGCTCGGGTGTTGACGCGTTTCGCAAGCTGCGTGGCATGTTTGCGCTCGCGATCTGGGATCATCTACGACAGACGTTACTGCTCGCGCGCGATCCGCTCGGCATCAAGCCGCTTTACTACTATGCGGGGAAGGACCAGTTCGTCTTCGCCTCCGAGCTGCGTGCGCTGCTCGCAAGCGGGCTCGTGCCGCGCAAACTAAGTGCTGCGGGTGTCGATTCTTATCTCGCGAGCGGTTCAGTTGAAGCACCAATCACAATAGTTGACGGCATTAAACAAGTCCTGCCTGGTCACTGCTTGCAAGTAAAACCAGGTATCGAATTGCACGATGTTGAGTTTGCAAGCCCGAAGCCGCGAAAGCTTGAAGGCAGTCGCGAAGATGCGATCGCGCAATTACGATCAGAGCTGGAACAATCTGTTCGTCTGCACCTCGTGAGCGATGTGCCGCTCGGTGTGTTTCTGTCGGGTGGGATGGATTCGAGTGCGCTCGTCGCGTTGATGAGTCGCGTCAGCGATCAGCGACCGAAGACGTTTAGTGTCGTCTTCGATGAAGCGGCATACACCGAAGCGCCGTTCTCGCGTGCGGTCGCCGGGCGCTTCGACACTGATCATTCCGAGATACGGCTCAGTGAAGATCGTCTGCTCGAGATCCTGCCAGGTGCGATTGCCGCGATCGATCAGCCGACGATGGATGGCATCAACACGTTTGTCGTTTCGAGTGCTGTGAAGCGAGAAGGAATTACCGTGGCGCTATCAGGGCTCGGCGGTGATGAGCTGTTCGCGGGTTATCCGAGCTTTCGACGCGCGCTCAGGTTTGGGGCGATGTCACAAGGTGCGAGGCGCGTGTTGCGGGCTGCTTCCGGGGTTGGAAGATTTGCGTTGAATGGATCAGTGCAGCGAAACAAGTTTTGGCAGTTGATGAACAGCGATGGCACGCCGGAAGATGTTTACCGTATCTCGCGACAGCTCTTTTCAAATGATGCGGTTATTGCCATGACGGGACGCAAAGTGGAACACGTGCGCAATGGACATCATTCTGAAAGCGATGTCGTCAATGCGATCTCGCGACTTGAGATGCGCGGGTATATGACAAACATGTTGTTGCGCGACACGGATGCGATGAGCATGGCCCACTCGCTTGAAGTCCGTGTGCCGTTTGTCGACGTTAAGCTCGTTGATTATGTGCTGTCGCTGCCCGGTGAGTGGAAGGTGAATGGTGCGAGTGGTCCAAAGCCGCTGCTGGCCGATACGCTGAGTGATCTGTTGCCGCGCGAGTTTATGGCGCGGCCGAAGATGGGGTTCACGTTGCCTTTCGAGCGGTGGATGCAAGACAGGCTGCGCGGCGAGATTACGGAAGTGTTGGAAGATAAGAAGAGATTGTCATCTGTTGGATTGAATGATGAGGTTGTAAGGATCTGGAAGAAGTTCCTGCACTCGCCGCGCGCGGTCGGGTGGTCGAGGCCATGGGCCATTTATGTGCTGCTGAAGTGGTGTGAGGTCAATAGTGTTAGTTAGACAGGATTTACAGGATGGAAACCGGATTTACATATTAATCATGCAAACATCTTGTACATTCTGTCTAAAATTACCATGAGAGTTTTGCACGTCATTCCCTCGGTCGCCGAGCGATCCGGTGGACCAGCAACCGCGATCGTCCCGATGTGCCGCGCGCTCATGCAGCAGGGTGTCGAGGTGCTCTTACTCTCCACCACCGATGGCTTATCTGAAACATGCGACGCTGGGGAATACAAGGGCGTGCCGGCAATCTTCTTCCCGCCGCAACTGGGTGCGTCGTTCAAGTACTCGCGCCCGCTCGCATCGTGGCTCAGCGCCAACGTTAAGAACTTCGATCTCGCACACATCCACGCCGTCTTCAATCATTCATCCATCGCCGCAGCACAAGCATGTCGCAAAGCCCGCGTGCCGTACATCATCAGACCTCTCGGCACGCTCGATCCCTGGAGCATGACGCAGAAGTCCTTGCGCAAACGACTGTTCTGGCAGCTCTCGGGCAAAGCGATGCTGCAGCGTGCGGCGGCTGTGCACTACACGAGCGAAGTGGAGAAGCTCTCGACCGAACGACATCTCGCATTGAATCACGGCAAGGTAATCGCGCTTGGCATCGATGCAAGCAATTCAAACTCGAATGGCCAGCTTCGAGGCGAGCCTTACGTGCTCGTGTTGTCGCGCCTGCACCCCAAGAAGGGTCTGGATGTTTTGATCGACGCGTTTTTAGCGCTAATTGGGCAAGGGAAATTGGCGAACTGGCGATTGGTGATCGCAGGCGACGGTCCACAGGATTACGTGTCGAAGCTCAAGATGGCGGCCAGGGTGCAGCCGGATCGGATCGTCTTTACCGGTTGGCTCGACGAGGAGAAGAAGCATGCAATGCTCGGCGGCGCATCGCTGCTTGCGTTGCCGTCGCACCAGGAAAACTTCGGATTGTGTGTGATGGAGGCGATGTCTCACGCGGTGCCCGTGCTCGTCAGTCCGGATGTGAATCTTGCAGCAGAGATCGAGTCTGCGAATGCCGGTTGGATTGCAGCCGTTGATAAAGACGCGTTGACCGCGCGACTGATCGAGGCGCTCAGTGACGAAGACGAGCTCCGGAAGCGCGGCCGCGCCGGCAAGCAACTCTCACAGAAGTATTCGTGGGAGAATGCGGCAACGCGGTTGATTAGTCTCTACTCGGAAATTCTCAAGCAAAGCTAATGGCGGCGCCAACGTACACTGAGTTTGAATGGCACGCTGCAGCGGCGGGCAATGGCGCGTCGGGTGAGAAGCTGACGCGCGTGTTCGTCGAGCTCGTGAAGAAGCTTGAAAGCGTGCAGTCAATCTGCGATCTCGGTTGTGGAAATGGTCATATCAGCGGGCGACTCGCGACACTCGGTTACAACGTAACGGGAGTTGATGCATCGGAGAGTGGTATTCAGATCGCGCGGCGCACGTATCCAGGCGTAGAGTTTGTCCACGCGCTGCTCGATCGTGACCTCCAGATCGGGCAATTTGATCTCGTGATCTCGAGCGACGTCATCGAGCACCTGTATCGTCCATCTGATCTACTCGAAGCCACATCGTCGCTGCTGAAACCAGGCGGCCAGGTCTTACTCGGCACGCCCTATCACGGCTATCTCAAGAACCTCGTGCTTGCCGCAACCGCAAAGATGGACGCACATTTTTCTGCCCTGCACGATGGTGGTCACATCAAGTTCTTCAGCGTTAGCACGCTTTCAAAGCTCATGCGCAGCCACGGATTCGAAGACCTGAGCTTCACGTACTACGGCCGCGCGCCGTGGCTCTGGAAGAACATGATTTGCCACGCACGCAAACACTGATGCTGGACCAGATCACGCCCCTCATACTCACGTACAACGAAGCGCCAAACATCGCGCGCTCGCTCGGTGCGCTGAGTTGGGCGCGTGACATCGTCGTGGTTGATAGTTTCAGCGACGACAATACAGTCGAGCTGGCGAAGTTATTTCCGAACGTGCGTGTTTACCAGAGAGCGTTCGATTGTCATCGAAATCAGTGGGAGTTCGGATTGAAAGACACGGGTATCTCGACACCGTGGGTGCTCGCGCTCGATGCTGATTACGTTCTCTCGGATGAGCTCGTCACGGAGCTCAAGGACCTGGAGCCTAAGGCAGAAACAGCCGGCTATCGCGCCAGCTTCGTCTATTGTATCAAGGGCAGAAGACTTCGCAGCGGTATCTACCCGCCAGTCACGATCCTTTATCGTCGTGAGGCCGCAACTTACGTTCAGGATGGTCACACGCAGCGCGTTGCGATCGAAGGTGCGATTGAAGACCTGCGTGCTCCAGTGTTTCACGATGATCGCAAGTCGCTAAAGCGCTGGTTCAATTCACAGGCGAAATACACAGAGCTCGAAGCGCAAAAGCTGCGCGCGGCTGATCCTGCTCAGCTTGGTTTAGCCGACCGGCTGAGACGTTGGAGGTTCATCGTGCCGCCGGTGATGTTGGTCTATTGCCTAATCGTACGTGGGGGAATTCTCGATGGGTGGGCCGGCTTTTATTACGCGTTTCAGCGCGCGATGGCGGAGGCCATGCTGAGCCACAGATTACACGGATAGGGGACGGATTAGAGCGGATCAGGCATGTATATTTTAGGGATTAATGCGTATCACGGGGATGCGGCGGCGGCGATCGTGTGCGATGGACGATTGATCGCTGCGGCTGAGGAGGAGCGGTTCAATCGGTTCAAGCATTCGGCGGGGTTTCCCGAGCAGGCGATCAGGTATTGCTTGAGGGAGGCTGGGATTCGGGTTGAAGAGTTGGAGCATGTGGGAATTTCGAGAGACCCGTCGGCGCATCTGCATAAGAAGATCTTGTTTGCAGCGACGCGCGTTGCGTCGCTTGCGCGAAGTCAGATCAAGGACCGACTCGGCAATGCAGCGAAGGTGCGGGATCTGAAGGATGAGCTGGCACGCGTGTTTGGAGTGCCGAAGAAGAACTTGCGCGCGCGGTTTCACAATGTCGAGCATCATCGCGCGCATCTCGCCAGTTGTTTCTTTGTTTCACCGTTTGAACGTGCTGCGCTGTTGTCGATTGACGGCTTTGGCGATTTTATCTCGACGATGTGGGGCATGGGGGAAGGGAAGTCGATCGAAGTGTTGGGCCAGGTGGAGTATCCGCATTCGACCGGCATCGTCTACACCGCGACGACACAGTTTCTCGGCTTTCCGCACTACGGCGACGAAGGTAAGGTCATGGGACTCGCGCCTTATGGTGAGCCACGCTTCATCAACGAGTTTCGCGAGATCATTCGCACCGAGGAGAACGGGCAGTTCCGTTTGAATCTCGATTTCTTCCGGCATCATTCTGAAGGCGTCGAGATGACGTGGGATGAGGGGTCGCCTGTGATCGGCCGAGTGTTCTCTGATGAGTTCGCGCGACTGTTTGGACCTCCACGCGTCCAAGGTGCACCACTGACCGATCGCGAACGTGATATCGCTGCGAGCCTGCAACTGCGTCTCGAAGAAGTCGCGTTCCACGTGTTGAAGAATCTTCATGAGCGCACGGGATTGACTGATCTCGGACTCGCGGGCGGTGTCGCTTACAACTCGGTGATGAACGGAAAGATACTGCTGAACACACCGTTCAAGCGCGTATTCGTTCAGCCTGCAGCGGGCGACAGCGGCACGGCGCTCGGCGTGTGTTACCAGATCTACCACAGTGTGCTGAAGCACGAGCGCGGGGACGTGATGGAGGGTGCTTACACTGGTCCACAGTTTTCGAATGACGAGATCCGTGCGGCGCTGGGCGACCTCGCGTTTGAGACTTTCAGCGATGCGGAGCTGACGAAGCGCGCAGCGCAAGACATTGCGGCGGGTTTGGTTGTAGGCTGGTTCCAGGGACGGATGGAGTTTGGCCCACGCGCGCTCGGCAACCGATCGATCGTGGTCGATCCGCGGCGTGCGGAGATGAAGGACATTCTCAACGATCGCATCAAAAAGCGTGAGCCGTTTCGACCGTTTGCGCCGTCGATACTCGAAGAGCGCGTCGGGGATTATTTTGAGCAGACGCATCCGGCGCCGACGATGTTGATGGTCTACCAGATCAAAGAGGAGCGGCGGCACGAGATCCCGGCCGTGACGCATGTCGACGGCTCCGGGCGTTTGCAAACCGTGTCGAGAACGGTTAATGAGCGTTATTACGAGTTGATTTCGGATTTCAATGCGTTGACCGGCGTGCCGGTGATCCTCAACACGTCGTTCAACGAGAATGAGCCGATCGTCTGCACGCCGCAACAGGCGATCGAGTGTTTCCGAAAGACGAAGATGGATGTGCTGTATCTCGGGAACTTTGCGGTAAGAAGAGAATAGGTCGAATTGGGCCGATAGGTCCTATTAACTAGGGGGAATCGGATCATGCGGATCTTAGTGACAGGTGGCGCGGGGTTCATTGGCTCGCATCTTTGCGAGCGGCTCCTCAGCGAAGGCAACGAAGTGCTCTGCCTCGACAACTTCTTCACCGGCAGGCGCGAGAACATCTTGCACCTGCTCGAGAATCCGCACTTCGAGCTGCTGCGTCATGACGTCACCGAGCCGATACTTCTCGAAGTCGATCAGATTTACAACCTCGCGTGTCCCGCGTCGCCAGTGCATTACCAGTACAACCCGGTGAAGACAGTCAAGACAAACGTTATGGGTGCCATTAACATGCTTGGACTCGCGAAGCGCGTACGCGCGCGCATACTCCAGGCGTCGACGTCGGAAGTGTACGGCGATCCGTTGGTGCATCCGCAGACCGAAGACTATTGGGGCAACGTCAACCCGATCGGCCTGCGCTCGTGTTACGACGAAGGCAAGCGTCTCGCTGAGACGTTGATGACGGACTATCACCGGCAGAACAACGTCGACATTCGCATCGCGCGGATCTTCAACACGTATGGACCACGAATGTTGGAGGATGATGGGCGGGTTGTTTCGAATTTCATTGTGCAGGCGCTGCGTGGACAGCCGTTGACGCTTTACGGCGAGGGACAGCAGACGCGGTCGTTCTGTTACGTCGAGGATCTGATCGAGGGACTCATACGCTTGATGAACGTCGACGGGCTACATGAGCCGGTGAATCTTGGTAATCCGGGTGAGTTCACGATCATGCAGCTTGCGGAAGAGGTGATAAAGGCTTGTGACTCGAAGTCGGGGTTTACGTATTTGCCTTTGCCCGCCGATGATCCGCGGCAGCGCAAGCCCGACATCACGCGCGCGCAAACCGCGCTCGGCTGGAACCCGACGATTCCGTTGCGCGAAGGTCTGAAGCGCACGGTTGAAGACTTCAAAGGACGTGTGAACGTTTAGATTCCAGGCACCGGTGGCCACAGAGGGCTACCCCTACAGTTGTTGCTTTCAGACAACATCCATCGGAGGCGCTTTGATGGGCAGCAATCATCTTGTTCTTGATCACGCAACCTGCTGGAGGCGCTTGATGAGCAACAACTGTAAGGGTGGCCCTCTGTGGCCACCCGTGGATTGATCTTGAGGATCCTGCTCCTCAACCAATGCTTCTATCCTGATGTGGTCTCCACGGCACAACACCTCACCGATCTCGCCGCCGGTCTGGCTGCGCGCGGGCACGAGGTAACCGTCATCGCCAGCGATCGTGGCTATGACGATCCAACGACGCGCTTCAAACGTCGCGAGCGTTGGAACGACATCGAGATCATCCGCATTCCGTCACTCTCACTCGGGAAAAACAGTCGCTGGCGCCGTGCTTTCAACTTTGCGAGCTTCATTCTCGTGTGCGCGACGCGCTTACTTACGTTGCCTCGATTCGACATGGTTGTCGCCCTCACATCGCCGCCGTTGATCTCGTTTCTCGCTGCGCTGTTCGTAAAGTTGAAAGGCGGGAGCTTCTGTTTCTGGGTAATGGATCTGAACCCCGACGAAGCAATCGCCGCCGGTTGGCTTGACGAAAAATCGCTGACCACTCGCCTGTTTAAGCGCATGCTGAACTACAGCTTCAAGGTCGCGACGCGCACGGTCGTGCTGGATCGTTTCATGAAAGAACGTGTGGTAGCGAAAGGTTGCGATCCGGCGCGCATCGCGATCGTGCCCCCATGGTCACACGACGATCACGTTCAGTACTCAACCGCCGGAAGAGAAGAGTTCCGACGCAAGCATGGTCTCACAAACAAGTTTGTCGTGATGTACTCGGGCAATCACAGCCCTTGCCATCCACTCGACACTCTGGTCGAAGCCGCTCGTGCACTCAACGAACGTTCGGAGATTGTCTTCTGCTTCATCGGCGGCGGCAGCGAGCACGTCAAGGTTCGCCAGCAAGAACTGCCGAACGTGAAATGTCTGCCTTATCAACCGCTCGACGAACTCTCGAGCTCCTTATCCGCGGCAGATCTGCACGTGGTCGTGATGGGCAATGAATTCGTCGGGATAGTCCATCCGTGCAAGATCTACAACATCATGTCCGTTGGTGCACCAACGCTTTACCTTGGTCCAGCACCAAGTCACGTTACTGATATCGCCGACCAACGACAGCGCCTGTTCTACCTTGTGGCTCACGGCGATGTCGACGAAGTCATCAAATCAATTCTCGACGCATTGCAGGTGAACGAGCGGCAGCCTGTGTCATCCTTTTCCAAACACACTTTTTTGCCGCAACTGATCGACGTGATCGAATCACGTCATCCTGTTAATCCTGAAAATCCTGTCATTCTGTCTAAACTGACCGCGCGGAGTTAATCACCTTGAAAACGTACTTCGCTCTCTTCCTGATCGCGACAATCGCTTCACTCGTCACGACACCTCTCATCCGCCGCCTCTGCCAGCGCTACAACCTGCTCGACGTACCGCTCGACGGCCGGCGCATTCACCGCAAGGCTGTTCCGCGACTCGGCGGCATCGCGCTCTACATCTCGTGCGTGTCGGCGCTCTCGCTGCTGATGTTCTGGGACAACCTGCTGACACAAACACTCGGCACGATGAGGTCCGAGATACTCGCGCTGCTGATTCCCGCTACGCTCGTCCTGCTGCTCGGCGCATACGATGACCTGCGCGGCGCGAACGCAGTCGTGAAGTTTATCGGGCTCGGGCTGATCGCCACGCTGTTCTACGCGATGGGTGGTCGCATTGACGCGCTCTCGGTCCCGATGTTGGGCTCGCTCCACCTGCCGCCAATCGTGTCGTTCCTCGTCACGGTCGTGTGGCTCGTCGGCATCGCCAACGCGTTCAATCTCATCGACGGGCTCGACGGTCTCGCCTCAGGCGCGGCGCTCTTTTCTTCATTAGTCATCCTCGCCGTTTCGGTTTCGCAGTACCGGCCGTTGACGATCGTTGTAGCGCTCGTGTTGTGTGGTGCGCTCGCGGGATTTCTGCGTTACAACTTCAATCCCGCATCGATCTTTCTCGGCGATTCAGGATCGCTGTTCACTGGTTTTTTACTCGCCGCGTTGTCGGTTTTAGGAACTCAGAAAGCGACGACGGCCGTCGCGATCGTGGTGCCGATTCTCGCGTTTGGTTTTCCAGTCGTTGATACAGCGATGACGATGGGCCGGCGGCTCGTGAGTCGCAAACCAGTTTTTGAAGGCGACAACGAACACATTCATCACATGCTGCTCGCGCGAGGCTGGTCGCAGCGACGCGCGGCGCTCGTGCTCTACGCTGTCTGCGCGCTGTTTGGCGTGGTGGCGCTGATCTTTCCTGCGTCCGGATCGACGCTGACGGGTTTCATGATGTTTGTGATCTCGGTGGCCGTGATTATCGCGGTGGGCCACCTGCGTTATCACGAAGTTGACGAGCTGCGCGCGGGTGTAAAGCGGACGGTAGCCGATCGTCGTTTGCGAGTCGCGAACAACATTCGTGTGCGACGCGCAGCACTCGCGGTGTCGAAGGCGAAGGATCTGGATGAGATGTTTGAAGCGACGCGGCACTTGCTCGAGTTTGGTGAGTTTAGTTTTGCGAGTGCGGAGGTTGGTCCACCGGGACGCCGGAGCGTGTACTGGTCGTGGCCGGATGAGAATGAGCCTTCAGGTATTGATTGGAGCATTCGTTTGCCGCTCATAAAGGATGGAGTGGAGTGGGGTTGGTTGAATTTCTATCGCAGTATTGATAGTGAGCCGCTGCTAGTGGATACAAACTACCTGGCGGATCTGTTCCGGCGCGAGTTCACGGATGCGGCGGCGCGGATCTTCACCAGCCAGGAGGAGCCTGTGGCGGCATCTGCGATGACGATGACGGCGGAGAACGCGAGATAGGGGCTTTGCTTAACAAACTGGTATTCAGTGCTCTGGTCGCGTTGATCATCATCACTCCGATCCCGTACGGCACGGTCGAGCCGTGGTGGAAGGCGGCGTTCGTTTGCGCCATTTTTGCGATCTGCATACTCGCGCTCATTGAAAACACAGACATCCGCCGTAACCCCGTTCTTCTGCCGATGCTCGCACTCACCGCGCTCGCTTTTATACAAACACTCTCACTCGGCTCGCGTACGGAAGCAAATCTTCAAGTCTGGAACGCCATCAGCGCCGATCCATATCAAACACGTTTCTTTGCGCTACAGATGCTTGCACTTACTGCCTTCCTCGCGTTGCTTTATCGCTATGCAAACACTGAGCGGCGTGTTCGCGTGCTGGTTTACACGGTCCTTGGGATCGCTGTCGCGAGCGCTGTCTTCGGCATACTCCGCCAGAGCACACAACAAGACACGGGCTTCGTTCTCCCGTTACTGCGACGAGCCCAGGGCTACGGGCAGTTCGTTAACAAGAACCACTTTGCGTACCTGATGGAGATGGCGTTTGGTCTCGGACTCGGGATCATTCTCAGTGGTGGCGTCAAACGGGATCGACTAATGATCTACGTGGCGCTATTGTTACCGATCTGGATCGCACTCGTGCTCGCGAATTCGCGTGGAGGCGTGCTCGCGATGATCACGCAGATCGTCATCGCTGTACTGCTGTTGACGAGCGCACAGTCAGCGGTGGTCAGAGTAGCCCTGATCGTTGTACTCGTTGTCGGAATCGCATTCGGAACGTTTTGGGTGGGCGGCGATCGACTCGCGTCAAACTTTGAAGGCGCGCGCAGCGAGTTTGATGCCGACACTTTGCGGCAGGGTGTAAGTCGAAACGAGATCTGGCGTGCGACGATGAAGATGTTTGCGGCGCATCCGCTTCTCGGCGTTGGTTTGGGTGGTTACTGGATCGGAATCACTGCTTATCACGACGCTTCAGGATTGATGACGCCGCAGGAAGCGCACAATGATTATCTCGAGCTGCTGTCGAGTGGCGGTGTGATCGGGTTTGCGTTGGGTGTTTGGTTTGTCGTGGCTGTCGTTCGTAAAGCGCGTGAAAATCTGCGCGCCGGAGACGGCTACATGCGCGCCGTGAGATTCGGAGCGATACTCGGCATCGCGGGTGTCGCGGCGCACAGCCTCGTGGATTTCGGTCTACATATCATGGCGAACGCAGTCGTGTTCCTAACGCTCGCAATGATCACGACGACAACCCTCAAAAATGATCGCTGAAAAATTCACACAACGCCTTACCGAGCGCCTCCTTGGAGTGCGGCGGCCTGGCGCCGCTTTGGTCAACACCCTGCGCGCTCCGCGCGCGGACAAAGCGGCGCCAGGCCGCCGCACTCCAAGGAGGTGCCTGAATTTGACGGTGCTTCCGCTGATTCTACTCAGCGTGATAATTCCACGGTCCCAGGACATCGGCGGGACGCTCGCTTTCCAGGGGCAGGACATCATCGGCGGCGCTGCGATCATCTTCAAACAAAAGCGCGTTCGCGATTTGACGGGTAACACCGCGGCGTTGCTGGCGGCGAGACGACCAACACGACCGAGCCGGCCCACGGAAGTCGCTCGCAACAACCCGACTGATATAAACCGGCCCACACCACAACCAACACCAACGATCGTCGCCACAACTACTGCCGAGAATCGCGCTGAGACGCTCAAAGAGCAGGGAAACACCCACTACAATCTCGGTGAATTCCGGCAAGCCATCGAGGCCTATCAAGACGCACTCAAGCTAGACCAGCAGGGCGCGGATGTTTACAACAACCTCGGCGCGAGCTTGTACCAAGCCGCCCGTTACCAGGAAGCCAGCGAAGCGTTTCAGAATGCGGTGCGACTCACACCTAACGACGCCGACGCCCTCAACAATCTCGGCGCGGTGTACTACGTGCTTGAACAGTACGACCTGGCGCTCGATAGTTTTCAGAAAGCGACGGCTGCAAACCCCGCCTCTGCCGACGCTCAATACAACCTTGGCAACGCGTACTACATGAGCGGCAGGCAGCGCGAAGCCGCGACCGCGTATCGCAAAGCGATCGAGTTGAATCCCGCGTATGTCGAAGCGCGAACAAACCTCGGCAGCCTCTTGATCTCGCTTGACGATCTTCGCGGCGCAACCACGGAGTTGTTGGAATCGATCAGGCTGCGGCCCGGCAATCTAGTCGCATACAACAATCTCGGTTACGCGTACGTGAAGCTCGCCGAAACTCTCGAGCGCGTGAACGCCGTGCAGTACCTGCGCCAGGCGGTGGACGCATACAGGGAAGCGTTGCGACTAAAGCCGGACTACGTGAAGGCGATGAACAATCTCGGCGCGGCTTACAACAAGCTCGGGCAGTATCAGGAGGCTGCTGATCTGCTGCTGCGTGCGACACGTGCGAAGCCTGACTTTCCCGAGGCGCACTACAACCTCGGAGCGGCGCTGTACAACCGTGGAGATTTCAAAGGCGCGGTGAATGAGTTTCAGCAAGCTGTTCGGCTCAGGCAGGACTACACCGATGCATACAACAGTCTTGGCACGGCGCTCTACAAAGACCAGCAATTCGATGCTGCTGTTGATGCTTACCGGAAAACACTCGCGCTCAAGCCCTCGAACGCCGAGACAAACAACAACCTCGGCACGGTTTATTTTCGCACGAACCGTTACGCGGAAGCGGCGGCGAGTTTCAAGGAGGCGATCAGGCTCAAGCCTGATTATGGCGAAGCAGTTTTCAATCTCGCGCTCACTTACGTCGCTCTGAACGATCGAAAGGCGGCGTTGGAGCAGTACAACCGTTTGAAGAAGTTGGATCCGAAGCTCGCGGACGAGTTCTATCAGCGTCACATGAAGAAATAAAATCGTTGACCTAAATCTGTAACAGCGTTAGACTTGCGCCAACAAGTAGGCGCGTGTTATCGCCGAGTGGCTGCTTCGAAGAAGGGATACCTAGATGAACCAAAAACGAGCGCATGGTTCGAGAGTGATTGCGGCGTTACTACTTTTCGCGATTCTTCAGCTTGGTCTTCAAGTCGGACTCGCTGAGCCAAACAACACGACGAGTCCAGTCGTGGTGCCGCAGCAGATCGTCGCGAGATTGAGGACGAACAACAACCAGCCGATCACGGTCAATGGTTTGAGTGTGAGTACCGGCGCGTCGATATTGACGGGCGCTACGATCGAGACGGGCGCCGATCAGTCGGCGACGGTGAACCTTGGAGCGCTTGGCTCCCTCGATATCGCGGCAAATACGAAGCTCGTGCTGACCTACGATGATCAGGGCAATGTCAAAGTGATGCTCGTTTATGGTTGCGCGATCCTGAACGCATTCAAGAAGACCAACGGCGAAATCGCCACCGATCAGGGCACTGCTGCTAAGAATGATCCGGCAGTCGGTGGTGTTCTGAACGTGTGCTTCCCGCAAGGTGCAGCCGCGCCAACCGTCAATAGTGGTGTGCTGGCAGAGACACCGGCAGCAGCCAGTGGCGGCACTAGTGGTGGACTCTTCGGACTCGGCAGAGCAGCGACGATCGCGATCGTTGCGGGCATCGGCGCAGCGGCGTTGACCCCGCTCTGGTTCCAGGACAATCCCAGCGGCTCACATCCATAACCAAGATTTCAATTCGATGTTATGTGGGGTGGCCCTCGGTGGCCACCCCAAATTTTTATGCCTCAGTAAAGAAACGATTATTGGACGGCGGTGGATAACAACTGTAGGGGTGGCCCTCCGTGGCCACCCGTGCGTTGAATTCCAGGCACGGGTGGCGACGGAGCGCCACCCCTACAATTGAAATGCGCGTAGCGTTCTCAATCTTGGCGATCGTGTGTTGCCTGTTTTTGATCCAGGCGTCTGCGCGATTTGGTTTGTCGCGAATGTTCGCTCGGTACGCCGTTGCAACGAACTCAATCGACGCTGCAGATGCAGCAGTACAAATCGCTCCTTCCGATCCCGAAGCACACCGCGCACGTGCAACTCTGCAACGACCCGACGAAGCCGCAAACTCACTCGCAACAGCTACCGCGCTACGCTATCGCGACGACTATCTCTGGATCGAGCTCGGCAACAGACGCGAAGAAGCCGGCGACATGCAAGGCGCACTCGCCGCACTGGACCAGGCCGTCCGCTGGGCGCCGCATTACGCGCACACACACTGGCAGCGAGGCAATCTTCTGTTGCGCATGGGCCAACCCAACGAAGCCTTTGCCGCCTTGCGCCTCGCCGCCGCTGCCAACCCGCGCTACGCACCAAACGTGATCGATCTCGCGTGGGGCATCTCGCGCAACGATCTGAAAACAACTAAAGCACTGCTGGATATCAAAAACGACAACGAGCGTCTCGCCTTGATCCGCTTTCTCGCCAGAAACGGAAAAGGAAAAGAGGCCCAGGAAGAGGTCCATCTACTAACTGATCCGCGCTCTGTTGAATACATAAACGAGGTGGCACGGCTACTTTTCGACGCAAAAGCCTTCAATGAATCATTCGCTCTATTGCATCCTGGTGAAGCATTTCATAACCAATTGCTCCTCAACGGCGACTTCGAAGAGCCGCTCGTTCTCAACGACTCGGGATTCGATTGGATCATCACGCCTCAGCCAAAGACACGTCTCGCCATCGACGTCTCGGAAAAATTGAGCGGCGCCAGAAGTCTCCAGATCAATTTAGACGGCGAGTGGACTCCGGGAACGCCACTGCTGTCACAAACATTCGTCGTAAAGCCCGACACGTCTTATCAAATCTCTTTCGCCGTTAAAACAAAAGATCTCGTGACCGGCGGGCCGCCGCTTATCGTCATCCACGATGCCACGAATAATCAATTGTTAGCCAAGTCAGAAAACTTTCCCACGGCGACAAGCGTGTGGACGAAGATGAATCTTGACTTCACCACCCTGCCAACCTCGCAAGCCGCAGTCGTTCGCCTCCAGAGAACGAACTGCGACTCGTCTCCATGCCCGATCTTCGGTACTCTTTGGCTGGATGAGTTCTCTGTCGAGCAGACTAATCTCGCGTCAAAGAGGTAAGCTCTAGGGCTTATGGCGGAACAAAGGGCAGCCCCCGCTCCCGAGGGCATCACTATCACACGTATGTCTGAGCACGATTTGCTCGAGGTCGTCCAGATCGAGGAAGAATCCGGGCTGAGCCGGTGGGGCTGGGCGGCATATTACGCTGAATTACAGGGCGCGAATCGTGACCTGATGCTCGTTGCGCGACCCGCCGAGATTATAATCGACGCAGCTCCAATCGTCGGTTACATCGTTGCGCGTGAGACTGCCGGCGAGCTTCATATCAACAACTTCGCGGTACGATCCGGCTTTAGACGTCGAGGCATCGGCGCGACGCTCCTCAACCGCGTGCTCGAGGAAGCGCGTAATCGCAAGGCAAATGCGGCGTTTTTAGAGGTCCGGAGCGCAAATCACGCGGCCCAGGCGCTTTACGAAAAGAGCGGTTTCAGGGCCATTGCGCGGCGGCCGAATTACTACTCGGACCCGCGCGAAGACGCGGTCGTGATGAGCCTCGTTCTGGGGTGATTTAACCGCTTGATCTGTCTGACTTGTTGGGCTACCATTTTTCCGTGCGACACAATCCACAGGGAGGTTCAGGCCTGACCTCCAAACCATCCTGCCCACTTTCATCGTCTGAAAGGAGACATGCACGAACATGGACATCGCAACTACGGATAGTTTGAAAGAAGAGTTGATAAATAGAGATCCTGAATTTCGACAGTTAGCCCAGGAACATCACAAATACGAAGAACGTCTTAGTGAATTATCAGCTCTTTCCTATCCGAGCGACGAAGAACAGCTGGAGGAGATTACGCTCAAGAAGAAAAAACTTGTATTGAAAGATCAGATGTACTCAATGATGTTGCAATACCAGAAGAGTCAGAGCTTGAGTCACTGAAACTGCGCGGCAGTTTCTCCGAGCTAAAGAATGGAAGGGGACGTGGACAAGAGTTTGCGTCCCCTTCGCTACAAGAGAATTAGAAAGATTCAGGCACAAACTCGCAAGCTCTTTTATGTGCTTTATGTGCCTTTTGTGGCTAAAAATCGAACGTGAGGATCGTTAAAGAAAGCATTCCTTATATCGTTGTTCCGGTGCTGCTCGCGGCAGCGGCGGCCGTCTTCGGGTTTTGGTGGGTTGCAGGATTTCTCTTACTGTTGACGCTTTTCATGGCGTTCTTCTTTCGCGATCCGAAACGCGTGCCGCCGTCTGATCCGGATGTGGTTGTGTCGCCTGCTGATGGAAAAGTCACGCGCGTTGGTCCTCCGACTCCGGGTGCAGACTCGACCGTGGTCAGCATCTTCTTGTCTCCACTCGATGTGCACATCAATCGCTCACCAATCCCCGGCAAGATCGTCGACGTGCTTTACTCGCCTGGCAAGTTTCTGATGGCTACGAATGAGAAAGCGAGTCTTGTAAACGAGCAGAACGCGTTGACGATTCAGGGCGAGAAGATCACAGTTGTCTGCAAACAGATTGCGGGAATACTCGCGCGACGGATAGTCTGTTGGAAGGCGGAGGGCGATAGTCTCGGCCTCGGTGAGCGCTTCGGCATGATCAAGTTCAGCTCGCGGACCGACGTCCTGCTTCCTGCAAACGTGCGCGTGACCGTTAAAGAAGGTGACCGCGTGCGTGGAGGCACGACGGTGATTGGGAGAATCTCATGAGTGTTGCAGATGAACACGACCGCCCGAATCCCCCCCGCCATGGCGTGAAAAAAGGCCTCTATCTCATACCTTCAGCATTCACGGCGGCGAATATCGGCATGGGGTTCTTCTCGGTGATGGAGTCACTTCGAGGATTCCAACTGCTCGGCGGCACTCCTGATCTTGTTACGGCCACATCTCATTTTGACAACGCCGCTATCGCGATCGGCTTTGCTTTATTGTTCGATATGCTCGACGGCCGTATCGCACGTCTTACGAAAACAACAACTGAGATTGGTATTCAACTCGACTCGATTGCTGACGTTGTGACGTTTGGCATCGCGCCGGCCGTGCTGGCATACGTCTGGGGTTATGGCGCGACGCTCATCGAGGGGACCAAGTTGCACCGGTTCGCGTGGTTCCTTTCGTTTATGTATCTGATCTGTGGCGCGTTTCGTCTCGCGCGCTTCAACGTGCAGTCTTCGCGCCCGCGCATTCTCGCGGAAGGTACGCCGAAGGTTGATAAGAAGTATTACGTCGGTATGCCGATTCCTGTCGCCGGTGGATTGATAGCAGCTTTGGTTCACTTCGCGCCCTCGCCGCTTATTTACTATGGACCAGAGAAGGCGCAGTTGTACTCAGCATTGTTGATGACGCTCGTCGCGTTTCTCAGTGTAATGATGGTCAGCACCTGGCGCTTCTCGAGTTTCAAGACGGTGGGGACGCGTGTGCGCAGCATGCGCGTCGTGATCCTCGTGCTTTCAGTTGGCATGCTGATCTTCCTGTTCTCGCAGTACGTCCTGCTCGCGATCGTGATCGCTTACATTCTTTACGGCTTGCTATCGCGCGTGGTCAGTGTCTTCTGGCGCCGCGGTGATGCGAAGGCAGAAGCAAAGCTCGAAGCCAAGCCCGTAGTCCGATCGTAAGTTCAGCGTTAGAGTTTAGAGTTCAGCCTTTAGGCTGCAGTCGTAGTATTCACGGCCGCAAGCTAAAGCTTGAACTCTCAACCTCTAAACCTAACCAAAAAAGGGTGACAATCAATGATCCTTCCGAACGTTAAATTTCGTATTAGTCCTGCCCTCTGGGAAGAGCCTCGCTGTTACTGGTGCACTGGTGGCGTCGATCAAATCGTAACGCTACGAGAGTTAACACCCAATTCAAGATCGAAATGCGAATTTCAGTTTGTCCAATCGGGGGAGTATTGGAAGATCCTCGGTCACGATGGCTATCTTTATGTTGATGGCGCGAAGTTAAAGTCCAGCGCCAAAGATCTTCCACTCAATGCGTTCTTCTTTAAAGAACACACCGCTTACTTCAGCATTGCACAACAACAGGGTCTTGTGAGTCTGCTGGCGTGTGAAGATGGCAATCTTGGCAACAGCACCGATATTCAGGTCTATGCCCACTCATTTCGAACTGATAAATGGACTGCCTTCTCACAAATTCCCGACGACGATTTTCGCTATCTTTGGAAGGTAGACCGCGCTGATATTCGCCCCGAGTCCTGGATGGATCAGTTACCAGACAAGACCAAAAAACTTAATGAGCTTGCGATCTGCGGCACGCACGATAGCTGCACGTGGAAATGGTCCAGCGCAAACTACTCTCGCACGCAGGATCTTACGATTTTGGAGCAATTAAAGATTGGCGTTCGTTTCGTTGACATTCGGCTTGGTCCCGACTTTGAAACTTATCATGGCGGTAAAAACGACGTGAGCTTTCAGGATGTAATAAATGATATCGCGACGTTCCTGAGTAATAGTAGTAGTCGCAACGAAACGATCATCATGGTGATTGCGGGCGGCGATGGGCTGGCCAGCTTTGCCACTGATTTGAGGGACGTCGTAAATCGAACCTCGAAAAGAATAACCAACAACCTCAGTTGGTTTGCCGGCAACCGGATTCCTGCTTTGAATGAGGTTCAGGGAAAAGTTGTACTGCTGCGTCGTTACAAAGATGAACAACCTAATCCGCCAGGCATTGATCTTTCAATGTGGGGACCGCCGGTGCATAGCAACGACAGCTTTTCCGCAACGGGTATCGGTGGTGTCACTAGTATGGAGGTGCAGGACGAGTATTATCTAACGCAGAACTCGACCAAGAAAGGCCACATTGAAAAATTGCTTCCCAGCATGGCCGTTCCGGCGCCGACGAGTCAACACTGGTACATCAACTTTACGAGTGCCGCGAAGGCACAAAAGCCGTCCTGGTATTCAAACGACATTAATCCGTGGCTGGGCGCGCAGTTGAACTTCCACCAGTTTATGAGGGGAACCTTTGTCATGGACTACCCATCAGCGGCCATTGTAGACCGGATTATCCAGTTTAACTTTCAGTAGCGTTGATCTTTTGAGATTGATTCGGTTGGGCGAGCGAAGGCGAGGAGGCCGTGTTCGGTGGTGAGGATTACGGCGTCGCCGACGATGATGGGGGAGGCGGAACTGGTTAGTTCTTCGCCGGCTGTGAGAGTGTTGACCTGCTTGCCATCTTTCAAGCCGAGTACGACTCCTTCGGAACTTGATAATGGTGTGAAGAGGGCGGTTTGTTCCACAGTGAGGGGTTGGGCGGAGATGCGGCCGGGGAGGAGTTTTTTCCAGAGCATTTTGCCGTGCAGATTTAATAAGTAGGCGAAGTTGTCGAGAGATGCGGCGAGGAGGGAATCGCCTGCGAGGACAACAGATTCAACACCGGCGCCAGTTCGCTTCTGCCACTTCATCTTGCCTTTGTCAGCGCTGAGTGCGTAGATGTAACCATCGCCAGAACCGAAGAAGACATACTGATCATTAACCGCGACTGGCCCATGTATCGCGCCCTTTGTTCGATAGCGCCAGAGCAGACGACCGGTTGCTTCGTCCAATGCCAACAAAGTGCCGTCTTCGCTACCGAGATAAACCCGGCCACTCTTAACAACAGGCTGACCACTAAACACAAGTGCGTAAGGTATCGACCACAGCACGCCACCGGTTCGCTTATCAAACGCGTAAGCTCGACCGTCACTACCACCGGCAAATATTTTTCCACCACTCAAAGTGAGCGCGCCGCGCAACGGTCGCACGAGTGGAGTCAGCCACTGCGTTACACCACCTTCACGACCGAGCGCGCGCAAAGCTCCCGAGGGTTTTTGTGTCTCGTTAGGCGCGACTTTAGTTTCAGACGCGACATAGATCGATGTTTCATCAGCAACCGGAGATGCTGAGAGCTCGCCGCCCATGTCTGAACGCCAGTAAAGCTGACCGTCCTTCGCTTTCAGCGCAACGATCGTCCCACCCGCGAGCGGCACGTAGATGCGTTCGTTATCGAAAGCAGGCGTGAGATTGAGCGTGACCGGCGACTCGTAACGCCAACGAACCGTGAGCGGCTGAGATAAAAGCGCGTCGCTGGTCGTGAAACTTACGATGAGGAAAAGTGTCAGAATTTGAGGAAGCATCGTTTCGATCAACCAATCCGTTTTCGTTCCGCGTAATCCGTGGTTATAATCACTCACTCTCTTCCAAACGCATGAGCGCCCAGAATCATGAAACCGTAATAATACTTGACTTCGGATCGCAGTACACGCAGCTCATCGCCCGTCGCGTCAGAGAAGCCGGCGTTTACTGCGAGATTCTTCCTTTCAATACGCCGATCGAAACGATCAACGCGAAATCGCCGCGGGGGCTGATCTTTTCCGGCGGGCCTTCGTCCGTTTACGACAACAGCGCGCCGAAGCCGCATCCGCAACTGCTCGAATCGGTCGATTGTCCAACGCTCGGCATCTGCTATGGGTTCCAAGTTTTCGCGCGCGAGCTGGGCGGCGACGTCGCCGCGTCTCCGAATCGTGAATTTGGTTACGCACGCTTGAAAGTTCTCGATGTGACGAGTCGTCTGTTCCAGGGTCTGCCACAGGAGCTCGACGTGTGGATGAGTCACGGTGATCACGTCACTGAAGTGCCGCCTGGATTCCAGGTAACCGCACTGACTGACGACGCACTGAACGCGATGGAAGATCAGTCGCGCGGCATTTATGGTGTTCAATTTCATCCCGAGGTTGCACACACGCCACTCGGCGCGCAGGTGCTGCGCAACTTCTTGTTTTCCGTTTGCGGCTGTCGCGGTGATTGGTCGCCGGAAGCAGTCATTGAAGATCAAGTCGAACGCATTCGCACTCAGCTCGGCGACGAAGGGCGCGTAGTGTCGGGCTTGTCGGGTGGAGTTGATTCGACAGTTGCTGCGGCGCTCGTACATCGAGCAGTTCGCGATCGGCAAACGTGTATCTTCGTCGATAATGGTCTGCTGCGTGAAGGTGAGTTTGAATCAACACTCGCCCTCTTGCAGCAGAGCATGAAGTTGAACATCAATGGTGTGCGCGCGGGCGATCGATTTCTCGAAGCGCTGAGAGGCATCACCGATCCTGAAGAGAAGCGCAAACGCATCGGGAAAGTGTTCATCGATGTCTTTGAAGAAGAGGCGCGGCGTCTTGGCGACGTCGGTTACCTTGTGCAGGGCACACTTTATCCCGATGTGATTGAATCAGTTTCAGTGCGTGGTCCATCGGCGGTGATCAAGAGTCATCACAACGTCGGCGGGCTGCCGGAGAAGATGAATCTTAAGCTGATCGAGCCGCTGCGCGAGCTGTTCAAAGATGAAGTGCGTTTGATTGGAAGAGAGTTACACGTTCCGGAAGAGATCCTTGGGCGCCATCCATTCCCGGGTCCTGGTTTGGCTGTGCGCATTCTTGGTGACATCACGGAAGAAAAGATCCGCCTCGTGCAAGCCGCGGATCGAATACTCGACGAAGAGCTACGTCTGGCTGAGTTGTACAACTCGGTGTGGCAGGCCTTTCCAGTACTGCTGCCCGTCTCCTCAGTCGGCGTGATGGGAGACGAGCGAACGTACGAGCGTTGTATCGCGATCCGCGCGGTCACGAGTGTCGACGGCATGACTGCCGACTGGGCACGACTACCGCACGATCTGTTGGCCCGTGTTTCGGCGCGGATCGTTTCCGAGATCCGCGGGATCAATAGGGTTGTTTACGACATCAGTTCCAAACCACCATCAACCATCGAATGGGAGTAATTCTTCTCTGCGTGATCTCTGCGCCCTCTGCGTCTCTGCGGTGTTGATAGCCGTGGAATAAACTCACCGCAGAGACGCAGAGGGCGCAGAGATCACGCAGAGAAAAGAACAGGACCAAATGCAGGACCGACAATTCGTACACCTCCATCTTCATACTGACTACAGCCTTCTTGACGGCGCCATCCAAATCAAACCGCTCTCCAAACGCGTTGAAGAGTTGAAAATGCCCGCGTGCGCCATGACTGATCACGGCAACATGTACGGCGCGATTTCTTTCTACAATGCGATGAAGTATCGAGGGGTGAAACCGATCATCGGCTGCGAGACTTACATTACGCGCGGCAGTCGTAAAGAGAAGGCCGCGAGCGCGCCTGGTGAGAAGGCAAACTTTCATTTGATACTGCTGGCGCAGAACTACGAGGGTTACCAAAACCTCGTGCGCCTCACGTCGAAGGCTTACACCGAAGGCTTTTATTACAAACCGCGCATCGATAAAGAGCTTCTCGCCGAGCACAGCAAAGGACTGATTGCGCTCTCGGCGTGCATGTCGGGCGTGCCCTCGGCGTACCTGGCGCAGGAGAAGTGCGAGGAGGCGGCGAAGGCTGCCATCGAGTTTGAAGAGATTCTCGGCAAGGGGAACTACTTCCTCGAAATACAGGAGCACGGCCTTGAGCCTCAGAAGCGCATCCGCAAGAACCTCGTCGAGCTATCGAAACGAACGGGGGTGCCGCTCGTCGCGACGAATGACGCGCACTACCTGATGCCCGACGACTCGCGCGCTCACGACGTTCTGCTTTGCATCGGCTCCGGCAAGACTGTCAACGACACGAATCGCCTGCGCTACAACAGTCCGTATTTTTACGTCCGCTCTCAGGAAGAGATGTGGAACATCTTTGGTAACGAGCTGCCGGAGGTGTTGACGCGGACGGTCGAGATTGCCGAGCGCTGCGAGCTGAAGCTGCCCGAGAACGTCAACTACCTGCCGCAGTATCCGATCCCGCAGTCAGAGGAAGGTCTCTCGGCTGACGATTACTTCGAGAAGGTCGTGCGCAATGGCTTCGAACGACGGCGCCAGCAGGTCTGGGATTCGCTGGCCGCGCGCGGAGAGTTGAAGCAGCCGTTCACAGATTATCAGACACGCCTTTCGAGCGAGATCGAGATGATCAAGAAGATGGGCTTCGCCGGCTACTTCCTGATCGTCTGGGACTTCGTTCGCTACGCTAAAGAGCACTCGATTCCCGTCGGTCCGGGTCGTGGCTCGGCGGCCGGCTCGCTCGTCGCTTACTGCCTCGAGATTACCGACGTCGATCCGCTCGAGTACGACCTCCTGTTCGAGCGCTTTCTCAACCCCGGCCGCGTCACGATGCCTGACATCGATATCGACTTTTGCGTCCGTGGTCGGGGCGACGTCATCAACCACGTCGCAGGACTCTATGGCCGCGACTCCGTCTGCCAGATCATCACGTTTGGGACCCTAGCCTCGAAGGCCGCGATCAAAGACGTCGGCAGGGCCCTCGAAGTGCCTTACGCGGAGGTCGAGCGAATCGCCAAGATGATCCCGCCGCCGGTTCGTGGTCGCAACGTCAGCATCAGCCAGGCACTTGAACAAGTACCTGAGCTCAAGCGCGAGATCGAAACGAACCCCACGGTTAAAGAGATACTTGAGATCGCGCAGCGGCTCGAAGGTTGTGCCCGCCACTCTTCGGTGCACGCCGCGGGCGTAGTGATCTCACCCCTCCCGCTTCAGGAATTGATCCCGGTGGCTGTCTCCGGGAAGGAGGAACTGACCACGCAGTATGTCATGTCGGACTTGGAAAAGACCGGCATGCTTAAGATGGATTTTTTAGCGCTTACCGCCTTAACCGTTATAAATGACTGCTTAATCAGCATTAAACAGCTGCTTGGTGAAGAGATTAAGTGGTCGGATATAGCGCTTAACGACGCTAAAGCGCTTGCTGTATTTGCTGAAGGAAGGACAGAGGCGGTCTTCCAGTTTGAGTCTTCGGGCATGCAGGAGATCTGCCGCAAGCTGAAGCCGAAAGGGCTTGAAGATCTCGCGGCGCTCAATGCTCTCTATCGCCCTGGACCACTCGACGGCGGCATGGTCGACGAGTTCATCCAGCGCCATCACGGCAAAAAGGCCGTGCGTTACCTCGTGCCGGAGATGAAGGAGATCCTGAACAACACGTACGGCATCATCGTCTACCAAGAGCAGATAATGCAGCTCGCGCAGAAGCTTGCGGGTTATACACTTAGCGAAGCCGACCTCATGCGGCGCGCCATGGGCAAGAAGAAGCGCGAGGAGATGGCCGTTCATGAAGAGAAGTTCATCAAGGGCGCGGTGGAGCGTGGTATCAAGCAGGAGAAGGCCGAGAAGATCTTCTCACTCATGGCCCAGTTTTCAGACTACGGATTCAATCGCAGCCACAGTGTCGCTTACGCCTATCTCGCTTTCCAGACTGCTTACCTGAAGGCTCATTACCCCGAACACTTCTACGCCGCCGTCCTTTCGAGTGAAGCTCAGGACGCTGCTAAAGTGTTTAAGTACTCGAAAGAGTTAAGGGCTCAAAAGATCGCCCTCCTGCCGCCGGACGTCAATGAAAGCAATTCCGGCTTCACGCCCTTAAGCGGTGCGATCCGTTACGGGCTTACGGCGATTAAGGGCCTCGGCCACTCGATTGTTAAAGCAATCTGTGAAGCGCGAGAGGCTGGTCCGTTCCGTTCGTTCTTCGACTTCGCCGAGCGGGTTGATTCGTCCACGTTGAATAAGCGTGTGTTTGAAAGTCTGGTCAGCGCGGGCGCGTTCGACTCGTTAAAGGATGGTCGGCCGATCGAAACCTGGCGCGGCGGGCTCTTCAACTCGATCGATGCCGCGCTGTCTCATGCCCAGCGCTCGAGGCGTGAGAGGCTCCTCGGGCAGAACGGCCTCTTCGGCGACATGCCGCAGGAGATCGATTACGCAAACGAGTTGTCGCCAACGGCAAAGGGCTGGACTTTAAGTGAAACGTTAGCTGCTGAAAAGGCGACCCTGGGCTTCTACATTTCCGGCCACCCGCTCGAGCGCTATCTCGACACGCTGCAAAGAGTGAAGGCGGTCAGGTCGTCGGAGCTGGCGGAGCTGACGACTGGCATCCGGGTGACGAGTGGCGGGATTATCGGCGACGTTCAGATCCGCACGACGAAGAAGGGCGATAAGTTCGCCCTTTTCCGCCTGGAGGATGAAGCCGGAAGTACGAAGTGTGTGTTGTGGCCGGAGGGCTACCGCAAACACGCGGCCCTCGCTCAGAATGAGTTGCCGGCGATCGTGATCGGTAAGCTGGAGCTCAGTGAAGACAATCCGCCGACGATTATCGTGGACCAGTTGCAGAGCATCGATGCAGCGGAGCGGGGCAACGAGTTTCTCGTCCTGCGCACGCCGCAACATGAGGACTTCTCGACGCTTTGCGATTCGATCCTGATGTTGCTCAGCACGAATCCCGGCGATTGCGAAGTGACGATGGAGGCTTTGATCGAAGACAGAACTGTTGTAAGAATCAAGCCGCACAACGCCCTGCGCGTGCGACGAAGCGCCGAATTAGAAAAGGCTCTTAAAGATTTGGGATGCGCCGTCAGCTTTGAAACCGTAACGAACGGTCACGCGCGCGGTTAGAGTTTTGAACCTGTGACAACGCAACTGTAGGGGCGGCCCTCCCGGCCGCCCGTGCGTCGGCTCCTTAAAATGGCTAAAGACAAGAAAGAGAATCAACCCGATCCCGCGAAACCCACTGAGCAGCGGACCGCATTCGAGCGTGTGCAACTCGCACGTCACTCCGATCGGCCCTACACACTCGATCTCATCGAGCGCTTGTTTGAAGACTTCGTCGAGCTTCATGGCGACAAGCGATTCGCTGAGGACCCTGCCATCGTATGCGGTCTCGCGCGCTTTCATGGCCTGCCTGTGATCGTGGTCGGTCATCAGAAGGGTCGTGACACGAAGCAGCGCAGCTATCGCAACTTCGGCATGCCGAAGCCCGAGGGTTATCGAAAGGCACTGCGCGTGATGAAACTCGGTGAGAAGTTTGGCCGACCGATCTTCACGTTCATCGACACACCCGGCGCGTATCCCGGAATCGATGCCGAGGAACGCGGGCAAGCCGAAGCCATCGCTTACAACCTGCGCGAAATGGCGAAGATAAAAGTGCCCATCATCGTGACGGTGATTGGTGAAGGTGGATCTGGTGGCGCACTCGCGATCGGTATCGGCGATCAGGTGTTAATGCTCGAGAATTCGATTTACTCCGTAATCAGTCCTGAAGGTTGCGCTGCGATACTCTGGAAAGATTCATCACGAGCCGATCAGGCGGCAGAAGGTCTGCGACTCACTGCTCAACATCTTCAAGAAGAGGGAATCGTCGACAAGATCATCCCCGAACCCGACGGCGGCGCACACAACGATTACGATCAAACCGCACGTTATCTCGACTCCGCCTTGAGTGAGCAACTGGCTGAAGCGGTCAGTAATTCGCAGGAAGACAGACTAAAACGTCGCTACAACAAGCTGCGGCGCTTTGGTCGTTGGGGCGTTGATGGAAAGGATTAATCTTTAGACAGGAGGATGACAGGATTTACACGATAAGCACGTTTTTGGTAACTAGTTCGAGCTCCCACGCACGCAACGAAACACACCTAAAGGCAACCCGCGGCGCACCTTCGAAAAAGTGAAAACCCTATCGCCGCAGGAAAATTGCATCCAATTGGTACCCAGTTGAATAGTGGGCCAAGCCCATTCGCGCTGATGGTTCAGGAACACAACGGAGTTTGCTGATGAAACACGGCATACCCAGCCCACGCATCGAGGTGGCTCGGGGAACTCTGCGTTAATTAAGCTGATGAACTCCGGGCCCCTCATTAGCCTGGCTTTGCTCCAGATAGCAAAGCTAATCGCATCAAACCAGGAAACCGCTGCGTAACCAAGCGTGTTTTCGAATGGACAAAGCACCTGATAGCCGGTTGCGTCGAGGAATGCTTGAAACCTTTGCATGGTAACAGGCTCCCGATCGCCTTGCAGCCCGTTGGATAAGAGCTGGCCTTCATTCTCGCCGTCAAACGCGCGCCAATTCATCTCTATAATCTGATCAAAGAACTCCAATTGCTCCCTGGTATAACTCGATAGATGTTTCCAAATCAGACCAGACAGATTTGAATTCTGAATGTCCGCAAACATTCGGCAGGCTCCAAAATATTCCAGAAATGACGTATGCGAGAATTCATAAATGCCTTCCGGGTCACGAAGTAAAAAGGCTGAACTCAGAAACGGGTTCTCCTCGTCGTTGGTGTGAAATAGTTCTTTTGTTATTTCGATATGTGACATTCGGAACTTCTCATTGATCAGCATGTGTTCGGCGAGAGCGCCAATCTCAGTCATTCTTTGTTCTAATGAACCGTTGATGCGACCTGCTTCGATGTCTTGCCTTAGATGTTCAACTACGTAACGTTGATAAAGATCTGCCGCCAAGATCTCTCCGGTTTCGTTTTCAAAGTGAGGTACCGTATCGCAAATCATATTCAACAACGCCGGTCGGCTAACTATGTCTCGTAAGTCATATATGCTTTTTAAACGCTTCAGTAGGGAAGCAGCTTCAGCGCCCATTCGCTTTTTTATATACGTATGGATCTCCTGTGGTGACAATAGGGGGACGTAGGTAATGACACCTCTGTGATCCAATGACTGTACGGTGTCTCCATTCAGTTTAAGTAGCTGAGGGCGTTGAAGTCCGAAGAGTTTCGTTCTTTCTTCAACGGCGCTATTAAAAAATTCCGTCCTCGAGGAAATGATCAGCTTTCCCGCTGGGCCTAGAAATTCATAAATCTCACTGAGAATTCCTTTTCCTCGCTGTTTCTGACTCGAACCCTCACTTTCGTCCAAACCATCAAACAACAAAACGGTTCGACCCGATGCGTTTAGACTCTGCAACGTAGTTACATCCAGCTTCAAACCATATTCGGTCTCAAAGTAACGCATCAGGTTGTCTCGTAACGCGCCGGCTCCACGAAGATGTCGCATTCGTATGAGTAAGGGAATTCGAGAAGCTGGATCTTTTAAGAATCTGTGAGCCAGCAATAACGAAAGATGTTCCAGGGCCGTGCTCTTGCCTGTACCGTACCCGCCGAGAAGACAGAAAAGTGTCAATGAGCCATCTTCGATGAAATCTCGAAGTTGGACATCTAATAAGCTATCGTCACGAAGGCGAATCTCGATGTGATACGACGAATGATGAGGAACTCGCGCGAACCGTCTCACCAGTGACTGACACATCTCTTTGAACGTGGGTGGCCGAAAACCAGGAACCAATTCCGGGTAAATATGCACCGCTGTTTCAGGAAATGTAGAAATCAATCGGGAAAGTTCTTTGTGTCCCCAATGCGCGATATTGAACGAAACCTCAGAGCGAAGCTTTCGGAACCATGATTCTTGATGTCGATTGAAATCTTCAGGCGTGATGAGTATCCACGTATCCAAATCAGCATTGGCCTTACTGGCGGAGAGCAAGCTTTTGCGGATTTCAGCTTTATGTTCTGATGTGAGAGGTGATGATTCAGTTGGAAAGAACTTGTATTGAAAGCCAACCTTTCCCGCGATCCCTTCAAAGTTACTTATTCCAGATTGTGAGTAGGCATCGAGTCCTTTGAAATCTCCCGCTCGATCGGAAGGACATCTGAATTGGTATCCTCGAGTCGCAGCTTCATTGAGAAGAAGTTGATCGCACAGGTCAGCAAATAGTTGGCCCGATAACGAGCCGGGTCCAAGCACTTGGTAAATTGAGCTTCGCAATGAAGTAGGAAACATGTTGTTGATGGATTGTAATTAATGCTTCACGGCTGAGCCACGGTCGCGGTGGCCATCTCAAGACGGGCGTGAATTTGGGGCAGGAATGTGAGCCGTTACTATCAGAGCGGCATCTTTTCGCCGGTCTTGAAAGGCACACTGGTCAATATCAGCATAGCAACGACGCATTACATCCGATGTATAAGCACCCCAGCCTCTACCTTATCTGAGAAACAACCAGTATTTACTTACTGTTTGTCTTCAGATTGATATTCGTGCGTCGCTGGTCAGCAGATGAGTTTCTTCGTAACCAGATGATCAGAATCTGCGATGTAGCGAAACCCGGCGCAATCAAAACGGAATATCGTCGTCTGACAGATCTCCCGCTGATTCCGCAGGCCCGCTGCCGCTCGCACCCGCCGAGGCTGCACGCTCGTGCATGCCGCCGCCCTCGTCGCCTCGTGAGCCGATAAACTGCATGTCAGTCGCAAACACTTCGAGCGAATGGCGTGGTTTGCCATCGCGATCGATGTACTCTTCCACGCGCAGTCGACCCTCGATGTAAACCTGTCGGCCTTTTTGCAGATACTGTGAGGCAGTTTCCGCGAGCCGATTCCAGAGAGTGATGCGGAACCACGTTGTATGGTCCTGCATTTCGCCGTTACGATCTTTGCGGCGTTCGTTGGTCGCCATGCTGAAGCTACATACGGGAGTGCCCTGGGCGGTGTAGCGCAGCTCGGGGTCGCGACCGAGATTTCCCACGATAGTTATTTTGTTGAAGGACGACATGAGGATCCTTTCTTTCCTTTTCTGGGTTTAACTGACCGCCGCGATACTACAAGCGAAAAACTGAAGAATCAAGCGATCCAAACTTTTGATGCGATAAATAATCCGAGCACGCACGCGGTAGCGCCGGGTCTATCCCTACTCGGCTGGATTTCTGGTAGACTGTCGCCAAGTTTCAACTGGTTAGAAGTATGAAGCCTCGTGTTTACATAGAGACGCATGGCTGTCAGATGAATGTCGCTGATTCAGAGCGTGCAGCGACGGGCCTGCGCGCCTCCGGTTACGACTTGTGCGAGTCTGTCGACGACGCCGACGTCGTGCTGCTGAACACCTGCTCTGTACGCGAAAAGGCAGAGCGCAAAGTCTATACACGCATCGGCGAGCTGCGCGCTGCGCGACCCAATAGCAGAGATCTGCTGGTAGGCGTGATGGGTTGCGTGGCCCAACTTGAAGGCGATGCGGTTTTCGAACACGCTTCGTCGGTCAACATGGTGATTGGTACACGCGCTACCGATCGCATTCCAGTACTGATCGAACGCGCACGCGACGGCGAGAAGCGTGTGCTTGATCTTGCCGAGCGCGGCGAAGACGATTCTTGGGACGTTTCTCCAGTCGAGCGACACTCGCCACACGTCGCATTCATTCCCATCATCGAAGGCTGCAACAAGTTCTGCTCGTTCTGTATCGTGCCGTACTCACGCGGCCGCGAACGCAGCCGCCCCGCGAGTGAGATTGTCGCCGAAGCAAAGAGACTTCAGGCGCTCGGCTACAAAGAGATTCATCTCATCGGGCAGAACGTTAACAGCTATCGCCCGCGTGTTGAAGATGGACTCGAAGGATTCGCGGGGGCAACCCCGTTCTGTCGTCTTTTGCGAGCAGTGGCAGCAACAGGATTGCCGCGCATCAAGTTTACGACCTCGTTTCCACGCGATTTTCATCCGGACATCGTTTCCGCAATCGAAGAGAATCCCAATCTTTGCGACTGGGTCCACCTGCCGGTGCAGTCAGGCAGCGATCGCCTTCTCAAACTGATGCGCCGGGGTCACAAACGTACTGACTATCTCGCACGAATCGAGCGTATAAAGAATTCGAGCAGGCGACTGGCGCTGACGAGCGATATCATTGTCGGTTTTCCTGGGGAGACGGATGAGGATTTTCAACAGACGGTCGAGCTGGTGAGAGAGTGTGAGTACGACAGTCTTTACATTTTCAAATACTCGAAGCGCGCGGGAACTCCGGCAGCGGAGTTTCATGATAACGTTCCCGAGACTGAGAAGAAGGCGCGGTTCCTCGAGCTCGAAAAAGTGCAGCGTTCGGCGCAGGAAAAGATTTTCAGATCGTACGTTGGTCGTACGCTCAGTGTGCTTGCTGAAAAGCAAAGCTCGCGATCTGAAAGCGATCTCAGCGGGCACTCGACTTGCCACAAGGTCGTGAACTTCGCGGGCGATAGGAGTCTTGAGGGTGAGATCGTGGATGTGATTGTGACCGCAGCGAAGACGAATAGTTTGTATGGTAGTTTGAGACAGGATTTACAAGATTCTTCAGGATTGACAAGATAGCGCCTGAAGATGCAGCGGTAGGTAGGGTAAGGGGTACCTGCGTATGGAAATCGAGGTCAAGATCCGAGCGTTAATGATGGATCCCAACAGCGGGACTCCAATAATTATTTTGAAAGACGTTCAAAGTGATACGATGCTGCCAATCTGGGTGGGCGCGTATGAAGCGAACGCAATCGCGTTAGAGATTGAAAAGATCGCGCCGCCGCGGCCGATGACGCACGATCTCCTCCGCAATCTGATCGTTGAGATGGGTGTTCGGGTTGAACGAGTAGTAGTGACGAGCTTGCGCGACAATACATTCTTCGCCGTTATCGAGATGCGCAACAGTGATGGAGACCGCATGGTGCTGGACTCGCGACCGTCAGATGCGATCGCCCTCGCGTTGAGAGCCGATTGCCCGATCTTCGTAGACATGGAAGTGATCAAAGCCTCGCGCAACACGCTGCCGGCTGAAGAAGGTGAAGAGTCGGAGATGGCTGCGAGCGAAGAAGAATGGCCTGACGTCATCGGCGAAGCCGGTGACTTACCGATGTAGTCTCTGCGTCACCTCTGCGTCCTCTGCGTCTCTGCGGTAAAAAGATCATTCTTAACCACAGAGACGCAGAGGACGCAGAGGTGACGCAGAGAAGAGGTAGTCAATCTATGGAGCGATAGTTTGCCACTGTGCAGCGAATGGTAATCGCCATCGCCAACCAGAAAGGTGGGGTAGGGAAGACCACTACCGCCATCAATCTTGCCGCCGCTTTTGCCCGCAAGGGACAACGCGTCCTCCTTCTCGATCTCGATCCACAAGCCAACAGCTCGATCTCGTTTCTGGATCCACGCGCCGTCGAGCGATCCGTTTACGAGCTGATGATGGACGGCCAGGCGCCGGTCGAGGATTCGGTTTATCAATCTCCGGTGGAGAACCTGCACGTCGTTCCCGCACGTATCAATCTCGCAAAACTCGAGGCCAAACTCGTCGGTGACTTCGACGCGCCCTTCCGGCTCAAAGATCGTCTCGACCCGTTCCGGCAGCATTACGACGTCATCGTTATTGACACGCCACCGACGCTCGGCTTGATCACTGTGAACGCGCTCGTCGCTGCTTCGCACGTGTTGATTCCGATCCAGTCGTCATACTTCGCACTCGAAGGCACAGACGATCTGCTGGAAACGATTGAGAAAGTCAAAGCGCGTCCGAATCCGAATCTCGAGTTGCTCGGCGTGCTTGTAACCTTGCACGACAAGCGCACGACGCTCGCGCGTGAAGTTCACGAGCAGATCAAAAACGTGTTTGGTCCAAAACTTTTCGATACCGTGATTACGAAGAGTGTCAGGCTGGAAGAGTCGCCTGCCTACAAAGAGTCGATCTTTAGCTTTGCTCCGAATTCATCCGGAGCAATCGAGTACGGAAAACTTTGCGAAGAGGTAATTAGCCGTGTCTAAGAGGGGATTGCCAACCGGCCTCCAGATGCGCCACGACGCGCATTACGTTGAAGAATTGTCGCAACACCGGCCGCAGCAGGTCGGCAGGATGATAGCCGTGGACAAGCTGGATCCGAACCCGGAACAGCCGCGCACGGAATTCGGCGATCTCACCGAGCTCACCGCGTCGATTGCCGAGAAGGGCGTGCTCGAGCCGTTGCTCGTCAAACCCAATCGACTTACCGGGCGCTGGATGATCATTGCTGGGGAGCGTCGCTGGCGCTCGGCGCAGAAGGCGGGGTTGAAGGAAGTGCCGTGTGTCGAGATGGAAGTTGACGAGGGTACCGTGGCGGAGATCGCGCTGATTGAAAACATGCAGCGCAAGGATCTGACGGTTTGGGAAGAGGCGGATGGACTGTTGGCCCTGTGCGATCGTTTTGGTTACACGCATGACGACGTGGCGCGCAAAGTTGGAAAGAGTAGGACGACAGTGAGCGAGGCACTCGCGATCGCGCGCATTCCTGAGGACGTGCGCGAGGTTTGTCGTAATGCTGATATCAATGCGAAGTCGTCGTTGTTACAGATCGTGCGACAGCCCGACGACGACTCGATGCGAAGACTCGCGAAAGAGATTGCGACGAAGGGTTTGAATCGTAATGACGCGAGGGAAGTGCGACGCCAGGAAATGGGACCGCGCGTAGTGCCTGACAGCAAGCCTTACACGTTCAAGTACGCATCGCCTGAGAAGGATTTCAATATTGAAGTGAAGTTTAAAGCCGCGCAGGTGAGTGATGCGGAGGTCGCGTTAATTTTGCGAGCAGTCGCGGATGAGATAGATGATGTTTCACAGGATGAACAGGATTTTTCATGATTTACAAGATCTGTCCATCTTGAAAAAATCTTGTAAATCCTGTCTAACTGGCCTGCCGTTTTTTCTCAGCAGCCGCTCTCTTCTGTAACGACTTAGCCCAACGCTCAAACGTCGGTTGCAGCGGCTTGAACAGTTTCGCCCTGAAACTGTGTTTCTTCTCGTTCCACGCCTTCAACTGCTTTTCAGTGTACGCACGCACCGCGGGCTCGAGCTGAGTCTTCTTCAGCGAATGCTTCAGCGTGATGTGATAATGCTGGGCGACGAGTGAAAACACGAGCGCCACGAGATTACTCTTGAACGACATCCGCGGAATGACTCGCTTGTGAAAAGGCTTATCCGGCTGCAATAAAACATTGACCGCGATCTCGAGCCACGCGCCTTTCGGACCCTGCCGCGGATGATAGAGTCCGGGCAATTCGGTCGCCTGGAACGCGCCCTTGATGCGCGGGTCAGTGATGAAAGGCACAAGCCGGATGCGCTCGATACCGCGCGTGTGCTCGCGTGGCAGGCTGTCGAATGCGCCTTCGATCTGCTCCAGGGCGCCCTTCGGCAAGGAACTCTCGTACTGGTTTTCGATACGTATAGCCATGGGAAATGAATCACTTTAGGGGAAGGAGTGAAGACGGTCAAGTGAGCCTTAATTCTGGTAGTACTGGGCGCCTCCTTGGAGTGCGGCGGCCTGGCGCCGCTTTGGCCTCGATCGCGCATCATCGATACCAAAGCGGCGCCAGGCCGCCGCACTCCA
>Ga0081539_10001266_pt1 | contig 44615 bp, 43 predicted proteins | sample TabmetS4T2R2_FD_71023 | JGI IMG/M metagenome (GOLD analysis project Ga0081539, IMG submission 71023) | Tabebuia heterophylla rhizosphere microbial communities from the University of Puerto Rico - S4T2R2 | ecosystem: Host-associated > Plants > Roots > Rhizosphere ... | reverse complement strand
AGGGCGACGCCGCGGAGGCGGCCGAGGCGGCGGCGCAGCACATCCGCAGCGTCGCCACCTCGATCCTCGAAGCCGACTACGGCCCCGCCGCCGCGGCCGAGCTCGAGCAGCGCCGGCTCTCCTTCGACTGACCCGACGGCCTGGCTCGCAATCCGCATCCGGCGGACAAACGGTCCGGCAGCGCTCCAGAGCCGGGAGTAGTTTGCGCTGACTAGCTGGCCCGGCAGCTGCGCAGCACGGTCGTGCTCAGGGTCCTCCGCGGGAAGCCGACGCTGAGCGCGGCCAGCGGGAAGAGCGTGGTCGTCCCGGCCCGCGCCGGGCAGCCGGCGCGCAGATGGCCGAAGCGGCCGCCGATCGTCATCCGCAGCAGGGTGATGTAGCCGCTGTCGCCGATCGCCGGTTCGAGCTTCGCGATCAGAACGGTGCCGAAAGTGCCGCGACTTCGGGTCAACAGGAACGGGATCGTGTACGAAGTCGGGACCGGGACGGTCCCGTAGACGTGGGCGAGGATCGCGGAGTGGCCGCGGTAGCGGCCGTAGAAGGCGAGCAGGCGGCCCTGCGAGGGGAACGTCGCCTGGTCGGGGATCAGGATGCGGGCCCGGAACCGCCCTTCGCCGACCAGGGAGCGGCCGCAGTTGCGCAGCGCGTCGTCGGTCGTGCTCGCCGCCAGCTGCCGGTATCGGCAGACGCGCAGGCCCGCCGCATCGAGGTAGCCGTGCCGGCTGATCGCGATCCTCAGCCGCCGCAGCTGCGGCGGCGGTCCCGCCCCTCGCGGGATCAGGCGGGCACCGAAGCTGACCGTTGCCGGCGCGGTTCCGTCGCGGGGAAGCGTGGTCGGGCGCAACGCGGCGTCGTAGGAAACCCGCAGGCCTCCCTGCTGGACGACCTCCGCGGGGGCGATGGTCGCCGAGCCCAAGGAGGCGAGGGCCAGGGCCGCCGCGACGGCGGCTACGCCGAGGTGTCTGGGCCTCCCGAGCACGGTGATCCGAGGCTAGCGCGGCCTCGAGGCGGATATGAAGCGGCCGGGATGCGCGTCGAGATGCCCGGCCACGACCCGGAGTTGCCGGCGCCGGGCCCGGTCGCGCTCTGAGCGACGGTCAGATCACCGCGTTGAGCTCGACCAGCAGCTGGCGCAGCTGGCGGAACTTCGCCTTGCCGAGCTTCGCCTCCCACTCCGCTTCGGTCGCGGCGACGAACTCGCGGGCCAGGGCGTAGAGCTCGTTCCCCCGCGCCGTCGCCCGCACCAGCTTGGCGCGGCGGTCGGCCGGGTCGGGAGTGCGTTCGACGTAGCCGTGGCCCTCGAGGTGGGCGACCAGCTCGGCCATCGACTGCTTGGTCACCTGGGCGCGTTCGGCCAGCACGCTGACCCGGGTGCCGTCGTCGTCGAGGAACTGGAAGACGTTGCCGTGCGGCGGGCGCACGTGGGGATGGCCGCGCTCGGCGAAGCGCTCGTGCAGCCGCTCGGAGGCGGCGAGGAACGGTTCGCGCAGCAGCACACCGAGGTTCTCGGGGTAGCGGCGGGCCTCGGTATCGGGAGCGCGTCTTGACATTCGACAGGGTTCCTGTCTATCGTATCGCCGACACAAGACAGGTCGCCTGTCTAAATCCAAAGCGAGGAACCGAGATGCAGGAGACGCAGACGAGAGACGTGGTGGAGGTCGGCGGCGACGTCGTCGAGTTCCAGGTGACGAGCGCGGTCAGCGGCGGGGCCCTAGTCGCCTACGAGGTGACCTTCGCGCCCGGCGGCGGGCCGCCGATGCTGCACCGCCACGAGGCCTTCGAGCTGTTCCGGGTCGACGCCGGCGAGCTCGCCTTCTACCTCGAGGACGAGCGCGGCGAGACGCGGCGCAGCGTGGCGGCGGCGGGGACGGTCGTGGCGGTCCCCGGCGGCCGCGAGCACACGGTCCGCAACGAGTCGGGCGCGCCGGCGCGGGCCTTCGCGGTCCTCTCCCCCGGCGCCGGGATCGAGCGCTTCGCCCGCGGCGCCGGCGAGCTGGGCGGCCACGGCGCCGATGCCGACCCGGCGGAAGTCCTGGCGCTGGCCGCCGCCAGCGGGATCGAGATCACCCGGCCGGTCGCGGAGCTGGACTCATGACGGCGCTCGCGCAGGAGCGCCCGGCGGCGGCGCCCAACCTCGAGCCCCTGGCCGCGAGCTGGGCGGTCCTGCTGAAGACCCGCAAGCGCGATGGAACCTGGGTGGCGACCCCGGTCAACCTCGCGGTCGCCGACGGGCGGGCCTACTTCGGCACCCCGGCCGGCAGCGGCAAGGTGAAGCGGCTGCGCAACTTCGACGCGGTCGAGCTGGCGCCCTGCACCTTGCGCGGCAAGCCGACCGGGCCGGCGATCGCCGCCCGGGCGCGGCGGCTCGAGGGCGCGGAGTCGGCCGCGGCGCGGCGGCACCTGTTCGGCAAGTACCCGCTGGTCCACCGGCTGCTCGTCCCGCTCGAGCTGCGGCTGAAACGGACCCAGGAGGTCCGCTACGAGCTGACCGTCGGCGCCTGATCAGCGCGTCGACCGCACCCGCAGCGAGCGCCGGACCCGGTCGCGGTCGCCGCTCGCGTCCCAGGCGAGGAGCCTGAGCCAGACGCGGCCGCGCTCGTGGCTCGGGTCGACGGCGAGCCAGCGGCGCATCCGCCGCGGCAGGACGAACCGCAGCCGTTGGGTTCCCGCCCGCAGTTGGGGGTGACCCTTGAAGCCGAGCTTGGCGGCGCGGTGTTCGTCCCTGTCGCGGGCGCGGAGGCGACCGCGGGCGAGGATCGCGCAGGGGTGGTCGCAGCTCGCCCAGACCAGCAGCCGCCCGCCCCTGATCCAGTGGCCGACCTTGGTCACCGCGAGGTCGAGCTCGTCGGCCGGACCCGGCCCCTGCTCGCTCGCTTCGCTCGCCGTCCAGCTGTAGGCGACGCTGGTCGCCGCCCCCTGGACCGCGTTCTGGCCTACCGCCCAGCCCGCTTCCGGCAGGGTCGCGACGAACTCGAAGCTGCGCGGCGCCCCGGGCTCGAGCCGGCCGAGCCGCTGTGCCGGCATCGTCGCCAGCGGGCCCGCGTAGACGAGGCCGACGCTCGGCTCGCGAACCTGGAGCTGCAACTGGGCCGAGAGCAGCCCGCCGCCGAGCCCCGGCGTATCGGCCAGCCCGCCCCGGGCGAGGGTCAGCTCGGCCGCGCCGCCGCTGGCCGCGATCTCAACCGTGCCGGCAACCGCGTCCCCCGGCCCGACCTCGGCCGCATTGAAGATCGCCTCGCCCTCGCGTGAGTTCGAGAGCTCGAACCCTCCTTCGGCGGCGGTCACGGTCGCTCCCACCTGCTCCTCCGGCGCCGCGACCACGGCCGCGGTTGCCGTCGCCGCGGCCAGGATCAGGTAGACGATGGCAACCAGCCAGCGCATCAGAAGTCCCTGTCGGCGGCGCCGGACTCGCTCGCCGCGGTCGTCGAGAGCGCGTTGGCCGCGCGGTCGTACGGAGTCGCCACCGGCGTCCAGGCCATCGTCCCGGTCCCGGCCGCGGTACCGCGCCCGGCGTCGACGATCACCGTCGAGTTGTAGGTCCCGAGCACGACCGTGAGGGAGTTCCCGCTGATCGTCATTTTCGACGCGGTGCCGCTGGCGCCGAAGCGGTAGTTGCCACCGAGGACGCCGGCGGCGTAGTCGTTGCGGCCAAGGTCGACCGCGCCGAGCGGCAGCGCCGCCGAGTTGGCGGCGTTCCAGATTTCGAGACTGTCATTGCCGGCCGGCAGACCGAACAGCCCGTTGTCGTTGACCTTGACGACGACGTTGGTCGCGGCGCCGCTCCAGCCGGCGAGGATCGATTCGGGCTCGACCGGCTCGCTGAACGTGAAGACGACCGTGTCGTTCTGCTCGGGGAGGCCGTTGGCGCCGGCGTTGGTCGTCTGCACGTCACTCGCCTGCGGGGCCGTGCTGTCAACGCTGACCGTGCCTTCTTTGACGTCGGCGTTGCCGGCGACGTCGGTCGCGGTGACGGTGAAGGCTTTGGCTCCGGCGCTGACCGCCGAGGCGGTGAGCGCGGCGCTGCGGTAGCCGTAGGAGACGCCGCCGACGCTGAAGCCGCCGGCGCTCAGGGTGACCGCGGTCGAGCCGGTGGTCACGGTCGAGACGTTCGCTTTGACACTGGCGATGCCGCTCGCGGGGGCGCCGGTGTCGGCGGCGACGTTGGCGTAGACGAAGTATTCGCCGCCGGGTTTGACGAAGCCGGGCGTGCCGCCGGCCAGCTTGGCGATCGTGACCGTGCCGACCACCGGGGCGCGGAAGTCCGGTGCCGCCGCGACCAGATTGCCGCCGTTCTCGGTCTGCGAGGAGAAGGCGGCGAAGGTCGGCGCCACCGACCCCGCCACGAGCAGCGCCGCGCCGACCGCCGCCAGGCCGAGGGCCGCGGGCCTAGGGAGTCGCACCGCTGACCCCTCCCCCCGGCCGGGGGCGCCAGATTCGCCACAGCTCCTCGGCGGCGAGCAGGAGGAGTGGGATCAGCAGGAACAGGAAGAGGCCGAGCGGCGTGCGGGCGAGCACGGCGGCGTGGCCGACCCAGGGAACGACGTAGGCGACCCGGCCGAGCTCGCCGTCGGCGGTGACCCGCCAGCGCTCGGTCGTGTTGTTGGCGTCGCCCCGGGTGCGAAACCAGAGGTGCGACCCCGCGCGCCGGATCGCGACCACCCGGTGGGTGATCAGCCGGCTCTGGTCTTCGGGGTCGCGGAAGGTGACGACGTCGCCGAGCTCGGCCTCGCCGGGCGCGATTCGTTCGTCGATGACCACGTCGCCGGCGGCGATCGCCGGTTCCATGCTCCCGGTCAGGACCGTATGCGGGCGGGCCCCGAAGGCGAGCGGCAGGGCGACCGCCGCGGCCAGCAAGACCCCTGCCGCCGCGATCGCCCAGCCGGCTCCGTTGAGCAGCTGGCGCGGGATGCTCGGACCGTCCACCGGAAGCCCTCGCTCGCTCGTCCTCGGTCCCTGCGCCTACTGGTTCTGCGCCTCCCAGCGGATGATGTGGGTGCCGGTGGTTTTGCCCTGGGCGGAGTCGGGGGCGGCGGCCGAGAGGGTCGCGGTGACCCGGTAGACGACCGCGTCGTTGGTCACCCATTTGGTCGCGCTGGTCCCCGGGTTGTCGGCGATCCCGTTCGCGTAGCTGTTTTTTTCCGAGGCGAAGGCCGCCAGCGTGCCTTCGAACAGCGCCCCGCCGGAATCCGGCGTGAACCCTTCGCAGCTCGGGAAGGTGGAGCTGGTCTGGGTGCCCGGCTCGATTTTCAGCGTCACGCTCGGTCCCAGTTCGCCGATCGTGCTCGGGGTGTAGATCCTTACGTTCGCGTCCAGCGACCCGGTGTAGGTCACTTTGATGCAGGAGGTTTTGCTCGCGCCCGGTTTCGCCGCGGTGATCGCGTAGAGCGCCGAGCCGCCGTCGTTGTCGGCGAGCGTCACGGTGCCGGCGGTGACGACGTTGCCGGGGTTGTCGGTCTGACTTGAGAATGCCGAGAACACGCCCGCTCCGGCGATGCAGGCGACGATGCCCAGCACCAGGAGCGTGCGCAGGATCTTCGTCCGGTTGCTCATGGCGAACCTTTCTGAAGGCGCGTGGCCCTGTCGATTACGGGGTGGCTAACTGCCAGCAGATCGACGGCGCCCACACTTCTCTTGAGCACTCATACGAAGTTCAAACCCAGCTATAGAGCCAAAAACGGCCGAGTTTGCCTTAGCGGGGCGCTGCGCTCAGCCGCGCGGGAGTTGCGCTCCTTGGAGGACTCGAGGTAGGCGCCGATCCCCGTCCTCGTCGCACTGGGCGAGCACCGGCTCCAGCGTCGCCGTGCCGAGCCCCCGGCCCTGCATCTGCGGCTCGGTCCCGACCACCGCCAGGTAGTAGTGCGGCGGGTCGTGGGGGTGCTCCTTCTCCATCTGGCTCATCCCCTTCTGGATCCGCGGCAGCCGCGCCAGGGTCCGCGGTTTGGTCACCGCGCGGAACAGTTCGAGTTCGTGGCGGACCGTCGTCGCGCCCTGCTCGGGCGGCGCCCAGACCGCCGCCCCGCCGCCGTCCTCGGTCATCCAGACCTCGCCGTGGGGCAGCATGTGGCGCAGCCGGGCGGCGTGAAAGCGCTCCAGCATTCGCGCCCGGGTCGGGCCGTGCGGACTGACCCACTCGGCCACCGGGTCGTCGTCGAAGGCACGCGCCAGCATCTTCGCCAGCGCCGGCGCGTCAGCCTGCGTCGCCCGCCTTACTGCCGCCATGCGACGGAGACTAGCTACGGGTTGGCGACCAGCAACCCTGCGTGAGCAATGTCCGGCTCGAGCTCGCCGGACTCGATCCGCCGCGCCACCTCCATCAGCCGCTCGTTGACCGGGGCCGCGCCGCCGAGCTTGCGCTGCTCGGCGACCACGAGGCCGTTGATCTCCTCGCCCTCGGCGTGGCGGCCCTTCATCCAGTCCTGCAGGACGGCGACCCTGGTGTCCTCCAGCGACCAGCCGGCCAGGACCGCGTCGAGCAGGGCCGCGGCGTAGCGCTCGGGCGGCGTGTCCTCGATCCCCTCCTGGCCGAACATCGGCACGATCTCGTGGCCGAGCCGCAGGGCGGTGTCGAGCGCCTCGGTCCCGGCCGCGTCCATCACCTCGCGCATCCCCGGCACCCGCAGGGCCTCGACCAGGGGCACGCCGAGGATCGCCGACGGCACCATCTCGGCCGCGTTGGCGACCAGCTTCATCCACTTCGCCGAGCGGATGTCGTCGGTCACGTCGACCGCGCCGGCGTTGCGCAGGACAGTCGCGATCTCCTCCTCGCGGCCGCGGGTCCGCTCGTCGTAGGCGCCGACGTTGAACCAGGTGCCGGCGACCGGGGTCTGGCGTTCGACGATGCCGGGCTCGAAGAGGTTGCCGGCGATCTCGATCACCGCGCCGAGCGTGCGCTCGGGGCCGAGCGCCGCCGCCATGTCGTCGAGCGACATCCCGTTCTGGATCCCGATCGCCAGCCCGTCGGGCTTCAGCAGCGGCCGGATCAGCTCGCAGCTCCAGCGCGTGTCGTAGGCCTTGACGACGAGGAAGACGAGGTCGAACGGCTGGCGCAGCTCCGCCACCTGGCAGAGGTGGAAGATGTCGAGGGCGGTGGTCTCGACCTCGCCCTGCGGGGTCTTCACCCGGAGGCCCTCGGCGCGGATCGCCTCGACGTGCGCCGGCCACTGCTCGATGCAGGTGACGTCGAGGCCGGCGTTGGTGAAGTCGGCCGCGATCGCGGCGCCGTTGGCCCCGGTCCCGACGACCGCGATTCGCTTCTCAGACATCGATCTCCCGCCTGGGTTTAAGGGGTACTTACCGAAATCACCCTAGCGAGCGGACATTTGTAATGCAACGCTGAACAACTAGCCGGCCCCGGCGGCCTCCTCGGACCCCCGCCGCAGCGACATGTAGCCGGCGAGAACGACGGCGAGGAAGAAGAAGGTGGTGATCTCGCGGCCGATCACGGCGACGTCGAGCAGCGTGTCGTGGGGGTCGCCGATCAGGAGGATGACCACCGCGGCGAGGACGAAGGCGGCGGTCAGGGTGTAGATCACCACCGGGCCGTGCCGCTCGAGCGGCCGCAGGAAGCGGTCCCAGCGGGAGTCGGGAATCGGTGCGGCCTGCAGGTGGTCTCGCTTGGCGACCCGGGAGACGGCCCAGGCACGCCAGGCCTCGATCGCGATCGCGACGGTGATGAAGGCGGAGAAGACGCTGATCCGCTCCTCGCTCACCTCGACCACGGTGACGACCATCCGAGCGACGAAGATCGCGATCAGCAGCTTGACCAGGGAGAGCCGGCGCGCGGCCAGGTCCCTGGTCCGCGAGCGCAGTCGGTGTCTCGGTTCGGCCGCGGTGGACAGGTGTCCAGGATATCCCCGCCGTCGGTAACAATCCCGTTCAGATGCCCCGCGCGCTCGCGATCGCCTGTCTTGCCCTCCTCTGCCTCCTGGCCGGCTCGCTGCCGGCCGCCGGCGCCGCGCCGGACAAGGTCGAGGTCGGCAAGGTGCGGCTGGCCGAAACGCCCGCCGGGAAGACGGCGCTGCTGGTGCCGACCGTGCACCCGATCGAGATGGCGGGACGCCGGGTGCGGCTGAGTGTGCTGCTGCTTCGCCCCGACGGCTCCACGCTCCACACCTGGACCGACCGGGCGGTGGCAAACGCGGGCCCGCCACGCGTCCCCGATCGCCGCAAGCGCTTCCCCTTCGTGCACACGATCGAAGTCGAACCCGAACTGCTCGCCGGCCTCAGCCCTGGCACCCAGCTCGGCCTGGTCGCGACCGCTCAGCTCGACGCCGACCGCGACGGCAAGCCCGAGCTGCGCTCGCGCGACACCGACACGCAGGTCGTCCCCGCCGCCCCGGGCGGCGCCCCGCTCTGCGGCACTCCGCCCAAGCAGCGGACCAAGCCGGGGAAGCCGGTGGTCCTCACGCTGCCGATCTGCACCCAGGAGACGAGGTGGACCATCGCCAGGCGGCCGCGCCAGGGCAACGTCCGGATCCGCGACGGCAGGCTGATCTACCGGCCGCCGGCGCGCTACCGCGGCACCGTCTCGATCGCCCTCGCCGGCGACCGCGTCGGCGCCTCGGCCTCGCTCACCCCGGTCGATGCGCTCGCCCCGGTGCAGATCACCGTCGGCACCGCCGAGCGCCCCGTCGTCCGCGCCTTCGGCGACTCGGTCACCGCCGGCTTCGGCTACTACGAAAAGGGCGAACTGATGCCGTTCGAAAACCTGCTCTCCTGCAAGCCGGGCGCGACCGTCTACGACGACGCCTGCTCCTCGAACTCGAAGGTGCGCAGCAACAAGGTCGCGAAGGTCGAATACAGCAAGGACTACGGCCTCTCGAACAACGTCTCCTGGGCCGCCCAGTGGGCCAACGCGCACGGCGTCACCAACTACAAGAACCTCGCGGTCTCCGGCTCCGAACCGTCGGACTGGTTCGGCAAGGGGCAGTTCGCCAAGACCAGCGTCGAACTGGCCAAGGAAGACCCCGACTACGTGCTGTTCACGCTCGGGGCCAACCCGCTGCTCTCGAACATGCTGTTCGGCGTCGGCAACATCGGCTGCGGGATCTGGGCCGACTTCTTCGGCCGCTTCCGGGAATGCCTTCAGGAAGAGTTCGAAGAAATCAAGCTGCACCAGAACCTGAAGGCCGTCTACTCGAACCTGGTCAAGGAAACCGACGCCCAGGTCTTCGTCATGCGGTACCACCTCTCGACCCCGGCAACCGCCCTCTACGGGGTCGAACAGATCGCCGAGATGGGCAACATGATCAACGCCGAAATCGCCGCCGTCGCCAAGGAAGTCGACCCGAAGGGGACCCGGATCACGGTCGTCAGCCCGCCCCACTTCAACGTCGGCCTCTCGCTCGGCCAGGCCTACCCCTCCGAATACAAGTGCGAAGGCCGCTTCTTCAGCTCGATCGTCGACGGACCCAGCGTCCAGGCGAGCGTCGCCCAGCGGGAGATGGGCGACCTGCACCCGATCGAATTCTGCCCGCAGCCGAAGGGCGAAGAACCGTGGGTGATCAGCGGCGACTCCGGGATCCACCCGAGCGCCGCCGGCTACCAGCAGATGGCCTCAAAGGTCCCCGCGCCGAAGTAGGAGCAGCGCGATCAGGGTGGTCGCGTCGGTGATCTCCTCGATCCCCGACTCGAGCTCGGCCCGCGGCAGCCGCACCACCTCGATCAGCTCGTCCTCATCCTGCTCGCCGCCCAGCTGGGCCGAGAGGCCGGTCGCGGCGAAGATCGTCGCCACCTCGCTGATCACCCCGGGGCTGGTGTGGACCCGCTTCAGCAGCCGCCACTGATCCGCCGCCAGGCCGACCTCCTCGGCCAGCTCGCGCTGCGCGCAGGCCAGCTCGTCCTCGCCCGGCTCCAGCGTCCCGGCCGGAATCTCCAGCAGCCCGTCGTCCTCGACCGCCTCGCGCGGCTGGCGCACCAGATAGACGGCCTCCTCGTCGTAGGCGAGGATCGCGACCGAGCCGGGGTGCTCGACCACCTCGCGGGTCACCTCCTCGCCGTCCTCGCGCCGGTAGCGCTTGACCGCGACGTCGACCGCGTAGCCGTCGTGCACCCGTTTGGAGTCGATCAGGTCCATGGTGCCGAGAAACTACCCGGGAAGCCAAAAAACTTGCCTGTGTAGATCAATGGTTTAAGCCCTCCGGCCAGCGGGGTACGGCAGAAAAATCGGGGCGCCTATCGGGATCTGCGAGCGATCTCGGTGGCGCCCCGATTACTACGAGGGAAGGAGGAGGCATCATGGCGACGCGCAGAGAGGGCAGAGGTGGCGTCGGAGGAATCTCGCTCGGCGGGATCCTGGTGATCATCGGGATCGTGCTGATGTTCGTTTGGAGCTTCTGGGTGGGGCTGGTGATCGCCCTGATCGGGCTGATCGCCTTCGGCGGGTTCGCCCGCGGCAAGTGGTACTAGCCAGGGAGGAGCGCAGTTCCGCCCGGGAGGGCGAAATGCCGCGCGGGTGAGACATCTGACGCGCGAGTAAGCTGGCTCCCGAGTGGGTCGACGAAAGCAAGAAGAGGAGCCCGGGCTCTCGCGCGAGACGATCCTGGCCGAGGCGGCGCGGCTGTTCAAGCGCAACGGCTACCGCAAGACCCGTCTGGAGGAACTGGCCCAGGTCCTGGGCGTGACCCGGCCGGCGATCTACTACCACTTCAAAGCCAAGCAGGACCTGTTGGTGGCGATGTACATGGACGGGATGGAGGCGCTGAACGGGATCGCCGCCGGCAGCGCGGAGGACGAGGGGCTGCCGGCGATCGAGCAGTTCTGGCGGCGGATCGAAGCGCACGCGACCTACATCGCCAGCTACCCGGTGATGGCCGGGATCTTCTTCGAGGAGGAAGAGGAGCTGCCCGAGGACGTGCACGCCGAAGTGCGGCGGATGCTGGTCGCCTACACCGACCGGCTGGTCGAGCTCTACGGCGCCGCCCAGGCCGGCGGCGACGCCCCCGACGGCGACCCCCGGGTGGCGGTCAGCGCGATCCTCGGCGGGGCGATCTGGACCTACCGCTGGTACCCGGGGTCGGACTGGGACGACCCCCGCGCCGCGGCGCGGGAAGTCGTCCGCGTCCTCCGTTCTTCGAGCTGAGCTAGACGCGCTCGATCAGGGTGCCGGTGCCGAGCCCGCCACCGCAGCACATCGTGATCAGGCCCATGTTCTTGTCGCTGCGCTCGAGCTCGTGCAGCAGGCTGGTCGTCAGCCGGGCGCCGGTCGAGCCGAGCGGGTGGCCGAGCGCGATCGCGCCGCCGTTGACGTTGACCCGGTCCATGTCGGGATCGAGCTCGCGCTGCCAGGCGCCGACCACCGAGGCGAAGGCCTCGTTGATCTCGATCAGGTCGATGTCGCCGATCTGCATCGAGTTGCGCTCGAGCAGCTTTTCGGTCGCCGGGATCGGGCCGGTCAGCATGATCACCGGGTCGACGCCAACCGTCGTCTGGTCGTAGATCCGGGCCCGCGGCGTCAGCCCCAGGGCCTCCGCCTTCTCGCGGGTCATCAGCAGCACCGCGGCGGCGCCGTCGGAGACCTGCGAGGAGTTGCCGGCGGTGATCCGCCCGTCCTCCTTGAAGGCCGGTTTCAGGGCGGCCAGGCCCTCGAGCGTGGTCTCGCGCAGGCCCTGGTCGGTGACGTAGGTGTCGCCGTTGACCTGGAAGGGCAGCATCTCCCGCTCGAAGCGGCCCTCCTCGGTCGCCCGGGCCGCGTTCTGCTGGGAGCGCAGGCCGATCTCGTCGAGCTCGGAGCGGGGAATCTCCCACTGCTCGGCGATCATCTCCGCCGAGAGGCCCTGGGGGATCAGGTTGTAGCGCTCCATCAGAGCCGGCGAGAAGGCGAAGCCCTGTTCCTTCATCACGTCGAGCCCGTCGGCGAACGAGTTGTGGCTCATGCTCTCGACCCCGCAGCCGATCGCGACGTCGTGGGCGCCGGAGGAGATCAGCGCCGCGGCGAAGTTGACCGACTGCTGGCCGGAGCCGCACTGGATGTCGAGGGTCTGCGCCGGCACCGACTGCGGCAGGCCGGCCTCGAGCCAGGCGTTGCGGGTGATGTTGAGGCTCTGCTCGCCGAACTGGTTGACACAGCCGCCGACGATGTTCCCGACCTCGGCCGGGTCGATCCCGGCCCGCTCGATCAGCCCGGCGAGGGTCGTCGCCAGCAGGGTCGAGGGATGGACGTCTTTGTAATAGCCCTTCTCGAGGTGGCCGCGGCCGACGGGGGTCCGCACCGCCTCGACGATCACGACCTCGCGACCGTTTTCGAGATACGAGTTCATGGCAAGTTCCTTTCCGGGGGCGTTCCTGCTACTTACTTACATGATAGTAAGCAGGTCAAATGGGAAGATTGGTGAGTGCGTGTGCTCGCCATTGTGCATCAGACGGACGCCGGGCCGGGGGTCTTCGCGGAAGCGATAGTCGCGGCCGGTGGAGAAACCGACAACTGGCTGCTGCCCGAGCAGCCCGAGCCGCCCGCCGACCCCTTCGGCTACGACGCCGTCCTCGTGCTGGGCGGGGCGATGAACGTCGACCAGGAGGAGAGCCACGGCTGGCTGGCGGGGGAGAAGGCGCTCCTGGCCGAGCTGCTGGAGCGCGAGCGGCCGCTGCTCGGCCTCTGCCTCGGCAGCCAGCTGGTCGCCGAAGCGGCCGGGGCGAAGCCGCGGCGCGCCGCGCGGCCGGAGATCGGCTGGCACGCCGTCGAGCTCACGCCGGAGGGGGCGGAGGACCCGCTGCTGGGACCTCTCGCGCCGCAGGCCGAGGTCTTCCAGTGGCATAGCTACGAGTTCCCGCTGCCACCCGGCGCCGTCCCCCTGGCCCGCAGCGAGGTCTGCCTGCAGGCCGCCCGCGTCGGCAACGCCGCCTGGGCGATCCAGTTCCACCCCGAGGTCAGCGCCGCCGACGCCCAGTGGTGGATCGAGGACTACCGCTCGGACCCGGACGCGATCGCGATCGGCCTCGACCCAGAGGCTCTCCGCACCGAGACCGCGGCGAAGATCGGTGTCTTCAACGATCTCGGCCGGGGGATCTGCCGGCGCTGGCTCGCCGTGGCGGCGGCCTAGGGTCGGCCCCGCCCGCTCAGGACTTCGCCCAGATCCGCAACGACCAGGGCTGGGTGGTTGCGGATCTGGTCTCCGGTGAAGCGGCGGACGGTGTAGCCCAGGCGGCGCAGTTCCAGGTCGCGCTGGTGGTCGTCCTCGAAGGCCTGGGAGCCGCGGTGGTAGTCGAAGAAGTCGGTTTCCACGGCGAGCATGTGCTTCGGCCAGAGGAAGTCGACGGTGAACTTGCCGACCTTGACGTTGACCTGGGGACGAGGGAAGCCGTGCTTTACGAGGAAGCGGAGGAAGTCGCGCTCCAGGCCGCTGCGGGTGCGGTCGCTCGGGAGCTTCAGCCGGTACTTCATGAACTCCGCCTGGCTCTTGGCCCTTCGCACGAGATAGGGCTCAAGCGTCTGCTCCAAGTCCACGATCGTGCGGGTGGGCCTGGTCACCGGTATCCGCTCGCGCCGAATCACTTCTCCCTCTTTCACTAGGGAGGGAGACCTGTGAAGCACGATCCCCGCTCGTAGGGCTTTGCCCGAAGTGCTGGGAGAAGTGACGTGCACCGGCCCACCCTCAGGTCTCAGGAACCCCCAGAGGTACGCGGCACTCTGATGCGAGAGAGCTGCTCCGGGTCCACAGGCGAGCACCGCCGCCATGTAGCGCTGGTATTCGCTCGGGGCCGTGTGGCCCACCGCGTAGACGCCGCGGTGCAGGCGGTGCAGACGTCCCGACCGCAGTCTTCGGGTGACGCTTGCCCGGCCGACACCGAGCGCGCTCAGCTGCGCGAGGGTGATCACCCCGTGCTGCCGAGCAGCGATCCTCGCGATCCCCACTTCGGCCTTGGCGACTTCCTCACGCACGTGGGTGAGTAAGTCGACAGGGCACCTTTGTCTCCCCTCTACGGCTCCGAAATTACGGGGCGGAGCGAGCTTTCGAAGCTCGGCGAACCTAACATGGGGGCCGTGCGGCGCTGTGCGATCCCCCTCCTGCTCGCCGCGGCGCTGTGCGCGCTGCCCGCGAGCGCCGCCGCCGCGGGAAGCGAGCGCCCGCGCGAACCGTTCTTCCCGCGCGCCGGCAACGTCGGCTACGACGCGCTCGCCTACTCCGCCCAGATCGCCTTCGACGCCCGCAGCGGCCGGATCAAGGCGAGCGCCCAGATCGAAGCCCTGGCCTCGCAGCGGCTCTCGAACTTCTCGCTCGACCTGCGCGGGCTGACCGTCACCGCGGTCGAGGTGAACGGCCAGCGGGCCCGCTTCAACCGTGGCCGCGACAAGTTGAAGATCCACCCACAGACCCCGGTCCCGCCCGGCTCCGGCTTCAAGGTCAGCGTCCACTACGAAGGTCGGCCGCAGACGGTGATCGACGCCGACGGCGGGCACGAGGGCTGGATCCCCACCGACGACGGCGCCTTCGCGGTCGGCGAGCCGCAGGGCACGATGGTCTGGCTGCCCTGCAACAACGTGCCGGCCGACAAGGCCTCCTTCCAGATCGCCCTGACCGTCCCGAGCAACCTCAAAGCGGTCTCCAACGGCCGCCTCCTGGAGATCAGCCGCGGCGGCGGCCGCACCACCTACACCTGGCGGGAACCGGGGCCGATGAGCACCTACCTGGCGCTGATCGACATCGGCCGCGGCAAGCTGCTCGACGGCAAGGTCGCCGGCCGGCCGTCCTGGACCCTGATCGACCCGCGGCAGGAAAAGCGCACCCTGCCGGTCCTCGCCGAGCTCGGCGAGGTGATCCGCTTCGAGGAAAAGATCTTCGGCCCCTACCCGTTCGAAGCGGTCGGCTCGGTGGTCGACTTCGAACCGAAGCTCGGATACGCGCTGGAGACCCAGAGTCGGACGATCTACGCCTTCATCCCCGACCTGACCACGGTCGTGCACGAGACCGCGCACCAGTGGTTCGGCGACTCGGTCGGCCTCCAACGCTGGCCCAACATCTGGCTCAACGAGGGCTTCGCCACCTGGGCCCAGTGGTACTACGCGGAGCGGCACGGCGGCCGCAGCGCCCGCGATATCTTCCGCGCCCTCTACCGGGTCCCGGCCTCCCACGAGGAACTCTGGGAACCGCCGTCGGGCCACCCCGGCACCCCGAAGAACCTGTTCTCGAGTTCGGTCTACGTGCGCGGGGCGATGGCCCTGGAGGCGCTGCGGATCAAGGTCGGGACGAAGCCGATGCTGCGGGTCCTCAAACGTTGGGCCAGTGACCACGCCTACGCCAGCGCCAACATCAAGCAGTTCGTCGCTGATGCCGAGAAGGTGACCGGTAAGAACCTAGACCCACTGTTCCAGCGCTGGCTCTACAAGCGCGGAAAGCCGTAGGTCGCTCAAGAAGGAGTTGCTCGCATGTCTTCCCCCGACCTCGCCGCCGCCTCGCAGGCGCTGATCGACAGCGACGAACCCGTCCTCGCTGCCGGCATCTTCTCGATTCCCGACTCCGTCGCCTCGCTGACCAAGGGCAGCCTCGCCGCGGCGATCGCGATCCCGGGCGGCACCAACCCGATCCTCGATGGCGCCGGCAACGTCGCCGCCCTGGAAATCGCCCGCGCCAAGGAGGCCGAGTCGAAGGGGATGACCGAGCGCATGGTCCTCGCCGTCACCCAGAGCGCGATCCATCTGCTGGCCCTGCCGCACGTCGGCAAGACGCCGGAGCGTGAGCTCTTCCGGCTCGACCGCGACGAGTTCGACGTCAAGGTCACGCGGCTCGGCCTCAGCAAGAAACTGGTGCTCACCCACCGCGGCTCCGGCGAGAAGATCAAGCTGATGGGCTACACGGCCGGGCCGACCGAAGTCGCCAAGGGCGACAAGGCGGTGCTGGAGGCGCTCGCCTAGCTGTACTAGTCGACCTGGCCGGGGGTCAGGTAGGCGGCGGAGAGACCGCCGTCGACCAGGAAGGTGCTGGCGGTGACGAACGAGGAGTCGTCGCTGGCCAGGAAGAGGGCGGCCTTGGCGATCTCCTCGGGCTCACCGAAGCGGCCCATCGGGATGTGGACGAGACGCTTGGCGGCGCGCTCGGGATCCTTCGCGAACAGCTCTTTCAGAAGCGGCGTGTTGACCGGACCTGGGCAGAGCGCGTTGACGCGGACGCCGCGATCGGCGAACTCGACCCCGAGCTCCCGCGAGAGCGAGAGCACCGCGCCCTTCGAGGCGGTGTAGGAGATCTGCGAGACCGCGGCCCCCAGCGTCGCGACGAAGCTGGCAACGTTGATCACCGAGCCGCCGCCGCCCGCGATCAGGTGCGGGATCCCGTGCTTGCAGCAGAGGAAGACGCTGCGCAGGTTGACGTCCTGGACCCGTTGCCATGAGTCCAGCGAGGTCTCCAGCACCGAGCTGTCGTCGGTCGGGTTGATCCCGGCGTTGTTCATCAGCACGTCGATCCGCCCGAGTTCGTCGCCGATCCAGGCGTAGGCCTCGGCGACCTGAGCCTCGTCGGAGACGTCGGCCTCGATCGTCGTTTCGCCCTCGGCGTGCTCCTGGTCGAGGTCGATCCCGACCACCCGCGCCCCCTGCTCGGCGAACAGCCGCGCCGATTCGGCGCCGATCCCGCTCGCGGTGCCGGTGATCACGCAGACCTTGCCCTCCAGTCGTCCAGCCAAGACTCAGTCCTCCTCGGTCGCGTAGTAGACGTTCTTCAGCTCGGTGTAGTGCTCGAGCGCGTCGGGGCCGAGCTCCCGGCCGATCCCGGACTGCTTGAAGCCGCCGAACGGGGTCGAGACGCGGACCGAGGTGTTCGAGTTGATCGAGAGCACGCCGGAGTCGATCGCCCGGGCGACGCGCAGGGCGCGGGCCCCGTCGCGGCTCCAGATCGAGCCGGAGAGGCCGTAGATCGTCTCGTTGGCGAGCCGGATCGCCTCGGCCTCGTCGGCGAACGGGACGACGCAGGCAACCGGGCCGAAGATCTCCTCGCGGGCGGGGCGCTCGTCGTTGGCGACCGGGGCCAGCACGGTCGGCGGGAACCAATAGCCGGGCCCCTCGGGGGCGCTGCCGCGGATCGCCACCGGGGCGTCGTCGGGGACGAAGGAGGCGACGCTCTCGCGCTGGCCGGCGGAGATCAGCGGCCCCATCTGGGTCGCCTCGTCGAGCGGGTCGCCGACCGCGATCGACTCCACCGCCGGGGCGAGCGCGGCGAGGAACTCGTCGACGGCGCTGCGCTCGACCAGGATCCGCGAGCGCGCGCAGCAATCCTGGCCGGCGTTGCCGAAGACGGCCCCCGGCGCCGCCGCCGCGGCCGCCTCGATGTCGGCGTCGGCGAAGACGACGTTGGCCGACTTGCCGCCCAGCTCCAGGGTCACCCGCTTGATCGTCGCCGCGGCCCCGGCGGCGATCCCGCGCCCGACCTCGGTCGAGCCGGTGAAGGCGATCTTGGCGACGTCGGGGTGCTCGACCAGGCGCTGGCCGCAGACGCTGCCGGGGCCGGCGACCACGTTCAGCACGCCCTCCGGCAGGCCCGCCTCAAGCGCGATCCGCTCCAGCTCGACCGCGGTCAGCGGGGTCAGCTCGGCCGGCTTCAAGACGATCGTGTTGCCGGCGGCGAGCGCCGGGGCGACCTTCCAGGAGGCGATCGTCAGCGGGAAGTTCCAGGGCACGATCAGGCCGACCACGCCGAGCGGCTCGCGGAAGGTCATGTCGACGCCGCCGGCGACCGGGATCGTCTGCCCGAGCAGCCGCTCCGGCGCGCCGGCGTAGAAGCGGAAGGTTTCGACCACCATCCCGATCTCGCCGCGGGCGTCGCCGATCGGCTTGCCGGCGTTCCGCGCCTCCAGCACCGCGAGCTGCTCCCGCTCGGCCTCGATCGCGTCGGCGAGCCGGCGCATCAGCGTCGCCCGGTCGGCCGGGGCGAGCGCGCGCCAGGCCGGGAACGCGGCCTTCGCGGCGGCCACGGCCGCGTCGACCTCCTCGGCCCCGGCCCGCGGCAGCTCCGCCATCACCTGCTCGGTCGCCGGCTCGATCACCGCGATCGCGCTCATCAGCCGGCCTCGCTCGGCGAGCCGGTCGCTATCTCGACGACTCCCGCGCCATGGGCCGCCTGCACCAGCGAGCCGATCACGGGGCTCGCCTCGTCCTCCTCGGGATGCCAGACGACGCCGAGCGCGAACCGCTTCTCCGGCAGCTCGATCGCCTCGACCAGGTCGTCGTCATCGGACCAACCCGTGACCCGCAGGCCCTCGCCGAGACCGTCGATCCCCTGGTGGTGGTGGGAGAAGACGAGCAGCCCCTCGGTCCCGGCCGCGCTGCAGGCGAGCGAGCCGGGCTCCAGCCGCACCCGGTGTTCGCTGAAGGTGCCGGCGACGCTGCGGTGGGGGCTGACCCCGATCGAGTCGGGCAGGTGCTGGTCGAGGGTCCCCCCGAGGGCGACGTTCAGGAGCTGCATCCCGCGGCAGATCCCGAGCAGCGGCAGGTCCCGCTCCAGCGCCCGCCGGGCGAGGGCGATCTCGAAGCGGTCGCGGTCGGGCCAGGTGCCCTTGGTCTCCGGGTGGAGCGCCTCGCCGTAGCTGGCCGGGTCGATGTCGGCGCCGCCGGCCATCAGCAACCCGTCGAGCCGGTCGAGCAGGAGGTCGGGGGTGGCGACGACCGCCTCGTCGGGCGGCAGCACGATCGCCAGCCCGCCGGCCCGCTGCACCGCCCGCACGTAGGCGCGCGGCGCCAGCGTCACCTCGTAGCCGTCCCAGACTCCCCAGGAGACCCGCTCGACCGCCGCGCAGATGCCGATGACCGGAGGCGCGCCCATCAGAGGCGCTCGAACCCGCGGAAGCGCTCCCAGTCGGTGACGGCGGCCTCGAAGGCGTCGATCTCGACCGTGGCCCGGTTCAGGTAGTGCTCGACGACCTCGGCCCCGAAGGCGGCGGCGACCATCTTGCTGTCGGCGAAGGCCTGGCGCGCTTCATAGATGTTGTGGGGGACGCGGGGCTTGTCGGAGGCGTAGGCGTTGCCCTCGAAGACCGGCTCCAGCTCCAGCTCCTCGTCGATCCCGTGCAAGCCGGCGGCGATCAGCGCCGCCAGCGCCAGGTAGGGGTTGACGTCGGCGCCGGGCAGCCGGTTCTCGACCCGCAGCGCCTGCCCCTCGCCGACCACGCGCAGCGAGCAGGTGCGGTTGTCCCGGCCCCAGGCGATCGCGGTCGGGGCGAAGGAGCCGGGCGCGAAGCGTTTGTAGGAGTTGACGTGGGGGGCGAAGAGCAGGGTCAGATCGCGCATGCAGGCGAGCTGGCCGGCGACGTAGCGCTCGAACAGCTGCTGGTCGGCGGCGAAGGCGTTGGAGCCGTCCTCGCCGGTCAGCGAGCAGTGGATGTGGCACGAGTTGCCCTCGCGCTCGTTGAACTTGGCCATGAAGGTGATCGCGTGGCCCTCCTGGGAGGCGATCTCCTTGGCCCCGTTCTTGTAGATCGCGTGGTCGTCGGCGCAGCGCAGGGCGTCGGCGTAGTGGAAGTTGATCTCGTGCTGGCCGAGGTTGCACTCGCCCTTGGAGTTCTCGACCTGCATCCCGGCGGCGCCCATCTCGTTGCGGATCCGCCGGATCAGCGGCTCGACCCGCGCGGTCCCGAGCAGCGAGTAGTCGATGTTGTAGAGGTTGGCCGGCTCGAGCTCGTGAAAGCCCTTCTTCCAGGCCTCCTCGTAGGTGTCGCGGAAGACGATGAACTCGAGCTCGGTGGCGGCGTTGGCGCTGAATCCGCGCTGTTCGAGGCGGGCCAGCTGGCGGCGCAGGATCTGCCGCGGCGAGGCCACGACTTCGCGCCCGTCGGACCACTGCAGATCGGCCATCAGCAGCGCCGTCCCCGGCAGCCAGGGAACCGGGCGCAGGGTCTCGAGGTCGGGGATCATCTCGAAGTCCCCGTAGCCGGTCTCCCAGGAGGACATCGCATAGCCGCCGACGGTTTCCATGTCGACGTCGACCGCGAGCAGGTAGTTGCAGCCCTCGGCGCCGTGCTCGACGGTGTCCTCGAGGAAGTGCTGGGCGGTCAGCCGCTTGCCCTGCAGCCGCCCCTCCATGTCGGCGATCGCGAGCAGGACGGTGTCCACCGTCCCGTCCGCGACCGCCTTTCGCAGCTCCTCGAGGGTCACGCCGTGAACGTTACGCACCTCACGGCGCGTGCGGACCGACCTCGTCGGGGTTGCCAAGCGCTTCCTCGATTTCGATCTCCCGCACCTGGCCGGTGAAATGGTGGCGGGCGCTGACCAGCCAGGTGATCGTCACGCCGACCAGCAGGATCCCGACCGTCAGCGGCGCGTAGTTGAACGCCTTCCAATCGAATTCGCTGCTCCAGGGCACCGCCGTCGGCACGAACGGCAGGCAGAAGATGATCGTGATGATCCCGACCCAAACCGTCGCGAACGAGTTCATCCACTTGTACTTGCGGCCGTTCGTCCAGGGGCCGGGTTCGAAGTCGTCACCCTTGCGCCAACGCAGGAAGATCGGGATCGCGTAGGCGATGTAGAGCCCGATCACGCAGACGGAGACGACCGCGTAGAACGCCCACGAGTAACCGCCTTCGCCCTCGAGCGCCGGCAGGGTGAGGATCAGCGCCAGGAAGGCCATCAGCAGCACCGCGTAGGTCGGGACTTTGTCCGAGTTGACGCGGGAGATCACCCCGGAGAAGCGGTGGCCGAAGCCTTTGTCGCGCGAGAACGCGTAACACATGCGCGAGGCGCTGGTCAGGCAGGCAGCGCCGCAGAACAACTGGCCGACCGTGGCGATGATCATCACCAGCTTCACCCAGCCGGAGCTCATCGCCGACTCGAAGATCGCCGGCGAGAAGCCGAGCTGTTCGTCGATCGCCGGGATGTCGGTCGCCGCGAAGGTGATCGCCAGCAGCACGATCCACCCGATCACCGCTGAGTAGAAGATCGAGCGCCAGACGCCCTTGGCGGCGGCGGTCGAGGCTTCGTGGGTCTCCTCGGAGATGTGGGCCGAGGCGTCGAAACCGGTGATCGTGTACTGGGTCAGCAGGAAGCCGAGCGGCAGGATGTAGAACCAGTACATCGAGTCGCTGAAGCCCGATTTGTTGAATCGTTCGGTGAAGACGAAGTCGAAGCTGGCGTGCTTGTCGGGAACGATGATCAGGACGAGGACGATCACCGCGACGCCGATCACATGCCACCAGACCGAAACGCTGTTGATCACGGACAGCAGGTGCGTTCGTTTGACGTTGATCAACACATGCAGTACCAGGATCAGCACGAACAAGAGGAAGATCTCCTGCAAGAGGTGGAATTCGTCACCGAAGTTGACCCCGAGGATGTCGACGCCGTAGAGGCCGAGAATCACGTTGAGGAAGTTGGCGCAGGCGTAGTCGACCGAGGCGACCACCGCGATCAGGCCGACCAGGTTGAACCAGCCGGTGAACCAGGCCCAGACCGGACCGCCGAGGCGACCGGCCCACCAGTAGATCCCACCCGCGGTGGGGTAGGCGGAGACCAGCTCGGCCATGCAGAAGCCGATGATCAGGATCGGGATCGAGATCAGCGGCCAGCCCCAGGAGATCGCAACCGGGCCCCCGTTGTTCCATGCCTGGCCGTAGGTGGTGAAGCAGCCAGCGAGGACCGAGATGATCGTGAACGAGATCGCGAAGTTGGAGAACCCACCCCACGCTCGGTTCAGCGACTGTTTGTAGCCGAGTTCCGCTAGGCGTTGCTCGTCACTCCCCGGGGACGAAACACTGGCCTCCATTGGCGCCCTCTCTTCCTACGCGTCGAGCCTTGCGATAAAAGGTGTGCTGAACCGACCTAAGGTTCCGAGCGAGCCTAGACCGGCTCTTTGACCGCTGTCAATGCCCGATGTAGAAAATTCTTCGCAAGCTGTTGGCCCTGCTGTCGGAAACCACTGATCGACTGACCTCGGTGCTCGGGGAGCTCGAAGGCGAGCCGGCGCCGCTGGAGGGCGGGATCACCAACCGCAACTTCCGCGCCCGGTTCGGCGGTGAGGACGTGGTCGTGCGGATGCCGGGAAAGGACACCGCGCTGCTCGGGATCGACCGCCACGCCGAGGCCGCGGCGAACCGCTGCGCGGCGGCGGCCGGGGTGGCGCCGGAGGTGCTGGCGCTGCTCGACGATCCGCCCTGCCTGGTCACCAGGTTCATCGTCGGCGAGCCGATGGAGAGCGCGGCGCTGCGCGAGCCGGAGGCGCTTGGGGTGGTCGCCGCGGCCCTGCGCGCCGTCCACGCCTGCCCGACGATCGCCGCCACCTTCTCGCCCTTCCGGGTCGTCGAGGACTACGCGGCGAAGGCCGCGGCCCGCGGCGGCGAGGTCCCGGCCGCCTACGAGCGCTCCCACCAGGCGGCGGCGCGGATCGAAACGGCGCTGCGCCACCGCCCGCACGAGCCGGTGCTCTGCCACAACGATTTGCTCGCGGCCAACTTCCTGCGCTCCGCGGAGGGGCTGCGGGTGGTCGACTGGGAGTACGCCGGAGCCGGCGACCGCTACTTCGACCTTGGCAACTTCGCCGTCAACAACGAGCTCGGCGACGCCGAGGAGGAGGCCTTCTTGAACGCCTACCTGGGTGAGGAGCCGACAGCCGGCCGCCTCGCGAAGCTGCGCCTGATGCGCTTCATGTCGGACTTCCGCGAGGCGATGTGGGCGGTCCTGCAGGGCACCCTCTCCGACCTCGAGTTCGACTTCGGCGAGTACGCGGCGAAGCACTTCGAGCGCCTGCACGAGGCCGAATCCCATCCCCGCTTCAAGGTCCTGCTGGAGGAGGCCGGCGGTGCCACGAGCTGAGCTGCCGAGCTCCGCGCGCTGCGTGATCGTCGGCGGTGGCGTCGGCGGAACCTCGCTCGCCTACCACCTGGCGAAGCTCGGCTGGGACGACGTCGTCCTGCTGGAGCGCTCCCAGCTGACCTCCGGCTCGACCTTTCACTCGGCCGGGCTGGTCGGGCAGCTGCGCGGCTCGGTCTCGCTGACGAAGATGATGATGCACTCGGTCGAGCTCTACCGGCGGCTCAAGGACGAGTCCGAGTTCGATCCCGGCTGGGTCGAGTGCGGCGGCATCCGACTGGCCTCGAGCGAGCAGCGGATGGAGGAGCTGCGCCGTCAGGCCGGCTGGGCGAAGACCTTCGGGCTGCCGCTGGAGCTGATCTCGGCCACGGAGGCACAGGAAATGTTCCCGCTGATGTCGCCCGAGGGGGTGCTCGGCGGCGCCTGGCTGCCGACCGACGGCTACATCGACCCCTCGCAGCTGACCTACGCGCTCGCCGACGGCGCCCGCCAGGGCGGCTGCCGGATCTTCACCAACGCGCGGGTCACCGGGATCGAGGTGCGGGAGGGCCGGGTGCGCGGGGTCGAGGTCGAGCACGGCAGCGAGCGCGAGGTCGAGCGCCGCCGGATCGCGGCCGAGGTCGTGGTCGACGCCGGCGGCATGTTCGCGGCCGAGATCGCGCGGCTGGCCGGCGTCCGCGTGCCGCTGATCCCGATGTCCCACCAGTACCTCGTCACCCAGCCCCTCGACGCGGTCCGCGAGGCCCGCCAGCCCGGGTGGTCGCCATCTCAACCGGATAGCGAAAGGAATGGCGACCACACCCGCCGCAGTCTGCCGACCCTGCGGGATCCCGACCTGCTCGTCTACTACCGCGAGGACGGGGACGGGCTGGTGATGGGCGGCTACGAGCGCCAGAGCGAACCGGCCTTCCTGCCCGACGGCGGCGGCCGGGTCGAGCGGATCCCGCCGGACTTCAACGGGCGGCTGCTGGAAGAGGAGTGGGAGCGCTTCGCGGAGATCACCGAGAACTCCAAGCGCCGGGTCCCGGCGATGGACGAGATCACCGTCACCAAACTGATCAACGGCCCGGAGGCCTTCACCCCCGACAACGAGTTCTGCCTCGGCGAGAGCGAGGTCGCCGGCTTCTTCGTCTGCGCCGGCTTCTGCGCCCACGGCCTCGCCGGCGCGGGCGGGATCGGCAAAGTCGTCGCCGAGTGGATCGCCGAGGGCGAACCGAGCCTCGACCTCTGGCACATGGACATCCGCCGCTTCGGCGCCCAGTACCGCTCGCCCGGCTACACGCTGGCCCGCACGGTCGAGAACTACGAGACCTACTACGACATCCACTACCCGAACGAGGAGCGCTTCGCGGGCCGGCCGCTGCGGCTGACCCCGGTCAACGCCTGGCACGCCGACCACGACGCGGCCTTCGGCGAGAAGTCGGGCTGGGAGCGGGTCAACTGGTACGAGCGCAACGCTGCGGCGGGGGACGAGTCGCTGCGCCCGCGCGGCTGGGCCGGAGAGAACTGGTCGCCGGCGATCGGCGCCGAGCACCGCGCGACCCGCGAGGCGGTGGCGATCTTCGACGAGTCCTCGTTCGCGAAGCTGGAGATCGTCGGGCCGGGCGCGGCCGAGTACCTGGAACGGCTCTGCGACAACCGGGTCGCCCGCGAGGTCGGGCAGATCACCTACACCCAGATGCTGAACCGCCGCGGCGGGATCGAGTGCGACTTCACCGTCGCCCGGCTCGGCGAGCAGCGCTTCGGGATCGTCACCGGCACCGCCTTCGGCAACCACGACCGCGAGTGGATGCGCCGCAACCTGCCGCCCGGCGGCGGCGTCCACCTCGCCGACGTCACCTCCGGCTGGGCCTGCTTCGGCATCTGGGGCCCGAACGCCCGCGCGGCCCTGCAGCCGCTGACCCCGCAGGACCTCGGCAACGAGGCCTTCCCCTACATGACCCTGCGCGAGACCACGGTCGGCCACGTCCCGGTGCGGATGCTGCGGGTCACCTACGTGGGCGAGCTCGGCTGGGAGATCTACTGCCCGACCGAGTACGGGGCCGGGCTCTGGCGGGCGCTCTGGGAGGCCGGCCAGCCGCACGGGATCGTCGCCGGCGGCTACCGCGCGATCGACTCCCTCAGGCTGGAGAAGGGCTACCGCGTCTGGGGCGCCGACATCACTCCCGACGAGACCCCCTACGAGGGCGGCGTCGGCTTCTGCGTCAAGCTCGACAAGGAGGGCGGCTTCATTGGCCGGGACGCCCTCGCCGCCGCCAAGGAGTCAGGCCCGCGCACCAAACTCTGCTGTCTCGCCCTCGAGGACGCCCGCTCGATCGCGCTCGGCAACGAGCCGGTGCGGGTCAACGGAGAGATCCTCGGCCGCGTCACCACCGGCGGCTACGGCTACACCGTCGAGCGCTCGATCGCCTACGCCTACCTGCCGCCCACCTCGGCCGAGGCCGGCACTCCCGTCGAGGTCGAGATCTTCGGCCGCTGGGTCCCCGGCGAAGTCAGCGCCGAGCCCCTCTTCGACCCCAAGGGCGAGCGGATCAGGGCGTAGCTAGGCGGCGACGTGGCTGCGAGCGAGGATCAAACCGGTCTCGCGCTCGATGACAGCGAGGACCTCGGAGACCTGCTTGTGGATCTCGGCGTCGTCGCTACCGAGCACATCGAAACGCAGCTTGATCGTCGAGGCGGCCGGGTTCAGCGCGACGGCCGGTCCAAGCGCGATCTCCCTGGCGCTTTCCGCTAGCGCGTCGACGACGTGATCCGAGTAGGCGTCGAGAACCTCTTCCGACATCGGCTCTGCCATCCGCAGCTCGAGGAGCACGTTCGCCTCGCGCTGCTCTCTAAATTCGCCCTGCGCAACCCCCATCAGACCTCCCAGCCTACACTCGCAACCCAGAGGCTCTGAGGTTGCGCTTGACGTTCTGAAGCGTCCGGCGTCCGCTCGGAGTCATCGGGATCTTGACGATATCCAGAGCCTTGTCCGGCGGGGAGCAGTAGATGTACTTGCGCCGCCGCTCGCACTTCCAGCCTTCGCCCCACGCCTTCTCCACCAGCGCTCTCCAGTCCTTTTTGGGATGGCGGGGGCACTTCGCGGCGGGGTTCTCGATGCGCCACTCGTGAAGCTGACGCGGCGGAGGCACCCACCGCCAAGGAGCGAGGGCCGCTGATTCTCCCCCGCGAGAGGAGGTTGCGGTTTGGAGTTCCTACGCCGCGGTGGCGGGAACAGGCGGCGGCGTGGTCTCCAGCCCGACCGGGAGCCGCATCCGCGCCTGCGGGGGGAGGAGGCCGGCGAGGATGTGCTCGGTGCCCTCGATGTGCTCGCGCATCGTTTTCGCGGCGCGGGGGCCGTCGCCCTTGCGCAGGGCCTTGACCAGCTTGCCGTGCTGCTCGTTGGAGCGTTCGAGGACCTCGGCTGGGTGGGCGATCAGCGCGATCAGGTCGGTCATCTGGCCCTGCACCTCGGTCATCGCGGCGACCAGGCGGGGTGAGTGGGCGGCTTCGGCGATCGCGATGTGGAAGCGGGTGTCGGTGCGCCGGTACTCCTCGAAGTCCTCGCTCTCGGCGGCCATCTTCTCGACCATCTCCTCCAGCCGCGGCAGCTCGTTGGAGCCGACCCGCTCGGCGGCCAGCAGCGCCGCGCCGCACTCGACCGCGACCCGGTAGTCGAGGACCGCCCAGGCGCCCTGGTCCAGCGGCTCGTCGTCGCGCTCGGCCAGCGGCGGCTGCTCGGCGACGAAGGTGCCGCCCTTGCGGCCGCGCAGGGCGACCAGGTGGCCGCTCTGGACCAGGGTGGTCAGCGCCTGGCGCAGGGTGGAGCGTGAGATCCGCAGCCGCCGCGCCAGCTCCCGCTCCGGGGGCAGCTGGCTGCCGGGCGCCAGCAGTCCAAGCCGGATCGCCGTCCCCAGCCGCTCGACCGTCTCCTCGAAGGTGCTGGGCGGCTGCACCGGCTTGAAGACAGCTTCGAGGGCGGGATCGCGCTGCATGGCGACACGGTAGCGCGCCGCCGGGGCTTCGTAGTTTCCACCCATCCCGCGCCCGCGTGGACGCGATCGCGCGCCGGCCCCTCGTTAGGATCGCGCCCGTGTTGACCGCTCGCCTCGTCTCCGTGCTCGCCGCCGCGACCCTGGTCGCAGCCGTGGCCGCGTCGCCCGCCTCGGGCCGCTGGTACGGCAGCGACATGCGCGGCGTCGCCAACGCCACCTTCGGGTGCGAGTCGGCGCTCGTCATCGGCGCGCTCGGCGGCTTCGAACTGGCGCCGACCAACCAGCGCTCCTGCACCTACCGCCACACCGGCTACTTCGGCTCCCTGCGGCCGACCGCCGTCGTCCCGGGGACCGGCACGATCAAACGAATCCAGGTGAAGTCCGGCCCCAACCCGGCGAGGCTGCGGCTGACGATCCTCGAAGGATCGAGCCGCGTCGACACCTTCACCGGCGCCGACCTGCCGGGCACCTACACCTGCTGCACCGCCCGCTACGTCGGGCCGGCCTTCCGCCCGAGGCCGAACGCGACGACCACCCGCCGCGTCGACGTCAGGGTCTTCAACGTCCGCAGCAAGCAACTGCAGACGCGGATCCACGCCTCCGACGTCGTCGCGCTCAGCGCCGTCGGCCCCGGCACGCTGCCGCTCAGCATCACCCCCGGGCTCGGCGGCTACGCCAACGGGACGCCGCTCCTGACCGGCTACTTCCCGCTGACCAAGGTCGGCGAACCGCGGGTCGACGGCTACACGCTGAGCGGGATCGACCTGCTGTTCCGCTGGGACTTCCGCCCCGCGCGTTAGCCGCCCTCAGCGCTTCGGCTTCGCCGCTGCCTTTGCCTTGTTGTCCCTGGGGTTGGGGTCGGGCAGCGCCGAGCGAACCCGTGCCCGCACCCGCAGCTTTCCCGAGCTCGGCTCGGTCTTGACCACGACCTTCAGCGTCTTCGCCTTGCCGGCCGCGATTGCCGGCAGCTTGCAGGTGAACTGCCGCTTGCCTTTCTTTGCTTTCTTCAGCTTGCAGGGCTTCTTCTTGTTCACCTTGGGGCCGTTGATCCGCTTCGCCAGAGCCGGGACCGTGCCCTTGACCACGACCCCGGTGGCGGTCGCCGGCCCCTGGTTGCTCACCCGCAGCGCGAAGACCAGCTTCTTGCCGGGGACGAACCGCTTCGGCTTCGGGGTCGCCTTCAGTTTCAGGTTCGCGCTGGTCGCCGGCGGCGGACCCTGGGCCAGCTCGAAGGCGCCGATGTCGCAGGCGGTGCCCTGCGGCCGCGGCACGCCGCGCTGGTCGGTCGCGGGGCAACCGCTCGCGGTCCCGGCGTCGATCGCCGGGCTGCCCGGGAGCAGCGCCATCGTGTCGGTCTCGCCGCCGTTGTCGGCCAGCGGCCCGAGCAGCGGGTCGACGTTCTGTTTGGAGCCGGGGTCGGTGAACATGCAGCTGGCATCGCCGCCGAGGTTGTTGGCGGAGGTGACCGTGGTGACGGTGCCGCAGTTCATCGCGCCGTTGGCGGTGTTGCCGGCGATGATCGTGTTGGTGACCGTGAAGGCGGTGGCGACGCCGGCGGTCGGGTTGTCGATCGTGAAGCCGCCGCCGACTCCGCCCGCGGCGACCGAGTTGCCGGCGATCGTCGAGTTCAGCAGCCCCGCTTTCGTCCCTTCCGGGTTGGCCGGGTCGATCCCCGCCAGCACGCCCCCGCCCATGTTGAGGCCGGGGTTTTCGACGCTGTTGCCGCTGATCGTCGAGTTGGTGATCGTGAGGTCGCCGAGCGTGTAGATGCCGCCGCCCATCCCCTCAGCGACGCCGCCGGCGACTTTGTTGCCGGCGATCGTGCTGGCGATGACCGCGATCGCGGTCGAGACCATCGACTCCGGCGGCGCCGAAATCCCGCCACCGTTGAGGATCGCGCTGTTGCCCCGCACCACGACCCCGTTCAACGTCACTTTTTCGCTGTCGACAACCAGAATGCCGCCGCCGTCGCCGGCGAATTCGGTCAGTTCGGCGCCCGCCACGCCGCCGGTCACGGTCAGCCCTTCCAGCACCACGTCGGGCCCGCTCAGTTTGAGCACCCGCGAGTCGCCGCCCGCGTCGATCACCGTCGACCGCGCCCCGGCCCCGTGGATCGTCACCAAGTTGCCGGCCAGCAGTTCGAGCTCATCCGCCGAGGTCAGGAGGTAGTTGCCCGCCGGCACCTCGATCCTGCTTTCCGGATCGGCCGAAGCGCCCGCCGCCGCGAATGCGTCGCGCAACGAGCAGAGCGGTTCGGTCACGCAGCCGCCCGCCACCGTCGAATCGGCCGTCGTGTTGACGTTGAAGGTCGCCGCCCGCGCCGCCGCCGGGAGAGCCAGAACCACAACCACCATCGCGATCGCGCCGACGATCCGCCTCATGCCAAATGCCCCCACTCATCGATTTTCAGTAGGGCGGAATTACCCAGCCCCTGGGTACCCAAACCGGATGTCGGTGCCCGGCTTGCGGGTAGCTATTTCGAGCTAGGTGCCGCCTCGAAGGTGACCATGATCGCGATCGTCCGGATCGCGGCCTCGTTGCTCTTCTGGCGACGCTCGTCACTTTCGGCCTGGATGTCGAAGGACCGCTGCAGCATCTCGTCGTGCATCTCTGACAAGGCCCGCCAACCCTCCTCGTCGAGGTTCAACGGCGTGTGGGTGAAGAAGCGGTCGGTTCGTAAGTCGAAGGTTCCCGCGTCGAGCGCGCGGGCAGCGTCATGGATCACGATCGACCAGGCCCGTTCGCTCCATTTTTGACGCTCGAGTAGAGGGAGTTCCTCCCATTCAGGAGTGAAGAGCATCGCGCGTTGCGCACCGCGATAGAAGTGCTCGGTCGCTCCTCTCACCTGCGCCGTTTTCACCAGTTCAACCAACCCCGCTTTTTCGAGGGCTCGAACGTGATAGCTGACGTTCCCCGGTGAGAGGTCCAAGTTCGACTCGAGGTTGATCTCCTGCGCTATGTCTGACGGACTCGCCACACGCGCAGCCAAGATCGTCATCGCGCGCTGGCGAATCGGATGGCTCACGGCGGCGATCAGGTTTGCCGTGGTCTCGGACTGTTTTGGCGCCGTCGATGCCAGCGGGCCGACCTCCTTAGGAGTGCTGATCAATCCAGAACACAGCGTATAGCGAAATTTCTTCGACTGTAATCGGTATTTGGGGAAACCATTTCGACCGGTCGAAACCACGCAGTCATTTGGCGCGGTTCTCCCAGTGGTTCAAGCCAGGAAGCCGGGAGGAGGTGACGTCACGTGAAGATCGGTTCCGCCGGGAAGAGCATCCCTGCCATCAGTACGAGTAAGACGGGCTGAGCCGGACCTGCAGAGCTCGTCGCCGGGTTAGGCGGCGAGCTCTCGCCCCGGCGCGCCCAGGCCGCGTGCAGAAATAGCGGGGCTTGAGCCTGTCGCGCACCAGTGGAACCCGCCACATCGAGCAACTCGATTGGACCAAACTGTCTCGTTTAACTAAAACTGTTCGTATAGGTTTCGGTACGTGTCCGTTCCTGCGGAACAACTTGTCGCTCGTCTAAGGACTCGCAGGTGCGAGATCGAGCAGGCACTCTTCGAGCGGACGATCTCCATCCCTGACGCACCCCCTCGCAGCGACCCCGAGTATCTCCAGGGGATCCGCGCGGCCGTCTCTGCGGCCTTTGATTATGGCCTTTCGATGATCGGATCGGGAGAGGGAGAGAACCCTCCCCCGATTCCTGCAGAGGTACTGATTCAGGCCCGACGCGCCGCGCGCCACTGCGTAGGCCTCGACGCGGTCCTTCGTCGCTACATCGCGGGTTCCACTCGTCTGGACGACTTCATCCTGGATGAGTGCGATGCTGTCGACGCTCAGCGTCTGCTTCGCTTGCGCGCAGTTGGCCTTGAGCATCTTCTCGCAAAGGTCTCTGCCGAGTACGAGGCTGAGCGAAAAAGTCGGGTTCGGTCTCGGGAGTCCCGGACGCTCGACCACGTCACCGCACTGCTTCGCGGGGAGCCCATCCATAAGGACCTACTCGGTTACGACACGCGTCTCAACCATGTTGGGCTCGTCGCAAAGGGTCCACACGCCAAGGAGTTGGTCAGTGAGATCGCCAGAGATCTCGACAGCCGCCTCCTGCTCGTCCGACCCGATTCGGAAATCACCTGGGCTTGGCTTGGACGATCCGGTGACCTCCAGGTTGACCAAATCCAAGGCGCAATCTCTTCGAGGCGGACTCCGCATATGGCTGTCGCACTCGGTGAGCCCGGCCGCACGACCGTCGGGTGGCGTCGAACGCACCTCCAGGCCAAGGCAGCCCTTCCGGTGGCAGCCAGAAGCGGCACCAAGCTCGCTCGATACGCCGACGTCTGCCTCATCGCATCGGCGCTGCAAGACGACCTCCTTGCAACCTCTTTGAGGGAGATCTACATACAACCGCTTCTCGTTGGGAGAGATGGCGGCGCCGCTCATCTCCGAACATTGCGAGCGTACTTTGCCGCACACCGAAACGGGGAAGCGACTGCCGCTGCCTTGAATGTGAGCCGCCAAGCGGTCGCCAGCCGCATCCAAGTCATCGAGGCGCGGCTAGGACGGTCGCTGCACTCGTGTGCTCCTCACATTGAAGCCGCTCTACAGCTTGAAGAAATGACCTCTCCCAGTGACGGACGTCAACCTCGGGCCTTCGGGAATTGACGATTAGCAACGTATTCAAATCTGGAGGTTTGGCAGCTTCCCTGCCTTATGGCCCGCGGCCGCAAAAGGTCTCGTAAGTCGCTTGCAGTGATCGCAGTCGCTGGACTCTCGCTATCTACCGCCGCCTGCTCCAACGATTCTGCAGAGCTCCCGCAGGGCTCGGAGCTGCGAGCTCTTTCTCGAAGCTTCTCGGTCTTTCGGAAGCAGCCCAGCACGATGCCTCCTTTCCTGAGGCGAAAGACGTCCGCCACCATCGCCCGCCAGTTCGGCCACCCGCCATGGCGCGGTGAAGCTTGGTTCGCCGACACGCCCGTGGGGGGAATATGGCTGATCCTCAGCCAGGACCTTGCCTGCCTTATCTCCGAACCCGATGGAGCGCTCGCGTGTTCGTCGACCAGTTCGATGCTCCGCAGAGGACTTTCGGTCGGCGCATTCGTCCCATCCAACGGTACGAGGCCGAATGGCTATTGGGTCAAGGGCATTGCTCCGGACCGGATCACGGGCGTTCGTGTCCGTGCAGGAGAGACGAATCGTCTCGTTCGGCCAGTCGGGAGCGCGTTCGGAGTTCGCTCCGGTGAGCCGGTGTACATCAGAGGATTCAAGTCCCCGGGAGAGAACCGGCGTCCCTCCCAGGGACAGCTTGACTCCTAAGGGACCTCTGCCGAACCGTGCACGATGTTCCAACCCGTCGCGTTGTTACTGATCGCTGGATCCGCGTAGATCCAGTAGAACTGTTCTGGATTCGGGTTGTAGACCGCTACACCGGGCCCAGAGGAGCACATGGCTGCGTTTGCTTTGCTCCATACGCAGACGCTGTGCTGATCCCCATAGCCCCATACTGCGTGCAGCGTGCGGGGTGCGCCAATGCACTGCTGGTTCCCCGGTTCCAATTTTTGGTTGTTGCAGTAAGGGCTCCACGCTGCCTGTGCGCTGCTCGACGACACAACGGCCAGCAAAAGCGACGCTGCAATTGCCGCCAAGAGCACGAGGCGGATTCTGGACGTTTGCACTTCCACTAATGGTCTCCTCTCTAAGAGAGGCTTCCTATGAGCCTCATCGAATGTGGAGACTGCACTGCCCGCTCCAGCACGAACATTGCTATGTGACGATAGGCCCGCGGGCATTTTGGACGAGTGCTACGCGAGATCTATGGGCTGCCTTGTTCAAACGTGTGCCGGTAGAGGGTGCTTTCGTCGCCGTAGATCGATTTCATCGGGCTCTGCTGGGTGCAGGCCGGGGCGGCGACGCCAGCGGTGCTTTCCTGGTTGTTGAAGGCGTACAGCTTCAGCCGATTATAGAAGTCTTCGGCCTCTTTGAGGTTGTACTGGTCGAGGGTCAAACCTTCTTTGGCGGCGCTTTCGGGGAGTTCGGTTTTGCTAACCCGGTCGACGAAGGCTTTGCTCGTCGCGGAGTTGGGATTGAGGGTCGCGCTCGTCCCCCCACTGCACTGGCGGACATCGAAGCTGGGCAGCCCCTCGAAGATGTGTTCGGCCCAACCGGGCGGGCTGTATGCGCTGTTCCGGTTCGTGGTCAGACGATTCGCGTAGCTGGCGACGGTTTCGGTGTTGAGCGGACCCATCGTCCGCAGGAACTGAGGGTGAGCTCCACTTTTCAGGGTTTCGGTCAGTTTTACGTTCGCGGAAGCGGCCAAGTTGGCGAAGAACGAGGTCGTCTCGCGCTTGTAGAGCTTGAGGCCGGTGAACAAAGGGTTGAGGTTGCGGAGGAAGGGGTCCGACGCCCGGAGCAGGGGCGGGAACTCGTCCCGGAAGAGCTTGCGCGTCGCCGCGAACCCGGAGGGCGCCCGGTTGATCACCGGTTCAAGCCCTTCGAAGAAACCCTTCGCTTCCGGCGCCAAGTTGGAGAAGGCGATCAGGGTCGGTGAGAGCTCTTCGGCCGCCGGCACCAGCTGGCGCATCAGCGGGTCGGTGTTCTCGGCGAAGGTGCGCAGGCGGCTGACGGTCAGCTTCGACTCGTCGAGGAAGGTCGGGAAGGCTTTGAACAGGGCTTCGATGTCGCGGTCGCGGCGGGCGGTCGTTTGGAAGACCGCGTTCGAGCTCTGGATCAGGTCGGCGACCTCGCCGTTGCGGCCGCGCAGCGCGGTGAAGGTCTTGGCGCCGTTGCTGAACAGCTGGCCGACCGCGAGCCGCTGCGTGTCGAGCACCCGGAAGAGTTTGTCGAATTCGGTGAAGGTCGGTTCCAGCTGGCCGAGCCCGTAGGAGAGAGCCTGGCCCTGGCCGTTGATCGCCACCGCGGCTTCCTGCATCCACTGCTGGAAGGCGGCCCGGGTTTCGGGGTCGAAGGTGCGGAAGATCTCATCAAGCTGCACCGATTCGGCGATGTTCGCCTCCGGCAGGGTGCCGCCGTCATCGATCGGCGGACCTTCGCTGTCGCCCGGGGTGAGTTCGATGTAGGTCTCTCCGAGCAGGGTCTTGGTGCGGAGGATTGCCCGGGTCGATTCGGGCAGCGGCGCGAACTTGTCTTCGATGTCGACGGTGGCCAGCGCCTGGCGCCCGTTCGGAGCGAGCGCGATGCCCTGGACTTTGCCGACGTTGACGCCGGAGATCCGCACGTCGGACTGTTCGGCCAGCTGCGTCGCCTCGTTGAACGGGACCTTCAGCTGGTAGGGCTTGGCGCGGAACGGGGTCGGGCCGCCGAAGGTGACCCAGAGGAAGAGCAGGATCCCGAAGCAGGACAGCGCGAAGCCGACGATGACCAGGAGCTGCGTGGTGCTGGGGGCTCGCTTGCTCACTACTACTTTTCCTTCAGTTCGCAGTGGCCGGTGTCGGATCTGCTTGGCGGCGCGGGGATCCGGTCATAGCGCGGAACGTTGGCCGTCTGCAGGAGAGTTTCGACGTAGGGCTGAATCGGTGCCAGCACCCCCCAACCCAGAGAAGAGCCGGTGCAGGTGATCAGGACCAATCCGCGGAGAAGCGGGCCGCCCGCGTCCTGGAGATTGAAACTGGCGTTGAAGTTGTGGTTTAGCCACGGCAGGTAGAAGAGGAAGCTTTCCTTGCCTTTCGGCTTGTAGGCGAGCTCGTTGAGGAAGCTGTTGAAGCCGCCGAGCCCGTTGCCGAAGTTCCGCACGGTCTTGCTCAGCGGCGTCGCCCCTTCGGCGGCGTGGGTCAGAGTCGGCCGGATTTCGCGGGTGAAGGGCCGGATCTGGTCGCGGATCGGCGCGGTCGTTTCCGAGAACATCTTTTCGGTCGCGCGGAAGGCGGGGGCGAGGGCCTGGGCCTGCGGAATCAGCCCGGTCAGCGCCGGCCGCGAGACTTCCGAGAAGCGGTTGGAGCTGGCCAGGGCGCTCTTCTGGACCCGCAGGGTCTCGGGGAACTCGACCAGCGCTTCCTGGATCGCCTCCTGCTGGTTGGCGAAGTTGCCGAGCGCCGCGTCGGAGGAGGAGACGAAGCGCCGGATCTCGGCGTCGTGGCGGCTCAGTTCCGTGGTCAGGCTGGCGAAGTTGTGGATCACGTTGGCGAGCGCCACGTGACGGGCGGCGACCGCTTTGTTCAGCTTCGCGACGTAGTGGACGAAGGGCCCGAAGCGGCGGAAGGCGTTGCCGAGCTGCTTGCCGCGGCCGCCGATGCCCTGGGCGCCGCCGGCGACCAGCAGCTGGATGTACTGGCGGGTGTCGGCGTCGAGCGTCGCCAGGAACGCATCGAGGTTCGTGTTCGGTTCGGTCTGGGCGAGCGGAAAGTTGTGCCCGGCCTCGATCGACTCCTCGCCTTGGCCCGGATCGACCTCCACGATCATGTCGTTGAGCCCGGTTTTCGGCCGCAGCAGCAGCTGGGCATCGGGGTGGATCAGCTCCATGTACTTGGGCTGGATGTCCATCCCGACCACCGCGTGGCCGTCTTCGAGGTCGACCGAGGTGACCTTGCCGATTTCGATCCCGGCGATGTCGACCGACTGGCCCTGCCCCGGGGTGACCGCCTGCGCGGTCGAGAAGTCGGCGGTGATGTGGTCGAATTCTTCGCCGACCACCGGCAGCCACGAAGGCAGCGAGGCCTTCTGCTGGGTGAAGATCCCGAGCATCATCGCAATGCCGGCGATCGCCAGGACGATGATCGCGATCGTGTCTTTGCGGCGGCCGCGCGCCTGGCGCGAAAGCCAGGCGCTGAAGTGCCGCCAACGGCTGACTCCTGGGTCGCGATGGTCGCTCATTCGGCGGCTCCCGCAACGGACGGGCTTGGCGCACCGACCTGGCTGGTCGCGCCGTTTACGTCAGGTACCGGGTTAGTGTCGCAGCGAACGCCGGGCTTCAGGGGAGGCATCCCTCCCACCTGAGGTTGGACACCAATGGGATCGGTTGCGCTATTCGCGTAGACGACCTGGTCGCTCAAGGTGTCCGGATTTCCGAGCGGGTTCTTCCCGCCGAGCAGCAGGTTGCCGCCGCCTGCCTGGGCTCGGACGTAAGGCCCGTTGCCGTCGAAGTTCTGGGCCGCGCCGGCGAAGTTGGTCAGCGTGTAGAGGAACTCGCGGTAGTTCGGACCGCCGGTGCTGAAGCGGTCGTTGATCGTCTGGTTCGCGGTCGGCACCAGCACCTTCGTCGTGCAGAGGCTGAGACGGTTGATCTGCGGCAGCGCGACGGCCTTGCCGGCCTGCGCGGCACCGGCCAGGCCCGGGGTCGATTCGGCCAAGAGCTTCGCCACCCCGCCGGCCTCTTTGCCGGAGAGCAGCGGGCGGGTCTGGGCCAGCCACGGTTTCGAGGCAGCGATCAGGTCCGGCAGCTCGGCCACGGCCGGGGTGAGGACGATCGCGTAGCTGCGCAGCGGCGGCAGCGTCTTGTTGAGGCTGACCAGCGAGCGGTGGGTGACGTTGAGGGTCGGCGCGAGCAGGCCGACCGTCGCGGTCAGGTTCGCCGACTGGGTCGCCAGCGCCCCGGTGAAGACGTTGAAGTTGTCGATCAGCCCCTGCAGGTCCTCGCGGCGGCTGGCGAAGGCGGCGAAGGTGCGGCCGGAGCCGGCGACCAGACGCGCGAGGTCGCCGTCCTCGGTCCCGGTCAGGGCGTCGGTGACCTGGGCGCTGTAGCGACCGGCGTCGCCGCCGTATTTGAAGGCGTCGTTGAGCGCTTCGGCGCCGGTCCGGCCCTGCACCTCCGGCAGCTGGGTCTCGTCTTCGGCGGCGGTCGGCTCGTTCGTGTAGGCCTTGCCGATCCCTTCGAGCAGGCGGCTGAGGTCAGCCCGGACCGGCGACTGCAGCGCGGTCAGGACTTCATCCAGCTGGACCGCGGTCGAGGTCCGGGTGACCGGGATCGTGCCGCCGCTGTCGAGCTCCGGCGCGCTCGGGCTGCCGGGGTCGAGTTCGACGAAGAAGTTGCCCTCGAGGAAGATCCGCGGCCGGATCGCCGCGTAGGCGTCGTCGTGGATCGGCCGGCCGGAGCCGTCGACGGTGAAGGTGACCTTGGTGTTGTCGCCGTCGCGCTCGCTCGAGATCACTTTGCCGACTTCGACCCCGGCGATCCGCACCGGCGAGTTTTTCGAGATGTTGGCCGAGTTGGCGAAGGTCGCGTTGACTTGGTACCCGTAGCTGGTGAAGGGCACGTGTTTGGTGAAGGCCAGGTAGGGCCCGATCGTGAAGATCAGGATGAAGACGATCGCGATCGCGGCGTTGCTCGGCCGCCAGCCGAACAGGCCCTTCTTGCCGTGCTGCCGGGTGTCACGCTCGGGCAGGCGGCTCATTCGCTATCCCCTGGTCGGCGGGTCTCGGTGCCCCAGAGCGCGGAGGCGTTCCCAATCACAGTTGCCCCCGGTTTGTACTTCTCATTGCCCGCTTCGCAGACACCGTCCTGCCCAGGTGCCGCGGTGCGCGGGAACGGATTGAAATGAAGATGATTTGCCCGGGCCTGTCCGGCGTCGGGCGAGCCGTTGGCCGGAGCCGAGGCCGGCCCTCCCTCCGAGTTGGGGCCCGGAGGCGGTTCGAAGCTGATGAAGTTCAGCCAATTGCCCTGGCTATTGCCCTGGCTATTGCCTCGGGCAAGGTTTTCGAACAGCAGGCTGATGTAGTTGCAGCTCGTCTGGGCCGGGGTGATGAACGTCAGCGCCGGCTTGAGGATGCGGTTGGTGTCGATCAGCAGGTCGAGCCCGTTGAAGACCCCGCTCGCTTCCTGGAAATCGACCAGCGCTTCCGCGGTCGGCTGCAACTGGTTGTTCAGGACCGGCGAGCGGTTCAGCGCCGGGACCCCGGCGTGCAGCGCGTCGGCGATCACCGGCGAGGTTTCGCCCAGCGCTTTCGCCCCCGGCTGCAGCGCGGTGAAGAATCGCTCCGAGCTCTTCAGGAAGGGGTCGATCGCCGGCAGGCTGCTGTTGACGGTGTCGAGCGTGCCGGGGCTCTTTTCGATCGTTTCCTGGATGTAGGGGCGGGAGACGCGGGCGAAGGCGGCGAAGGTCTGGTCGAGCGCGACGAACATGCTCGCCTGCTGCTCGGCCACCGGGGCGACGGTCGCCGAGAGCGCCTCCAACGCCTTCCAGAAGCCGGCGAAGTCGGTGCTCGGCGCGACCAGCGTGCGCAGGACCGGCTGCCCGTTTTCAGCCGTCCGCCGCAGCGCCCCGATCGCTTCGTTCAGCTGCGGCCCGCGGCCGGCCAGGGCGTTGCCGAAGCCGGAGAGGTTCTGGCGGATCGCATCACGGGTTTTCTCGTCGAACATGCCGAAGAATTCGTCGATGTCAACCGGTTCCGGGGTTGAGGCGGTGACCGGGATCGTGTCGCCGGCTTCGAAGCTCTCCGAGGAGTCGCCCGGGGTCAGCTGCAGGAACTTGAGCCCGAGGGCCGACTTCGGCCGCACCGCGATCGTCGAGTCGACCGGCAGCGGTTCGACGTTCTTGTCGAGGCTGAGGTCGAGTTCGGCGGCGAATTCGCCGTTCTCCAGTTCGACCGGCACCACCGACTTGACGATCCCGACCCGGACCCCGCCGACCCGCACCTCGTTGCCCTTGACCAGCGCGTCGGCATTGGGGACCCGCGCCTTGAGGTCGTAGGTGGAGACGAACGGCAGCCCGTTGTTGGCGTTGTAGGCGAGGAAGACAGCGACGATCACGACCAGCACGGTCACCGCCCCGACCAGGATCGGGTTGCTAGCCAGGCCTGAGATTCCGCTGCGGTTCCTCATGGCCCCAGGAGGTAGTCGAGGAGTGGTTCGGTGCCTTCGGCCGTGCTCGAGGCGCTGCCGACTTCGGGCTCGGGTTCGGTTTCGTCGGCCTGACCGAGACCGGTCGTCGGCCCGCCGGCGCTCTCGGGCGGCGCCAGCGAAACCCCTGGCTCTCTCAAGTAAAGCCGCCGTTCGGCCAGTTTGAAGAGGGTCGAGGCGCTGCCTTCGAAGAATTCGCTCGCGTTGGGGCCGTTGAACCGGGAGCTGCAGCCCGACTTCCCGCTCAGGTTGGGCTGGTATTCGGTGCAGTCGGCGAGCGAGACAAAGGTCCGCCCGAAGTGACCGTACTGGTCGAACCCGTTGAGGGCGAGGGAAGAGTTGTAGATGAGTTCGACCAAAAAGTCCCATCCGTTGGTCTTCTGGATGTCGGTGGTGAGCCGGGACAGTTCTCGGGTCGAAACCACACCGGACTTGGACAGGTCGGTCGTTTTGCGAATCACCGGATCCGCTTCGGCAAAAATCGGCCCCGATGCTTCGCCCGCCTCGCCGAGGCTCTTCAACGCCACCGTCGTCGCTTCCGAGAACGGCGTCAGCGTCCGCGTCGCGTCGGTCAGCGAGGGCGCGGCGGCGCCGAGGTCTTCCATCACCGGCGTCGCCGCCTCGGAGAAGCCTTCGAGGTTGGTCATCGTGGTCCGGAACTCGCGCAGGAAGGTGGGGAACTTCTGCAGCGCTTCTTCGAGCTGCTCGCCACGTTCGGAGCTCGCCTCGGCGGCGGCGCCGGCGTTGGAGATGAAGCCGACGACGTGGCGGCGCTCGCGGGCCAGCGGGCCGAGGATTTCGTTCGAGTCGCTGGCCAGCTGAGCGAGTTCCTCACGCTGGTCGGAGAGGATCCCGAACAGTTTGTCGACGTCGCGCAGGACCGGGTTGGCCCGCTTCACGAGCACCTCGAGGTCGGCGCCGCGGCCGGCGAAGCCGGCGCCGAGTTCGTTGAAGATCAGCCGGAAGCGCTGCGCGTAGGGCAGCGTCTGGATGTTGTTGATCAGGTCCGGGTCGACGCTGGTCCCGTTGCTGCCCAGCGGCAGCAGATGCTGGCCTTCGCCGACCTCACCGTCGGGGATCTCATTCAGCGGCGGCGGCGGCTCGGTGCCCGGCGCCCGCGGCAGGGTCGGGCGGCAGTCGACGAACTTCTCGCCGATCAGCGACTGCGGCCGGATCTGGCAGGTCGCGTCTTCGCGGAAGTCCTGGAAGCTCGGATCGGTGATTTCCATTTCCATGAACGCTTTGCCGGGCTTGGTCACCGGCTCACCGTTCTTGTAAGCGACGACGTCACCGGGCATCGTCACCCCGACCGACTTGATTTCGCCGACGTTGGCGCCGGCCACCCGCACCTGCTCGCCGGCGACCATATAGGCGCCGTTGTCGAAGATCGCGCGGACCACGTAGCCGTTGCTGGAACCGCCACCGGAGACCAGCAGCACGACAAGGACGACGACGGCGACCAACACCAGGGCGGCGATCAGGCGCTTGATCATGGTCCTGGGGGCACGTCGCTCGGGTCGCATTCGGAGGGCGTGACGCTGCTCCCCGAGTGCGGCGGGTTTACGTAGGGGCTGGAGCCGTCGGTCGCGTTCTGGGTCGCGCCGCCCGGGCACGGTTTGCGCACGCCGGCTTCGGAGCCGAAGAAGTTCAGCTGTTCGGCCGGCGTGATCGGGTTGAGAGTGCCGCCTTCGTTTTCAAAGAGGTTTGCCGCTGAAGGGGAAACCCGGACGTAATGGCCATTGCCGTCGTAGTAGCCGGCGGCGGTGCCCAGCTTGCCGATCGCGCTGAACAGGTCCGTCGTGTAGGAGCGCGCGAAGTTGAGATTGGGCTGGAAGGCCGCGATCGCGCCTTCAGCGTGGGGGAACGTCTTCGAGGCGCGGCTCTCGACCGAGGGCATAGTCGCCAGCAATTCGGCCGCGTCGTTCGCAAACCCCGGCCGCGCCACGGTCAGCCGCAGGTCGCGCAGGACCGGGATGAATTTCGAGAGGATGGGCCGCAGTTCGGCGAGGAAGGGGGCGAGGTCCTTGGTCGCCGGCTTCGCGGTTTCGACCAGCGGGTCGAGGTCGTCGAGCGCCGCCCGCAGGTTGACGAAGGTCGTGTTCGCCTGGCGGAAGGTCGGCGGCAGCTCGCGCAGGGTTTCGTCGAAGGCGACGTTCTCGGCGGCGATCGCGCTGAAGGCCGCGTCGGCGTTGCCGATCGCGCTGGACAGTGCTTCGCCGCGCTCGGCGACCGTGGTCGCCAGGTCGGCGGAGCTGACGACGAACTTTTCCAGCAGCCGCTGGTCGGCGTTCAGTTCCGAGGTGAAGGCGGTCGTCCGGTTCAACGCCGGGCCGAAGTACTTGTAGGCCTCGTTCGCGTTCTCGCCCTGTCCGGAGTAGATCGTCGCGTTGCCCTTGATGAAGCTGCTGAGGCCCTTACGCACCGACGGCGGGAAGGTGTTGAAGAACTGGTCGATATCGACCGGGGTCGTGGTCGAGGCGAGGCCCAGCTCGGCGCCGTCGTCGAGCTCCGGATTGCTGTTCGGGCCCGGGCTGATCGAGACGTAGTGGTTGGCGACGCCGGAGAGCGAGGTGGCGCGGATCACCGCGGTCGTGCCCTCGTGCAGCTGCTGGTCGACTTCGACGTGGACCGCGGCGAGGTTGTCGTCGGTGAGGTCGATGCTTTCGACCGAGCCGACCGGGGAGCCGCCGATCAGCACCTGGTTGTCAGGCACCAGCTGGCCGGCATTTTGGAAAACAAGCGTGTACTGGTGGCCGCCGTTGCCGCTGAAGAAGATGATCGCGAGCACGATCACCGCCGCCGCGAGGGCCGTTATAACCGCAATTCGCGCGGGGGTGGTCCCTCGGCTCGGAGCCGAGCTTTTCTCCTCGCCTAAGGAATTGGCAGCCACGGGTCGTCGCTGTTCGCCCCCCGGCCCTCCTTCCCGGGCTTGACGAACGCGCGAATCGTATCCGAGCGCCCAGCCACGAAGCCGTGCCTGAGCGGGGACTTAACTGGAAATCAACGCGCTACTCTGCATTGCGGCACGGGTTAGTGGGAATGGGAGGCGCCTCGCCAATCGAAAACCTGAGGAGAGGTGCTTAATGCACAGACGTACCCCCCTGATCGTGGCCATGGTCATGGCGCTGATCGCGGCGAGCGCCGCGTCGGTGGCCTTGGCGGGCGCGCCGGTGACCGGCGCCGACGGGAACTCGCAGTCGATCGACGTCAAAATCGGCCCGAAAAAGCTTTCGAAGACCAAGCTGACGCCGGCCACCCTGGAAGTTACGACCAAAGTCACGAACGGGACTGCCCCCAACGGCGTCCCGGTCCCGGCGACGCGCGTGGTCGTCGACTTCGACAAGACCGCGAAGCTGTTCACCAAAGGGTTGCCGACCTGCAACGCCGGTCAGCTGCAGAACGTCTCGACCGAAGCCGCCGAACAGGCCTGCAAGGGCGCGATCATCGGCAAGGGCACCGCCGCGGCGCTGCTCCCGGTCGGCGAAAAAATCTACAACGTCGCCCAGGTCGTGACCGCCTTCAACGGCGCGCCCCAGGGCGGCAAGCCGGTCGTGCTGCTGCACAGCTACGGCACCACCCCGATCCAGACCACCCTGGTCCTGGTCGGCGTCGTCTCCAACTACAACAAGGAAGGCTACGGCCCCCGCCTCGACGTCGCGGTGCCGCTGATCGGCGGTGGCGCAGGAGCGCTCACCGACTTCAACGTCAAAATCAACAAAAAATTCAAGTACAAGGGCGAAAGCAAAAGCTTCGTCAGCGCCAAATGCCCGAACAGCAAGAAGCTGAAAGCGCGCGGCGCCTTCACCTTCCACGACGGCGAAACGATCACCGCCCTCTCGACCCAGACCTGCCAGCAGAAGAAATAGCTGCGTAGAGGCCCTACGCAAGACGGCCGGCCGCCTACCCGCGGTCGGCCGTTTTTGTGCCCGGAGGCCAGCTTCAGCCTCTCACGGATGATGCGGTATCGTGATGCACATGACGCGCACCACGGTTGATGTCGACGATCTCGCACTCGATGCAGCTCGTCGCGAGCTCGGTACCAAGGGGCTGAGCGAAACGGTCAACGCTGCCCTGCGGGATGCCGCTCGTCGGCGCGTGCTGAAGGGGTTCGACGTCGTTCGTGACGTCGATGGCACCCCACAGGAAGTCGCCGCAGGTCGCGAGCGCGACTAGACAGCGTGGCCGAACTGCTGCTCCCCGAGCTCGAGCGGCCGGCACTGTTCGACACCGGCGCCTGGACCTGGGTGCGCGACCGTCGCTTCCCGGAGCTCGCGTCCTGGTTCAACGCTGCCGTCGAAGCGGGTCTGGTTCTCGTTTGTGACCTGGTGGTCCTTGAGTTGACGCGGCTGGCGCCAAACGAGCAACGCGCCCGGGCAATAGCCAGCCGATTGGCGGCATTCGAGACGATCCCGATGCCGGAGAAGCTCTGGTCCAGCGCCCGGGAGATCCAGCTGGGGATGGCCGTGAACGGCGATCACCGTCGAGTTCCTCCGGTGGACCTCCTCATCGCTGGCGCGGCTGAGGCCGCCGATGTAACCCTGATCCACTACGACCGCGACTATGAGCGCATCGCGGCGGTCAGCGGGCTCCGGCACCGATGGCTGGTGCCGGACGGGGCACTGGCATGAGCCCTAGACGCTGATCTTCGGCATCGATTGCTGCAGCCACTTCGGCAGCCACCAGACGCGGTCGCCGAGCAGCAGCATCAACGCCGGCAACAGCACGATCCGGACCACGGTCGCGTCGAGGATCACCGCCACGGTGAGCCCGACCCCGAGCTGGCTGACCGTCGCGATCGGGGCGCCGGCGAAGACGATGAAGACGGCGAGCATGATCGCCGCCGCGCCGGTGATCACCCGCGCGGTCTTCTCCAGCCCGAACTGGATCGCCGCGGCGTTGTCGCCGTGGCGGTCGTAGTGCTCGCGCATCCGGCTCAGCAGGAAGACCGCGTAGTCGATCGAGAGGCCGAAGACGACGCCGAAGATCATCGTCGCTCCGACCGCGTCGACGTAGTTGCGGCCGCCCAGCGGCCAGTCGTCGGGCACCTCGAAGAGCAGCGTGAGGATCCCGAAAGCGACGGCGACCGTCGCCAGGTTCAGCAGCACCGCGATCGCCGCCAGCGGCACCGCCCGCAGGACGAAGATCAGGACCAGGAAGGTGACGAGGGTGATCGCCGCGATCACCCAAGGGATCCGCTCTCTGGTCACCTGGCTGTAGTCGTTGAGCTGCGCGGCGCCACCGGCCACCCCGGCGCGCAGACCGCTGCCGTCGCTCAGCAGCTCGGCCCGTTCCTCGAGCACCTTGTTGAGCCGGATCGAGCCGTTGGTGTTGAAGCTGTAGTCGGAGACGACCAGGATCGAGGCCGCCTGCCCGCCGCGGCGCAGGTCGATCGCGGTCCCCGCCGCTTCGCGCGCTTTCGGCGTCGCCCCGTCGAGCGCCGAGAGCACGAAGTAGCCCGAGTTGAAGAGGTTCGGGGTCGCGTCGGCGACCCGGCGCGCCTGCCGGTTGATCCGCTTCTTGCCGTCCAGCACCCGCACGCTCGCTTCGTCGAGCCCGCTCTCCAGCGGGGCCGCTTCGTCGAAGCCCGCCGCCAGACCCGCCTCCAATGCTTCGGCGCCGCCGCTGAGGTCCGCGAGTCCGCCGACCAGAGCCGCCGCGCCGCCGCTCAGCCGGTCGAGGCCGGCCCCGAGCTCCTCTGCCTCGCTGGCCAGCCGTTCGGAGCCGTTGGCCAGCTGGTTGGCGCCCTTGTGCATCGCGTAGAGCGCCTTGGTCAGTTTCTTCGCGCCGTCCCCGACCTGAATCAGGGTCGAGATCGTCGATTCGATGTAGTCGGAGACGTTGTCGGCTTCTTCGGCTTCCGTCAGCAGCGCTGCCTGCAGGGCGGTCAGCTCGGTGGGCAGGCCGGTGTATTCGGGCGCGTAGGGCTGGCCGGTCGCGGGATCGGTGCCGCTGAGCGCCGCCAGGGCTTTCTGCACCGCCGCCAGCGCGCCCGCGTATTTCGGGTCGGTCTGGCCGACGGTCATTTCGCCGAGCTGGGCGAGCGCCGCTTTCAGCTGTTCTTCGGCCGCCCTCGCCGGGGCGATCAGGCTCGGCAGCTCTTCGTTCGCCATGTCTTCGAGCCGTTCTTCCATCCCCCG
>Ga0081539_10001265_pt1 | contig 44656 bp, 45 predicted proteins | sample TabmetS4T2R2_FD_71023 | JGI IMG/M metagenome (GOLD analysis project Ga0081539, IMG submission 71023) | Tabebuia heterophylla rhizosphere microbial communities from the University of Puerto Rico - S4T2R2 | ecosystem: Host-associated > Plants > Roots > Rhizosphere ... | reverse complement strand
GAAATCCGGCGGCAGCCAGTCGGCGATGATGACGACCCGGCGCTCGGTCGCCACATCGAACGGACTTTGAGCCAGCAGCTCCATCATGGCCGTGCGGCAACCGAGCCATAGAGATCGGCCATGCGGCGCGCCACGCTCGGCCAGCCGTAGTGCGCCACGACATGGGCGCGGCCCGCCTCGCCCATCGCGCGACTGCCGGCAGCATCATCGAGCATGGTGTTGATGCCCACCGCGATCGCAGCCGGCGCCGCCTCGACGACGCGACCGCCGCCGCTCTCGCGCACGATCTCCGACATGCCGACGTCCGGTGTCGCCAGCACCGGGACGCCTCGCCGCATCGCCTCGAACGCGGCGAGGCCGAAATTCTCCGACAGCGACGTCATGGCAAACACCCGCGCGGCGGCAAACAGCGCCTCCTTGTCGGCGCCCTCGACGTGGCGCGCCACGATCGTCACCTGCCGGTCGACGCCCAGCGCGCGCGCCTGCACTGCCAGCGACGCAGCGTAACCATCGGCATCGTCGCCAGCCAGTACGAGCCGCGCGGCCGGCGCCTGCGGCAGTGCGGTGATCAGCCGGTCAAGGGCCTTCTCCCAACTGAGCCGGCCGAAGGCCAGCACCAACGGTCCCTGTGCCGTCGCGGCGGCGATGTCGGCCGACAGCGGCGCGGCGGCCGGCGGCGGCGGATCGTCGACGCCGTGCGGGATGGTGGCGACGGGCGGCAGCTTCCAGCCGAAGCCGGCAAGGTGGCCGGCCTCGACCGACGAGGTCGCATGGATGGCGGCGGCGGCCTCGAGATTGGCGCGCTCGACCAGCGCGATCCATGCGGCCTTCACCCACCGGCTCTTGCGTCGGATCAGCTCGGGCACGAGCATGCCGCGCGGCGAGATGACGTACGGCACGCCCTCGGCGCGGGCGGCACGCGCGCCGGCCCAGATAGGCCAGAGATAGACGGCGTGCAGATGCACGACGTCGAAGCCGTCGACCGATGCGGCAAGGGCGCGGCGCATCGGCGGCGACCAATAAAGCCGGCGCAGCAGGCGGCTCGGAAAGTACGTGACCTTGACCCCCTCGAGGTCGACCGGCCGTCCCAGCGGCACGTCGCTGTCAGCCGGCCCATCGACGCTGGTCGTGAAGACGTGGACGTCGTGGCCCTCGGCCGCCAGAGCCCGGCAAAGCGCATGGACCGAACGGATCGGGCCGCCATACCGTAGGGCGGGCAAATAGGTCGGAACGACGTGAAGAAGGCGCAACAAACTCTCGTCCACCCTGTCCCTGCGCGCCGACCGGCGTTCCGCGCCGGGGCTTGCAGGATTGCCGCGTTCAATAGCATAGGTAACCGGGGAATGGCCTCTCAGCATGAAGCAGATCCGGACGACGTGACGTCTTGAACGACAAGGTCTCCATCATCGTGCCGACCCGCAATCGCCGGGATTGGCTGCGCCAGGCGCTGCGCAGCGCGCGTGACCAGACATGGCCGGACAAGGAGCTGGTGGTCGTCGACGAGGCGTCGACCGACAGCACGCTCGCCATGCTGGCCGCCGAGTTCCCCGAGGCGCGCGTCATCAAGCACGAGACCGCGCGCGGCCCCAGCGCCGCCCGCAACGCCGGCATTGCGGCGGCGACCGGCGAGTGGATCCTGTTTCTCGACGACGACGACGTGCTCCATCCCGAGCATCTCGAAACGCTGGTCAAGGCGTCGAAGGACGCCCCGAGGGGCGCCGTCGTATCCGGCAGGTGGCGGCGCTTCACCGTCGTGGCCGACAAGGTGCGGGTCGGACCGATCGTCTGTGCGCCGCCCGACCGCCGCGGCCTCGAAACCCTGGCCGAGATCCTGGAGCCGATGGGCGAAGGCACGATCTGCGGCCATTCGCTGCTCTGGCCCAGTACCTTGCTCGCCAAGGTGAAGTGGGACGAACGTCTTTCGGCGAACGGCGACAGCGATTTCTTCGGCCGCTGCATCCTGGCCGGCGCGCAGATCGTCGGGCGTCCGGTCGGCATGGCCTACTATCGCGTCCATCAGAGCGAGCGCGTGTCGTCGGCGACGGCGCTGCGCCGGCCGCTGTCGGCAGCGCAATACCGGCTGAAATGGTCGCAGCTGCTGCTCTCCCATCCCGAGCACGAGATCTTCGCGCCGGCCATGCGCAACGGCTTCATGGCGCTGCTGATCGCGCTCTCCGGCCTGCCGGAGGCGCGCGCCCTGGTGCCGATCCTAAAAGATGCCTACTGGTTGTGGGGCGGCGAAGGCTACTTCGTCTCCAACCCGCCAAGCAATCCGCTGAAGCGCCTGCTCGCGGCCGGCGCGCTCCGGCTCGGCGGCCCCTCGGGGCTGCACTGGCTGCTGAAGCAGGCGTCGCAGCCAGGTCGCGTGACCAAGTCGCAGCTTGCGATCTACTACGATCCGCAGACCGACGGCGACCGGGCGGACGCGACCACGATCCGCTCCTTCACGTGAAGCTCAAGGTCTACTTCAAGCCTGCGCTCCCGGTCGGCCTGCTCACGGCCACCGCCTGTCTTTCGTGGGTCGCCTTCGTGGTGGTCGGCGGCGGCGGGCTGGCCCTGGCAGCGCTCGCCTTGGCGCTGTTCTACACGACGCTCGCCGCCATGGGCCTACTGGCGCTTCTCCGGCTTGCGATGCTCGAGCGGTGGCGCGACTGGCCGGGGCCGGCGCGGCTGCTCATCCTCGCCCCGCATGAGGACGACTGCGTGATCTCCGCCGGGGGCGTGGGCGCGCACAACAGCAGGATCGGGGGCGCGACCCGCATCGTCTATCTCGCGCCGGACGAAGCGCCGGGGATGGCCGAACGCCGCGCCGCCGAAGCACGCGCCGCCTGGCGCGTGGCCGGCGTGGCCGGCGACGACGTGCGCCATCTCGATCTCCTGCCGCCGCTCAGGCAACGCGATCCGGCAAGGCTGCGCGCCGCGGCCGGCAAGCTGCGCTCGATCATCGACGAGTTCGGGCCGACGGTTGTCGTGGTCCCGATGTTCGAGGGCGGCCACGTACACCACGACATGCTGGCAGCCCTGCTCGGCACGATCCTGACCGACGAGGACCGCTTCGAGATCTTCGAGGCTCCCGAATACAGCCCGTACGCCTCGCTGTGGTACACGCCGCACCGGGTGATCGCGCTCTGCTCGCGCTGGCTGTTCGGTCTGGTCTCCTACTACGGCCCGCCGGACGGCATCGACAGTCGCCCTGTCGCCAAGCACCGGCTCGATCCGGCCGACCTGGAGCGCAAGCGCCGCATGCTGGCGGCGTTCGAGAGCCAGAATGCGCCGTCGCTGGTGGCAACGCGATCCTATCCCGACCGTCTGGTCGCATTCGATCGCAACGCCAGGCGCAGCGTGCCGTTCGATTTCCGCTGGTCGTATCTGCGCTTCGTGCTGGCGATGCGCCGCCTGCTTCCGTCTCGACTGGTCGATCACCTTCTGCCGGTCCAGCTCGGCACGATCGGACGAGAGTGCAAATTGACTAACTGGTCGGAGGAATGGACCCGCGACCCATGATTGCATCTGCTGCCCGAGGCGGCGGGTCGTCGGCTGGTGACGCCGTTCACCATTTGCTATTGACTGTGCCGGGAGGTGGATGCTGTGGCATGAAACGGCAAAGGGGTGATCGCGATCGGGGGACGTACGAGGATCTCGACATCGTATCGAGCTACGGTCGCAATCGGCAGCTGCAGCCTCCGGAACAGACTCTTCTCGACGAGCTCCGCCCCGACCTGGGTCGCATGGAAATGCTCGATCTCGGCGTCGGCGCCGGCCGCACCGCGTGGCACTTCGCGCCGCAAGCCAAATCCTACCTTGGCCTCGACTACGCAAGGACGATGGTCGAGCGCTGCCAGCACGACCTGCCGGCGTATCGGTTCGTCGTCGGCGACGCCTCGGACCTCGACTTCGCGGGCGACAACTCCTACGACTTCGTGCTGTTCAGCTACAATGGGATCGATCATCTCGAGCTGCCCGACCGCGAGCGCGCGCTCGCCGAGATGAAACGCGTGTTGCGTCCGGGCGGCATGATGGCCTTCTCCAGCCACAACGCGAACTTCCTCGGCGCCATCGTCGATCGCTTTCGCTTCCGCCTCCACCGCAGCCCGCGCGAGACGGCGCGGTCGCTGAAATGGGCGATGCTGTTCAACTTTCACAATCCAACGTTGCGCTTCCGCCTGCCGCTCAGCGTCGGCATCGTCAACGACGGACTGCATTCCTTCAAATCGTCGGGCATCTGCTACATCAGGCCGGATCTGCAGGTCGCGGTGCTCGAGCGGCTGGACATGCAGGACATCCGCTGTGCTCAAAATGACGACGCGGACTACAGCCAGGGCAGCGACCCGGTGGTCGCGACGTTCGCAAGCCCATGGGTCTATTACCGCTGCCGCAAGCCCGGCCGGTCGCGTTAGTCCATGGCCTCCTATTCGGCAGAGCTCGTCACCACCCTTGAAGCCTTCGAGATGCTCAAAGGTCCGTGGAACGAGCTGGTCGCCAACATGGAATGCCCGGAGATCTTCTATCTCTGGGAATGGAACTTCGAGTATTTCCGGCACTATCGCGAGAACGACCGGCCGCTGATCGTGATCATCCGGCATTCCTCGGGCAAGATCGCCGGCATCGCGCCGTTCTGCGTGCGCGACGTCCGCCGGTTCGGCTGCCTGGTGCGGGTGGTCGACACCATCGTGGCCGAGATCGGTGACTACCGGAATATCCTGGTGCATTCGGCGCACCATCGCGGCCAGGTCGTCGCGGCGGCGCTGGGCTACCTTCACGAGAAAAGCGAGCTGTGGGATGTCGTCGACATCTCCCAACTCTGTTCGCGCGACCCCACGACCTTCCACATCATCAATGTCGCCCAGGCCCATATCGACTGGTCGGTGCGCGTCCAGACCCTGACGCCGGTCGCCGTGCGCCGGCTCAAGGCGGGGCGCGTCGTCGAGAACACGCGCCAGGTCCGCCAGATCCGCAACCGCCTGAAGACGCTTCAGCAGCGCGGCTACGCGCTTCACGTCGCCTGCCGCGACATCAGCCAGTTCTGGCCGGCCTTCACCTCACTGCACCGCCATGCCTGGCGCACCAGCCCGCTCAACACGCCGCACGGCCGCAGGTTCTTCGAAGCGCTGAGACATTCGGAGGGCATGCGCGACAAGATCGAGTTTTCCTTCCTGGAGTTCGAGGGCCAGCCCGTGGCGATGCACTTCGGCTTCGTCGACGCCCGCAAGGTCTATTTCTACATGCCGGCCATGGATCGTTCGTTCCGGCAGGAACGGGTCGGCGCCGTTCTGCTGGCCGCGATCGTCGATCACTACAGCAAGAGCCACGAGGCGTTCGACTTCCTGCGCGGCATGGAAGACTACAAGGTCTGGTACACCGACGGCCTTGACATGAACATGCGCGTCGTCGCCTATCGGACCGCGAGCTTCGCGGCGTTCATCTACAATCTCCGCGAATCGATCCGCCGCTTCGCCGTCGATCTCGGCCTGCCCAAGGCCGTCGCACAGGCAGCCCGGCGCATCATGTCGAAGGTGAATTCGTAGGGGCTCGACTTCTACGCATACTTGGCGGCGAGCTTGAGGTAGGCCCGTGCGCGGTCCTCCAGGCCGAGCCGCTGCACGATCATCTCACGCGGCGCAAACCTGCCCGCTTCGACGCCCTGCCAGAAGACCTCCAGGGCGGCGGCCAGATCCGTCGCATCGGTGAACTTCACGCCGCAGCGCTCGTCCCAGTACGGCATCGACGATACCGGCCCGAACTGCACCCGGTGCGGCGCATATTTCGGATCCTGCCATTGCCCGCCTGCGTCCCAGACAAGGAGCGGCACGCCCGACGCCATCATCTGTTGGGCGGCAATGCCCTGGGTCTCGTGCCGGCTGAGGTAGATCATCGAGCGGACGCGTTGGCTGAGCTCCAAGAGCTCCCCCTCGCGATAGTGGCCGTAGCGCAGCACCTTGACGTTCAGCCGGCGCCGCCGCAGCTCGGCCAGCAACGGCTCCAGCAGCGTGCGCTCATGATGGTCGCGCTGCCAGAAGATCTTGTCGTAGATCAGCACGTCGACGGTCCGCGGCAAGGCCGGGTCCGGTCGCCAGCGCTCGGTGTCGATGCCGACCGGCCATACCGACACTCGACCGGGCCAGACCTCGGCGAACATGTCCCTCACCCAGTCGCTCGGCACCAGGACCTGGCGGATCGGCCGGCGTCTGGGCAGGTCGGGATCGTCGTTGGGATGGCTGTAGATCGAGGTGCCGAACAGGATGGGCGTTTCCATCGGGATCTTGGCCAGCACCTGCGGCTTGCCGATGACGCAGGCAAGCTCGGACGGATTTCTCCTGATGTGCCGATAATCGTTGACGCGATAGGCGGTGCCCAGTCGATCAAGGCCGGCGCGCAAATTGAGAAAGACCCGCATCGCCCCGCCGGGCTGATCCGCTCCACGGACCAGCTGCCTGATCAGGCGCCGCGGATGACGATCGAAGGGGAGCCAGCGGTCGGGGTCGGGTTCCTCATAGAACAGGTTCAACGGGCGGTCCGGGCTCATCGGCGAAATGTTGCCGCCTTTACCGCACCCTTGCCATCACGAAAGCTGCGGATGGCCAATGGCCGAACGGCCCTTCAGCCAGTTCAGGGCCTGCGGGAAGACGAACCGCGCCAGCATCATGTAGACGAGGGCGAACATGAACGTTGCGCCGAAGATCTTCGGCAGCGACATCTCCACGCCGTCTTTCGCCACGCTGAACACGAATCCCAGGACGATGCCCTCGCGCAGGACCCAGGGCACCTTGAGCGACATGAAGTAGCGGATGAGCAGGCCGTACATCAGGCCGATCACGAACAGGCCGCCAAGCATGCCGGGGAAGCCGAAGTCGACGAAATTCTCCGCCATGTAGCCGACACTGATCGACGTGCCGAGCCTCACCTGCTCCGAAGAATCGCCGCGCGCCAGCCGGACATAGACTTCGGTATCCGACAGCGCCGCCTTGCCGGGGAAGAGGAAGCGCGGCTTCAGCACGTGCTCGACGGCGTCCTGCCACTGCCGCACGAAGACCTGCTCGGGCGCCGTCTCCTGCACACCGATCACCGAACCGAAGATGTCGGTATAGGCAAGCCGCGCCAGCAGCGCGTACGAGGCGAGGTTCCAGTCGATCGCATCGGGCGAGGCCAGGCGATTGCCGAGGTAGCCGAAGCGCGCATCGAGAGCGACCTTGACGTTCTGGGAATCCGACGACGCGGTGGCGAACTCGCGGTATTCCGCCTTCACCGAGGTCCAGAACAGCGCCAGGAAAACCAGGAATCCGGCGCAGCCGAGGCCAGCCACCACGGTCGTTCCCTTGAGCGGCACGCGCGATGCCAGAGCGGCCATCGCCAGGTAGATGAACACGCCGCGGAAGTCCGAGAGCAGGCCGGTGAAACCAAGCACGGTCTCGAGGGCGACGGCGCCCCACAGCAGATTGGTGCTGCGTCCTGTCATCATCACGGTGGTGAACAACATGAAGAGCAGGACGATCTTCAAGCGCGACACGGCATCGAGCGGCTGGTCGAGGGCCGGCACGTAGGCGGCTGCGAACCGGCAGGCCACGGCCAGGAACAGCATGCCGACATAGAGCGAAAACAGATCGAGCGGACGCCATTCGAAATGCGCCCTGCGGTCCTGGGGCGTTGCCGGCTTGAGGTTGCCGAGCACCATGCGCATGGCCAGCGCCATCACCACCAGGCCGGCCAGCATGTACCAGTAGGCGCGCGCCACGTTCGGTCCGTAGAGACCGTTCGCCATCGACTCGTTGTCGACCATGGACTGCAGGACACGACTGAAGACCTGCAGCCATTGCCAGACGAAGAGATAGACGACGGAGACCGGCATGCCGGGCCGGGCGATGATCTGCAGGATCAGCCAAGGCACGGCCGCACCGACGGCCAGTGCCATCGGATCCTGCGAAAACGGCGCGATGAACATCAGCGCGACGGCGACGTAGAAAAACGCCCGCTTCAGACTGTTGAGGTCCAGCACGGCTGCCGGAGCCGGCGCCCTGACCGCGAGCGGCGTATTACGGTAATTCATCATCCTGAGATGGCGTGTCGAGGCGCGTATCCGGCGAGAAACCCGATCATTGTAGCTGACCGTCGACGGCAAGAGTAGTCGCTGCGTCGACGACGGCCCCAGCTGCCCGTGCCGGCGAGTACTGCGCCATCTTGGCGGCAAGGTGGCGGCGCGTCTGCTCGGGATCGAACGACAGGACGTTGCCGATGGCGGCGGCGAGCGCCGCCACGTCGCCAAACGGGAACGTCGCGCCGGTCCGTCCGGCCTCGACGAGGTCCGGTCCGCAGCCGACGACGTCGGAGACAACTGCAGGAATTCCGCATGCCATCGCCTCGTTGACCACCAGTCCCCAGGTCTCCTGGCTGTCCGATGGCAAGACCAACAGGTCGGCGGAAGCATAGACGGCGGGCAGTTCGCTTTGATTCACGAAGCCCATGAAATCAGCATGAAGCGATGACGCCGCTGCAATTTGGCGAAGCTCGGGCTCGAGCTCGCCCGAGCCCGCGAATGCAATTTGTACGGTCCTGTCACCCAGCCGTGCGACAGCATGCAGCAGGTCGGCGGGATGCTTGCGGCCAATCAGCTTGCCGACAAACAGCACGCGACGTCGATCCGACGGACGACGAACGCCGCTGCTGGCGGCGGCGAAGGCGTCGTTGTCGACACAATGCGGCGAGAAGAACAGGCGCTCAGCCGGCGCACCGTAGCGCAGCAGATACTCGCGGTTCCTCCGTCCGACATAGAGGAAGCCGTCGAAGCGGCGCAGCAGTTGCGAGAAAGCCAGCGCCTTGGCGAGGCGGAGCGCGCCATTGCGCTGGCTGCCGAGCTGCGAATCGCCACGCACCAGCACCGGCACGCGGCGGCGCCGGCACGCCCGGACCGCCTGCCAGTAGGAGCGCAGCGCCCAGCCCGGCACGACGAAGGCGTCAAAGCTGCCGCGCGCAATCTCCTCGGCGATGCCCGGCGTGTCGCAACCGGCAAAGCGGTCGGTCGACGGCTGGCGCGCGACATTGGCGAGAAAGCGGCTGTCATATCCCGACAGCAGGTCGACGTCCCAGTCGAAGGCCACGCCGAAGCCGGCGCGCGCCTGCTGCTCCGCGGTCTGTCGATGGGCGAAGAACACCGTGAGATCGCAGCGCTTGGCGAGCTCGCGGAAGATCGGCGCGTAGTACTGGATCGGGTGGCTGATCAGGAAGCCGATACGCTTGGCCATGTCAGCCCTGCCCCGTTGCCCGCTCGCAGGCGAGATCGAGCGCGGCGGCAAGCGCGCGCGTCGAACCGCGGGCCGAGTAGGCATCGAATGTCGTGCGATCGACGGCATCGGCGTCGTGACTCGTATCGGCCATGAACGCTTTCAGCGCGTCGGCCACCTCGCCGGGGCCGGGCAACGCCGTCCCGGTCAAGGTCACGACACTGCCGGCATGCATCGAGCGAATCATGTCCACCGCGGTGCTGTCCTTGTGCAGCATGGCGAAGACCGGCCGGCGCGACAGCATGGCCTGAAACACCTTCGACGGCGTGTAGTGCGCCTCGGTCGAACCCAGCACCAGGACGGCATCGCTCCTGGTCAGGTGGTTGAGGGCGTCGACATAGCCGATGCGCTGCGGATGCTCGTCGACCATGTCGTCGACGTCCATCCGCTCAGCCCGCGACCGCACCTGATGGCCGCGCGGATCGTCCGGCGAGCGGCCGGTGCCGACGAAATGGACTTTCAGCCGCCGCGCGACATCGGGCGATCGCGCCTTCAGCTCTCGCAGGCAGGCCAGGAAGCAATCGAGCACGACAATGCCCGCCGGCAACAGCGCGCCGGCGTAGATCATGTGGAAGCGGCCATCGCGCGGCCGGAACAGGAAGGGCGCGCGATCGAGCTCGCGCACGAGCTTGTAGTCCTCCGGCGCGATGCCCATCGGCATGTCGGCGATCACCGCATGCTCGGCGACCTGGGGATTGCGCTCGAGCATTCCTGCCGTATAGCCTGGCGCCATGCCCGTGATCAGGCTCGCTCCACGCACCGACCATGGCTCGAGGATCGTCGCCAGACGGTACGAAACCCAGGCGCGGCTCAGCGGCACCTCGATGCCGGGCCACCGGTTCACCCACGGATCCTGGTAGTCGATGCCGAATGGCACGCCGTGGCGGCGATGGACCAGCCGGCCGACCGGCGCCAAAAAGTTCGACGGGATGGTCACCAGCACGAAGTCGATCTCGCGCCTGGCCGCGAGGTCGCCGAGCACGCGGTAGCAGCCCCACAGGGCCCGCACGCCAATATCGCCGACCAGCCGGATCGGACGCGTCGGCAGTGTCGGCGCGTGGATCACCCGCAGGCCAGGCGCCACCAGCCGCTCGAGATCGGGATCGGGCCGCTCCTCGTAGCGCGCAGGGTCGCCGGCGACGACGATCGGCTCCCAGCCGAATTCCGGCAGGTAGCGCGACCACAGGCGCGCACGGTGGGCGCCCACGAGGTTGCTGGGCGCGAAATGGCCGCTCACCAGGGCGACCCGTTTCATCGGCGCGCCGCCAGCGCCGCTCGCGCCCGCTCGTAGAGGTCGTAGTAGCGCTGGACCACGACCTCGGGCGCGTATTCCTGCTCGGCCCGGCGCCGGCAGCCGGCTCGGTCGATCGTGTCGAGCTTGCCCACCGCCTCACAGCCTTCCTCGATCGACTTGATCAGGAATCCGTCGACGCCCTGGCGTACGATCTCGGGCAGCGAGCCGCGTGGACAGGAGATTACCGGCGTACCGCACGCCAATGCCTCTGCGAACACGATGCCGAACGGCTCGTTCCACTGGATGGGCACGACCATGGCGCGCGCCTCGCCCAGCACCTTGTTCTTCTGCGCGTCGTCGACCGCGCCGACATATTCGATGCCGTCACGGCCGATCCAGGGCTCGATCTCCTTCCGCCAGTAGTCGGCCTCGTGGCCGGAGTCGGCGTGGTTGCCGGCGATGACCAGCCGATGCCCCGTGCGGCGAGCGATCTCGATTGCCCAATGCGCGCCCTTGATGCTCTCGACGCGGCTCAGGAAGCAGAGCGGCGCGTCCGCGGCGACGACCGGGCTGAACTTCAGCGCATCGATCTCGAAGAAGTTGGGAATACCCTGCCAATCGCCGCCGGCGCGCCGGCCGACGTCGGCGATATAGTCGCTGCAGCCGGTGAAGCGCAGGACGTCCGGCGCCGCGAGTTTCACAGCCAGGCCGACGGTGCGCATCGTCGGATCGCGCTGGAACGTCATGACGATCGGGATCGAGCCGCGCAACAGCGGCGCCAGGTAGGCGATCCGTGAGAAGCTGTGAATCACGTCCGGCTTGAAGGCGCGCACCGCTTTCCACAGGGCCCAGGTGTTGGCGAGCGTGTCGGTGCGCGACAACGAGCTGGCGCCTGGCCAGGCATGGAAGGCATCGGCTTCGCAGTGCGAGCCCGGCTTGGCGACCAGGCAGACCTGGTGGCCAAGCACGCGCAGCCGCCGCACCAGCCCGTCGACGATGCGCTCGATGCCGCCATAGAGCCTGGGCGGGACCTCGATCTCCGGATCGGCGGTGATCAAGATGCGCATCAGCGGCGCGCCTCCATGAACAGCGAGTACGACCGATGCTGCTCGCGATCGATCGGCCCGTCCGGAAAACGGCCTTCGCGCCAGCCGACCTGCGCGACATCGGTGAAACCCGCCTGCTCGAGCGTGCGACGAAGGTATTCGGCGTCGAAGCCACCATAATGCTCGCCGTCCTGCACGAAGACGTGGTTCAGCGCCTCCATCTTGGTGGCAAAGGTCGCCTGCGGCAGCTCGCCGCCGCAGCCGATCTCGTTCAGCATCGCCCAGTCGTCGGCAAGATAGGCTTCGACGTACTTGCGCACGTCCGGAACGATGATGCGCAGCACGCCACCGGGTTCCAGGCAGCGCCGGCATTCGGCGAGGAAGCGCGGCCGCTCGGTCACGGGCTCGAGATGCTCGAAGTAGTGCTCGACATGGATCCCGCGCGCCGCGCCATCGCCAAGCGGCAAGCCGCGGCGGCAATCGACGCGCATCGTCACGCCGGGCGCCGGGAAGAGATCGAGATTGACCCAGCCCCCCTGTCCGAACGGTCCGCAACCGACATTGACCAGCACGCCGGTCCGCTGCCGCAACGCGCGCTGCTGGGCGATGCGGCCGGGAAGGATGCGATTCAGCAGGCGCACCATCACGGCGTTCAGCTCGACACGGAACGTGCGGAACACCCATGGATTGACCGGCAGCCGCGGGACCAGCCAGGCGCCCAAGCGCTGCTTCAGCGTCGTCATGGCGACACCTGCCTGGACGCGAAGGCCCGGGCCACGGAGCCGAGCAATGCTGCCTTCTCGATCTCCCAGTTATAGCGCTCCCGGCCAAGACGCCAGGCGTCGGCCGCCGCCTCGGCGCGCGCCACCGGCGAGCCCGCCAGCGCGTCGAGCGTCGCCGCCATGGCGGCGGGATCGGCGAGCGAGACCAAGCGCTGGGCTGCGCCGAGGTCAGGTGCCAGTGCGCGCTGCGCCGGCGTGTCGCTTAGCAGCACTGGCACGCCGGCCAGCAGGTAGGTGAAGATCTTGTTGGTGAGGCAAAGCCTGCGGTTCTCGCTGACGTCGGTCTCGAGCGACAGGCCGATGTCATAGGACGCGGCCAGTTTCACCATCTCCTCGGGCCGCGCCATCGGCAGCAGGTTGACGCGATCGCCGATGCCGAGTTCGCGCGCCAGCGCGACCAGCCGCTCGCCATGTCCCCACCGGTTGCCGCCGCGGACGTCGAGGGTGACGCGTGTCCTGGTCCGCGCCATCGCTTGGATGAACGACTGCAGGCCACGGTCGAGGCCGATGGTCTGGGAGAACCAGTAGGCCTTGAGCGTGTCCGGTGCAAACGCCGCGCGAGGTTCGATCGGCGCCATCGCCAGCGGAAAGACATTCAGCACCGTCGCCGGCTCGACCCGGCACTGCGCGGCATAGGCCTTGGCGATCAGCGGCGCGGCGGCCGTGACATGCCGGCAGGCCGGCAGCAGCGCGCCCTCGATGGTTCGCACCATGCTCGTGTCGAACGGCGTGCCTTCGCCGGCATGGTAGTCCTCGGCATCGAAGCCCAGCATGGCGCCGCGACGGCGCGCGACGGCAGCCGCGGCGGCCAGGCCGGCGACATAGTGCGCAATGTAGAGATCGGCCGGGACTTCACTCGCCGCCCGGCGCAGCGCCGAGACCGGTCCGCCATAGGCGGATGCCGCCACGGCCACGGGCGCGCGCATGCCGAGGCCCGTCGCAAGCCTGGCCAAACCCCTCGCCGCCTGACCGACCTGCCTCTCGCCGGCCGGACGCGCGACGCGAACGACCTTCCACGCCACGCGACCTGCGATCTCGTCGTCGAACGGGCGCAACGCCTCGGTGTAGTCGCAGACCACCGCGGTGACGGTATGGCCTGCCTCGTGCAGGGCGTCGGCCTCCTTCAGCACACGAGGATTGGACGCCAGGTTGCCCGGGCTCACAATGCAGATGGCGCCCCCCATCGCCCGCCGATCACCCCGGCCCCGGCTTCGGCTCTTGGCCAGCCGCCGGCAGCTCGGTGAACTCGACGGGACTTGCCAGCCTCATCGCCAGGGCGCCATTTCCCTTGCCTTGGCTGAAGTTGAACGGGATGGCGTCGGGACTGCAGCGCTCGACGAAGAAGCGCAGCGCATTGTCGACCCGGTGGTCGGTGTCGACGTAGGTCAGGCCGGTCATCAGGTCGAAGCAGTATTCGCCCGACGCCAGCCAATAGGGTTCCAGCATCAGGCTGCACTCGTAGTGGCCGGGCTTGCCGGGCAGCGCCACCTGGTTGAACACGCTGGTCGAATAGAAGCCGATCGGCAGGTTGTGCTCGTCGCGCAGCACCAGCTCGAGCGACATGCCGCGCATACCCGATGTCTCCAGGACGACGCGCAGCCTGAGCGGCGTGCCGGGTTCGTAGCGGTCGGTCGGCATGCCGCCTGCGTCGACCAGCGTGGCGGAGATCAGCGACGTCGTCTTGCCCTTGCCCCAGTTGCGGTCGCTCTTGATCTTGCGCAGCGACGTTGCGTAGTGCGCCACCGCCTCCTCGATGGCGCCGTCGAAGTAGACGCGGCCGGACTGGAAGACGATGGCGCGCTTGGTGAGCGCGGTGACGGCCGCCAGGTTGTGGCTGACGAACAGCACGGTACGCCCGGCATCGGCCACCGCCGACATGCGGTCGAGGCAGCGTGCCTGGAATTCGGCATCGCCGACCGCCAGCACCTCGTCGATCACCAGCACCTCGGATTCGAGGTGGGCGGCGACGGCGAAGGCGAGCCGGGCGTACATGCCGACCGAATAGCGCTTCACCGGCGTGTCGATGAACTTCTCGACACCCGAGAAGTCGATGATCTCGTCGAAGCGGCGGCGTACTTCGGCCCGGCTCATGCCCAGGATGGCGCCGTTCAGGAAGACGTTCTCGCGGCCCGTCAGCTCCGGATGGAAGCCGGTGCCGACCTCGAGCAGGCTGGCCACGCGGCCGTTGATCGAGACCCGGCCCTCGGTCGGCTCGGTGATGCGCGACAGCACCTTGAGCAGCGTCGTCTTGCCGGCGCCGTTGTGGCCGATGATGCTGACCACCTCGCCGCGCCTGATCTCGAAATCGACGTCGCGCAGCGCCCAGAACTCCTCGACCACGTCGCCTTCGACCATGGCGCGGCCGCGCAGCAGGTCGGCCCCCTTGCGCAGCGCATTGCGAAAGCCACGCGACATCGCGTCGACGAACACCGAACCGACCTCGGCGCGGTGGCCGATGATGAACTTCTTGCCGAGCTTCTCGGCGCGGATGACGACGTCGGACATGTCAGATGATGTCGGCGAAGGCGCGTTCGCTGCGGCGGAACGAGCGTGCGCCCCACACCAGCATGCCGGCAATGACGACGAGGCTGACCAGGAAGCCCGGCCAGTAGATCGGGCTGTCGCCGCCCAGGATGCACCAGCGGAAGCCGTCGATCACGCCGACCATGGGATTGATGCTGTACAGCATCTGCCAGTGTTCGGGCACGACCTTGCTGGAGAAGCCGACCGGTGAGACGTAGAGGCCGATCTGGGTGACGAACGGGATGATGAAGCGGAAGTCGCGGTACTGGACGATCAGCGAGGCCGCCCAGATCGCCGGGCCGAGTGCCGCCAGCAGCGCCAGAACCACGAACACCGGCAGCAGCAGGATCTGCCACCCCGGCGCCACGCCGTACCACAGCATCAAGCCGGCCAGGATCGTGAGACTCACCAGGAAATCGATCAGCGCGACCAGGACCGTCGACAGCGGCACCACCATGCGCGGGAAGTAGACCTTGGTGATCAGGTTGGCGCTGCCGATCACGCTGAGCGAGGCCTCGCTCAGCACCGAGGCGAACAGCGTCCACGGCAGCAGGCCGGCGAACACCATGATCGCGTAGGGTGCGCTGCCATCCGACGGCAGCTTGGCCAGCGAGCCGAACACCACCGTGAAGACCACCATGGTCATGAATGGCCGCACGAAGGCCCAGATGACGCCGATCACGGTCTGCTTGTAGCGCACCGCGACGTCGCGCCAGGCCAGGATGAAGAAGAGCTCCCGGTAACGCCAGAGATCGATCCAGTACTGGTGGTCGGCGCGGCCCGCTTCGAGGATCAGCGGCCGGTTGCCCGGGTTGAGGGTGCTCATGTCGCGCCCGTCATACGACGCGGCTGGGCCAGAAGGCGAGCGAACAGCAGCTGCGCTGCGGCCGCAAAATGCGGCGGGCGGTAGGGCTCGATCGCCGCGGCTTCGGCTGGCCCCTGCCCCAACAGCCTCGTCACCGCCTCGACCAGGACGTCGACGTCGCCGGGATCGACGAGTTCCCCGACCCGCCCGTCGGGAACGGCATCGCCGCTGCCGCCGCCGGTGCCGCCGATCACGCGCAGCCCACAGGCGGCAGCCTCGAGGTAGACGATGCCAAATCCTTCTTCGGAACTCGGCATGACGAAGAGGTCGGCCAGGCGATAGAGATCGGGCAGATCCTCGTCAGGCACGTAACCGAGAAAGCGCACGGTTCCCTCGCCGGCAAGCTCGTTGGCGCGCGCCTCAAGGCGGGCGCGATCGTCACCGTCGCCGGCCACGACGTGAACGATGCCGGGGAAGCGGGCGCGCAACGCCGGCAGGGCCGCGAACACCAGTTCATGGCCCTTGTAGCGTTCGCCCGTCGCCAGACGGCCGACGGCGAGCAGGACTGGACCCGGGCCGAGCAGCAGGCGCTCGCGCAGCGCCGTCGACGGTGGTCCCGGTGTGAAGCGCGCGTCGACGGTGTTGGGAAGAACGCGCACGCGCTCAGGCGCAAGATCGACCCAGCCCAGCAGGCTCTTGCGCGTGCCGCGGCTGACCGTCGTCACCTGGTCGGCCGTTTCGATCGCCCGGCGCACGACGTCACGGCGGTCTCGCCACACTTCCGCCCCGTGCGCCTGCAGCCAGTAGCGGGCGCCCAACAGCCGCGCCAGCCAGGCGGCCAGCGGCGCCATGTAGACATGTCCGCAAAATACGACATCGACCGGACGATAACGCCAGGCCGTCCACAGCGAAACGAGCGAGAATCGCAAGCGCCCGAGAATCGCCGGCCGCTGGCGCACGCCGGCCGGCAACGCTACTCCCGTCGCGTCGCCAAGCCGCGGCAAAACGAGGATCTCCGCGCCGGCCGCGGCGAGCGCAGTGAACAGGTCGCGGTTATAGCGCGCGATCCCGCCGCGTGCGCCGAAGGCGTCGCCGACCAGGGCTAGGATGCGGACGGTCATCTGGCGTCAGGCCACCACCGGCGTCGTCCAGCCATTCTGCCATACGCGCCGCGCCCAGCTGCGCGAGGCGGCGGAGAAGTCCACCGCGCCGTCGGCCGACATGCCTTCTTCCTGCGTGCCGGCAGCCTCACGCAGCCAGCGGCCAACCGGGGTCACGAAGCCCGTCTTGCGCCGCTCGCGGACGGCGGCCGGCAGCGGCGGCACAGGCACGTCGGCCACCGCGTCCTTGGCGTTGACGCGCGCCAGAACCTCGCCCGCCGGCAGGGCGGCAAGGAAAAACGGATCGACGTAGGGCACGCGTATCTCGACGCCGTGTGACATGCCGGCCCAGTCGGCATCGCGCAGCAGCTGGTTGCGCATATAGAGCGCCGTCTCCAGCGCGGCGATGCGGTCGAAGTCGCCAAGCGGCCGGGCGCCACGCAGGGCGGCCGCGATGTGGCTGAGCGGCGCCAGCCGACGCAGGCCGTCGGCAACCAGTGGCGGAGCGATCAAGTCGTCGAGCTCCCAGGGCATATAGACGCTGCGCCGCAGGAGATAGGCGCCCGCCCAGTCACCGCCGTACTGCAACACGCCCGCCGCCTTGGGATGCAGGGCCAGACCGGCATCGATCGCCGCCGACAGACCGCGCCGCGTCAGGGGCCCGAGCCCGGGCACGAACGACAGCGGGCGCAGCCAGTGGACACTGCGCGGCACGTCGGTGAACGACGGATAGCCGCCGAAGCACTCGTCGGCACCCAGCCCGCTCAGCGCTACCTTGATGCCCGCCTCGTGCGCGGCCTTGGCGACGAACCAGGTGTTGATGCCGTCGATGGTCGGCAGGTCCATGGCATCGAGGATGGCCGGCAGGTCGCGTTCGAACTCGGCTCGGCCGACCGCGCGCACGATGTGGCGGGCGCCGTAGCGCCGCGCGACCTCGGCGGCGAGCGGCGCCTCGTCGACGGCAAGGCCCTTGAACTCGGCGAAGGCCAGCGTGACGGCCGACACCGATTGCGCACCCAGCGTCGCCATGGTGCCGAGCAGCGCGCCCGAATCGAGACCGGCCGACAGGAACACCGCCACCGGCACGTCGGCGACCAGGTGGTGGCGCACCGAATCGCGCACGGCGTCCGACAGCAGCCGGCGCGCATCGCCATCGCTATGGCTGGCGCTGGCACGCCGCGCCAGAGCCTCGGCGACGTCGTAGTAGCGCTTCGGCGACTGCGGTCCGCTGGCGTCGATCGTGAGCGTCGTGCCGGCCGGCAGCGTATGGACCTCGCGCCAGACGGTGAAAGGCTCGGGCACGCTGCCGAACAGATGGAAGCCCACGATGCCGGCCGGATCGGGATCGCGGCCGACCCGGCCGCCGGCCAGCAGCGCCTTGGCCTGCGAGGCGAAGCGCACCGTCCAGCCGTCGTCGGCCCAATAGAGCGGCTTGATGCCGAGCGCATCGCGCGCCAGCAGCAGCGTGCGCTTCTCGGCATCCCACAGGCCGAAGGCGAACATGCCGCGCAGCTTCTTCACCATGTCGGCGCCGCAATCGGCATAGAGCTGCAGCAGCACCTCGGTGTCGGAGCCGCTGCGGAAGGCGTAGCCGCGCTGGGCGAGTTCCTCGCGCAGCTCGCGGTAATTGTAGATCTCGCCGTTGAAGGTGATGGTGTAGCGGCCGCAGGCGCTGTGCATCGGCTGCGCGCCGGCCTCGCTCAGGTCGATGATGGCGAGCCGCTGATGGGCGAGGCCCGTGCGCCCGTCGGCGGACAGCCACAAGCCGTTGCCGTCGGGGCCGCGCGCGGCCATGCGGTTGTTGATGCGCCTGAGCTCAGCGCGATCGACCGGTGGGGCAACGTCGAGATAGGCGTGGATACCGGCTATGCCGCACATGATCCTGCTCGCGAAGTCGCGGCAACCGTCAACGCGCACCGGTACCGCGGAAAACCACGGCAAAGGTACGTAACACGATCACGAGATCAAGCCATAGCGAGCAGTGCTTGAGGTAGTAGAGATCGTATTCCAGCTTCGAGCGCATCTCGTCGGGAGCATGCGCATAGCCCTGGTTGATCTGGGCCCAGCCCGTCACGCCCGGCCGCACGATGCCGCGCAGCGCGAAGTGCTCGATGTCGCGCACGTAGCCCTGCTCCAGCGACGCCGCCTCCGGGCGCGGCCCGACCCAGCTCATGTCGCCGCGCAGGACATTGAAGAGCTGCGGCAGCTCGTCGAGCCGGCACTGGCGCAGGAAACCGCCGACCCGGGTGACGCGCGGATCGACGGCGGAGGTGAAGCTCGGCCCGCCGGCGCCGTGGAACATGGTGCGGAACTTGATCATGCTGAACGGCCGGCCGCGGCGGCCGATGCGGGTCTGCACGAAGAACACCGGGCCCGGACTGTCGAGCCGCACGATCGCCGCCACGACCAGCAGCACCGGCAGCAGCACGGGGAGCAGCAGCACGGTGAGAACGAGCTCGATGACACGCCGGACGACGAGGTACTGGCGCGACGGCAGCAGCGCGCCGAATTCGTTGGGCGTCAGCCCGCCGAGCGGCGTGCGCCCGGTCATCGTCTCGACGATGTAGCGCCGATCGAGCACCGGCACGCCGGCGATCGCAGCGTCCGCCAGGGCGGCAAGCCGCCCCTCGCCGAGTTCGGCGCCGAGATCGGCAACGATGGCGTCGACGCGCATGTCGAGGTTCTGCACATCGTCGAAATCGAGCCAGCGGCAGGTCGCAAGGACCGGCATGTCGGCGATGGATGAGCGCGGCATCACCGCGTAGTTGCGGATCAGGTAACGCGAGCGAAGCTGCGCCACGCCCGCCATCCACAGCAGGGTCAGGATGCCCGAACCGAAGAACTGGATGCGCGAATACTCTATGCGCAGCAACAGCAGGATGGCGGCGATCAGGGCGTAGGTGAGAACCGCAATCGGCGCCACGTAACCGATGTTGCCCTGCAGGGTGGCGCGCGGAAAGGCGTCGAGCCTGCGACCGCAGTACCACACCACCGAATAGCCCAGCGCCGTGGCGATGATGGTGAACTCCGTGCCGCCGAGCGCGCCGGCGAACGGCTCACCGGTGGCATAGATCGGAATCGGCATGACGACGCAGAACAGGAAGCCGACGATGGCGTCGATCCACGTCTCGACGAAGCGCTGCGGAGCCGACCGCATCGCCCGCGCGCCATTCGATGGACGTTCTACCGACGAGGCGTCCGCCCCGACCGGGATCGCTCTGCGCACGCCAACGCCCTCCCACGTCATTGCCACGCCGACCTGCGAGGGGTTTTGGCCGCCAATCGCCTCCGCCCCCGCATCATGCAATTACTTGCGTCAACAGGTGCACCCCAAGCGTACTCTTTGCACCCGCAATGAGTATAGTTGAACTACTCCCACGGCGTAAAGTCACGACGCGATCTTTCCCTGCGACCAAATGCTTGGGCCCAGCCCATGCCTAAAACGGCGCTGACCACGAAGCCGATGGCCGGCATTTGCAGGCTGAAATCGACCACGGAATGAAGGATCGGCACAGTCGCGACCGCAAAGGCCGCCCCGGGCAGGTAGCGGTGCGCCCGCCGCCGCGTCAGCGCTCCGTAGAGCGACACGCCCCACGGGATGAGCACGATGGCGAAGCCGACCACGGCCATCGGCACGCCGACCTCGACCATGGTCTCGAGGGGCGTCGAGTGCGCAAGATCGTTGGGGATCGGCAGGGTCATCGGCTGCACGATGGCGTAGATGTCGGCGAAGCTGCCGAGCCCCCAGCCCAGCCACGGCGACATCCGGACGGCCTGAAGCGAGGCCCGCCAGATCTGCATGCGATCGCCGCCGTCGCTCGAGCGCATCGCCTTGTCGACGATGGTGTTGCCCGCGATCACCAGCACGATGATGCCGACGACGACGCTGATCGCCACGAAGATGCGCACCAGGTCCGGCCGCGAGCGCCAGCGGCCGCGCAGCATCATCACGGCGAGCGCGGCAGCGCTCGCCAGGGTGGCGGTAAGGCCGGCGCGCGACGCCGAGTACAAAAGGCCGCCCAGCAGCAGCAGGCAGACCGCCAGCATGGTCACGCGAAAGCCGGTCAACGAGGCGACGATGCCGTCCCCGTCGTCCTCGTCGTAGCCGTAGGGCTGGTCGCCCTTGCGTCGGCGACCGGCGAAGATCAACGCCATGGCTGCCACCATGCCCATGCCACAGTAGCAGCCGAACGAATTGCTGCTGACGAAGGTGCCCGACATCACGCAGTGGTCGGTCGACTCCCAGGCGCCGACCTTCTTCAGATAGCTGCCGAGATAGCAGGAGTGCGTCGTCACCTGCATCAGCACGCCGTAAGCCACGACCAGCACGGCGCCGGCGACGAATATCAGGAGCAGCAGCCGGGCATGGTCGCGGTCGCGGCACAGCGCGCGCGCCGTCAGAAAAATCGCGCCGCAGCTCAGGCATTTCAGCAGCGTGTTGCGTGCCGCGTCGATCGCGAGATCGGGCACCGGCGCGTGGGCGCTACCGAGCAGCCGGGCGGCCGCTTCATAGAGCCAGGCGTCCGGCGCCAACGATGCCGCCATGGTCGACATCTGGAAGAGTCCGAACAGGACGAACAGGGCAAAGCAGGCAACGAGCGCCAGCATCGGCTTGCGTTCGGCCTCGCTCACCTCGAACCCCCTGCTGGTCCCTACTCCGGCAGCGACGAGAACGGCGAGCACGCCCAGGATCACGGCAATCGGCGCCCAGGCCCAATCGCGATTGGCGCCCATCGGCAGGGCGGCAAACGACACGACGGCGAAGAACAGCGCCGCCACCGACCAGTCGGCGAGGCCGCGCAGCACCGTCAGCGGATGGCGCCGCCGCTCGACACCTGCGTCGGCGTCGTAGACTACTTCTTCCTCAGGCGCGTGAGCCATTGCGTCAGCTCCTCCTGGGCGTTCGGCTCGTCGCGCACGAAATAGCGGACAAAGAGCTCGTCGATCGGCGAGCGAATCGCCATGGCGATCCAGCGCCGATCACGGCTCATCCGCCAGTTCATCACCACGTAGGCAGCGATGCGCTCGCGCTCCTTGGGCGTGAAATACTGCCAGTTGTCGAGGATGAGCTGCAGGCGACTCGACCACAGCGATTCCATCATCGGCGCCACGTCGATCGACATCATCAAGGCCGCCACCACCTTGGCCGAGGTACCCCCGAGCGCCTGGCGGGCCGCGGCGAGGCGCGCCCAGCCGACACCACGCGCCGGCGCATTGCCCAGACCGAAGTCGAGGTCGCCCTGCGCCTGCTTCATCCATTCGGCGCGCTGCTCGGTGGTTGCCGGCAGGTGGGGGGTGAGCGCCGCACCGGCCAGCAGCTCGGACCGTCCGAGCCTGCGGCCCGCCACCGGATCGGCCGCGACCGCGCGGTCGAGGGCTGCGATGCCGGCCTGCACGCTGGCAAGGTCGAGCGCTTGACCGCTGCGCAGTTCGAAGACGACAGCGTCGGCCTTCTGCGCCTGCCAGGCGCCGTTGGCCACCGGCCAGGCCACGACAGCCAGGATGGCCCCGCCGACGCCGAGAAGGCCGCGCAGGAGCCAGGTCATTGCATTCACAACGGTCGGTCTTTCCTCTTGTATCGGTCGCGCGCCGGCTTAGCACCGGACTTAATCGCATCCTACCTGAAATTATCAACGAATGCCCGTCAAAGACGTGTGTCGAAGCTCAGGTCTTGGACGGTTCGACCGCAGGCGTCGGAGATGACGGGGTTGCCTGCGCCGCCGGCGCAGCGGACGGTGCCGTCGCCGCGGCGGCCGTCAATGTCCTCACCTTCACATCCACCGTGGCTTTGGTCGCGACGTCGGCGGCGCCGGTGAACGTGCCCTTGATCGGCATGGCCTGCTCGGGATCGCGGCCGACGGCGACGCGGATCAGCCGTTCGGTGCCGATGATGCCGTTGGTCGGATCGAACTCCACCCAACCGGCACCGGGCAGATAGACCTCCATCCAGGCATGCGGGAAAGCCGGCCGGGAGTCGCCGCCCGCAGCATCGTCCAGCGCCGGATCGTAGAGATAGCCCGTGACGAAACGGGCCGCGAGACCAAGCGCCCGTACGCCCTCCATCATCAGCAGAGCATAGTCGCGGCAGGTGCCGGTGCCGGACTCGAGCGTAGCCGCCGGCGGCTGCGTGCCGGGTTCGAAGCGCATGGCGTACTTCAGGCTTTCCTGGATGCCCTTGCACATGCGCGTGAGCGTGGCGAAAGTCTCGGGCCCACCCTCCTCGCTTTCCATGAACTGCTTGGTCCAGCTGCTGACAATCGCGTTGGGGTCGGGATAGTGGCGCTCGACGTAGCGCGCGAGGTCGGGCGCTTCCTCCGCGAGGTAGCTGAAGGGGAGCTTGAGCGCGTATTCCTCGATCGGCGGCAGCTCGAGCGGCACGGCGAAGTGTTCCAGGCAGATGGTGCTGTTGAGCTCGAGCGCCTCGGTGCTGCCGGTGAACGTGGCGATGGCGATCGAGTTGCCGAACGGATCGTGGATCCAGCGTACCGTCGCGGCCGGTTCGATCGTCAGGCCGGTGCGCAGAAGACGCAGATCATGGCTGTCGCGCGGCCGGAACATCAGGCGATGCTCGCCCAGCGTCACCGGCTCCGAATATTCGTATCGCGTGCGGTGACTGATCTCGAGCGTGCGCATGGCGCTCGATAATGCACCACACGCCTGGTGGTTGCAGCCCTGACGTCACGCAGCGACGCAGCGGAGCCAGGCCGAGCTCGGGAAGTGCTTGCCGTTGGCGCCCCCCAGGCCGTCGGTCTGATCGTTCGGCTGATATCCCGGGATCAGCCGCTTCAAGCCATCCGGCGCGGCATAGTGGACCATGCTGAGACTGACCTCGACGCGATAGCGCGCGTTGCCGCTCAGGAAGGCGTAGAGGAGGCTGCTTTCCTGGGGGAAGAAGAGATCGCCGCCGAGCGTGTCACGCGCATAGTCGTAGGGAAAATAGATGTCATGGAAATGTACCCAGACGCCTGGGCCGAGCCGGGGCAGCACTTCGTGGATCAGATAGTTCACTTCGCTGCCGGGTTTGACGGCATGCGTCGAATCGACGAACAGCAGATCACCCTCGCCCAGGTCGGCGATGGTGTTGAAATCGACAGTCTGCGCCGGCTCGGCCATCAGCCGCAGTAGCCCCTTGCCTTCAGCCTCGCGCAGGTAGGCGCTGGGATAGGGTTCGATACAGACGATCTCCGGCCGGTAACCGCCCTTGGCCGCCGCCGCCAGCATCACGGCCGTGCTGACACCGCAGCCGATCTGCATGACCCGATGGGGCCTGCGGCTGGCGACGAAGCCGAACAGCACGTCCGCCTCGATCTCGCCGTAGCCGCCGTCCGCACCGCCGCCCTGGATGGCCTCCTGATGGACGTCATGGCCGCGCAGGTAGTCGCTGTGTGGGCTGATCCATTCGCCGAGCAGCGCGACTTGATCATCGATGCTGCGGTGATCGATGCCGTACATGCTCCTCGGCCGCCGCCAGTCGGCGCGACGGCCAAGATCGCCGAGATCGGGAACGCAGGAATAGAAGTGCTCGGGCAGGACGTTGACGCCGACGCGTTGCAGCAGCGCGAAAGAACGGTGCCATCCGCTCTTCGCCAGCGTCTTCAACCCGCGCGCCTTCATGCCGACAGGCTCTTTCCCCCAAACGTCACGAGACCCGTCCGTCCCTGCGGCGTCAGGGTGTAGATACCGCGACCGACCCGCTCGAACCAACCGTAGTGGTCGTGACGCAGTATCTTGGCGGCATTGGGCACGTCGCCGGCCGCACGCATGGCCTTGGGGGCCATCGGGCCATGGCAGGCCAGAAGCTCGGCGCAACGCAGCGCCTCCTGGCGATAAGCCGTCATCAGGGGCGCGCGCATGGCGATGCCGCCGAGATTGGGATCGCCGACGCGCCGGCTATGCTCGCCCAGCAGCCGGCCGGCCTTGCGCTTGTTGGTCCGCGGCTGGTAGGGCGCGGGATCGAGCACGATGTCAGCCCGTTGGCGCGCCACCACCAGCAGTCCGAGGCCGAGGCGGCGGCAGAGCTTCTTCACGCCCTTCATCTGCCTGGGCCATTGGCCGACCGCGAGATAGACGCGGTCGCTCAGCGCCAGGCGATCGACGCCCTGCAGCACCAGGCTGAGGCCGAACACGCGCTTCAGCTCGACGATGACCGGCGGCTCCTCGCCCCGCACGGCGACTACGTCGCAGCCACGTACCTCGCCCTTAACGACGTATCCTTGTCCCTCGAGCAGCGCCTTTACCGGCGCGTAGAGATCGCTCTCCAGCGGCATGCTCTGCCGACAATACCATGTCCGCCTGTGGGTCACTGTCCAGGGCCTTGGCGGTGAACGTGGCCACCATCGCCTCGATCAGGTGCTCATCGGCCACCGGCTTGTCGAGTCGCGGCGCCGAACGGTACGCCAGCGGGACGATACTGCGGTCCTCGTAGCCGGTGACGAAGACGAATGGCACCCCGCGCGCGCACAGCACTTCGGCGATGGGAAAGCTCATCTCGCCGTGCAGGTTGATGTCGAGGAGCGCCCCGTCGAGCGGCTCGTGCTCGGCCAGCTCCAGACCACGCTCCAGCCAGCCCGCCGGGCCGACAACCAGGCAGCCGCTATCCTCCAGCAGGAGCTCGGTGACTTCGGCCAGCAGCAGGTTGTCCTCGACGACCAGGACCCTGAGGCCTTCCAGCAGCCGCGGCGCCAGCATGATGCTCCGCTTCCTTCCCTTTCCAATCCGGCCGTCGGAACTACCGTTCGCGGCCGCCCAGTCTGCAGTCTGGAACGTCCCGGCCCCAGCCGGTATGACAAAGCTATGACCGATTTGCTGGATCAGGGTGCGGCGGCCATCGCCTCGGCCATCCGTGCCGGCAAAAAGAGTGCCCGCGACGTGGCCGAAGCCGCGATTTCCCGCGTCGAGGCCAGGAACAAGGCGATCACCGCCATCGTCGACTTCGATCCCGGCGAGGCGCGGGCCGCCGCCGACGCCGTCGACGCCCGCCGCAGGCAGGGCTTCGACGGACCGATTCTGGGCGTGCCCTACACCGTCAAGGACACGACCTGGGTGCAGGGCCGGCGCGTCACCAACGGCTCCCTGCTCTGGAAGGATTTCAAGCCGCCGCGCGATGCCGTCGCGGTCGAGCGCCTGAAGGCCGCGGGCGGCGTCTTCCTCGGCATGACCAACACGCCCGAGATGGCAGCCAAGGGTCATACCGAGAACAAGGTCTACGGCCCCTCGCGCCACCCGATGAACCCGGCGCTGACGCCCGGCGGCTCTTCAGGAGGTGCTGCTGCCGCCCTCGCCGCGGGTTTCACGCCGATCGCGCTCGGCACGGATGGCGGCGGCTCGGGCCGCAGGCCGGCATCGCACTGTGGTGTCGTCGGACTGAAGACGTCGGCCGGCGCGATCCCCTCACCGTTCGGGTTCGGCGGCGCCTATGGGCCGCTCTACGGCGTGACGGCGCCGATGGGCCGTTCGGTCGCCGACGCCAAGGTCGCGTTCGAAGTGATGGCGGGGCCCGATCGGCGGGATCCTCACTCGGTGGCGCTGCTCGACGTGCCGCCGCCGTCAGTCCGCGAATCGCAGTGAGCCCACGCCTCGGCCTCAATGTCGCGGTCGATCCCGACGTCATGGCGGCGTTCGAAGCGGCCATCGCCCGGCTGCGCGCCGCCGGCTGGCGCATCGAGGAAGCGGACGTCACCTGGCCGGAAGGCACGAGCGAAGCGGCATTCTCCGCGGTCAACCAGGCGGCCTCAGCCCTCCTCTATGGCGAGCGACACGCCAAGGACAAGGACCTGTTCGGCGACAATGTCGCGGGCCTGATCGAGCGCGGCCGCAGCGTCGCCGGCACCGACGTCGTGGCCGCGTTCCGCTTCGCCGACGCCTGCGCCCGCGCCGTAGCGCAGTTCTTCACCGAGTACGACTATCTCCTGACGCCGACCACGGCCTGCGTCTCGTGGCCGGTCGAACAGGTCTACCCCAAGGTGATCGAGAACCGCGAAGTCGGCCCCCGCGGCCACGCGGTGTTCACGCCGCTGTTCAACCTCGCCCTGGTACCGGGCATCTCGATCCCCTGCGACGCGGGCCGTGACGGGCTGCCGGTCGGCCTGCAGCTCGTGGCGCCGCGCCTGCACGACCGGCCATTGCTGGCGATGGCGCAACGCGCCGAGGCGGCGCTGGCATGAAGATCACCGCAGTCGAGACCGTCCGGCTGGCCGAGTTCCCCAACCTCATCTGGATCCGGCTCAGGACCGACGAGGGTCTTGTGGGTCTCGGCGAGACCTTCATGGGCGCCGCCGCCGTCGAGGCTTATATCCATGAGAGCGCCGCGCCCAAGCTGATCGGACGCGATCCGATCCAGATCGAGGCGATCAACAGAAGCCTGATCAACTATCTCGGCTGGCGCGGCACCGGCGTGGAGACGCGCGGCAACTCGGCGATCGACATCGCGCTGTGGGACCTGTTCGGCAAGGCGATCGGCCGGCCGGTCTGCGAGGCGCTGGGCGGCAGGACCCGCGACCGCATCCGCGTCTACAACACGTGCGCGGGCTACAAGTACATCCGCGACGAACGCAGCCAGGCCGTCGCCAACTGGGGCGTCGGCAACAAGCAGGGTCCCTACGAGGACCTCGAAGCCTTCCTGCATCGCGCCGACGAGCTTGCGCTGTCGCTGCTCGAGCAGGGCATCACCGGCATGAAGATCTGGCCCTTCGACATCGCCGCCGAGCGCACCGCGGGCTGGGACATCTCGCCGGCCGAGCTCGATGCGGCGCTGGAACCGTTCGCCAAGATCCGCAAGGCCGTCGGCAACCGCATGGACATCATGGTCGAGTTCCATTCGCTGTGGAGCCTGCCGATGGCGCAGCGGCTTGCCCGCGCGCTCGAACCGTTCGGCACCTACTGGCACGAGGATCCGCTGCGCCTCGACAATCTCGCCGACCTGAAAGCCTACGCCGAGCACTCCAAGGCATGGGTGTGTGCGTCGGAGACGCTGGCTTACACCCATTCCTTCCGCGAATACCTCGAGACCGGCGTCGCGGGCGTGGCCATGCTCGACCTGTCGTGGTGCGGCGGGCTTTCGGAGGCGCGCAAGATCGCGGCGCTGGCCGAGGCCTGGCATGTCCCGGTGGCGCCGCACGACTGCACCGGCCCGGTGGTCTATGCCGCCTCCTGCCACTTCTCCCTGCATGCGCGCAACGCGCTGATCCAGGAGAGCGTGCGCGCTTTCTACACTGGCTGGTACACCGAGCTGGTTACCGAACTGCCGCCGATCACCAAGGGCGAGGTCACGGTGAACATGAAGCCAGGGCTCGGCCTCGACCTGCTGCCCGATCTCGACCGGCGCAAGGACGCGTCGGTTCGCACCACGCGGGCGTGAGCGATGATCCAGTGGACGGAGATCCTGGTCGCAGCCGGCGCGGCAATGGTGACGGCCGTCGGCATCCGCCTCTGGCGTGCGCGAGCAGCGGCGCGTGAGCGCGGTCCGGCCCATATCCACGAGCCGCTGATGAAACGCGCCGAGGCGCTCGCCGACCAGAGCCCGTTCCTGCGCAAGGTCAGCCGCGAGTTCAAGGCCAACGGCCACATCTCCAACCGCCAGGCCGACGCGGTGAAGAAGGCGATCGCGCGCATCGAAGCGCGTTAGTCTCTTGCCGGAGCGCGGACCTCCAGGTCCGGAAGACTATGATTATGAGCGGACCTGGAGGTAAGCGCTCCGGCAAGAGTCTTATCCCAATGGCAGGCATTGCAGCAGTTGGACTACTGTCGCGTCGTGCTTCGCAACGTCCTCTGTCTCGCTACGCTTCTCCTCCTGACGATGCCGGCCGGCGCCCAGCAATTCGGCGGCCCGCGGCGCGTCGAAGTCGCCCCCGCCTATCCCTACACGGCCGTCGGCAAATGGACCTACGGCGATGGCGGCAGTCGCACTGTGTGCACGGCGTTCCTGGTCAACAACTGCACCCTGGTGACGGCGCGGCGCTGCGGCCAGGGCACCGCCGGCAGCTTCCAGTTCGAGACAAGCGACGGCCAGCGCTTCCAGGTCCGCAACGTCCGCGCCAATCACGGCGACAAGAGCGAGGCCAAGCCGGAGGAGCCCGACCTCGACGTCGCCTTCGGCCAGATCGCGACGCGTGCCGGCCAGCCGCCGCCCGGCGAGAAATATGGCCGGTTCGGCTTCGACGATGCCGACAGTGTGGCGGCGAGCGCGGGCTTCACGCCGCATTGCAGCTTCGGCTTCAGCCACAACGAGGAGGGCAAGGGCGGCCGCGGCACGCTCGATCCCGACGTCTATGTCTGGGGCTCGCTGCGTCGCGTGCTTCCCAACAAGGCGCGCAGCGAGGAGTTCCTCCTGCACATGACCAACGGCGTCTATGGCGCGTCGGGCAGCCCGATCTACCGCTGCGTGCCCAACTTCAACGCCGGCAAGCTGCTCGGCGTCGACGTCAGCGCGCCCGCCCGCGTCGTCGGCGTCTTCATCCGCTTGAACAACGACAAGGACAGCCTGAAGTTCGCCGACCGCCTGCGCGTCGAGCCCAAGGACATGGCGTGGGGCATCGGCGGCAAGCAGTTCTATCCCTACCTGCTCGACTACGCGAAACAGCATCCGTGCGAAGCACTGCGATGAGCCGACGGTCCTCTCTTTCCGCTGCACAGGCACGGCGCATCGCCCTGGCCGCCCAAGGGTTCGGCCCTGCCCGCCCCGGAGGGCCGCTCAATGCTGGCCACGTCAAGCGGGCCGTCGATCGCCTGGGCCTCCTGCAGATCGATTCGGTGAACGTGCTGACGCGAGCGCACTACCTGCCGCTGTTCTCGCGGCTCGGCAACTACGCCAGCGACCATCTCGACCGCATCGCCTGGGGCCGCAAGAGCCAGCGCGGGCTGTTCGAATTCTGGGCCCACGAGGCCTCGTTGCTGCCGCTCGCCACGCATCCGCTGTTCCGCTGGCGCATGCAGCGCGCCCGCGAGAATGCCGGCGACGGCAAGGACAAGCTGCATCTCTTCCGCAACGAGAAGGCGAAGTACATCGACGCGGTGCTGCGCGAGATCGCCGACCGCGGGCCGCTCGCCGCGTCGGAACTCTCCAACGGCGGCGAACGGCGCGGCGCCTGGTGGGGCTGGAACGACGGCAAGCGCGCCGTCGAATGGCTGTTCTTCGCCGGCCTCGTCACCACAGCGACGCGGCGCGGCGCCTTCGAGCGCGTCTATGATCTCACCGAGCGCGTGCTGCCGGCCAGCATCGTCGCCCTGCCGACGCCGAGCGCCGAGGAAGCGCAGCGCGAGCTCCTGCGTCTGTCGGCGCAGGCGCTGGGCGTCGCCACCGAGTTCGACCTGCGCGACTATTTCCGCCTCGGCGTCGCCGACACCAAGGTGCGGCTCGCCGAGCTGGTCGAGGCCGGCGATCTTCTGGCCGTCGAGGTCGAGGGCTGGAACCGGCCGGCCTATCTTCATCCCGCCGCGCGCCAGCCGCGCAAGGTCGAGGCGCGCGCCCTGCTGGCGCCGTTCGATCCCCTGATCTGGGAGCGCGACCGCACCCATCGCATCTTCGATTTCTTCTACCGCATCGGCATCTACACGCCCGTCGCCAAGCGCACGCATGGCTATTACGTGTTGCCCTTCCTGCTGGGCGACCGGCTGGTCGCCCGCGTCGACCTCAAGGCCGACCGCGCGAATTCGAAACTGCTGGTCCATGCCGCCCATCTCGAGGAGGGCCAGGACGCGGCCCAAGTCGCAGGACCGCTGCGCGAAGAGCTGCGGCTGATGGCCGACTGGCTCGGCCTCGAACGCGTATCCCTGCCCCGCGCCGGCGCGCTGGCGAAGGCCATGGGCCGGATGCGATAAAGCCACTACGCTCGCGTACAGCAACAAGGCAAACCGAATGAACGATCTGGTGTTGAAGGGCGGCCGCGTGGTCGATCCCGCGCAGGGCCTCGACAAGGTGACGGACATCGCCTTCTCAAACGGCAAGGTGGCCGCGATCGGCGACAATCTATCGGGCAAGAACACCCGCAACGTCGCAGGCAAGATCGTCTCGCCCGGCCTGATCGACCTGCACACCCACGTCTACTGGGGCGGCACGTCACTGGGCGTTGAAGCCGAGCTGGTCGCTCGCACGGGCGGCGTCACGACCTTCATCGATGCCGGCAGCGCGGGCCCCCGGCAACTTCCACGGCTTTCGCAAGCACGTGATCGAGCCCTCGCCGGTCCGCATCCTGCCCTATCTCAACATCGCCTTCCCCGGCATCTTCGCCTTCTCCAAGACCGTGATGGTCGGCGAGAATTCCGACATGCGCCTGATCGATCCGCGCGAAGCCGTGCGCGTGGCGCGCGAGCACAAGGACCTGGTGCTGGGCATCAAGGTGCGCGTCGGCCGCTCGGCCAGCGGCGATTCCGGCGCAAAGCCGCTCGATATCGCCCTCGAGGTCGCCGAGGAACTCGGCCTGCCGGTGATGGCCCATCTCGACAACCCGCCGCCGTCGCGCCGCGAGGTCGTTGACCGGCTGCGGCCGGGCGACATCCTCACCCACTGCTTCCGCCCCTTCCCCAATGCGCCGTTGCGCCCCGACGGCAAGGTGCGGGAGGAGATCCTGGCCGCTCGCGCGCGCGGCGTGATCTTCGACATCGGCCATGGCGGCGGCTCGTTCGGCTTCGGCACCACGCGCGGCATGCTGGCGGCGGGCTTCCTGCCCGACGCGATCTCCTCGGACGTGCATGTGATCTCGATCGAGGGCCCGGCCTTCGACCTTTTGACGACGATGTCCAAGTTCCTGTGCCTCGGTGTCGACCTGCCGACCGTAATCAAGCTGTCGACCGGAAACGCCGCCGCCGCCATCAACCGTTCCGACCTTGGCACGTTGAAGGTGGGCGGTGCAGGCGAGGCGACGGTGATCGAAGAAGTGAGCGGCAGCTTCGACTACGCCGATTCGATCGGCGAGCGCATGACGGGAACCAAGCGGCTGCTGTCGGCCGGCGTCGTGCTGGCGGGCCGCTGGTGGCATCCGGCCTAGAGGTCGCGCAAATGAGCGATCCCAAGGAGTTCGCGTCACCTGCCTGCAGCGCCGATGAGGCCGACGATGCCTACATGGGTTTCGCCAGCCGAGCGGAAATCGCTGACTTCCTGAAGGAGCTGGAAGCCGCCGAGCGCGCCGGCCGGCCGCACGCTGAAATGCTGCGGCGGATGCTGCCCAAGGTCCGCGACGACGCCCTGCACCGCGACCTGAGCGCCAAACTCCAGGCGCAAGAAAGCGCCGAATCAAAGACTTAGCCTCTGGATAAGATTCTTCGGGCCGATGCTGCAACTTTTCCGGCCCGGCTGTCGTTGAGATGGCATTGGTCGGGTACCGGTATCGCCCTGCCCCCGCTCAGCGATGCCACTCTCCCCGCCCGACCTATAGCCCGCCTCCGAGGAAACTCGGAGGCGGGCTGCCTGCTTCTAGGGAGTCCCTTCAGGCGCTCGCGACCAGGTAGACGACGGCGAACAGGCGCGCCGGATCGGTCCACGTCCGGGCAATGGAGAAGCCCGCGCTACGCGCCAGCAGGGCAATCCCGGCATCGTCGAACTTGTAGGAGTACTCGGTATGGACCCGCTCGCCTTCGGCGAAGGCGAAGCTTTGTCCGGCAACGGTGACCGTCTGCGGCCTGAGGCTGCGGAAGTAGATCTCTATGCGACCCTCGATCGGATTGTAGAACGCCTCGTGGGCGAAGGCCGACAGGTCGAAGTTGGCGTCGAGTTCGCGGTTCATGCGCCGCAGCAGGTTCAGCGTGAACTGCGCGGTAACGCCGGCCGAATCGTTGTAGGCATCGTGCAGGCGCCGCGGATCTTTCTTGAGATCGACGCCGAGCACCAACGCCCCGCCGCCGCCCAGCAGGCCGCGGGCGCGGCGCAGGAACGCCGTGGCCTCGAGCGGCAGGAGATTGCCGATGGTCGAGCCGGGAAAGAAGCCGATGCGTCGGCGCGCCCTGCTCACGTCGGGGGGCAGCTGCGCGAGCGTCATGTAATCGGCGCAGACCGGCTCGACCCGCAGCCGCGGGTAGTCGCGGCGCAGCCGGTTCGCCGTGGCGTCGAGATGCTGGCGCGAGATGTCGATTGGCACGTAGGCCACGAGGTCGCGCATGGCCTCGATCAGGAGCCGCGACTTGACGCTCGATCCGCTGCCATACTCGACCAGCGCGCAGCCGGGACCCGCCATCGCAGCGATGTCGGCCTCGAAACGGCGCAGGATCTCGATCTCGGTGCGCGTGAGGTAGTACTCAGGCAATTCGCAGATCGCGTCGAACAGCGCCGAGCCGCGCGCGTCATAGAGGAACTTGGCCGGGATGGCGCGCGGCGTGCTCTCCAGGCCCGCCAACACGGCTTCCCTGAATTCGCTGCGGTCATCCCGCCGGGCGCGGTCGAGAAGCAGGGGCGAGCCGTTCATCTGAGATCCTCCGCGAGTCGAATGCCGCCGAACATCCAGCGCGCGTCGGGCGGGAAGAAGTTGCGATAGGTCGGGCGCACGTGGCCGGCCGGCGTCGCCGAGCAGCCGCCGCGCAGCACCATCTGATTGGCCATGAACTTGCCGTTGTATTCGCCGATTGCGCCGGGCGGCTCGCGATAGCCGGGATAGGCAACGTAGGGACTGGCGGTCCATTCCCAGACAATCCCCGTGCCCTCCAGCGCCGAGGCCCCCGCCTCCCACTCCGCCTCGCGCGGCAGGCGTTTGCCCGCCCACTTGGCGAAGGCGGCGGCCTCGAAACCGCTGACGTGGCAGACCGGCGCGGCAGGGTCGAGCGGCTGCAGACCCGACAGGGTGAAGACGCGCCAGCTCTCGCCGTCCTGCTCCCAATAGAGCGGCGCCGTCCACCCGCGCTGGTTCACGCAGTCCCAGCCGGCGGACAGCCAGAACTCGGGCCGCCGGTAGCCGCCATCCTCGATGAAGGCGAGATACTCGCCGCAGCTGGTCGGCCGCGAGGCGAGAGCGAACGGCTCCAGCCAGACGCGATGGCGCGGCCCTTCGTTGTCGAAGGCGAAGTCCTCGCCGTCGTGGCCGATCTCGACCAGACCGGCTTCGTAGTCGCGCCACGCCAGCGGCGATGCCGCACCATATGACGGCGCGGAAGCGCGATAGGCGGGCTTCAGCGGATTGAGCGACAGCAGATGCTTGGCATCCATCAGGATCAGCTCCTGATGCTGCTGCTCGTGATGCAGGCCGAGCTCGACGATGGAGTCGATGTCCTGGTTGGCGCTGTCGAGCAGCGCCACCATCGCGTCCGACACGTGCCGACGATAGGCCATGACCTCGGACAGGCCAGGACGCGTGAGCATGCCGCGTTGCGGCCGCGGATGACGCGGGCCGACGGCTTCGTAGTAGGAGTTGAAGAGATATTCGTAGGCGGGATCGAACGGCCGATAGCCGGGCGCCTGCGGACGCAGCACGAAAGTCTCGAAGAACCATGTGGTGTGCGCCAGATGCCATTTGGTCGGGCTGGCATCAGGCATCGATTGGACCGTCTGGTCCTCCGCCGACAGGGGTTCAGCGAGTTGCTCGGTGCAGGTGCGGACGTCTTGGAACCGCTTGCTGCGGTGGCCGCCGCGCGTCCGCACGCCACGCGTTATCATGTTGGACACGGCACCTCCGCCCTGTCGGCAAACGCCGGCGACGATAGCCGGTTGCAATGCCGTGGTCGTGCACTCACTGTGGACAGCCTCGAACGTAGGGATGCAAGTGCCGATTTGCGAGATCGATCCGTGGCGTACTCAATATTTCGAGAGTGTGCCGTGCCCACCGGACGTTTTCATTCCCACTGAGGACAGCGATGGCTGGATGTGGAATCCGGCGCATCGCTGGGTCTACGACAAGCTTGCCGTAGCCCTGAGCCAGGATATGGCAGCAGCGCCCCATGGCGTCGCTCCGCAGAATTATCCGGTGTTTTCCAAGCCCATCTACAACCTCAAGGGCATGGGTGTGGGCAGCCGACCGCTGTTTTCGCCCGACGACTACAGCAACGCCTACCAGCCCGGTCATTTCTGGACGACCTTGCTCGAAGGCGACCATGTCAGCAGCGATGTCGCCCTGGTCGACGGCGAGCCGCAGTGGTGGCGCCACGCGACCGGCGTTGCCAGTGGTGCTGGCACTTTCGACTACTGGGAAGTGCAGGCAATGCCATCACCCTCCGTCGAGGATTGGTGCGGCGCGTGGTGTCGTCGGCATTTGAAAGGCTATACCGGGCTGCTCAATCTCGAGACCATCGGCGGCCGCATCATCGAGGTGCATCTGCGCTTCGCCGACCAGTGGCCGGATCTCTATGGCACAGGATGGGTCGAAGCGATCATACGTCTCTACGCGGCGCGCGAATGGCGGTTCGACGATTCGGCGCGGCGCACTGGATACAGCGTCGTATTGTTCGTGCCGCACGGTTGGCGATACAGCCACCCGCCGGCCGATTTGCAGCATGCCATCGCCGGGGCGCCGGGCGTGTCGAGCGTGCAGATCACCTTTCACGAAGAACTGCCGCCCGGCCGCCATGCCATGCCACCGGGCGGCTTTCGCGTTGCCATCGTCAATTGCTGGGATCGCGCTGCCGGCTACGCGGCACGCGACCGACTGCGCGCCCACTTCGAGGCGACGAAGACTCCACTCTAGGAGTTACGCCGCAGGAAGCCGGCGAACAGGCTGATCACGAAGAGCACCAGCGCAACGACGAACAGGATCTGCGCCATGCCGGTCGCGGTCGAGGCAATCCCGCCGAAGCCGAACAAGCCGGCCAGCAGCGCGATCACGAGGAACATCAGCGCCCAGTACAACATCGTGAATCTCCTTGCGAACTTTCGTGGAATAAACGCCCGTCCGACCGGCAGAGTTCCTGTCGCTTGGACGGCAACCGGGGCCCTGGCGAGGCGTTTCCTGGGTCCTGATCCACGCCAATGGAGCTTCCATGGAACGCGAACTCACGCCCGTTGAGGCGCGCAGCGGCGTCGTCAGCGGCCGCATTTTGACCATTCTCGTGCTGTCGTCCGTCGGCGCCATCGCAGCGATGGCGATCGCCTGGCTATTCCTCTTCCCGAGGTAGGCGCGCCCACTAGACTGCAGCCGATGAAGACTTGGTTCATCGGCTACCTCGCCGCCCTGGCGGCCCTCGCCGTTCTCGACGCGCTGTGGCTCGGCGTCGCGAGCCGCGAGTTCTACAAGGCGCGGCTTGGCCAGCTTCTGCTCGATCAGCCGAACTGGTCGGTGGCGATCCTGTTCTATCTGATCCACGTCGTCGGCATCGTGGTCTTCCCGGTGCCGCTCGCGACGTCGTGGCTTTCGGCGCTGCTCTACGGCGCTCTGTTCGGCTTCGTCGTCTACGCCGCCTACGACCTCACCAACCTCGCCACCCTGCGCGGCTGGCCGATGGCGGTGAGCCTGGTCGACCTCGTCTGGGGTGCCGCGGTTACTGCGGCTGCGTGCGTGGCGGCACATCTCGCGATGCGCGCCTGACTCTGGCCGGACCGCGGGCCTCCAGGCCCGCTCATGGTCTTGCTGGGGGCGCGCCACTCACTGGCGCGAAGACGCACGACTGGAGTCGCGCGCACCCAGCCATGAGCGGGCCTGGAGGCCCGCGGTCCGGCCAGACTAGCGATCGTCGTATTCGGGATGCCGTCTCACATAGGCGACGACGAAGCTGCAGGCCGGCACGATCTTGAAGCCGCGCTTGCGCGCATCGGCGAGCGCCGCACCGACCAGGCGCGAGGCGAAGCCTTTGCCTTCGTCCTGCGGCGGCACCTCGGTGTGGGTGAAGACGATGCGATCGCCCTGCTCGCGGTAGACCGCAATCGCAAGACCGCTGTCGGTGTCCATCTCATAGCGGTGCGCCGCTGCGTTGTGGCGCACCGTCATGGCCTTGCCCTCAACCCTGTGACCGATAGGCGTACTCGTTGCGCACGCAACGCTCGAAGTTCTGCGTGTAGGGCGCGATGCCGTACGACTGGCAGGCCGAACGCGACGCCGTCATGCGCTGTTCCGGCGTAAAGCCCTTGCCGGACTTGGCTTCCTGATCCCGACACTTGCGATACTCCGAAGAGCCGATGCTCAACCCGTAACCCGCGCACACGTCCTCGCCAACGACACGGTTCTCGACCGAGCAGGCGCCCAGCATTGCCGCTGCGGCGCCCACGGCACTGATCACCACGATCCGGACCAGCATGCGTCTGCCTCCTGCGAGCACCGTTCGCGCTCACGCTGCAACAACGCTGGAGGGCAGGCCGAGTTCCTGGCGCGATCAGCGGTCGACCTCCCAGAACATGGGATAGGACGACTGGATCAGGCCCTTGAGGTCGGTCCGATAGCCCGCGGGGATCGTGAACTGTCCCCACATGACCGAAGGCACCATCTCGTAGGAGACCGTCTGGATCTCCGCCGCGATCTTCTTGCGCTCCTCCACGGTGGCAGCGCGGGCAAAAGCCTTCATCAGCTCGGGCACGCGATTGTCGCACGACCAGCCGGGGAAGTCGTTGCACGTCGCCGCCACATAGAAGTGCGTCAGCGGCGAGTACATGTCGGTGCCGTTGGAGTAGACCGGGAACATCGACCAGCCGTCCTTCTTGGCGCGCCGCGCCAGCACCGTCGGCCAGTCGCGCGGCTGCTCCTCGACGACGAAGCCGACATCCTTCATGTTCTGCATCAACACGCGCGCGGCGGTCTGGCTGATCGAGCCCGCGACCTCGAGGATGATCACCGGCTCGCCGTTGTAGCCCGCGGCCTTCAGCTCCGCCTTGGCCCCCGCGAGGTCGACCTTGGCGGCGCCCGCTCCGGCATCGGTGGCGAGCGGCGCGCCGCACATCCAGAACGACGGGCACGACTTGGCGCGATAGCGTTCGGGCACGCCGATCGCCGTCAGGGTCGCGTCCTGGTCGACCAGCTTCCACATCACCTGCCGGACCTTCGGATTGTCGAACGGCGGGAAGGCGTGGTTCAGGCGGAAGTTGCCCTGGAACTGGTGAATGCCGCCGAGGCCCATCAGCTTGACGCTCTTGTCCTTCTCCAGGAGCGGCAGCATGTCGAACGGCAGATATTGCATGTAGTCGATCTCGCCCAGCATCAGGGCGTTGGCGCCCGTCGACTGGTCCGGCATCACGCGCAGGGTGAGCTGATCGATCTTGACATTCTTGCCGCCGGCCAGGAAGTCCGGCGCTTCCTTGCGCGGCACGTAGGCGGGATTGCGCTCCAGCACCATGGCATTGCCCGGCCGCCACTGCTCCTTGAGGAAGCGGAACGGGCCCGAGCCGACCGGATCGCCGATGCGCTGGTTGGCCGGCGTCGCGGCGAGCCTCGCCGGCATCATCACCGGCAGCGGCGCGTTGGGCTTGCCCAGCACGTCGAGCAGCAACGGGAACGGCTGCTTCAGCACCAACTTGAAGGTTCTGGCATCGGTCGCAACGAGTTGGTCCGTGTCGGCCATCAGCATCTTGCCAAGCGGGTCGCGCATCGACCAGCGCTTGAGCGAGGCCACGCAATCCTCGGCCGTGACCGGGATGCCGTCGTGCCACTTGAGGCCATCGCGCAGGGTGAAGGTCCAGGTGAGCTTGTCGGGGCTGCTGTCGTAGCCCTCGACCATCTGAGGCGTGATCTCGCCCTTCTCGTTCATGGCGAACAGCATGTCGAAGACATGCAGGCCGAAGGTCCGGGTGATGGTGGCCGTGATGACGTGCGGATCGAGAATCGTCACCTCCGATTCCAGCACCACCGTCAGGGACTTCGCCGCCCGCGCCTCGCGCGGCCTGATCAGCGACGCCGTGGCCAGCGCCGCGCCGCCCGCCATTGCCGTCCTACGCCCCAATGCGCCTGCGCTCATCCCACCCCCCTACACTCAGCGGCGGGCAGCGTAGCGCGATTCACCCAAAGAGAAACGGGCCGGAGACCGGCCCGTTTCCGCTGTTCGAGACGATGTTGGATCAGGGCGTGAGCACGCGGCAGAGCACGCGATCGACGAACACATCGACGCGTGGCCCGTAGGCGGCGAACGCCAGTCGCTGGCCGGGGCCCGCCGTCGGCGCGATGATGCGCGTTTCCTGCACCGGCCGGCTGCCGTTGGTGAACGTGCAACCGATCTGCGCGTTGGCGTCGGCGCCACTGTTGTTGGTCAGGTAGAGCGGCGCCACCCAGCGGTCGCCGGGGATCGCCTGCAGGGCCGGGCTGTCGATTGCGACGATCGGCACGGTCGGGCCGGCCGTGATGGGCACGACACCCAGCAACGTGGCGCTTGGCCGCTGCACCACGACGCCCGTCGCCGTGGCGACCTGCGACTTCGGATCGAAGGCCTTGTCGGCCGGTGTGCTGGGCTCGTTCGACGGACGAAGCTGATTGTCCTTGCTGACGTTGTCCGGCGTCCACACCTTGCCGGTCTTCTCGTCGCGGAACTGCGCCTGCGCGAAGGCCGACGCCGTCACCGCAATCGCCGCGACGCCGCAGACCAGCGTCGCAGCCAGGTCACGAAAGGTCGTCATCCCAGGTCTCCCGATTACATGTCGCGATAGCGCTTCTGCTCCCACGTCCCGACCTGGGCCTCGGCCTCTTCCTTGGTGATGCCGTAGCGAGTCTGGATCTTGCCGACCAGCTGATCGCGCCGGCCCTCGATCTCGAGCAGGTCGTCGTCGGTGAGCTTGCCCCACTGCTCCTTCACGGCGCCCTTGGTCTGGTTCCAGCTGCCCTTGAACTTCTCCCAGATCGTCTTGGCGTCGGTCTGGCTGGTCTGGCCGGTGGCCTGGGAATGGACGATGGTCGGCAACGTGCCGACGGTGAACGCCGCACAAGCGGCGAGAATTGCGATTGAACGCATGGGAAACTCCTGCTGTGAATGGCCGGCGCGACGTGCGCGTGCCGGTCAACGGGCGCGTACGGGGGAGGTTCCCGTCAGTGACCGATCTGCGACCAAAGCGCGGAGATCAGGCCCACAATGATTTCAGGAACAGCGCCAAAGGCACGACGATGAGGATGGCGACGTAGAGGTCCATCAGCTCACCCTCGAACAGACCCCTCGCCGACGGCTCGGGCGTGGCCCGTGCCGACTTGGACAAACCTACGATCCGCATGGCGTCACCCTCACCTTGCGCTGCAGTCTTGCCATATGAACGCCGCCAAACCGAACCGGTTGCACGTCGCACGAAGTTAGTTCAGGAGGGCACCGCCGTGCGGGCAGCGTGGTCCAGCGCTTGCTGCAGATCGACTGAGGAATAGGGTTTGGAGATGAACTGCAAACCCTCGGCCTGCATGCCGGCGGCCTGCGCGCCGGATCGGCCGTAGCCGCTGGCGATGACCACCGGGAGGCGGGGAAAGCGCCGCCGCACCTCGCTGGCCAGCTCCTCCCCGCTCATGCCGGGCAGGCCGAGATCGGTCAAAAGCAGGTCGAACGCGCCGCCCCGCGTCAGGAGCTCCAGCGCCTGCTCGCCGCTGCCGACGCCCGACACGAAACAACCGAGCTGCTCGAGCATGTCGGTGGTCGACATGCGCAGCACGACCTCGTCCTCGACCAGCAGCACCCGCCGCGGCCGACCGCTTGCCCCGGCCGAGGGCTGGGCTTCGACCGGCCGCGCCGGGGCCGCCGGCGGCGGCGGCCGGCGAGCGGCCAGGACGCCACGCAACCGCGCCATCAGCTCCTCGCCCCGATAGGGTTTGGCGATCAGGGGATAGTCGGGCCGGTCGTCGGCCGGGATCAGGTCACGCGCGTAGCCCGAGGTCAGCAGCACGGCGATGTCGGGCCGCAGGCGCTGCGCCATTGCCGCGAGCTCGATGGCCGACATCGAGCCGGGCATGACGATGTCGGTGAACAGCAGGTCGAAGGCCCGGTCCTTCTCCAGGATGGCCGCGGCCACGTCGGGGTTCTCCGCGGCGACCACGCGATAGCCCCAGCCGGACAGCAAGGCCTCGACGGCGCGCCTGACCTCATCGTTGTCCTCGACCACCAGGACGCGCTCGCTGCCGCTCTGGCCGCCGGCGCTGTCGGTCGACAGGTCGAGCACCGGATCCATTGTGCGCGGCAGGTAGAGCTTTACGCTGGTGCCCTGCCCGATCGCGCTGTCGATGCGGATGTGTCCGTTGGACTGGCGGACGAAGCCGTAGACCATGCTGAGGCCGAGCCCCGTGCCCTTGCCGTCGCGCTTGGTGGTGAAGAAGGGATCGAATGCCTGAGCCGCGACCTCAGGCGGCATGCCGGTGCCCGTGTCGTTGACCGCGACCAGCACGTAGGGACCCGGCGTGACGTCGGGATGCAGCGCGGCGTAGCGCCGGTCGAGCGTGGCGTTCGACACCTCGACGGTCACCGTTCCGCCTTCGGGCATGGCATCGCGGGCATTGATCGCAAGATTGAGGATGGCGTTCTCGAGCTGCCCGGGATCGATCTTGGCGTTCCACGGGTCAGCGGCGATGTCGAGCTCGATCGTGATGCGCTCACCGAGCGAATGGCGCAGCAGGTCGGCAAGGTCGCGCACCAGGCGGGCGACGTTGGTCGGCTGCGGTGCCAGCGGCTGGCGCCGCGCGAAGGCGAGAAGCTGCTGAGTGAGCCTGGCGCCGCGGTCGGCGGCCGCGCCGGCGGCCCTGAGCCGCGCGAGAGCGGCCGCATCGTTCGGCACCGCGCTCTTCACGAGGTCGAGATTGGCCTGGATGACCTGAAGGATGTTGTTGAAATCGTGCGCCATGCCGCCGGTGAGCTGGCCCGTCGCCTCCATCTTCTGGCCCTGGCGCAAAGCCGTCTCGTCGCGCAGCTTCTCGGTGATGTCGACGCAGCGCACCACCGATCCGCCGCCCGACATGTCGCCGCGCGAGACCTCGTAGTCGCGTCCGTCGTGGCTCGAGCGCGCCGTCACCAGCCGGTCGGGGGACCCGGTGTCGAGCTTCAGCGGTGCGAGCAGCGCGCGCATGGTGGGGGATCGATCGGACAGAAGCTGGTCGCGCGTCAGCGTCGCGTGCTTGACGGGGTCCCAGCCCGACAGGCGCAGGAAGGCTTCGTTCCACGCCACGACCCTGCCGTCGGCGTCGATGACGAAGATCGGGTCCTGCAGGCTCTCCAGCGTGGACTGAAGGAGATGCGAGCGATCGGCCAGCGCGTGCTGCGTCATTTCCAGGCGCCTTGCGCCGCGGATGACGATGTACATGCCGATGAACAGGCACAGGAAAGCGCCCGCCAGCAGCAGCAGACCGGCGATGTCGGACTGCTCCTGCTCGGAACGCAGCAGGGCGAGGCGGCGGGCTAGCAGGAGCCGCTGCCCCTCGATGAACGATTCGGAGATCTGGCGGATCTGATCGCTGGTGACCTTGCCGGACCCGGTGCGCTCCTGCGTGAGCGCGTAGTCGCGGCCATGGAGCTGATAGGCGCTGATGGTGCTGTTGATCTGCTCGAGCTTTTCGTTCGCCGCGGCGCGGAACTCGCGCACCTGACGCGTCGTGTCGGGATCGCCGGCGGCCGCGGCCTCGAGCTGGCGCAAGCCGGTCTCGATGCGCAGGCGCGCCCGCTCGTAGGGTTCGAGATCGCTCGCCTGGCCGCTTAGCAGGTAGGCGCGCTGGCCGATCTCGCTATCCTGCAGGGCGATCACGGTCTGGCGCATCAGCGACAGGATCTCGTAGCTGCCGACCACGAGCCGCTGCTGGCGCGACGCGGAGTTCGAATGGGTGATGGCGAGCAGCGCAGCCGTGCCGATCAGGACGGCGATCGTCAGACCGACGATCACGCCCGTCGAGCGCGCCGTGCCGGTAATGCTACGCACCTGCTTCCTCGTCCTGCGGCATGGGGAAGGTGACCGCCACTCGCATTCCTCCACCCTCTCGCGCCGATATCTGTGCCTCGCCGCCGAGCTGCATGGCAAGGCCCCGGATCAGGGTCAGGCCGAAGCCGCCGCGGCCGTCGGGGCCGAGCATGCCGCCGCGCCCGGCCCCGTTGTCCTCGATTGTGAGCTCGACCGTGCCCGCCTTGTCGGCCGCCTCGATGCGGATCTCGGGCGCTGTGACATTCTCGAAGCTTCGATTGAGCGCGCTGCTCACGGCCTCGGTGACGATCAGGCCGATGGGAATGGCGATGTCGGGGCCGACCGCCATGATCGGGGCGCGGATCTGGTAGCGCGGCTGCGGCCGGTCGGGAGTGCGCCGCCCGACCGAGATCTGCCGCACCAGGTCGCTGATGAACTGCTGGAAGTCGACCAGCGCCCAGCTCGAGCGCTCGTAGAGATGACGATGCAGAATGGAGAGAGTGAGCACGCGGTTCTGGGCGTCGCCGAAGAAGCGGCGGATGCGCGGCGAGCGGATCTCTCCGGCCTGCAGGTTCAGCAGGCTCGAGATCATCTGCAGGTTGTTCTTCACCCGGTGATGGATCTCGCGCAGCATGTGGTCGCGCTGCTCGAGGCCTGCCCTGAGTTCGGCCTCGCGGCTGGCGATGGCGGCGGCCATCGCGCGGACACCCTCGCCGACCGACGACAACTCCGGTCCCCACGGGCGCTTGGGCTCGAGCTTCATGTCGTCGCCGCGCGCCACGCGATCGGCGAAGTCGCGGATGTAGCGCAGCGGCTGCACGCACCAGCGGTCGGCGCCGAGCCAGACCGCCAGCAGCGCCGCAGCGAGCGCCAGGGCGACCAGCGCGAATCCGCCCCAGTCGGCCAGCAATGTCGGGAACCCTTCGGTGACCGGCGCGGCCGCGACCACGAAGATGGAGGTCTCGGCGAGCGGCAGCAGGCGGAACTCGTAGAGTTGGCCTTCCTGGCCATAGTCGAGGAATGCTTTCTGGTCGCCGACGATCGCCGCAGCAAGCCGCACGGCGACCGGCAGGACCCGCGCCGCCTCGGGGCTGCCGGCAAGCGAGACACCGCGCCTGTCGACCAGCGACACGGTAATGCGGTCGTGCGCCGCCGCCGGCGTCACGAGATCGGCGAAGGAGCGCAGCGAGATGCCGACCGTGCACATGCCGCGGAAATCGTTGCCCTGCATGATCGGCAGGGCTGTCGGGATCACCGCGTTGGGCGTGATGCGGCTGGCGAGCTGAGCTCCCACGGTGAACTTGCGGGTTTCGCGCACCTGCTGGAAGACCTCGCGGTCGGCGAAGCCCATGCCGATCGCCGTCGGCGTGCTGGAACAGCGGGCCGTGCCCCCGGCGTCGGTGACGGTGGCGGCGGAGTACTCGTTGGGGAACCTCCGCAGCACCTGCCCGAGATAGGCTTCGCAACGGTTGATCTCGGCCGGTGTCGCGTCGGAATTGGCGCTCAGCCGGACGGTGTCCTCCTCGCACATCGCCACCAGTAGGCGGCGCGTGCTTTCGAGCAGTTCGCGCTGGCGGGTGACCACCAGCTCGGCGGCGGCGGTGACCATTTCGGCGCGGCGCAGCTCGGCCGCCCGCTGCTCGCGCACGGCATGCCAGGCCGCCAAGGCGAGCACGGGCAGAAGCGCGATGGCAACAACCACGACCAGCCTCGTGCGCAGCGACCAACCGGCCAGCATCGCGCCGCTCCGGTCTTAGATCGCGACGGTATCGAGCGCCTGGGCGATCGCCGCGCGAAGAAGATCGGGATCGAACGGCTTGGAGATGACGAAGGCGGGTTCGACCTGCTTGCCGGTCAGCAGCCGCTCGGGATAGCCGGTGACGAAGATCACCGGCACGTTCATCGAGCGCATGATCTGGTTGACCGCGGCGATGCCGCTGTCGCCGCCGCGCAGCTGGATGTCGGCCAGCACGAGGTGGGGCGAATGCTGCTTGGCGAGTTCGACGGCGGTCTTCTCGGTGGCGGCGATGCCGACCACCTGGTGGCCGGCGTTGCGCACGATGTCGGCGACGTCGAGCGCGATCACGGCCTCGTCCTCGATGACCAGCACGCGCACCGCCGCGACCCGCTGTAGCTCGCGGCGCGCCTCGTCGAGGCCGCGCTCGGCCGCCTCGCCATCGATGCCGAGGATCTTGGCCGCGTCGGCGACGGTGAAGCCCTCGAGC
>Ga0081539_10001264_pt1 | contig 44681 bp, 42 predicted proteins | sample TabmetS4T2R2_FD_71023 | JGI IMG/M metagenome (GOLD analysis project Ga0081539, IMG submission 71023) | Tabebuia heterophylla rhizosphere microbial communities from the University of Puerto Rico - S4T2R2 | ecosystem: Host-associated > Plants > Roots > Rhizosphere ... | reverse complement strand
TCGCGATGGCGCGGGTGGCGCGGCCGAAATTGCTGCTGCTGGACGAGCCGACCTCGGGCGTCTCGGCCGAGGAGAAATTTTCCACCATGGACCGCGTGATCCATGCCGTCTCGCCCGATGCCGCCACCATCGTCTTTGTCGAGCACGACATGGACATCGTCAGCCGCTACGCCGATCGCGTGATCGCGTTCTACCAGGGCCGCGTCCTGGCCGACGGCGAGCCCGGCCATGTGCTCAGGGATCGGGAAGTCCGTCTCTATGTTACCGGAGGCGCCAAATGAATGCCGCCCAGCCGCTACTCGACATTGACGACCTCGTGGTCGAGATCCAGTCGATGCCGGCGTTGCGCGGCTTTTCAATGAAGGTCGTCCGCGGCGCCATGGTGAGCCTGGTCGGCCGCAACGGTGCCGGCAAGACCACGCTGATGCGCTCGATCATGGGGCATCTCAAGCCGGCGCGCGGCTCGATCCGTTTCGAGGGAGCCGATCTTGCCGCGCTTCCGCGCCATGCCCGCGCCGCGCTCGGCATCGGCTATATGCCGGAGGATCGCTGCCTGGTGCCGCAATTGACGGTCGAGGAGAACATCCTGCTGCCGCTATGGGTCGCCGATCATCTCGATCGCAAGGCGCGGCTCGGGCTGGTCTATGACGTGATCGGTGAGCTCGCGGAGTTCAGGCATCGCAAGGCACTTCTCCTCAGCGGCGGCCAACAAAAGCTGGTCGCGCTGGGGCGCGCGCTGGCGATCGGAACCAAATGCCTGTTGCTAGACGAGCCCTTCGAGGGTATCGCGCCGGCCTTGTCGGAGCGTCTGTCGGAGGTCCTCGCCTCGCTTCGAGGCAAGGACCTCACCTTGCTGATGTCGCAGTCGGACATGAACCATTCGCGGGCACTGATCGACGTCGAATTCACCATCGAACGCGGCGCCAATCTATTGCCCGCCTGACCTCTGGTTTCAGCGCGCGGTGACCGCGCGGACCTGGTTGCGCGGCTGAGCGACCTGTGTCGGGGACGCCGGATCCGGCGCGGGGTTTATGCCGACAAACTCGGCCAGCACGCCGTCGGCCACCCATTTGACGACGTCGGGATGGCTGACGATGTATCCAATCAATGCAATCACAATCAGTAGCGGCAGCGCGAAGAGCTTGATGTTCCAGCTCTGGTAGATGTTCGGTTCGCCCTTCGGAGATTTGTCGAACGGACCATGCATGGACGCCTCCATAATGCAGGTACATGCTCCCCAGGCCTTTCGCATACCGCAGCGCACACGGCGGCCCTGTGAAGCGCTTCACAAGCCCGTTCCATTCACCGCCTTGTGAGATATGACGCCGACGCAGTGTCAGTCGTTGTCTTCAGGTCCTGCCTCGATCAGCGCTTGCAGGGGCTCCGCCTTCAGCACCACGAGGGCGCCGTGCTCGAGGCGCACCCAGCCGCGCGTCGCCCAAGCGCGCAACTGCTTGTTGATGCTCTCGCGGGTCATGCCGACCATCTCGCTGATTTCCTGCTGCGTGATGGCGAGGGTGCGCTCGCCGCCTTCCGTCAGCTTGCGTCGCTCGGTCAGGCGCAGCAGCACGCTGGCGAGCCGGCCGGGCAAATCCTGCAGGATGACCTGCTCGACCTGGTCGCTGGTCGAGCGCAGCCGCTCGCAGAGCAACTCGATGAATTTCATCGCCAGCGTCGGCTGGCTGCGCACGAAGGGTACGAATTCCCGGCGGTCGATGGTGAACAGCTCGCAATTGCTGTTGGCGGTAGCATCCGCGCTCCTGACTTGGCCGTCGAGCAGCGCTATCTCGCCAAAGATCTCGCCGGGACCGATCAGATTGAGGATGGCGTTGCGCCCGTCAGGCGAGGAAACGCTGATCTTCACCGTGCCGCTGATCACCGCAAACAGGCTGGTGGGCGGATCGCCCTTGGCGAAGATCGGCGTGCCCCGCTTCAAGGTGGCGTGCTTGGCATAGCGGCAGAGCTGCTCGAAGGCGTCCGGCTCAAGGTCGGAAAAATACGGGTGCTTGCGTAGAACCGACAGTTTGCTGCTCGCAAAGCCGCGGCCTTCGCCCTTGTTGTCTTGAGGCACGCTGGTTGACTCCCGCAAGGATTTGCCGCGCCGGCAATTCCTCCGTAATCAAGGCGGCCTGCCTTTTCAACCGGAAACCGGCTTTTGGGCCGCGTTTGGGGGGCGCAGGGCGAAGATGGCCCGCGGAGACCAGCTTCGAACTTTCTGCAAGACAAAAAAATAAGGCCGGCAGGACCTGAGGTCCTGCCGGCCGGGGTCCAATTCGAGACGATTCTGCTGCGCTATTTAAGCGATGTATTCGGACAGAGCAACGACCACCTAGCCCGAATGCAGGCCAACCCGCACGTGGAGGTCCGGGTCGTTCAGGATCAGGTCAATGCAGAGAACTGTGAGATATTTACGTTCGCCGGCAATGCGGGCCGCATGCCTCGGCCGACGCAGCACCCGGCGGTGCGGCAGCGTGGTCCGGGACCGCCGCCCCGCAGGAGGAGCAGAACAGATCGCCGCCTTCAGGCCGGAAAGAGAGACCTGGCAGATCACTCGAGCTTCCTCCATTCGCCGCATCGCATTAGCGAAAGTCGATGACGGAACAAGCGGTTATGCCGCCCGCTGCCGCTGGCATGGCGCGGACCTTCTAAGCATCGCATGGCCGATATCGGGAGGTAGCAAGCAGCTGCCGCCGTCGCGAGCCACTCCAGCGGACGAACCCATGGCAAACAACCCCTGCCGCCCGCAATGGCGCATGACGGGCCGAATACTCCACAATTTACGGGAAACGCCGGCAATGAACCTCCCGCGGACGAGGCGCACTAACCGGCACAACCCTGGAGAATACCGATGACGAAACTTGCATTGTTTGGCGCAGCCGCGCTCGTTTGCGTTGCGGCGGCGACGTCCGTGAAAGCGCAGGAGGTGATCTACAACCCCGGCTACTGCGCCCAGTTCTATCCAAACGCCAACTGCCAGAACAAGGGACCGAACAATCCCTATACCGGCGACTATCAGCGCCGCCTCGAACTGCGCAACGCCGTCGTTCTCCGCGCCAGTCCATGCGCGTTGGGCGCGGACTTCTATGTCGGCCGCGGCGGTCGCCGCATTTATTGCTATTGAAGTCTGCTGGATTTTGAATGAGCGCCGGCCGGCTCAGTCCGCCCGGCGCTCATTCATTTGCGATCCCCATCTCCTTGATCACGCGCCCGTACTTGGTCAGTTGCACGCGCGTCATCGAACGCAACTCTTCAGGCGAATTGCCACGCACCGCGAAGCCGAGTTCCTCAAGCTTGCGGCGAACTTCGCTATCGCCGAGGGCGTTGCGCACTTCCGCATTCAGCCGCGCGATAATGTCCTTTGGCGTGCCCGCGGGCGCGAGCATGGCGAACCACGAATTGAAGAAGAAGCCGGGTAACCCGGATTCTGAAACGGTCGGCACGCCGGGAAATTGCGCCAGCCTCTGCTCCGTCGTAACACCGATCAGCCGGAGCTGGCCGCCACGCACCAGCGCGGCAACTGTGCCCAGGCCTTGGAAGCCGACTGGAATCTGTCCCGCCGCAACATCGGTCGCCGCCTGCGTGGCGCCCTTGTACGGCACATGCGTAAGCGTGATCCCGGCACTGGATGCAAATATCGCCATGGCCAGATGCTGTGGGCTACCCGGACCGCCGGAGCTGTAGTCGATCTTGCCTGGCGCAGCCTTCGCCGCGGCGATCAGATCGGCCGCCGACTTGAAGCTCGTCTGGTTGCCGGTGACCATCCCCCACTCGACGGTCGCGACCAGGGACACCGGCTCAAAATCCTTCAGGATGTCCCAACGCATCTTCGATTGCAGGTGGGGTACCATGGTCATGATGCTGTCGTTGAAGCCGCCGATCGTATATCCCTCGACCGGAGGGGCCGCGTGCGGCGGAGGGACGAACCCCGCCGCGGGAGCCGGCGCGTTCGCGCGCGCCGGCCAGTAGGTGGCGTTTTGGGGTTCGGACGGCGGCTCGCTTGCGACGCAGGCAGGACAAGGGGAGATGTGGCGTCGTGACGTGCGGCCGCCGCCCGATCGGTGAATGGCGGCAAACAAAAAGCCCGCCGCGGATGGCTTCCGCGCGGGCCCTTGAGAGTTCTTGCGATGTTGGCGTTATACCCCTGATTTGCCCGACAGGTCAAGTGTTATTTTCGTTATTTACGAAATTCGTTTTTTATAAGCAGAATCAATGGACCACCCCCCTGATCTGCCCCTGGCGACCTTTCGAATTCGTAAACGAATTGCTGACAACATGAGGAAGCTGCTTCGACGAATTGAAACAGCCTTGCACTAGCGTCGGAGCAAGGAAAAGCCCGCGACCGGCCGCCGGATGCGGGCCATGCAGTTTTTGTGACATGGCGACGTGCCGCTGATTGCCCGTCGTGTCGGGTGCGCCGAAATTTTCGTCAGCGCACGACCACACGGCAGAGTGCAGCCGGCGTGCCGCAGGTCAGAAGGAGACGGGCCGATGTACTTTGCTGCTGTTGCGTTGGCGATCCTGTCCGGCGTGTTTTACGCGGCCGGTCACCGCGAGCTCGGGGCCTATAGCGCCGACGTTTGCCGCTATGGCGGTATGTTCTGCGACAACCCGACTTACGTGATGGTCGCCGCCGGTCTTGCCGCCGTCTGGGGCAAGTTCGTCAGCATCCGCTAATTGCGCGCCAAATAGAGCGGCGCGCGCAACCGATTGCGGCGCCAGCAAAAAGCCCGCCGCCGTTTCCGGCGCGGGCTCGATACTTGTCGCGATGATGGACAAATAGCACTGATTTGCCCGACGAGTCAAGCCGAATTTTCGATATTCAGAACTTGCCCTTGCTGGCGTCCCTGGCGGCCGACATCACCCCGCCGGTAATCTGGCGCATATGCTCGCCGGCATTGGTGAACTGGCTGCGCAGGAATTCCGACTGGATGCGGAGCGCCTCCTGCAGGTCGGTAGCATGAACCAGCTTGCGGGCGTGCTCGAAGGCCGCCTTCATGTTCTGCTCGGTGAAGTTCAGCGCCTGCTTGGACATCTCGCTGCCGGGGTTCGGCATCGTCGCCATGGATTTCGCGGCGGCATCGAAGAACATGCCGAACGCCTTTTCAGCCTGGTCGATGGTTTTTTCGGCCAGATCGCGCAATTCTGCCGGAACTTCCAACTTCGGTTCAATCATGGGCGTCCTCCACTGTCGAAAGGACGTTACCATATTTCCGGCTTCTGTCTCCGCCGGATTGGCGGCTCAGTCGCGCTTGCCGGCGAGGAGCGCCGGCGGCCGGAGGGCATGCGATCAGCCGCCCGAAACCTGCGCGGCGACGTGGAAGGCCAGGAGAACCGCCGGTACGCTGATGAGCCTGAGAACCTGATCCAACGAAAGCATCGTCCGCCCCAACTTGTCCCCCGACGCCTGCCCCCACGGCCGGCGTCAATTCCCCCGCTGCAACGCGTGCTGATCCGACGTCAGCAACTGATCCGTGTAGGCTGCGCCTGAGATGGTGAGCAGCGCCAAAATCGATATAACGGCCAGCGTTTTCATGGCCTCGATGGTCGTTTTCGAATGTGGCCAAAAACGTCAGCGCTTGGCGCATTTTCAGGACGTTCCGGCGGGAACTTGTTGGCGCGCCGCGCCACACGCGCGTCCAGCAGCGATACGCCAAGCGAAATTCGTCAATCAATTTCGATGCATCGGGCCAAAACGCGCGATGCCGAATGATGACAGGATTGTGCCTTCCGCCGTGCCCCGTATTAATACCGGTACGGCTCGATATCCAGCAGCGGGAAGGCGCTGAACACACTGGGCGGATTGGTCGCCGCGGCCTGACGCAGGTAGGACCTGTCGAGCTCGCGGAAGCAGGTCGCGCCGAGTAGGCCAAGGCAGCGGATCACCTCGTCTTCCAGCAGCTCCAGCATGCGCACGATCCCCTCCTCGCCCGCCGCCGCCAGCGCCCAGCACTGCAGCCGCCCGATGCCGACCAGATCGGCGCCCGAGGCGATCGCCTTGACGATGTCGGTGCCGCGGCAGAACGACCCATCGACCATGATTTTCGCGCGCCCGGCCACCGCATTGACGATCTCTGGCAGCACATGCATCGCGCCGCGGCCGTGATCGAGCTGCCGCCCGCCATGGTTGGAGACGTAGATCCAGTCGACCCCGTGGTCGAGCGCGATCTGCGCATCCTCGGCGGTGGCGATGCCTTTTAAGACAAGCGGAATCTTGAACTTGTCCTTGATCAATTTCACGGTGCGCCAGTCGAGCCCCTTCTGGTAGTCGCCGCCGGTCGCCCGGATCCGGCTTTCCCGCACGTAGCGCTTGGCGATGTCGCGTTCGCGCCGGCTGTAATGCGCGGTGTCGACTGTGAGACAAAACGCGGCATATCCGTTAGCGACGGCGCGGCTGACCACGTCCTCGACAAAGGCATCGTCGCCGCGAACATAGAGCTGGTAGAAGCGCAGCGTGTCGGGCGCAGCCTGCGCCGTCTTCTCCAACCCCGGCTCTGATACTGAACTGAGCATGTGCGAGGCGCCGAACCTGCCGGCGCCGCGCGCGACGGCTGCGCCGGATTCGGGATCGAAAATTTCCAGCGCGCCGACCGGGGCGATCACCACCGGCAGCCGCATCCTGCGGCCGAACGCCTCCACGGAAGCATCGACCTTCGCCACATTGCGCAGCACGCGCGGGCGGAACGCGATCTCGTCGAGCGACATGCGATTGCGCCGCATCGTGGTCTCGGTCTCGGACGCGCCGACGATATAGTCCCAGGCATTCTGGTTGAGGCGGGAGCGCGCCTTGCGGATGAATTCGTGCAGGTTTTGGAATTCCTCGCCGCTGGCGCCGAGTTCAACATTGCGCGATGGCTGGACCGGCGTGCCGTCATTCATGTGCTTCGCTCCCTCTCTATTCATCCGTGCCGCGCATCGGGATCGCCTTGCCGAAGGCGCCGGCCCCGGCCAGTTCAGCAATGCGACGGTCGTCATAGCCGAGCGTTTTGCGCAACACTTCCTTGGTGTGTTGCCCGAGCAGCGGCGCGGCCACGGGATCGACCGTCGGGGTCAGGCTCATATGAAGCGGCGTCTCGATGTTGGGCACTGTGCCCGCGGTCGGATGCGGGATGCGGCTGAGCCGATCGCGATCGCGCACCTCGGGCGCGTTGAAACCTTCCTCCACCGTGCGCAGATAGCCGACGGGAATGTTGGCCTTCTTCATCTTGGCCATCCAATTCTCAAGCTTGTCGGTGGCAAAGATGCCGGCGATGATCGCACGCAGCTTTTCCCTGTTGGCGGTGCGCGCCTTGCGGTGCGAAAAATCCGGATCGGTGACGAGGTCCGGCCGTTCCAGCACTTCCGTCACCAGGCGGCGGTAGAGCCGGTCGTTGGCGCAGGCCATGTAAAGCGGCCCGTCGGAAGCGCGATAAACGCCTACCGTCGGCGATCCATTCGGCGAGTTGCCGAAACGGCCGGGATTGTTGCCGCTGATCAGGTAGGCCATGCCGTAGAATCCGGTCAAGGCGACAGCTGTATCGATCAGCGCAACCTCGACACGCTGGCCACGGCCGAGTTTTTCGCGCGCCAGCAGCGCCATCAAGATCGCATTGCAGGCGGACATCCCGGTGGCCAGGTCCACGATCGGCGGTCCGGTGCGCACCGGCTCGCCGTCCGGAAAGCCGTTGAGCGACATGAAGCCGCTTTCGGCCTGTGTGATCGGATCGAAGCCGGGACGCAGCGCAAACGAACCTTTGCGGCCATAGGCTGAGATCGAGCAATAGACCAGGCGCGGGTTGCTCGACACCACCGAGTCGTAGTCGAGGCCGTACTTCTTCATCACGCCGCCGGAAAAGTTCTCTACCACCACGTCCGCTTTCGCGATCAGGGCGCGAGCGACCTCGAGCGCTTTCGGGTTGGTGAAGTCGAGCGCAATGCCATGCTTGTTGCGGTTGAGGCTGAGGAAGGCCGCGCTCTCGCCGCCGATTTCGGCGTGCTCGTAGGCCCGCGTATCGTCGCCGCCGTCGGGATTTTCGATCTTGATGACCTCGGCGCCGAAATCCGCCAGCGTCTGCGTGCAGGCCGGCCCGGCGACCACGCGGGTGAAATCAACCACCAGCACCCCGTCGAGCGCCGTCGGCTGATCCTTGGCGCGCGGCGTGCGCTCCGGCAGATGCGGTCCTGCGGTCATTTCAGGCGTTTCCCCGTGCTTTTGCCCGGCGACTTCTGCGCCAGCGCTTTGGCTTTTGGGGCTTTTTAGCGAAGGCCGCAGATTAGGCCAAATCCGGATTTTGCAGGGCCGGACCTGTCGCGGGCATAGCTGCGCGCTTCCAGGCCCGGGATTTCCCGAACCTGGCTTGAATGCGACCGATGGCTATTGGAGGTGCAGATGCGGCAGGCAGCCGCCGATCACTGCTGGTTCTTCTGCCAGAACGACAACAGCCCCTGCGAGGCGGAGCCGCCGATCACACAGGGGATGCCGACCGCGACCGCCCCTAGCGCTGCGGCGGAGACGCAGCCCAACGCCACGGCGCCGACGCCGACCTGTCCCCACATGTCGAGATTGCGCCGCGCATCCGACCCCTTGGCCTTCAGGTCTTCCACCGCCGCCACGGCATCGCGGCGCAACGCGCCGATCTGCACGGTATCGGCCGCCTCGACCACCTCGGCGAGCGGTGCTTTGAGCGGCTCCTTCGCGCGAGAGAGTTCGCTACGCAAAAATTCCCGCAAGGCCGCGTCGCGAATGGCGTAGCTTGCCAGCGTGTATCGCGCCATGCTGCCGACCGTCAGCTTATCGACGGTGTCGCGGCTCTTGCTCCACGGCAGCATCTCTTCGATGCGCTTGATCGGCATATGCGAGCCCGTCGCGAAGTAGTAGCCCCACAGCGTATCGAGCAGATCTTGGCTGCCGGCAAAGGACAGCGTCGTGTTGACCTTCTTCTCTTCCTTGGCGAAGGGGTTCTTGGTGAACGTGGTCTTCAGCTTGTCCATCATGTCGGGCTTGGTTTCTTCCAGCGGAATCTCGCTGAGGATCGGCAACTTGCCCGAGAGATAGGCATCGATCATGGCGCGCCGCGCCGGCATCCGCGGCGCCACGCGGCGAAGCAGATTGCGCCAGTCCGGATGCCCCGAATAGGCGATGGCGCGGACGATCACCCACTCGTCTTCCGGCGCCACCGGAAAGAAGCTCGCAATCAGCTTCTCGGCCTTTGCCGGGTTCGATCCAATCGCGCCCGCAATGAAGCCGAGATAGATGCCGGCATTCTCCGGCTCCTTGAAGGTCTGGGTGTGGAACAGCACCCGCACGGCGGCGGGCACATGGGCATAATCCGGCTTGGCCCGGTAATTGTAGATCCACTGCTGGACGACACCGAGCGACGCGCGCGGGTCAACCTCGGCTGCCTTCTCCGCCCGCGCAGGCTGAACCAGCATGATCGCGGCGGCGACGAGGGCTACGTAACGCATGTAATGCTCCTGGCAAGCGTCGGCGCAATAACGTCAACGCGTCCGGCTACTTGGTTGGCGGAGACATGAGGCGCGCATTGCGACAATTCTGAGAAATCGCCCGTTAAGCTTGGCGTTCAAAATGTGGCAGCGACTGCCCGCAACTCTCCCTGAGTCAGACATTCTTTTGCCCCTCCCCCGCACTTGCATCGGAGCCGGATAGGCAGGAGTCCGGCAGGGACGTGAGTAACAGACGCAGCATCCACCGCCAGCGCGCACAACGGCTGCTGACGGTGGGCGGAATACTGGCCGCTACGGTCGCAATGATGTCGATCGCGATGGCGGCCGAAGCGATCGTCGTCGAAGGCAATCGGCGCGTCGAGGCGGACACCATCCGATCCTATTTTCATGCCGCAGCCGGCGGCCGTTACGACGAAGCCGCGCGCGACGCCGCCTTGAAGGCGCTGATCGCGACCGGGCTGTTCGAGAAGGTTTCGATCGATCGCGCAGGCGAAACGCTCGTCGTCCACGTCACCGAGGCCCCGGTGCTTGCGCGCGTCGCGTTCGAAGGCAACAAGAAGGTCAAGGACGCCGACCTTTCCGCGGCGATCGAGTCCAAGCCGCGCGGCTCGTTGCAGCGCGCGACGGTGCAGTCGGATACCAATCGCATCGTCGATGTCTATCGGCACGCCGGCCGCGACGAGGTCGTCGTCAAGCCCGAAATCATCGACCGCGGCAATGGCAGCGTCGACCTGGTCTATACGATCACGGAAGGCGCCAAGACGCCGGTGCGCAAGGTTGAATTCACCGGCAACCGGGCGTTCGGCCAGCGGCAGCTCAACGCCGTCATCAAGACCTCGGCGCATTCAATGCTGAGCTTCTTCACCGGCGGCGATACGTATGACCCCGATCGCGTCGCGCAGGATCGCGAGCTGCTGCGCACCTACTATCGCAGCAAGGGCTATGCCGACGCCAGCGTGACCGCGACGACCGCCGAATACGATCCCGCGCAAAAAGGCTTTACGGTGACCTTCGCGATCGACGAAGGCCCGCTCTACAAGTTCGGCGGCGTCGACGTCATCTGCAATATTCCCGGTGTCGATACCGGCCCGTTGTCGCGGCTTCCGGTGGTCCGTTCCGGCGCCACGTTCGACGGCAACGCCCTCGACAAGACAACCGAGCTTCTCGCCATCGAGCTGTCGAAGCTCGGCTATCCCTTCGCGCACGCCACACCGCGTATCACCCGCGATCCGGCCGCGCAGCGCATCGACATTACTTTTGTGGTCGACCAGGGTCCGCGTACCTATGTCGAGCGCATCGAAATCCATGGCAATTCGCGCACCCGCGACTATGTGATCCGCCGCGAGTTCGACTTCGGTGAAGGCGACCCTTACAACAAGACCTTGATCGACCGCGCGGAACGCCGGTTGAAGAACCTGAACTACTTCAAGACCGTGAAAATCACGAGCCGCCCGGGCTCATCGCAGGACCGCGTCGTGCTCGACGTCGAGGCCATCGACCAGCCGACCGGCGACATCAACTTTGCCGGCGGCTACGGTACGACCGACGGCTGGCTCGGTGAGGTCAAGCTGAGCGAACGCAATCTCTACGGCACCGGTTACGACGTAAGGGCGGCCGCGACCTTTGGTCAGTATGCGCGCAGCATCAATCTTTCGGCGTCCGAGCCGTACTTCCTCGGCACGCGCGTCGCGGCCGGCATCGAGCTGTTCGGCCGGCAAAGCGACCCCTCGTACTACCAGTCCTATGGCAGCGCGACCTATGGAGGGGCGCTGGTGTTCGGTACGCCGCTGACCGAGCAGCTCGGCGTGCAGTGGCGGTACTCGCTCTATAACCAGAACATCACGCTGTCGCCGAACTCGAGCGGCCTCACCGCATCGCTGCCGATCCAGCAAGCCGCCGCGGCCCGACCGGCCCGGGTTTCGCAGGCCGGAACCACCACCACCTTCTCGACGCTCGACAATAACAAGAGCCCAACCAGCGGAATCAGGTCGCAGCTCAGCCAGGACATCGCCGGCCTCGGCGGCGACGTGCGATTCCTCCGCACCACCAACGACACCCGCTACTACAAGCAGATCAACAGCGACGTCGTCGCGATGGTGCGCGGGCAGGGCGGCTACATCACCGGCTGGGGCGGCCAGCAGGCGCCGCTCATGAACAGCTTCTTCGGCGGCCCGACCATGGTGCGCGGCTTTGCGCCCTATGGCTTCGGGCCGCGCGACCTGACCGCAGGCTCGACGCGCGACAATGTCGGCGGCAGCATGTATTTCGCGACGACGGCCGAGTTGCAGAGCAGCATCCCCGGCGTGCCCGACGAATACGGCCTGAAGGCCTCCGCCTTCGTCGATGCCGGCAGCGTGTTCGGCTACCGTGGTCCGACCAGCTTCGCGGGCCAGTCGATCCAGGTCGCCGACAAGAACATCGTACGTTCCTCCGTCGGCGTGGGCCTGACCTGGGCCTCGCCGTTCGGCGCGCTGACCGTGGACTACGCTGTCCCGCTGACGAAAGCGGCCTATGACGTCACGCAGCCGCTGCGCTTCAGCGCGGGAGGCTTTTGACCGGCACGCGGGCGGGCGCGGCGAATCCGTAAAACAGCGCAAGGCGATCCAGGCATTCCTGAAAGCGCCGCGCGAAGTAGTCCATCCAGCGCTGGGTAGACAGGCCGCGCCGCTCGCCGACCTGTTGCATGGTCATGCCCTGGATCAGTACCTCGTGCACCAAAGTAGTGCCGTCCGCGCCAAGTTCGTGCTCGATCCGGTTGAGCCGCCCCACGGCCCGCCGCTGCCCTTCCGTGATCGGCTCCCGCATTTGGCCGCCGTCGACGCGCTCTCGCGTCGGATCGACCGCCCGGGGACCGCGCTCGGCCTTCTCCCAATCGCTCTGGAACGCACGGCCGCCCCGATACTGGGCTTCGTCGATCTGACGATGCGTGTGCAGCTTGGCCAGCGGGTCGCCGCGGGTCGACCGCAGCGCGACAATCTTGTCGCCGGGTTCCAGCCCCATGGGATCGTCGACCTCGACGGCCGCCACCTCCGCGTTAAGCGGCAGATCCTGGGCGCGCCGGTCATGTGCGTTTGAAGGATCGTACGCCTTCCGGCGCTTCCTGCGGGCCATTCCTGACTACCTCCACTCGAAAATTGCCGGCCGCCGCTACCAGGCGGAGCGGTGCGACACTGACGGCCCGTTCGGCCGGGACTTCGGGATTGCGCGTGAGATGAAAATGCGGCGTGCAATAGCTCGAACCCTTGCGGCGGGGATGGCCGCAAAAGGTAATCGCCTCCCCCTCCTCTTCCTCCCCGCCGTAGGGATACCGGCAATCGCCCGCCTCGAGCTCCATCAGCTCGAGATGGCGTGGAACAGTTTCCACGCAGCGAAGCCCGGCTCCCTTGAACTGCCGGAAGACAGGGGGCCGCCGCAAACGCTGCAGCAGCGCGAAGTCGTCGCTTTGCGACCTATCGGCCTGCCCGAATTGCACCTCCACGACCGTTGGTGGCGGCCGGGGCCGTTCGACCTCCGCCAATCTCATCCGCCGCGCCCGTCCCAGTGCGGCGCTGCGGGAATAGCCGGTGCCGAACCTCGCATTGATGGCGTTTACGGCGTCCGTATAGGACATGCCCTTTGTGACAAATTCCTTCAGCGCCTCGCAATGCGACGGCGGCCAGACCGCTGGTTCCACCTGCCTGTTTCCCGTTTCTGTTCGTTCGCCAGCACCCTCGCCTTCTATTACGATGTTCCGAATAGGAAGTCAAGTTATTTTTCTGAAAACCGGCATTGATTTTCCTTATGAAATTCGGAATGGATAGAAAATCGGAAAGGGGAATCACCATGATAATTGATGCGAAAATGATCGAACGGGGCCTGAAGAAGACCGGCAAGTCCAAGGGCGGGCTGGCCGCCGCCATGGGCGTACGCCCGGGCGCGGTATCGGAAATCTTCTCGGGAATCAGGCTCATCAAGGCCTCGGAAATCGAGCCGATCACGGAGTATTTGAGGCTCAACTGGGTACCGATCATGGGGCGCGTCGGCGCCGGGGCCGTGATCGAGCCGGAATACGAGCAGGTGCCGCCGGAGGGCCTCGGCGAGGTCGAATTGCCCTTCCCGACCGACGAGGAAACCATCGCCTTCGAGGTAATCGGCGATTCCATGCTGCCAAAATACGAAAACGGCGACGTTATCGTGGTCTATAAGGAGCAGCGCCATGCGGTATCGGCCTTCTTCGGCGAGGAGGCCGTGGTGCGGTTGAAGTCCGGCGAGCGCTACTTGAAGACCATCGAGAAGGGCAAATCGCCCTCCGTGGTGAACCTCGTCAGCTTTAACGCCAAGGCAATCAATGGGGTAAAGCCGGAATGGATCGGCGAGATTTTCGTCACCCTGCCCCGCGGCCAGATCCAGCGCATGCGCGCCAAGGCGGCCAAGCGGTCCAAGAAGGGCGGAAAGTAGCCCGATGGGGCGCCCGGGGTGCCTGATTCGCTTCGAACCGGAAGAAGCGCCGCGAATCACGCGGCGCTTCTTCATTTTTTCAGAATTTTTCCCTTGACTTTCTTCCGATTTTCGGCAATAATGGGCGGCATAGCAGTTAACGCGTCACCTCCGGAGCCTGATGCAATATTTCGTTGTCATGATCGATTACGGACGGCGCGGCCGTGAGGCCATTGTCGATCCCGAGATTACCCGGCGCGAAGTCATCGCCCGCATTGTCTCCGGCGAGTACAGCAACATCAGCTTCATTCACGAAATTGCCGACTCGTCGGTCGAGGACGTCACCGCGGATATTCTTTCCGAAGCCTCTCTTCCCGAAGTTGAGCCGGAGGAAATCGACCTGCAGGCCGCACGCTTCGATCACCTCCGCGATCTTCGCAAGCATGCCCCGGATGAAAACGAAGCGCGCGTCGACGACACCGATCTGATTCGCGAATAGACGGGTTCCATCATCAAAATGATGTGACGGCGCGTTACCGCGCATGATCCACCGAGTCAAAATCCCGTCTCGCTTCAGTCGCACGATCTTCATGCGCTCTCGGTAAGAGGCCGGCAAGGAGCGGCCCTGCGATTTGCTCGAGGCAAGATGGACACCGAATTCGACTGCGAACTCACACCGGACCAGTGGGAAACGCTGAAGGCGCTTCGCGCGCCGATGTATGCACGCCAGCTCAACCGCTTTGTCGTGGAGAAACTCGCCGCGCTCGAACTGGTGTCGACCAGCGGCGAATTGCCTGCCATCACCAGCCGCGGCCGCCGCGTCCTGATCCGGGGCTCGTCGCGCCTGCTGGACGTCGCCGCCTGAAAATATCCCGGCCGTGACCGCCTTTACGCAGGCGGCAAGATGTGGCTCAACTTCCCCGTCAAACAACAACAGGCTCGCGGGCGCATGCTCACGCCACCAGAGCCGACGGGGAGAAACAAATGGCCCGCCTGCCCTATCTGGAGGCTGACCAGGTCGCGCCCGAGTATCGCGACATGCTCAAGCGCAATACCAATCTGCACAAGCTGCTAGTGAACTCGCCCGATATGGCTCGCGCCTTCAATGGCGTCGGAGGCTATATCCGCTTCAAGAGCAGGCTCGATCCGCGCCTTCGCGAACTCGCGATTCTCCAGGTCGGTTGGCTGGAGCGGTCAGAATACGAATTCACCCACCATGTAAAGATCGGCAGGGAATTCGGCGTGAGCGACGACGACATCGCCGGCCTGATGGCGGAGACCGAGGGCAAGCCGTCGAAGCTCGAGCCGTTGGCAAAGGCCATCCTGAGGGGCGCGCGCGAGATGGTACGCCAGCTTGCCATGTCGGATGCGACCTTTGCCGAGATCAAGCGCGAGCTTTCCGACGAGCACATGACGGATCTCGTGCTCACCATCGCTTTCTATTGCGCCGTCGTCCGTGTGCTTGCGACGATGAAGATCGACAACGAGCCCTATTACAAAGAGGTATTGCAACAGTACCCGATCCCAGGAGTGGATTGACATGCGCCTGAAAGATCGCATCGCCATCGTGGTCGGTGCCGGCCAGAGCCCTGGCGAAGGTATCGGCAACGGCCGCGCCACCGCGCTGACGTTTGCGCGCGAGGGTGCCAAGGTCCTGTGTGTCGATCACAATCTAGCTTCGGCCCAGGAGACCCTGGAGATGATCGCAGCCAGCGGCGGCACCGCGGCCGCCTTCAAGGCCGACGTGACGAAGGATGCCGACATCAAGGCGATGGTTGCAGAAGCGCATGGCCGCTGGGGCCGGGTCGACGTTCTCCACAACAATGTCGGCGTCAGCCTGTCGGGCGGCGATGCCGAATTGCTCGCGATCACCGAGGAGGCCTTCGATCGCTGCGTGGCGATCAACCTCAAGAGCTGCATCCTCGCGGCGAAGCACGTGATCCCGATCATGCGCCAGCAGCGCAGCGGCGCCATCATCAACATCTCCTCGATGGCCGCGATCACGACCTATCCCTACGTCGCCTACAAGGCGACCAAGTCCGCCATGATCGCCTTCACCGAGCAGCTCGCCTACCAGAACGCCGAATACGGCATCCGCGCCAATGTCATCCTGCCCGGCCTGATGAATACGCCGATGGCGGTCGATACCCGCGCCCGCGAGTTCAACAAGAGCCGCGCCGAGGTCGAGGCCGAGCGCGACAGCAAGGTGCCGCTGCGCCGGAAGATGGGCACCGGCTGGGACGTCGCCAATGCCGCACTGTTCCTGGCGTCCGATGAAGCAAGCTTCATCACCGGCGTGACGCTGCCGGTGGACGGCGGCGCCAGCGTCCGGCGCGGCTAGGAGGCCTTCTTCTCCGGCTTTCGCATCAGCGGTTCGCCCGCGCGCACCCGCGTGCCTTCGGTGACGTTCGCGCTGAACTCGAAGTCACCGGGCGCGAGGACGATGATGGTGGAGCCGTGCTCGAACCAGCCCAATTCCTCGCCCTTCCGCACCTCGACGTCGCAGGGGAAGACCGTCGGCCCCCGGGTCTGCGCGTTGAGGGTGAGATCGAGAAAATGCAGGCGGACGCTCGCGACAAGGATCGCCGCCACCGGCACCAGGGTCAGCGCCTCACCGCTCCGCAACCGCGTTCGGATCACGGCGCGCTCGTTCTTGCAGAACAGCCGCTCCACCCGCTTCAGTGCGATCGGATTGACGTTCCAGGTATCGCCATGGATCAGTGTGACCCGTTCGATGCGGGCATCATGCGGCGCATGGAAGCGGTGATACATGCTCGACGTCAGCCGCAGCGTGATGAAGCGGCCATCGCGGTGCTGCTCCACCAGCCGGGGATCGCCCAATAGATCCAGCAGCACATAGGGTGCGCCCTTGACCTGGAACAGCTCGGTATCGGCGATCCGGCCGAACGCGCCGATGATGCCGTCGCTGGGGCTTGCCACGACAGCGGTATCCGGATCGAAGGGGCGCAACCCCGGCTTCAGCTCCCGCGTAAAGCAATCGTGAAGGCTCTTGAACTCGGTCTTCCTGGCCTCGGACAGATCAAGGTCCGAGAACAGCCGCCAGCAGGCGATGGAAAGATCCCGCACGATCGGGTTCTCGATCTTGCTGAACCAGCCCATGAAGCGGGTGATCGCCGCCCGGGGTATCCGGTTGGTCAGCAGGAAGTTAATATCCTCCTGCTGTGTTAAGGTGGAGATGAGGCCTTTGACTGTCATGAAACTGTCAGCACGGCTGGTTAGCGCTGTTTGCCATGGATTCACCCACTCTGATTCTCTCCCTGTCCACCGCCGCCGGCGCTACCGTCGCGGTCTTTCCCAAATTGCAGGCGCGCCTGGCGCTGTCGCGCGCCAAGCATCGGTCGCTGACCGGTCATTCCAAGATGTCCAAAGTCGTCGCGCGGTTGATTCCGCACTACGAATTCGACATCGACGAATTCTTCAAATCCGACGGCGCGCCGGCTGATATCGCCACCCGGCGGCAAGACGCCTTCTTCCGGCTCGCCCGCCTCTATGAGGAGCGTTATCCCAAGGGCCGCGCGCTGACCGCCGAGGCCGCGGAGCGCATCTCCGACCTGCAATTCACCAAGGCCTACCGCGTGCCGTTCCAGTACAGCCGGCTGGTGCAGGAATATCTCGGCACCAGCTCCTTCGTGGCATCCTCGTCCGGCATCACCGTCACCGATGTCGACGGCAATGTGTTCTACGACCTCACCGGCTCCTACGGCGTCAACATCTTCGGCAACGACTTCTACAAGGAGTGCATCGCCAAGGCGGAAGCCCGCGCGCATTCCCTCGGCCCGGTGCTCGGCTCCTACCATCCGACGGTTGCCGAGAATGCGAAGCGGCTGTGTGAGATCTCCGGCCTCGACGAGGTCTCGTTCCACATGTCCGGCACCGAGGCCGTCATGCAGGCGGTGCGGCTGGCGCGCTATCATACCAAACGGTCGCATCTGGTGCGCTTCGCCGGCGCCTATCATGGCTGGTGGGGCGACGTGCAGCCCGGGGTCGGCAATCCGGTCTCGCCGCACGAGACCTATACGCTGGCCGAGATGTCCGAGAAGACGCTGCATGTGCTGCGGACCCGCCGCGACATCGCCTGCGTGCTGGTCAATCCTCTGCAGGCGCTGCACCCCAACAGCAACGCGCCCGGCGATTCCGCGCTGGTCGACAGTTCCCGGACCGCCAGCTACGATCGCGCCGCCTACACCGCCTGGCTGAAGGCGCTGCGCGAGGTCTGCACTGAACGCCGCATTGTATTGATTTTCGACGAAGTCTTCGTCGGCTTCCGGCTTGCCACCGGCGGCGCCCAGGAATATTTCGGCGTCCGCGCCGACATGGTGACCTACGGCAAGAGCCTTGCGGGCGGCCTCCCGGTTGGCGTCGTTTGCGGCCGCAAGGATTTGATGCGCCGTTTCCGCGACGATCGTCCGGCCGACATCTGTTTTGCGCGCGGCACCTTCAATTCGCATCCTTACGTCATGACGGCGATGGACGAATTCCTCACCTGCCTCGCCGCTCCCCAATTCCGCTCGGTCTACGACGGATTGGACGAGCGATGGGATGCGCGAGCACGGCATCTGAACGAGCGATTGGCTGCGGCCGGCTTGCCGGTTCGCGTCAGCAACCTCTCTACGATCTGGACCGTCCATTACACCGAGCCGTCCCGTTATAACTGGATGCTTCAATATTACCTGCGGGCAGAAGGACTCGCGCTGAGCTGGGTCGGCACTGGCCGCCTGATCTTCAGCCTGAACTACTCGGAAGCCGACTTCGACGCCGTGGCCGAACATTTTGTTACGGCGGCCGAAAAGATGAAGGCCGACGGCTGGTGGTGGCACAATGCCGACCTGACCAACAAGGGCATTCGCCGCCAGATCCTCAAAGAGATGCTGACAAGAAAACGGCTGCGGTGAAACCGCAGCCGTTCTTCGTCGCCTACTCACTTTACGCGTGCTTGACGTGCTTCTCGAGGCCGGGGTCGATTAGCTCGCCCTTGAGCAGCGCCAGCGGCGCCTTGCGATACAGTTTGAAGTCGTTGAAGGGGTCGGTGATGATCTTGGTCATCCAGACCAGCCCGGTTTCGACGTCGCGGATGAAGAACAGGTGGACGGTGCGGAACAAGAGCCCGCCGACGCCGACCGCGAGCCAGATCTTGGCGACCTGACGGGTGAAGTCGGTGAACGAGGCCCATGGCTTGAACAGGCCGAACAGCGTGGGATCGAGCAGCAGCACCAGCGGCGACAGCGCCCAGATCGACATCAGCACGACCTTGCGCCGCAAGTTATAGCCGACCTTGATGTCTTCCTTGTGCTCGTGCGTGGCGTGGTTGACGTGGTCATACCCCTTCGGCTCGAAGAAGAAATGGCCGGCCTGACGCGAGGTCATGGACACCAGCCAGCCGACCAGCGCCGACACCACCGGGTCAATGAACAGCATCACGTAGGCGAACATGAAGCTGACCGCGCTGACGAAGTGCAGGCTCTGGTTAATGCGGCTGTGGTGATAATAGCGATGGTCATCCCAGCGCTGGGTCCGCAATTCTTGCAGGAAATTCTTGATCATCTGGTCTCCCCGAAGTCTGTCATGATTCTTATACACGAGTTCGATGTCTGGAGTGTGACATCATCATAGTGTCACAAAGCATCACCCGGCGGCACAATGACGCAACTGGCCGGGCCTCGCCGCCGCGCTTCAGGCGGCGGCCGCGATGTCGATTTTGCGGAAGCGAACGAGAGAGAAATGCCCGAGCGGGGGCACCAGGCGGCGCTCCACCAGCTCCATTCCGGTCGCGCCTGCCAGCCACTTGGCGTAGCGCGACCAGGCGAATTCGGCGGTGCGGAAGCCGAGCGGGCGCACCACCGGCTGCAGGCGCTGCTCGATGAAGCGGCGCATGCCGGCGTCGGCGCTCACCCGCGTCAGGATGATCAGTTCACCGCCCGGGCGCAGCACGCGGGCGAATTCGTCGAGCGCGGCTTCCGGATTGGGCACCGCGGTCACGACATACTGCGCCATCACGACGTCGAAGGAATTTTCGGGGAATTCCAGCTTCTCCGCGTCCATCACCGCCAGCCCCTCGACGTTCTTGAGGCCGAACTCGGTGACGCGCTTCTTTGCCTTCTCCAGCATGGCTTCGGAAATATCGGTGCCGAAGATGCGCAGGTGCGAGCCGTAGAGCGGCAAGGAAATGCCGGTACCGACGCCGACCTCGAGCACGCGCCCGCCGATGCGGTTGGTTGCGGAAATGGCGGCCCTGCGGCCCTTGCTGAACACGCCACCGAAAACGAGATCGTAGATCGGGGCCCAACGGTCGTAAGCCTGCTCGACCGTTGCGCGGTCGAGTTGTTGCGTGCCGTCGAGCTTGAAGATTTCTGCCATGATTTAGTCTGCCTTGTTAACCCAATGTTCGATTTAGCCTTGCACAGCGCTCTCGCCCGCAACGCGGGGCACCGGACGCAGCGAACGAGTCGGCTGCAGCGGCGTCAGATTGCTGAGGAATTGACGCGCGCTGTTTTCCCAGGAACGCTCCAGCGCGAAATTCCGGCACGTCTGGCGGGACATTTGCAGCGCGCGCAGACAGGCGGCGCGCAGGTCATGATCGATCGCGCCGATCGGATGATCTGCGATCACATCGAGCGGTCCGGTGACCGGGAACGCCGCCACCGGCGTACCGCAGGCCAAAGCCTCGAGTTGAACGACGCCGAACGTGTCGGTCAGGCTCGGGAAAACAAAGACATCGGCGGCCGCAAGATGCGACGTCAGATCCTTGCCCTTCTTTTCGCCAAGGAAATGCACTTGCGGGTACTTGCGTTCCAGCTCCGCCCTCTGCGGGCCGTCACCGACCACGACCTTCGAGCCAGGCAGGTCGAGCGAGAGAAACGCTTCAAGATTCTTCTCGACCGCCACGCGGCCCATGGTCATGAAGATCGGGCGCGGCAGATCGAGTTTTGCAGGATCATCCGGCCTGAACAGCTCGGTGTTGACGCCGCGCGTCCAGTAGCCCAGCCGGCGGAATCCACGCTCCGCAAGCTCGCGACGCAACGAGTCGGTCGCAATCATCACCATCGAGGAAGCGGCATGAAAATGCCGCATCACGGCGTAGCCCCAGCTCTCCGGAATGCCGGTGCGGACCGAGACATATTCCGGAAAACGCGTCGTGTAGGAGGTCGTGAAAGCGAGCTTGTGACGGCGGCAATAGCGCCGCACGGCCCAGCCGATCGGTCCTTCGGTCGCGATATGAATCGCATCGGGCGAGACCGCCTCGATCCTGCGGGCGATCTCGCGCCGGTTCGGCAGCGCGATCCGCAGGCCCGGATAGGTCGGGACCGGCAGGGAAGGAAAACCTTCCGGGGTCAAAAATTCGATTTCGGTACCCAGCCCGGATGCGCTATTGGCTAGGGACGTCAGCGTCCGGACGACACCGTTAACCTGCGGATGCCAGGCGTCGGTCGCAATCAGAATCGGCATGTCGGAACCATTGGATTTGCGTTTGATTCTCAATCCCAACGTTCCGACATGGATATTTCAGGCGTGTGACGTCATGCACCTGTCAGGTTCTTTTTAGACTCCTTAACGGGCTTTTCGTGTAACGTGACAAAACTATGTCAGTGACAGACGACAATCCGAACGTTGCCCGGCGCCGGCGGAGGCGGAAAAGCTACGCGCTTCTGATCCTGGCGGCCGGCATTTTCCTGTTCGGAATCGCCGCTGGCAGCCTCTATTACTTCCTGCGGCCGACCACGCTGCGGATTGCCGTCGGGCCGCCCAACAGCGGCGATCAGAAACTGGTCCAGACCCTCGCCCAGATCTTCGCGCAAGACCGCAGCCCGATCAGGCTCACGCCGATCACGACGGAAGGCACGGTGGAAAGCATCGCCCTCTTCGCCGCCGGCAAGGCCGATCTTGCCGTGGCGCGCGGCGATCTCAACCTGCCTGGCAACGCCGAGTCCGTGCTCATCCTGCGCAAGAACGTCGTTGTGCTGTGGGCACCGTCCGGCCTGGCGCCAAAGGGCTCCAAGAAGCAGCCTAGTCCCAAGATCAAGTCGATCGACGAACTCGCCGGCCATCGCGTCGGCGTCATCGGCCGGACGCAGGCCAATGTGACACTGCTGCGCGTCATCCTCACGGAATCCGGAGTCAATCCGGACAAGGTGACGGTCACCCAGTTCGCCACCGACAAGCTCGCAGAGATGGCGCGCGATACCTCGCTCGATGCCTACATGACGGTCGGTCCGCTCGACAGCAAGATCACCAAGGACGCCATCGCGGCTACCGCCGCCAGCCGTGGCGAGCCAAAATTCCTGCCGATCGATGTTTCCGAGACGATTGCCAAAAAGCACCCGTTGTATGAATCCGAAGAGATTCCCGCTAGCATTTTCAGCTCTTCGCCGGCGCGTCCGGAGGACAAGGTCGATACGGTCAGCGTCAATCATCTGATCATCGCGCCGAAGTCGCTGTCGGACACCAAGGTGGCAGCCTTCGCGCGACAGGTGTTCACCGTGCGCGGGCAGCTCGCCCGCGAACTGCCAAACGCGCCGAAGATCGAGAAGCCGGATACCGACAAGGACGCCGCCCTGCCGACGCATGAGGGGGCGGCGGCGTATTTCGACGGCAACGAGCGCACCTTCCTGGAAAGATACAGCGACTACATCTGGGGCATCATCCTGGTGCTCTCTGGCCTCGGATCGGCCGGCGCCTGGCTCAGGCACTACTGGAATCGCGACGAGCGCGAACAATACGAGTCCCATCGGGACAATCTGCTCGACCTGATCGCCAAGGCGCGGCGGGCGGATACGCCGGAAGCGCTGGAATCCATGCAAACGGAAGCCGACAACCTCTTGCGTGAGGCGCTCGACTGCTACGAGGACGGCGCGATCGAAGAAGGCGATCTGTCCGCGATCGGGCTTGCGCTCGAGCAGTTCCGCCACGCCGTGGCGGATCGCCGGACAACGATCGGATCGGCGGCGTCCGATGTGCCGCGCATGCGGGCAATGTAGGGACGCGTGGGTGCGGCTGGGGGTCATGGGCATCGAGACCGAGATCAAGTTTGAAGTGTCCCCGGGCGATCTGCAGAAACTGGCGGTTTCGCGCAGCCTGCGGCCGAGCGACGGCCAGATCGTCGAGCATCGGCATCTCATCTCGACCTATTTCGACACGCCGAACCACGTACTCAAGAAAAACGGCATTTCGCTGCGCGTCAGACACGCCGGCAAGAAACGAATTCAGACCATCAAGACCGCCGCCAACGGCGTCGCCGTCGAGCGCGGCGAATGGGAAAAACGCATCAAGGGCGACGAGCCGGATTTGCGAGCGGCGCGCGGCACGCCGCTGCAGCGATTGCTGTGCAGGCGGTTGAAGCGCGACCTCAACGCCGTGTTCTCCACCCATGTCCATCGCACGCTGGTGCCGCTTCGGCCGGGTAACAGCCGGGTCGAGCTCGCGCTCGACGAAGGACATATCCGCGCGGGGCTGTATTCCAGTCCGCTGGCCGAAGTCGAGCTCGAATTGAAGAGCGGCTCGATCGGCGATCTCTTCAGGACCGCGCGAACGGTCGCGCAGCTGGTTCCGGCAAGGCTCGCAGTGAAGGCGAAGTCGCAGCAGGGCTACGACCTGATCACGGATCAGCCGACGGCGTCGGTGTCGGCAGCCAAGATCGTGCTGCCGCCCAAGGCAACGCTTGCGACCGCCTTTCAGGCGATCGGCCGCTCCACCCTGCATCATATCGCCGCCAACGAGCCGGCCGTGCTCGCCGGCCTGCCCGAAGGCGTGCACCAGATGCGGGTCGGCGTGCGCCGCTTGCGAGCGTGCCTATGGGTCTTCTCGGACCTGTTGCGCAGCAAGCAGACCGACGCCATCAAGCAGGATTTGAAATGGCTAGGCGCCAAGCTCGGGCCGGTCCGCGACCTCGACGTCTTCCTGGCCACCCGCGTCAAGCGCCTCGAAGCCGCCGACCCCCCGATCGCGGGCCTCGGTGACCTCGTCGCCGAGCTCGAGTACAGGCGGGCGGTCGCAGCCGAAGCCGCGAAAGCCGCCATCGCCAGCGCGCGCTATCGCCTGTTGATCCTAAATGCGCTGGAATGGATCGAGGACGGCGCGTGGCTGAAGCTTCGCCCGGCGCTTCGCAACGGCAAGATCAAGCCGTTTGCCGCGGAGCTGCTCGCCCGCCGCATCGCCAAGGCCAAGAAGCGCGGCAGGCACATCAGCAAGCTCAGCGTGCCCGACCGCCACAAGCTGCGCATCGCCATGAAGAAGCTGCGCTACAGCATTTATTACTTCGAGAGCCTGTTCAACAGTCATGCCTGCAAGAAGGCGCTTTCCAGGTACAAGGATTGCCTCGCCGATCTGCAGGACAATCTCGGCGCCCTCAACGACATCGCCGTGCACCAGCGGATGGTCACCCGGTTCAGGAACGATATCGAGAATCGCAAGTCGGAGCCGGTCGCCTTCGCCGCCGGAGCCGTCGTAGGCACCGAGCGCAGCGAAACCGAAAAGCTGCTCGCCGCCGCCGAAAAAGCCGCCCACAAGATGCGCAAGGCCAAGGCGTTCTGGCGCTAGCCAACTGGAAAATGCCGGCAATTCCGCTAGTCTTCCCCGTCAGGAGGAAACGCGATGAATGAAGCAGCCGGCGTCCGGACCTCACCGGGATATCCGATCCCTGCGCAAATGAAAGCCTGGGTGCTGGGCGGCCCGGACGAGCTCTCGCTGCGCGACAAGCCGGTGCCCATGCCGGGCCGCGCCGAGGTGCTCGTCCGCATCGATGCGGTGGCGATCTGCGCCACCGACCTCGAGATCATCCACTATGGCACGCCTGCCAGCATTCTGGGCGGCCTGCCCTTCAACAAGAATTTTACGCCGGGCCATGAATATATGGGCACGGTGGTCGCGCTCGGCCCTGATGTCGACGAATACCAGATCGGCGAACGCATCAGCGTGGAGATCCATGCCGGCTGCGGCCAGTGCAAGCGCTGCCGTCAGGGCATGTACACCTCATGCCTGAATTACGGCAAGCCTGAGAAAGGTCACCGCGCCAACGGCTTCACCACCGACGGCGGCTTTGCCGAATATGCCGTCAACCACATCAACACGCTGGCGCGCGTGCCCGACACCATGAGCGACGCCGAGGCGACGCTGGTCGTCACCGCCGGCACTTCCATGTACGGCCTGACCGAACTGGGCGGGCTGGTGGCCGGCGAAAGCGTCGTCGTGATCGGACCGGGTCCGATCGGTCTATTGGCCGTTGCGGCTGCCAAAGCGATCGGCGCCAGCCCCGTCATCCTGACGGGCACCCGCAACAAGCGCCTTGCCATCGGCAAGGAGCTCGGCGCCGACCGCACGATCAACATCAACGAGGAAGATGCGGTCGCCGTCGTGAAGGAGCTCACCGGCGGAATCGGCGCCGACTACGTCGTCGAGTGCGCGGGCACCGAGCCCACCATCGAGCAGGCCATCCGCATGACCAACCGCGGCGGAAAGATCTGCCTTGCCGCCTTTCCGCATGAACGCGTCACGCTCGATATCGCCCAGCTTGCCAAGAACAACATCTATCTCTACGGCATTCGCGGCGAAGGCCGCAGCGCCACCCGCCGCGCCATGGCGCTGATGGCGGAAAAGCGCTTTGATGCGGCGAAGATCCACACCCACACGTTTCCGCTCGCCGACCTGCCGACGGCGCTGCGCTACGCCCGCGAGCGGATCGATGACGCCATCAAGGTGGTCGTGACCAACCGGCAGGCCGCCGCGGTCGCCAGCGCGGCGGAATAGACCGCGCGCGGGAGCGGGCCGCGGGCCGGACCGTCGCGCCCGAAACCCGCAGCTAGTGGCGCTGCCCCGCGGGGCCTGGATAAAAAAACCGCGAAAAACAACCCCATGCAAAGTAGAATGGGGGTATCACACTACCCCGCCGAGATAGAGCCGCCTGACGATGTCGTTGCCCTTCAGTTCTTCGACCGATTCGGCTGCGACCACAATCTCGCCGTGGACGATAATGTATCCGCGATTGGCGATCCGGATCGCCTGATTGAAGTTTTGCTCCGCCATCAGAACCGTCAAGCCGAGGTTCTGGCTGAGCTCGCCGATCTTGGCGATGGTCTGCGAGACCAATAGCGGCGACAGCCCGACCGAGGGTTCATCGACCAGCAGCAACCGCGGTGACGACATCAGCGCACGCGCAATCGCCAGCATCTGCTGCTGCCCGCCTGACATGGTGCCGGCGAGCTGGCCTTCCCGCTCCTTCAGGACCGGGAAAGTTTCGAAGGCGACCGCAAGATTGTGGTCGATGCTGCGCCGGGCGGCCTTGCGGAACGCGCCGAGCATGAGATTTTCCCGCACGGTGAGCCTCGGAAACAGCCGCCGCCCCTCGGGCACCATTGCGACGCCGAGATCGACGATGTCCTCGGCCGACAGGCGCGAGAGGTCGTGTACGGTCCCGTCGATATCAAGCGAAATGTTGCCGCGCTGCGGCCGCACCAGGCCCGCGATGCATTTCATCAGCGTGCTCTTGCCGTTGCCGTTGGTGCCAAGCAAGGCCACGGTCTCGCCGGCCTCGACGTGCAACGAGACACCGCGCAGCGCCTTCACGGCGCCGTAACCCGCATCAAGATCATTGATGGCAAGGCTAAGTGCCAAGGTAAGCCTCCTGCACGCGCTGGTTGGCCATGACCTCGGCCGGCGCGCCGATCGCGATGATCTTGCCGGCGTCGAGGCACATCACACGCTCCGAAAACCGCATCACTGCCTGCATGATGTGCTCGATCATGATGATGGTGATGTCCTTACCGGCAAGGCTCATCAGGAGATCGAGCACCTCATCGACTTCGGAGCTGGAAAGGCCGGCCATCGCCTCATCGGAAATCAGCAGTTTTGGGTGCGTCGCCATCGCCCGCGCCAGCTCCATCTTGCGCAATTCCACCTGGCTGAGCTGCGTTGCCGGCGCGTTGGCTTTCGACGCAAGGCCCATTTGCGTCAGGATCGACATCATGGTGTCGCGCCGCTGCGCCACCGAGACATGCTCGTGCGCGGCAAAGTCGAGCGCCACCATGAGATTTTCGGCGACGGTCATGCTGCGGAACGGCCGCGGGATCTGGAAGCTTCGCGCAATGCCGCGGCGGGTGCGCACATGCGGCTGCAGCGCCGTGATGTCCTCGTCGCGGAACAGGACGGTACCGGGCTCGGTGCGGAACGCGCCGGAAATGCAATTGATCAGCGTGGTCTTGCCCGAGCCATTCGGGCCGATCAGGCCGAACCGCTCGCCCGGACGAATATCGACGCTGACATTGTCGACCGCGGTGAAGCCGCCGAAACGTTTCGTGAGCGAGACAATCCGCAGCAACGGCGCCTGGGCTTCGGAGGGGGTCATGCCTCGCCCTCTTTGCGATTGCCGCGCAGCCTGCGGATCAGGCCAATGATACCCTCCGGCGCGCCCACCACGAACAAGACCAGCATCAGGCCGAGCACCAGCACGTTGACCTCCGACGAGATGGTCACGGTCAGCAATTGCTGCGTCGTACTCAGCAGAATCGCACCAATGATCGGGCCGGACCAATGCGCGGTTCCACCGATCAGCGCCATCGCCAGTGTCGAGACGGAGTAGTTTAGATTGAACGCGGACTCCGGGTTGGCAAACTGCAGGTACATCGCGGACGGGGCACCGACGGCGCACAGCAGCGCGCCCGAGATCACGCATGCCAGGAGCTTCAGCCGCAGCGTCGGCACGCCCGTACATTCGGCCGCGAGCTCGTCGTCCCTGAGCGCCTGCAGCCCGCGGCCGATCCATGAATTCTGGATGTAGCGCGAGATCGCCACCGCCAGCACCACGAGCACCGCCTGGACGAAGAACAGCAACTGCACGTAATTGTCGAACGGCGCCGTCACCGGCGGCCGCTGGATCTGGATGCCGGCTGCGCCGCCGACATATCGCCAGTTCGTGACCGCAGTTTCGATGATGATCGTCAGCGCAATCGTCGCAATCGAGAAGAAGATGCCCTGCATGCGCAGGGTCAGAAGGCCGAGCGCAAACCCCATCAGCGCGCCGATGGCGGCGGCCGCCAGGATTTGCAAAGGCAGCGGCGCGCCGAATGCCTTGAGCAGGAACACCGAGGAATAGACGCCGACGCCGAAGAACGCGCTGGTGCCGAAATTCACATAGCCGGCATAGCCGCCGAGGATGCTCCATGCCACCGCGAGCGCGATGAACTGCAGGACCACGTAGCCGGCGAAGAATGGATACTGGTTGCCGACCATCTTGGTCATGATGAAAGCCGCGGCGAGAAAGGCCGCGGCGCCGATCCAGAATGCGATGGCGTTGCGCTTCATGATCGCCTTCCGAACAGGCCCTGCGGCCGTACCGCGAGCACGCCGAGCAGCATCGCAAAGGAAATCGCCGGCGCCCAGGAGGCACCGAACATGGTCAGCACGATCGACTCGGCTACGCCGAGGATGATGGCGGCGACCAGCGTGCCGCTCATGCTGCCGAGCCCCGCCATGACCACGACGCAGAATGTGCGACCGATATAGGCGCGGTCGAGCGTCGGATCGACCGGCGCCACAATGATCAGCAAGGCGCCCGCCACGCCCAACACAGCGGTGGCGATGCCGAACGCCCATTGCTTGACCTTGATCGGGTTGGCGCCCATCAAGCGCAGCGCTTCCTGATCCTGCGCCACGGCCCGGATCGCGCGCCCCATGAACGTTTTGGACAGGTACAGTGTCAGCAGGATGGTCAGCGCCGCGGCGACCGCGAATGCCACCAGCATCCGGTACGGAATCCGCATATCGCCGATGCGCCACGATTTGCCGATATACTCGGCGGTGACCGAGCGCTGATCCACGCCGAACTGCATGATGATCAGCACCTCGATGATGAAGGCGACGCCGAAGAAGAACGCGATGCCGCGCACGCCGGCATCGCTGCCGCGCTTTTCGAATGTTTCGTAATACAGGCGGTAAGCAGCCAGACCGAAGACAAAGAACAGCGGCGTGATCAGCAGTCCCGCCACCAGCGGATCGATCCCGTAATGCTCGTTGATGATGAACACGCCATAGGACGCCAGCACCAGAAACGCCGGATGGGCGACATGGGGGACGTCGAGCAGCCCGAACGACACGGACAATCCAAGGCTGACCGCGCCGTAGAAACAGCCGAGCAGCACCCCGATCACCACCGCATCGAGCAGCAGGTCCATTGAAAACAATTGAGCCCCCTTGAGCCCGGCTTGAGCTGCTTCCCCGATCAGCGCCTGCCGGGCTATTCGATTTGCCGCCCGGGAACACTCGCGATGATCCCGGGCAGCCATTCGTTGCTTGGCTTACTTCCGGGCAGCCTCAAACGGCGCGACAAGCTCGCCCGATTTCAGATTTTCCGGGAACAGGATCACCTGCTTGCCGGAGCTGCGGAACTGCTCGATGTTCTTGTCCACGACGCCGCGGAACTGGGCCTGCAACACCGCAGTCTCCTTGCGTTCGCCATCCGCGGAGAATGCGATCGGACCGACGATGGTCTGGTGCGTGTTCTCGCGCAGATACTTTGCAAGTCCCTTCTGATCGAGCGATTTCGTCGCGTTGATGGCGCCCTCTACCAGCTGGCCGCTGGCATAGCCGAAGGGCGCCAGATAGTAGCCGAGCGGATCGACCTTCGCCTCGATGGCGCGCTTGGTGTATTTCTCGAAGAACTCCTTGGTGCCCTCGAAGTACATGCTCTTTTCAGGGAGCCAGGAATTGTAGTTGACGACGCCGTTGAGCAGCGAGCCCAGGTTCTCCATCACGGTACCGAACTGAAGACCGACCATGCCGCCGCCGAAAATCTTGACGCTGTCGCCGATGCCGATCTCGTTCACGGCGCGTAGGATGCCGGCCGAGTCCGGCGGATAGGATGCGACATAGACGATGTCGGGCTTGGTTGCCTTAAGGGCGCGGATGATGCTGGAGAACTCCACCGTGGAGGGCGGATAGGCCTGGTCGAAGACCACGGGCAGGTTGCGCTTCGCTGCGACTTCCCGCGTGGTCTTCACCAGATTCTGCGCGAATTCCTGGTCGGCGGTCAGCAGCGCGATTGATTTGCCGCCGGCCTTCTGGCCGATGTCGAGGAACGACGTTGCCCAGCTGTCCGGGGGTCCCCATGGCGCATTGTTGAACCACATGTCGTGGCCGACCTTGCTGTTGACCTGAAACGAGAAGTTGCCGATCAGCAGCAGGCCGCGCTGCTTGACCAGCGGCATGATCGGCGCGGTCGGCACCGTCGCGTAGGGCGCGAACAAGAGATCGACCTTGTCGACATCGATCAGCTTCGAATAGATCGCCGGCGTCTCCGCGGCGCTCGACTTGTCGTCATAGACGACGAGTTCGACCTTGCGGCCGAGCAGGCCGCCTTTGGCATTGACATCGTCCTTCCAGATCTCGATGCCCAGCAGCGAAGGCTTGCCGCCGCCGGCAAGACCGCCGGTCTGCGGCATGCTCATGCCGATCCTGATCGGCGGCTGCTGCGCCTGCAGCAAATTGGCACCGAGCGGCGAGGCGGCGAGTGCTGCGCCGGCGCCAGCGGTTGCCAGCAGACGGCGGCGGGAAATCGATCCGGATTTGGAGTCCCTCTTCGACATAGGCTATTTCCTCTCCTTGGCCTTGTAGTTTGACGTGATTGTATTTGGTTTTGCCGGCGGCGTCCCTCGTCAGATTCGCCCCAGGGCCGTCAGGATAACCTGCGGCGTCAGCGGAATCTCCGTGATTTTAGTCCCGAATGGTTTGAGCGCGTCATTGACAGCATTGGTGACGGCTGCAGCCGCCCCCGCGGTGCCGGCCTCGCCCGCCCCCTTGGCGCCGAGCTCGGACTCGCGGGTCGGCGAGACGACATGGCCGACGTCGATGTCGGGCATTTCGCCGGACATCGGCACCAGATAGTCGGCCATGTTGGCGTTGGTCAGCTGCCCACGCTCATCATAGATGCACTTTTCGAACAGCGCGGCGCCGAGCCCCTGCACCACCCCTCCCCTGATCTGCTCGTCGACCAGTTGCGGGTTGATGATGGTGCCGCAGTCCTCGACCACCCAGTGCTTGAGCAGCTTGACGAAGCCGGTGTCGGTATCGACCTCGACCCAGGCGGCCTGGACGCCATTGGTGAAAGCAAAGGGATATTCGCGCGGAACGAAATGCTTTGTCGCCATCAGTTCGGGCTGGATGCCCGGCGGCAGGGTGTCGGGACGGAAATAGACGATGCGGGCCAGTTCGTTCAGCTCGATGCGCGGCGCGCCGTCACTGACGTTCACCACCGCGTTGTTCACGATGTCCAGCTCCGCGGGGGTCGACTGCAGGATCACGGCGGCAACATCGAGGATGTTCTTGCGCAGGATCTTTGTCGCCTGCAGCGCCGCCTCGCCACCGATGCCGGCGCCGCGCGAAGCCCAGGTGCCGCCGCCATAAGGCGTCATGTCGGTATCGCCGAGGATGACGCGCACCCGATCCATGGAGACCCCGAGAACGCTGCCCACGATTTGCGCGGTGAGCGACTCCGTGCCCTGCCCCTGCTCGGTGATGCTGGTCGCGCAGATCACCGAACCCTGCGCATCCAGCCGCACCGCCACCCCATCCTGTGAGGAAATTTTTGCGCCGCCGACGCCATAGAACGCTGCGCTGGGATTAGTTACCTCGATGAAGCTCGCGATCCCGATGCCGCGATGGATGCCTTTCTCGCGCAGCGCCGCCTGCTCGGCGCGCAGCGCCCGATAGTCCATCATCTCGACGATCTTGTTCAGCGACGCGTGATGCGATAGCTGCTCGAACCGCAGGCCCGACGGCGAAGCACAGGGATAGCCATCGTCAGCGATCAAGTTGCGGCGGCGGATTTCGATCGGGTCCATGCCGATCTTCATCGCGGCGAGATCGACCAACCCCTCTGTCACCGAACAGGCGATGGGATGGCCGACCGCGCGGTACTGGCACATGACGTTCTTGTTCTGGAACGCGACGCGTGCCCGCGCGCGATAGTTCTTGTTGGTGTAGGGGCCGCCGACGAGGTTGACGACTTGGTTGGCCTCGATCGCGCTGGTGCGCGGATACATCGAGTAGGGCCCGATGCCGGTGAGGTCGTCGATCTCGAACGCGGTGATCGTGCCGTCGTGCTTGACGCCGATCTTGCCCTTGCAGCGATGGTCCCTGGCGTGGATGTCGGTATTGAAACTCTCGACCCGGTCGGCCACGAATTTTATCGGCCGGCGCAGCAGTTTTGACAGCGCGTAGGTCGCCATCTCGTCGGCATAGATGTGGACCTTGATGCCGAACGAGCCGCCGACATCCTTGCAGACCACGCGGACCTGCGCCTCCCGCAAGCCGAGATGCAGCGCCGCAATGTTCTGCACCATGTGCGGCGCCTGCGTGCCCTGGTAGATCGTGAGCCGCGCTTCCGCGGCATTCCAATCGGCGACGACGGATCGCGGCTCCAATGTCACGCCGGTGTGGCGGCCAAAGATGAAGTCGGCCTCGACGACGGCATCGGAATCGGCAAAGGCCTGGTCCACCGCCCCGGCGTCGTGGATGCGCTCAAACGCCAGGTTGTCGCCCAGCGAGGCATGAATGACAGGCGTAGCCGGGTCGAGCGCCGTACCCATATCCGTTACGGCCTCGAGCTCCTGATACGCCACCGCCACATGCTCTGCAGCATCCTCCGCCGCCGCGCGGCTGGTCGCCACAATGGCCGCCACCGCTTCGCCCTGCCAGCAGACCCGGTCGATCGCGATCGCGGATTGCGGCGCGGATTTCAGGCCTTTGAGATGCGATAGCACGCCGACCCACGGCGTGATGACGGCGGAAAGCTCCTTGCCTGTGACGACGGCGATCACGTCCGGCATCTGCTTGGCGGCCGTCGCATCGATGCTCAAAATCCTTGCATGCGCATGCGGAGAACGCAGGAACACGACATGCCCCATTCGCGGCAGCTCCATGTCGCTCACATACATCCCGCGGCCTTGCAGCAGCCGGTCGAGATTCGGCCGCGGCACGGTCTTGCCGATATAGGAATTCGGCCGGTCAAGCACCGACAGCGTGTCCGGATTGACGCGGATCGAGCTCATGCGCTGCGCTCCATCCGCGTCCGTGCGGTGGTCTCGACCGCATCGACAATGGCCTGATAGCCGGTGCAGCGGCAGTAATTGCCGGAAAGATGCTCGCGGATTTCCTCGCGCGCGGGATTGCGATTGTGCTGCAGCAGGTCCTGCGCCGCCATCAGCATGCCCGGCGTGCAGAAGCCGCATTGCAGCGCGTTGCGGTCGCGGAAGGCCGCCTGCAGGTCGGCGATCTCGCCTGTGTCAGAGAGGCCTTCGATCGTTTGGACCGTAGCTCCGTTCACCTGCACCGCCAGTGTCAGGCAGGAACGCACGATCTCGCCGCCGATACGCACCGTACAGGCGCCGCAGACGCCATGTTCACATCCGACGTGGGTGCCGGTGAGCTTCAGGTGCTCGCGCAAAAAGTCCGCCAGGTTGAGCCGCGGCATGACATGCGCCGCGACGCGCTCGCCATTGACCGTGAGCGAGATCGATACCGGAGCCGTCACGCACGTCCTCCGGCTTGGAGATCGGGACGGTTCAGCAGCGTCGCCACGCATCGCGCCAGCAACACCTTTGCGAGATGCCGGCGCATCGCCCGCGTGGCTTGCTGATCTTCATGCGGGTCGAGTTCATCGGACAGTGCAGCAGCGGCGTCGGCTAGCAGCGCCGGCGTGACGGCAACGCCGGTCAGCTTGCTCGCGGCCTTTGCCAGCACCGGCGTGTCGCCAACGGCAAAATAGCCGAGCCGGAGGTCGGCGAACCGATCGTTCTGCAACACGGCTTGCGCAGCAAGGCCGACAATCGCGTAGTCGCCATGCCGCCGCGCGAACTCCTGGAAGAAATGCGCCGATCCCTTGCGCGCCACCGGTATCTCGATCGCCACGAGCAGGTCCTGCGGCGAGAGCTTCGTCTCATAGATTCCGGTGAAAAAATCCTCCGCGGCAATCCGCCGCTCCCCGCCGGGCCCGCGTACCACAATGGTCGTACCGAGCGCCAGCATGCAGGCGGGCAGTTCGGATGCAGGATCGGCTTGCGCGAGGCTGCCGCCGATCGTGCCGCGGTTGCGGATCGCGGGATGGGCGACATGCGCGACCGCCGCCGCCAGCAGCGGCGCGCATTTCACAATGTCGGATGATTTCAGAAGATCGGCGTGCCGGGTTAGCGCGCCGATGACGAGCGAGTCGCCTCTGACCGTGATCCCGCGCAACTCGCTGATTTCGCCGATATCGACGATCAGTTCCGGCGAAATCAGGCGCAGGTTCATCGCCGGAATCAGGCTCTGCCCGCCGGACAGCAGCTTCGCCTTCTCACCATGCTGGACAAGCAGCTCCAGCGCATTGGCAACGCTGGTCGCGCGGGCGTAGGCGAAAGCCGAGGCTTTCATTCAGGCGAGCCCTCCCCGGCCCTCACTCTTTTGCTTTTGCCGGGATTAGAGGGTGTGGCATTTCAAAGGTCAAGCTGCTTGATCTTGCAGTCTTTTCGACTTTCGGGGGCTTGCGTTGACCGGTTTGCCGACGCACGCTGCCGCCAACCAAGAATGGCCCTCAGGGGACGCGCAAACATCATGAAACTCGGGTTCTTCACGATGCCGATCCATCCGGTGGAAAAGGATTGGCGGCAATCCCTGAAGGAGGACCGGGAAGCCTTCCTGCTGGCGGACGAGCTCGGGTTTTCGGAAGCCTATGTCGGCGAGCACGTCACCGACCAGGCCGAAAACATCACCTCCTGCATCGCCTTTATCGCCTGGCTCGCCGCGGCGACCAAGCAGATCAAGCTCGGCACCGGCACGGTCAACATGCCGAACCGCCATCCGGCTGCGGTTGCCGCCTCCATCGCCATGCTCGACCACATGCTCGATGGCCGCCTGATCTTCGGCATCAGCCCGGGCGGGCTGCTGTCGGACGCCGAGTTGTTCGGCAATCTCGATGCCGACCGCAACGCCATGTTCCTCGAGGCGATCAACCAGGTGCTCGCGATCTGGGAAGGCAAGCCGCCGTACAACATCACCGGCAAATACTGGAACATCTCGGTCGAGAAGACCATGATCGAGGACATCGGCCAGGGTTTTATTGCGAAGCCGCTGCAGCGGCCGCATCCGCCGATTGTGGTGACAGCGGTGGCGCCGTTCTCCAAGGGCGTCACCGAAGCCGCCGCGCGCGGCTGGGATCCGATCTCCGCTAATTTCCTGATGCCGGCCTGGGTGAAGAGCCACTGGCCTAGATATGTCGAGGGCTGCGAGCGCGCCGGCCGCACCGCCGATCCCGCCAACTGGCGTGTCGCCAAGAGCGTGTTCGTCGCGAAAGACGCCGCGACCGCCAAGGCTTATGCCACCGATCCCAACGGACCTTACGTCTACTACTACCGCTCCCTCTTCACCAAGCTGAAGAAGGGCGGCCGCATCGAGTTGTTCAAGACCCGGCGCGACCAGCCGGACGACGAGGTCACGCTGGAATCGATCTGCGACAGGCTCATCATTCACGGCACGCCGGAAAGCGTCGCCGATCAATTGCTGGCCTTCCGGCAGGAGGTCGGAAGCTTTGGCACCCTGCTGTATGCCGGCAAGGACTGGCGGGACCGTGAGCTTGGCCGCCGCTCGATGATCCTGATGGCCGAACAGGTCATGCCGCGCGTCAATGCCGCGACGTCGCGCAGCGCCGACGCCGCGGGCTGAGCGCAGATGGCTCTCTCGGACCGCATCCCCTATGTCGCGCAAGTCGACCGGCCAAGGCTGAAGCTGCCCGGCGGCAAGCGGCTCGCCGTGTGGGTCATTCTCAATGTCGAGGAATGGCGGATCGAAGGCGCCATGCCGCGCACGGTGCTGTCGCCGCCGATGGGACAGCCGCTATTGCCCGATGTGCCGAACTGGTCGTGGCACGAATACGGCATGCGCGCCGGGTTCTGGCGCCAGTTCAAGGCGCTCACCGAGCGCAGCATCCCGGTGACGCTCGCCATCAACGGCAATGTCTGCAATTCCTATCCGCGCGTCGCGGCCGCTGCTCTCGAGGCCGACTTCGAATTCATGGGCCACGGCTTTCTGCAAGGTCCGATGCACAAGCTCGACAACCAGGCCGACGCCATCAAGCGCGCGGTCGATACCATCGCCAAGTTTGCGGGCAAGCCGCCGCGTTCATGGGAGAGCCCGGGCCTTACCGAAACCGAGGCAACCCTCGACCTGCTCCGTCTCAACGGCATCGAATATGTCGCGGACTGGGTAATCGACGATCTGCCGCAGGACATCGCGACGCCCCACGGCACCATCACCACCATTCCCTATTCGGTGGAGACCAACGACATCGTCATCCACGCGCTGCAGCATCTGCCATCCGAGCAATTCCTGAAGCGCTGCACCGATCAATTCGACCGCCTTTATCTCGAAGGCGCCGACAATGCGCGGGTGATGGCGATCTCGATCCATCCCTACATCACCGGAGTGCCGCACCGCATCAAATATCTGGAAGCGCTGCTCGACCATGTCATCGGCCACGAGGGCGTCGCCCTGATGACCGCGAGCGAAATCGGCGACTGGTATCGCGCCGAAATGGCGAAAAAGTAGCGCAACGCTATTTGCCGTCGCCTGGCGCGAATTTGCCAAAGCCGCCGCGCGCGAACAGCAGCGGCTCCTGTCCATTGTAGGAATAGGCCTCGACCGCGCCGAGGAAGATGATGTGGTCGCCGCCATAGTAGCGGTTCACGGCGCGGCACTGGAACTGCGCCACGGTGCCGGCGACAACAGGGGCATTGCCCAGCCCCGGCTTCCATTCCACGCCGGCGAATTTCTCGCCGGACGATTTTGCAAACCTCAGCGCCAGTTCCTGCTGCGACACGTCGAGCACGTTGACCGCAAAATGGCTGGCGTTCTGGAAGATCGGCAGCCCTTGCGAGAACATGCCGAGGCTCCACAGCACCAGCGGCGGGTTCAGCGACACCGAGGCAAATGAGTTGCAGGTCACGCCATAGGGTTTTCCGTCGGCCGCCATCGCCGTGACGATGGTGACGCCGGTGCCGAAGGTGCCGAGCGCGTTGCGGAAATCCCGGGGATCGATCGGCGAATTATCGCTGGCAAGCTCGTTGGCCGGATCGGCCGGATGTTTGGGATGATCGGACATCCGCACCTCAGAGCGTCAGATTTTCGGACGGCAGGCCGAGCGCCACGCGCCCGTAATTGGTGCCTGCCGCATCGAAATTGAAGGCGAGATGCGAATTCACCGCATGCGCGTCGCGGAACTGGCGCTGCAGCGTGCCCGAGGTGAACAGGCTGCGCGCGCCGCTAGCGGTGAACAGCAGCGACACTGCCTCGGTGCAGAGATTGACGGCGAAAGCGCCGTCGCGCCGCAGCCGCGTCTTGTCGGCGATATCAGGGATATGGCCGCGCCGCGCGTCCGCCATGGCGTTGATGCAGTTGGTGCGCATCAGCAGCCGCGCGGTGTCCACCTTGGCGGAGGCCTCCGCGATCTTGATCTGCGTCGTCTGCATGTCCCCGAGCTTGGCGCGATTGTAGGTCGAGGCGCGGTGTCGCGCGAGCTCAACATAATCATCGAGACACGCCTGCGCGTTGCCGAGCCCGACGCCCGACAGCACGTAGGGAAACAGCGAAAATACCGGCAGCGCATACAGCGCGTTCGGATTGACCCGGCTGCCCGGCGTCGGGCCGCCGGTGAGATCGCTGATCGCGATCGACATGTGCTCGGCAACAAAGGCGTCGACGACCTTGACATCGTTCGAGCCGGTGCCGCACAGGCCGGTGGCGTTCCAGGTGTCGTTGATCTTGTAGTCATCCCGATGAAGCAGGAAAATGCGGTATTCGATGCCGTCGGCTTCATCGTCGGAGGAGACCACGCCGGCGAGCATGTTCCACTCGCTGGATTCCACGCCCGATGAAAACGGCCAATGGCCGCCTAGCGTGTAGCCGCCGTTGGTCTTGCGGGCGCGGCCGGCGGGAAAGATGAAGGACGAGGCGATCAGCGCGTTGACGTCCTTGCTCCACACCGCATCCTGCGCGCGCGGATCGAACATGCCGAGCATCCAGTGGTGGCTGGAGAGATTGGCAAAATTCCACGCCACCGACGCATCGGCCTGGCCGAGCGCATCGGCGCAATCGACCAGCGCGACATAATCGAGCTCCGAGCCGCCGACGCGCTTGGGCTGCAGGATGCGGAACAGGCCGGTATCGTGCAGGTCCCGCTCGGTCTCCGGCGGCAGGCGTCGCAAAGCCTCGGTGCGGGACGCGCGCTCGCGCAGCTTCGGGATCAGCGCCCGCGCGCGCGCGACCATGTCGGCATAGCCGTCCGCCCCCTGTCCCGAGACAAGGCGGACGTCAGGCTTGCGGGTGCTTCCGGGCATTTTTCGCGTCCTCGCCCGGCGCTACTCAGCCGGACGGGCGCAGTGTACGCCTGGATAGCAGCCGATCAAGGGAGCAGGCCGGCATGTCTACTCCGCAGCCCTGGCCATTTGCTGCCTGCCCCGAAAGGCAAGCCGGTTCAGCCGGGCTTCACTCGCATCCAGCATCGCCGGATCGAGCCTCGCCTGCCCCGCCGCCGCCGATGCGCAGGCGAAAATCCGATAGAACTGTGCGCCATCGAAGGCGACCAGCAGCAGGTCCACGCCTGCGTTGAGCGCCTCCACCACTGCGGTGCAGACGCCGTGCTGATAGATCGCGCCCATCACGAGATCGTCGGTGATGATGATGCCCTGATAGTTCCATCGCCCGCGGACGATGCCGTCGATCACCTTTTTCGAGTGCGACGCCGCCCGCTCCGGATCGGCCGCCGCCAGCCTGACGTGGCCAACCATGAGCATCGCCCGCGAACCGTTAAGCGCTTGCCTGAACGGACGCCAGTCCGTTGCTTCAAGCTCCTCGACCGGCGCCTCAAGGTCGGCGCTGAAATGATGGGTATCGCCGCGCACCCGTCCGAGCCCCGGGAAATGCTTTACCGTTGCGCCTACTCCCGACATCTCAAGACCGTGGATGTAGGGCAGCGCGATGTCGGCCACCTTCGCGGGATCGCCGGAGATGGCGCGACGGCCGATCAGCGTATTGAAATCGAACCGCGTCAGCTTCTTCTCGGGACGCAAGTCCAGCACCGGCGCGAAATTGAGATTGACGCCGAGCGTCGCCAGTTCGCGGCCGTGGATCCGTCCGTATTCCTCGGCCATGCGGTCGCGCAGGTCGGCCGGCAAATCCGCCAGCGTCGCCAGCGACGGCAGCTCGGTGAGCACAGGGGCGAGATGCGAGACAATGCCGCCCTCCTGATCGGCTGCAACGATCAACGGCGGCAGGTTCGCGGCGCGCCTGATGGCCTGCAGTTCGGAGATTTCCGATTTCAGCGCTTGCGCACCGCGGCTCCGGAGATTGTGCCGGGTGACATAGACGCCGGCGATCAGCCCCTTCTCCGCCAGCACCGCCACCTCGGCGAAGGACGAGTAGCCGACGACGAAATGCCGGCCAAGCCTGTGCGACGTGGCGACGTCGGTGTGAAGCACGTCGTGCCTGCGGATTTCGAAACGCAGATGCGCCGCGGCGGCTGACAGCGGCACCAGGCACCAGAGGAGAACCAGAATTTTCTTCGCTGCGCCGCTCCAGTAGCCGCGCCGCATCAGCCCGACGGCAACAGCGACGGAGATGACGGCCACCGCGACGTTCCCTGTGCCACGCAACGCAATCAGATAGGGATCGTTCTTGTTGAAGCCGATGAACAGGAAGACCAGCGCGAGAGGCCACAGCAGCGCAGCGCCGATATGTTTGATCATCTGCACCCCCCAACGGAAATTCCGACAGCCTGCCTCGTAATGGGCGTGCGCGCGCCGCGCCAGCGAATAATCGCGCCTGCACGGGATCTGCATAAAATACCTGAAGCTCTGCAGACATCGCTCCCGGCAACTGCACAACCGCCCGTCACAGTCGCGATCGCAGCTCCAGCGACCGGTCCTGCATGACGATTCCTTCCAGAGCAGCCAACGACGGATGATCGCTGCCCGACAACCCGCCGATCACGCCGATTGCCCTTCCATCAGCATCGAGAGGCTCCGCATCCATGACGAACCTTGCCCAGCCGGAATCCGCCATTGCGCCTGCGCGGATCACTATCCCCGTTATCAGGATAGCGGTAGCGATCGGCCTGACGGCGCTCGCCGACTGGCTGTTCTACAACGAGCAAGCCGGGATCTCCATCGTCGTCTTCGCGATCGTGCTCGCCGGGGGCTCCTTCGTCACCAACTACGCGACGCTGGATCGCCGACGGTTGCTTGTGGGCGGGCTCATCCTGATCGCAGGCCTCGTGCCAGCCGTCGAGGATCTCAACGCGCTGTCGCTCGGCTTTGTCCTGCTCGTACTCGGCGTGGCAGCGGCGATGCTGAGCAATGCCGGCTTTGACAGTCTCGCGGACCGGGCGCGCGCGTTGCGGGAATTGTACCTGTTCGCGCCGTTCAGGCTGATACGCGATGCCATCACCGCGCTTGACCTGCCGGGAATTTCCTCCGGGATTGCGGTCTGGGTCGTACCGGTGCTGATGAGCTGCGTCTTCCTGTTGCTGTTCGCGTCGGCCAATCCGCTGATCGAGAAATGGCTGTCCGCGGCCAACCTGGCCAAGCTCACGTCGAACCTGAGCTTGCCGCGGATCCTGTTCTGGCTGCTGGCGCTTTCGCTGGTCTGGCCGTTCGTCCATCTGCGCTGGCATCGCACCCGGGCAAGCGCCGCCAAGCCTGCGCTCACCGTCGGCGCTACCCAGTTGCTCAGCACGGAGACGGTGTTGCGCTCGCTGATCCTGTTCGACCTGCTGTTCGCGGTGCAGACGGGGCTCGACGTCGTCTATCTCTGGGGAAACGTCGCGCTACCCGCCGACATCACCTACGCAAGCTACGCCCATCGCGGCGCCTATCCGCTGATTGTGACGGCCCTGCTCGCGGCTGGCTTCGTGCTGGTCGCGATGCGGCCGGGCGGCCCGGCCGAACAGTCCAACGTGATCCGTCCGCTGGTCTACCTCTGGGTCGCGCAGAATGTCATGCTGGTGATCTCGTCCATCCTGCGCCTCGACCTCTATGTCCAGACCTACCTCTTGACCACCTGGCGGATCGCCGCCTTTATCTGGATGCTGCTGGTGGCGACGGGGCTCGTGCTGATCGTCGCCCGCATCGCCTTGCAGCGGAGCAATGGCTGGCTGATCCGCCTTAACCTGATCGCAGTCATGTTGACGCTTTATGCCTGTTCCCTGACGAACTTTGCCGCCATTATTGCCGACTACAATGTCAGCCACAGCAGCGAGGTTTCGGGGAAAGGCGTGCAACTCGACATGAACTACCTGTTCGGTCTCGGGCCACAAGTCCTGCCGGCGATCGACAGATCTCCAAGCATCCGCGCGCCGGAGCCGACACTTGTCTGCCGCCGCAATTCCCTCGTAGACAGGTTCCAGCTTGAAACGACTTCCTGGCGAGCCTGGGGTCTGCGAAACTGGCGGCTGAAACGGTATCTGGACGGGCAGGAAAAGCGTGCGGCGGGTTGAACAACTTTCGATCGGGAGAATCGCTTGACGCACCGTATCCTCATTGTCGACGATGACCTGCACATCCGCGAGGTCATCCGTGTCGCGCTGAAGAAGGCCGGCATAACCGTGTCGGAGGCGCGTGACGGCAAGGAAGCGCTCACCCGCTTCGCCAATGACCGGCCCGACCTCGTCGTGCTCGACATCGGCATGCCGGAATTCGACGGGCTCGACGTCTGCCGCGAGATCCGCAAATCCTCCGACGTGCCGATTCTGTTCCTCTCGGCGCGCGACGAGGAGATCGATCGCATCCTCGGCCTTGAGATCGGCGGCGACGATTACGTCACAAAGCCGTTCAGCCCGCGCGAGCTCGTCGCGCGCATCAACGTGATCCTGCGCCGCGCCGCTGCGCGCGCCACCTCGAACGGCCAGCACGCGCCGCTGGCGCAAGGCGCCCTTTCGGTCGATCCGGAGCAGCATGTCGCGGCGTTTGCCGGCATGCCTCTTCGCCTCACGGCCATCGAATTCGGCATCCTGCGCGCGTTCCTGACGCGCCCCTCCTCGGTGTTCAGCCGCGAGCAGATCATGGCCGCCGCCTACCAGCTCAACATCCAGGTCTCCGACCGCACCATCGACAGCCACATCCGCAACATCCGCGCCAAGCTCGCCGCGGTGAATTGCGACAACGTGATCGAGACCATTCACGGCGTCGGCTTCAAGCTCGGCCGCTGCGAGCCGCAGGCATGAGTGATGCGCCGGCCCGCGAGAAATGGCGGCCATCGCTCGGGCTCGTCATCTTCGCCGTGCTGGCATCGGTGGCAACACTGCCGCTGGTCGGCCTGTTCTTCTTCCGCCTCTACGACAACCAGCTCATCCGGCAGACCCAGGCCGAGCTGATCGCGCAGAGCCGCGTGCTGGCCGCCGTCTATGCCCGCGAGGTGGAAGCGCGGTTCGACAAGGGCCTCGTCCTCGGCCCCGAACTGCCGCCGGAGGCCCGCCCCGATCCGGAAGACCGGGTCACGCCGATTCGCCCGGCGCTCGATCTCGCCGGCAACGATCTCCTGAAGCGCCGCCCCGACGCGCTGCCGGCCACGACGCCAGCCAGTCCGCTCTATTTCGAGATCGGCGCGCGGCTGATGCCGATCATCCTCGAGACGCAGAAGGTGACGCTTGCGGGTTTTCGCATCCTCGATCCCAACGGCGTCGTCATCGCCGGACGGCAGGAAATGGGCGAGTCGCTGGCGCATATCGAGGAGGTCGCGGCGGCGCTGAAGGGCCAGTACCACGCCGCCCTGCGCATCCGAAAACCCGACAAGACGCCGCCGCCGATCTATTCCATCAGCCGCGGCGTCGGCGTGCATGTATTCTCGGCGATGCCGGTGCTGGTCAACAATCACGTCGCCGGCGTGATCTACACCTCGCGGACGCCGAGCAATATTTTCGACCACCTCTATCAGGAGCGCGGCAAGTTCATCCTCGCGGCGCTGGCCGTCATCGCCGGCACGGCGCTGATCGGCCTTGTCTTCTCCCGCACCATCACGCGCCCGATGCACGAGCTTGTCGGCCGCGCCGAACGCATCGCGCGCGGTGATCGCGATGCGTTCCAGCCGCTGGCGCATTACGGCACGCGCGAATTCGCGCAGCTCTCGCGAAGCTTCCTCGACATGGCGGAGCAGCTGGCGCGACGATCCGACTATATCGCCACCTTCTCAGCGCACCTCACCCATGAGCTGAAATCGCCGCTCACCTCGATCAAGGGCGCGGCCGAGCTGTTGCTCGAATCCCTGCGGGGACAAACCGCGACGCTAACGCGCATGGAGCAGAAGAATTTCGTCTCCAACATCCTTGGCGATGCCGAACGGCTCGAAACCATGACGCAGCGGTTGCGCGAGCTGGCCCGCGCCGAAGGCGCACCGCAGAATGAGCGGAGCGAGCTTTCCGGCGTGGTCAGCGGATTGAAGAGCCGCTTCCCTACCCGCGCGATCGCCGCCAGCGGCTGCCTCGATCGCTCGATCGGGATGTCGGCGGAGAAGGCGCTGATCGTGCTGACGCATCTCACGGACAACGCCATCCGCCACAACGCGAAGAGCATCCACGTCGAGGCGGCCAATGACGACGCCGCCATCCGGATGACCGTCAGCAACGATGGCGATCCGATCTCGGAGGCGAACCGCGACCGCATCTTCGATGCCTTCTTCACCACCCGCCGCGACACAGGCGGCACCGGCATGGGGCTCGCCATCGTGCGCGCTATCATGGCTAGCCATGGCGGCTCGATCCGGCTGAAGCCAACCGAGCAAGGCGCTGCCTTCGAGCTGCAATTCCCGGCCGCGTAGAGCGTGATGGTGTTTGGTTAAATCGGTCGTCCGGCAGACTCGGTCCACCTCTCCCTTCGGGAGAGGTCGATTTGCGAAGCAAATCGGGTAGGGGACTCCGCTCTCACGAGGGACCGTAACCCCTCACCCGGCGCTGCGCGCCGACCTCTCCCAAAGGGAGAGGTGGATCTTGCAATGCCGCTCCAGTTCAACCTTGTCTCACTACGCGTAAGCCTCACACCGGCTCGATGATGATCGCTGGCGCCATGCCGCCGGCGCCCTGCAGGCTGCGTCGGCCATGGTTGTTTTCTTCGATTTCGTTGTTGGCGGCCGGTCAGCGAATTTTCCGGAAGAAGTCCCGTACTTCCTTCACGAACAGGTCAGGTTGCTCGAATGCGGCGAAATGGCCGCCCTTCGGCATCTCGCTCCAATGCGTGATGTTGGCATAGCCCGCTTCCATCCACTTGCGCACAGGCGTCACGATCTCCTTGGGGAACACCGCTACGCCTGTCGGTACTTTTACGGTGTGCGCCGTCCGCCGCTTCGGGCCAAAGCTTTCCCAATAGAGCCGCGCCGATGACGCCGCACTCGCCGTGACCCAATAGAGCATGACGTTGTCGAGCAGCTCGTCGCGCGAAAAAATGTTTTCGGGATGGCCGTTGCAATCGGTCCAGGCCCAGAACTTTTCCAGAATCCACGCCGCCTGTCCGCTTGGCGAATCCGTCAACGCATAGCCGAGCGTCTGCGGCCGAGTGGACTGCTGCTTGGAATAACCGGAGTCCCAATCGGCATAGTATTTGATGCCCTCGAGTGCGCGCGTCTCCTCCGGTGTCGGATGCCCCTCGACATTGGGCCGCGTTCCCATCGCGAGCGTGATGTGAATGCCGGCGCAGTGATCGGCGTCGAGCGCGCCGATTGCCGTCGTCACCGCCGAGCCCCAGTCGCCGCCCTGCGCGCCGTACCGCGCATAGCCCAAACGATCCATCAGCACGGCCCAGGCTCTTGCGATG
>Ga0081539_10001263_pt1 | contig 44753 bp, 49 predicted proteins | sample TabmetS4T2R2_FD_71023 | JGI IMG/M metagenome (GOLD analysis project Ga0081539, IMG submission 71023) | Tabebuia heterophylla rhizosphere microbial communities from the University of Puerto Rico - S4T2R2 | ecosystem: Host-associated > Plants > Roots > Rhizosphere ... | reverse complement strand
CCGCCTGGGCCTCTTCCCGATGCCCGTCGGCGACCAGCTCGGCTGGTTCTCGCCGCCGGCCCGGGGGATCGTCCGGCTCGAGCGCTTTCGGCCGTCGCGCTCGCTCCGACGCGCGAGACGGAAGTTCGAGATTCGCGTGGACACGGCATTTGCGGACGTGATCGCGGGGTGCGCGCGGCCCGGCGATCCGAGGAGCTGGATCGACGACCGCATCGAAGCCGCGTACGGCCGCCTGCATGAGCTCCGCTGGGCGCATTCGGTCGAGGCGTGGGACGACCAAGGGCTCGCGGGTGGCCTCTACGGCGTCGAGATCGGTGGCCTCTTCGCGGCCGAGTCGATGTTCTCCGCGCGCACCGACGCGTCGAAGGCGGCGTTCGTCTCTCTCGTCGAGCGTCTCCGAGCGGGCGGCGAGCCGGGTCTGCGGCTGCTGGACGTCCAGTGGCTCACACCGCACCTCGCGTCGCTCGGCGCGGTCGAGGTCACGCGCGCGGACTACCGCGTGCGCCTGCGCGCGGCGATGAAGCTCGCGCCCGCCCTCTAGGAAAGCCGCCCGATGTCGTTCGAGAGGCCGATCACGAACAGCAGGACGACGATCGCGATGCCGACCACGGAGACCCGCTCGTAGACCTCCCGTCTGACCGCGCGTCCGCGTACCCCCTCCGCGACTGCGAAGACGATGTGCCCGCCGTCGAGCGGAAGCAGGGGCAGCAGGTTGAGGAGCGCGATCGACAGCGAGATGAGGCCGAGCACGAAGAGGAAGCTCTCCGCGCCCTGCTTCGCGGCGTTCGACGACCCCTGGACGATCCCGACGGGGCTCGAGATGTCCTTTCGGCCCTCCCCGGTGACGAGCCGGGCGAGCGCGGCGCCGATGTCGCGCGTCACCTGCCACGTCAGCGTGAGCGACTGCCGCGTGGCCTCGGGCAACGGGAGACCCTCGCCCGCGAGGATGAATCCGAGTCGGTATCTCCCGTCGATCAGCCGGGCCTCGACCGGAGGCAGCAGCACGCGCTGACCTTGCCGCTCGACGACGACGCGCACCGCACGGCCGTCCGAGCCCGAGATCAGCCGCGAGATGTCCTCCGGCTGGACGGCCATGCCGTCGATCGAGACGATGCGGTCGCCCGGCTGGAGACCCGCCTCGACCGCGGGCGAGCCGGACGACACGGACTCGACCCGCGTGGTCGCCTTGCCGACCGAGGTCATGAAGAGACCCGTGAAGAGCACGAGCGCGAGCAGGATGTTCGCCGCGGGGCCCGCGGCGATCGCTGCGGCGCGCTTCCACGTTCGCGCGCGCCAGTACGCATCCGGACCCAGCGCGTCGTCCAGCTCCTCCAGGCTCTTCCGGGCGAGTGCCGCCGCCTGCGGCGGCAGATCCCGCTCTTCGACGAGCTCGCCCAGCACGCGCACGGAGTCGCGGGCGGCGTCGTGGTCGCCCGCCGCGAGCGCGGCCCGCAGGCGGCCGACCGCCGCTCCGAGCTCCGGTGCGTCGGCCACGACGCGTCCGATGCCGTGATCGACGTCGACCGGGGCCGGGCGGTGCATCCCGGGGATTTTCACGAAGCCGCCGAGCGGAACTGCGCCGATTCCGTATTCGATGCCGTTGCGCGTCGTCTTCCAGACCGGGGGCGGGAAGCCGATGTAGAAGCGACGCGGCCGCATCCCCAGGGCGAGCGACACCAGGAAGTGCCCCAGCTCGTGGATGAGGATCAGCAGGCCGAGGCCGAGGATCGCGACGAAGATCGTCATGCCGGCAGCAACCCCATTCCCGCGAGGCGCCGGGCTTCCTCGTCGGCGGCGATCAGGTCGTCCAGGTCACGGGCCCGCGTACCCTCCACGCGCGACAGCGTCTCCTCGACCACCGACGCGATGTCGAGGAACCCGATGCGCCGGTCGAGGAAAGCCGCGACGGCGACCTCGTTCGCCGCGTTGTACGCGCACGGGGCCGTCCCACCGGCCTCGCCCGCCTTCCGCGCGAGGCCGAGCATCGGGAACGCGTCGTCGTCCACCGGCTCGAAGGACAGCGTCAACGACGCGAGCTCGAGCTGCTCGACCGGCGTCGCAGGGCGGGCCGGGTACGTCAGCGCGTACGAGATCGGCACGCGCATGTCGGGCAGGCCGAGATGGGCGAGCAGCGCGCCGTCCCTGAGACGCACGAGGGCATGGACGATCGAGGTCGGATGCACGACGACCTCGATACCCGCATACGGCACGCCGAAAAGCCAATGCGCCTCGATCAGCTCGAGTCCTTTGTTCGCGAGCGTCGCCGAGTCCACGGTGATCTTCGGCCCCATGCGCCACGTCGGGTGTGCGAGCGCCTCCTCGGGCGTCACGTTCGAGAGCTCCGTGCGGCCGCGGCCGCGGAACGGCCCGCCCGAGGCGGTCAGGACGAGGCCGAGGACGGTGTCGGGATCGCGTCCTTCGAGGCACTGGTGGAGCGCGGAGTGCTCGCTGTCGACGGGGACGATGCTGCCTCCACCCCGCTCCAGCGCCGCCAGCGCCAGCTCACCGGCGGCGACGAGGCTCTCCTTGTTCGCGAGCGCCAGCGTGACACCGTGGTCGAGCGCCCACAGCGTGGCGCGGACGCCCGCGAAGCCCACGACGGCGTTCAGGACGACGTCCGGCTCGCTCCGGTCGAGCAGCCACACGGGATCGCCCCCCACCTGCGCGTGCTCGACGCGGTGCGCGGCGGCCAGCTCGTCGAGCGGCGTCGAGCCCGACTGCAGCGCGCAGAGCTCGAGCTCGGGATGGGCCGCGACGATCTCGATCGCCTGCCGTCCGATCGAGCCGGTCGCTCCGAGGAGTGCCACGCGTCTCACGGTGCGAAGCATGCCGTTTGCAGTGCGTAGCGCCGGTTACGTGAGCGCGAGCAGGGTGACGTACGCCGCGGGTCCGGCCCAGAGGTGTGAGTCCATCCGGTCGAGGATTCCGCCGTGACCTCCGAGCAGACGTCCGGAGTCCTTCACGCCGAGATCCCGCTTCACGGCGGACTCGAAGAGGTCGCCGAGGGTCGCCGCGACGGCGATCACGAGCCCGAGGACGAGCGACTCGCCGTTCGTGACGACCTCCTGCTCGTACAGCGAGAAGAAGGCGACCGCGACGGCGGCGAGCGTCCCCGCGACGAAGCCCTCCCACGTCTTGCCCGGCGAGATCACGGGCGCGAGGCGGTGCCGCCCGATCGTCCGTCCGACGAAGAACGCCGCGGTGTCGTCGGCGAAGACGGCGATCAGCGTCGTGAACAGGAGCAGGCGACCGTCCCCCGGCACGTCGCGGAGGAGCATCAGCGCAGCGAGCCCTCCGCCGATCCACGCGACGCCGAGGAGCGTCACGGAGAAGGCCGCCACGGCGTTCTGCCGGGCGCTCGAGACGAAGAGGACGAGCAACGCCGCCGGGAACGTCGCGAGTATCCCGGCGAGGACCCAGAACGACCCGCCGAGCTGCGCGCCGAGGATCGTCAACGCGAGCGCGGCGAAGCCGCCGAGCGCCATCGGACGCAGCCCACGCGCGATGCCGTACAGCTCGTGCAGTCCCAGCAGGCCGGCGAGGAGCGCGAACCCGAACAACCACCACCCGCCGAGCCAGACGAGGCCGAGGACGATCGGCAGCAGGGCCCCGGCCACCGCGAGCCGAGAGAACAGGGGGCTCAAGACGGTGTCCGAGCTCCGAAACGACGCTGGCGCGCGGTGAAGGCGTCGACGGCGGCGCGCAGGTCGTCGGCGCCGAAGTCCGGCCACAGCGTGTCCGTGAACACGAGCTCGGCGTAGGCCGCCTCCCAGAGGAGGAAGTTGGACAGGCGGAGCTCGCCGGAGGTTCGGACGAGCAGGTCGACCTCACCGATCTCGGGCGCATAGAGCCGCGACGCCAGTGCGTTCTCGTCGACGGCGGCCGCCTCGACGCCCTCCTCGACGAGCCTCCGTGCCGCGTCGACGAGCTCGGCCCGGCCGCCGTAGTCGAACGCGATCCACAGGTTGAGCGTGTCCAGCCCGGCGGTCTGCACCTCGAGCGCGTGCATCTTCGCTTCGAGCCACGGCTCGAGACGGTCGCGGCGGCCGAGGAACCGTGTGCGGACGCCTTGCTTCGCGAGGTCCGGGAGCTCGCCGTCGATCGTCTCGGAGAGGAGCTCGAGCAGGTCGGCGACCTCGTCCGGCGGCCGTGTCCAGTTCTCGGTCGAGAACGCGTACACGACGAGTGTCTCGAGACCGAGGTCGATCGCCGCCTCGACCGTCCGTCGCAAGGCACGGGTGCCGGCGCGGTGGCCCTCCGCGACCGACACGCCCTGCGACTCGGCCCAGCGGCCGTTGCCGTCCATGATGATTGCGACCACTCGCGCTTCGCGCGACTGGTCGCTGGAAAGCGCGGGTTCGTCCGCGGCCACGTTTTCTAGAGGTTTGGCGCCGCAGGCGTCAAACCTCCATGATCTCCGCTTCCTTGTGCTTCAGCAGCTCGTCGATCCGCTTGGTGTGATCGTCCGTCAGCTTCTGCGTCTGGGCCTCGGCGCGACGCTCCTCGTCGTCGCCGACCTCGCCGTTGCGCACGAGCTCCTCGAGGTGCCGCATGACGTCGCGTCGAACGTTCCGGATCGCGACCTTGCCCTCCTCCGCGTACCGGCGCACGACCTTGACGAGCTCCTTGCGGCGCTCCTCGGTGAGCGACGGAATCGGGAGGCGGATCAGCTTGCCGTCGTTCGACGGCGTCAGCCCGAGGTCGGACTCCATGATCGCCTTCTCGATCGCCTTGATCTGCGTAGGGTCGTACGGCTGGACCGACAGCAGGCGCGGCTCCGGCGCGCTGATGGTCGCCATGTTCGAGAGCGGCGTCGGGACGCCGTAGTAGTCGATCGTGATGCGGTCGAGCAGCGCCGTCGACGCGCGCCCGGTGCGGACGCTGTTGAACTCGGTGCGAGTGTGCTCGATCGTCCCGTCCATCCGCCGCTCGCAATCCGCCAGGAAATCCTCGATCGCAGCCACGCTCCTACCTCCTCGTCGTAGGAGAACCCATGGTTCCCCCACGAGTCCCCTCCTTTTCGGTTCGCGCCCGCATCACCGACAGCTGGGCTCCCGCCGGGCAACGCCCGGCTCCGCCCGCGATTTGGGTGGCGCCGCATCTTTCGCTCAACCTCGACTGTGCCCGTGGGACGGAGTCGAGACGACCGTGCCGATGCGCTCGCCCGCGGCGGCGCGCACGATGTTGCCGTCGGCGAGCTCGAATACGTGGATCGGTACGCCGTTGTCCATGCAGAGCGAAAGCGCCGTCGTGTCCATCACCTTGAGACCGCGCTCGATCGCCTCGAGATGCGTCAGCTCGGGCAGGAACTGCGCGTCGGGGTCAACGCGCGGGTCGCCGTCGTAGACGCCCTTGACCCCGTGCTTCGCCATCAAGATCGCCTCGGCGCCGATCTCGAGCGCGCGGAGCGCGGCCGCCGTGTCCGTCGTGAAGAACGGGTTCCCCGTCCCCGCCGCGAAGATCACGATGCGCCCCTTCTCCAGGTGGCGAATCGCACGCCGACGGATGTACGGCTCGGCGACCTCCGACACGGTCACCGCCGACTGGACGCGCGTCTGGGCGCCGAGCCGCTCGAGGGCGTCCTGGAGCGCGAGCGCGTTGAGGAGCGTGGCGAGCATCCCGGCGTAGTCCGCGGTCGCGCGGTCCATCCCCTCGGCCGCAGCCGCCATGCCGCGGTAGAAGTTCCCGCCGCCGACGACGACGGCGATCTCCGTGCCGGACTGCCGCACGGCGTGCACCTCGCGGGCGATCGACCCCACCGTCCGCGGGTCGACGCCGTACTCACGGTCGCCCATCAGGCTCTCGCCCGAGAGCTTGAGCAGCGCGCGCTTGAACGCGGGAGTGACCCTCGCAGGTCGCTCCGCGACCTCCTCGGGCCGGACGCTCACGAGCCGGCGACCGAGACCCGGGCGAACGCGGTGACGGACGCCCCCGCCTCGTCGAACGCGGCCCCGACCGTCTTGGACGCGTCGTGGATCCACGCCTGGTCGAGGAGCGCCCCACCCGGGGACGCGGCGAAGAAGCGCTTGGCCACCATGCCGTCGACGATCTTCTCACGCGCCTGCTCCGGCTTCGACTGGACCTCGTCGGAGTTGAGGTAGATCTGGCGCTCGGCGGACACGATGTCCTCCGGAACGTCCTCCCGTGAGACGTACTGAGGCGCCGCGAACGAGATGTGCATCGCGAGCTGCCGGGCGAGCTCCTCCGAGCCGCCCTCGAGCTGCACGAGCACGCCGATCTTGTTCGCGGGCGGATGGACGTACGCCGCGAGGGTTCCGCCCTCGAAGCGGTTCGGGTCGACGATGACGATGTTCTCACCGAGCTGCGCGATCAGCTCGGTCCGCTCGGCCTCGAACGTCTCGACGGCCTTGGGGCCGTCTGCGTGGACGGCGCGAAGCACCTTCTCTCCGAACGCCCGAAAGGCGTCGTTCTTCGAGACGGGGTCGGTCTCGCAGCCGATGCCGACGATCGAGGCGACCGTCGGCTCGACGATCACGCCGACGAGACCTTCGGTCGTCGCCCGGTCGGCGCGCTTTCCGGCCGCCGCCATCCCTCGCTCGCGCAGGAGCGTCCGTGCGGCCTCGAGGTCGCCGCCCGTCTCCTGGAGCGCCTGCTTGCAGGCCATCATCCCTGCGCCCGTCTGGTCGCGGAGCTCCTTGACGAGCGAGGCGCTGATCTCGGTGACGCCGCTCAAGACTTCTCCCCTCGCGTCGAGGCGACCACGTCCTCGGTCGTCGCCTCCTGGGACGGCTCGGTGGCCGCAGCGGACTCGGACTTCGTCTCGGGCTCGGCCCGGGTCTCCGCCTCTGCCTCCGCCGTGGGCTCCTCGGGCGCGGGCGCGGTCGCCTGCGCGGGCGACGCGGTCAGCTCGGCCTCGGTCACTTTCGTCGACGCCGCGGCGATGCCGTCCGCGATCGCCCGGATCACGAGCGAGCACGACCGGATCGCGTCGTCGTTCCCCGGGATCACGTATGTCACCTCGTCCGGGTCGCAGTTCGTGTCGACGAGCGCAATCACCGGCAGGCCGAGTCGCTGGGCTTCGCGCATGGCGAGCTGCTCTTTGCGAAGGTCGACGATGAACACGGCGTCGGGCTGGCGCTTCATCGCGGCGACTCCGCCGAGGTTCGCCTCGAGCTTCTCGAGCTCGCCCGTCATCGCTATGCGCTCCTTGGCGGGGAGCAGGTCGAGCTGCCCCTCGTCGCGCAGGCGCCGAAGCTCCTGCAGGTACGCGATGCGGTCGGCGATCGTGCGCCAGTTCGTGAGCAGGCCGCCGAGCCAGCGGTGCGCGACGAACGGCTGGCCGACGCGGGTCGCCTCGCGCTCGATCGCCTCCTGAGCCTGCTTCTTCGTCCCGACGAACAGGATCGAGCCGCCCCGCTCGGCGATGTTGCGCGCGAAATCGTACGCCTCCTGCAGCAACGCCTGCGTCTGCTGGAGGTCGATGATGTAGATGCCGCCCCGCTCGTCGAAGATGAACCGCTTCATCTTCGGGTTCCAGCGGCGCGTCTGGTGACCGAAGTGCACTCCGGCCTCCAGCAGCTCCTTCATGGAGACAACTGCCACGACACGTCCTTTCGGTTGATTGCGTTGCGCCGGCGGGCGCGGACGGAACCGGGCGGAATGCGCCGGCACCTCCCGTCCGGAGGCGTCGCCGGGTAGGGATCGGTCGATGAATCGTAGCGATACGCGCGCACATCGCTTCGCGACGTGCCAGGTCTACGCTTTCGCTCGCGCCTGCTCCAGCGCGGCGAGCAGCTCGGCTGGAAGCGCCGCCTCGACCTCGACCGTCACTCCGGTGAACGGGTGGTCGAAGCGCACGCGATGGGCGTGCAGGAACTGACGCTCGAGGCCGAGGTCGCGGGGGACGCCGTAGACAGGGTCGCCGCTCACCGGCAGGCCGATCGCCTCGAGATGCACCCGGATCTGATGCGTCCGTCCGGTTTCGAGCCTCACCTCGAGAAGCGCCCGCTCGCCGAGCCGCTCGCGCACCTCGAACCACGTGACTGCGTCGCGCGGCGTCTCGGTGTCGAGCGAGTGCCGCGTGCGGTCGTGGCGGTCGCGTCCGATCGGCGCCGTGATCCGTCCCGTGCGCGAGCGGGGCTCGCCGCGGACGAGCGCGAGGTAGCGGCGCTCGACCCTCCGTTCGCGGATCGCCTCGGTGAGGCGTTCGTACGCCTCCTCCGACCGAGCGACGACGAGGAGCCCCGACGTGTCGCGATCGAGACGGTGCACGATCCCTGGTCGCTCCCTATCGCCGCCCGCGGCGCCGAGGGCGAGCAGGCCCTGCGCGAGCGTCGCTCGCTCCTCGGGTCCCGACGGGTGCATCACGATGCCGGCGGGCTTGTCGACGACGAGGAGGTGCTCGTCCTCGTAGGCGACGCGCAGGTCGAGCTCGCGCGGCGCGAGCGCCCGCTCCGCCGGGATCTCGACCTCGAGCGCCTCTCCCCCTGCGAGCCTGTGGCTCTTCGGCCGCGCCTCGCCGTCGACGAGCACTGCGCCGCCCGTCACGAGCCGCCCGGCGAGCGCACGCGTGCCTACCTCGGGAAGCTCCGCGACGAACGCGTCGAGACGCCGTCCGGCGGCCGACTCAGGAACGCGAGAGCGGTGACGTGCCAACGGCGACGCTCGAGCGGTCGGCCGCCACGAACGACAGGAAGAGCAATCCGACGCCGACGACGATGAACGTGTCGGCGAGGTTGAACGCCGGCCAGTAGTCGAGGTCGAGGAAGTCGGTCACGTGCCCGAGACGGAGGCGGTCGGCGAGGTTCGAGGAACTTCCTCCGAGGACGAGGCCGACCGCGGCGGGCAGCAGGGGATGGCGACGGCCCGAGCGTGCGAAGAACAGCAGCAGCGCGCCGATCGCGACGCCGGTGAGCGCGATGACGACCGACGTCGCGTCGGCGAAGAGGCCGAAGGCGATTCCGGTGTTCCGCACGTTGTGGATCGTGAGCGGCCCGACCACGTCGACCGCGTGCCCGAGCGCGAGGCGGCTCGACACGAACGACTTCGTGAGCTGGTCGGCGCCGGCGGCTGCGGCGGCCACGAGACCGAGGCCAAGCCACTGCGACGCCCCGGCCGCGAGCGGCCGCGAGGCGCCGGGCATCGGCTGCAACGCGTTCGTTGCCGAGCCGACGCGAACCTCGAGCGCGGCGCGAGGCGGCTCGGCTCGTGCAGGCTCGCTCAAGCGCGCTCCAAGAGCTGCTTGCACTCCACGTCGAGCACCGCGTAGGGCACGGCGTCGAGGCGCTCCTCGGGAATCGGCCGCCCGCACCGCGCGCACGTGCCGTACGTCCCGGCGTCGATGCGGTCGAGCGCGAGGTCGATGTCGCGAACGAGCTGGGCGGCGTTCTCCTCGAGCGACTCGTCGAGCTCGTGGTCGAACATGTCGGTCGCGTGGTCGGCCAGGTGCTGGTCGCCCGCGGCGCTCGACAGCTCCTCGTCGCCGTCGTCGTCCTGCGCGATGTCGTGCGCGGCGTGGAGCACCCGCTCGCGCATCTCCACGAGCTGGGCGCGACGGCTCTCCAGGTCGACGGTCACAGGGCGTGCGCGGTCGCTGACACGCCCCAAGAATAGTTGGCGGGTCAGCCGGCCAGTCGGTCGACGCTCGCGGCCGGTGCGGACGCTTCCGCGGCGTGCGCGGGTGCGTCCTTCGGCTCGTCCTTTCCGTCCTCGTCCGACGTCACCTCGAGCGCCGCGCGCAGCATCGTCCGGATGCGGCGCGATTCCGTCAGCAACGTGTCCTTCTCTGCGATCGCGTCCCGGATCAGCGCGCGCGCCTCGGCGCTCGCCTCCTGCACGATCACGTCGGCCTCGCGGCGCGCCTGCTCCTTCATGTCCTGTGCCGCCCGCTCGGCGGACACGAGCGTCGAGCGAAGCAGCGTCTCGAGCTCGACATGCCGCGCGACCTCGCCCTCGAGCACGTGGACGCGCTCCCCGAGCTCGGCCCGCTCGCGCCAGACCGCCTCGAAGCTGTCCGCGACCTCGTCGATCGCGCGGTCGACGGTCGAGCGGCGGTAACCGAAGAGACCGCGACGCAGCTCCAGGTGCCTCACTTCCACCGGTGTCAGTTGCATCCCGTGCCTCCTTGCGTCAGAACAGTCGGTCGATCAGCGCGTTCACGAGCGCGCCGAGGATGTAGAGCGCGAACACGGCCAGGATCGGCGACAGGTCGATCGGGCCGAGCGGCGGGATGAAACGCCGGAAAAGCCGCAGGTACGGCTCGCAGACGTCGTAGAGGAACTGCCGCACGCGCTCGAGCGTCGGCGACGCGCCGCCAGGAATCCACGACGTGATCACGTACACGAGGATCAGCAGCACGTAGACGCCGATGAACACGGTGACGAACTGCTTCACCGACCCCGCAGTGTCGGCCAGCAGCAACGAGCCGGCGCTCACGTCGCCCATGCCCCCCGATTCTGGCTGCGCGCGGGTGTTCCTCTAGTGCCGTGTGGTGCGAGCCGGTGCTAGGCCTGGTTGAAGAAGGCGCCCGCGGGATCGAGCGCGCGGGCCCTTTCCTCGGCGGAGACCTCGACGTTTCTCGGCGTGAGCAGGAAGACCTTGTCGGCGACGCGCTGCATGCTCCCGTCGAGCGCGTACGTGAGGCCGCTCGCGAAGTCGATCAGCCGCTTGGAGAGCTCGGTGTCCGCGGACTGGAGGTTGAGGATCACGGGCACGGAGTCCTTGAACCGGTCGGCGATCTGCTGGGCGTCGTTGAAGCTCCGCGGGAGGACGAGATGGACGCGAACCTGCGAGCCTGCGCTGTCGACTCCACGGAGTCGGGAGCGGCGCGACGACGGGCGTGCTGCGACCGCGGCGTCCGGCTCGGAGACGCTGTCCGACTCCGACCAGCCCTCGGGCTCGCGCCGGCGCGGAAGCCGGCGGACGTTGGCGCGCTCCCGGCGCCGGTAGTCGCGCTCGACCTCCTCGCTGGTGACCGTCATGTCGTCGTCCCACTCCTCGTCCTCCGCGATCCCGAAGTAGACGAGCGTTCGGTTCCAGACGTCGCCGAGGCCCATGTCAAGCGGGATCGTAGCCCGTCGGGGCGACGGAAGCCGTTCCGCTTGCAACAGTCTGTTGCAAGGTCAGCCGAGCAGGGTCGAGCCGACGCGGATCAGCGTCGCGCCCTCCTCCACGGCGACCCGCCAGTCCTGCGACGTGCCCATCGACAGCTCTCGGAGCCCGTGCTCCCGCGCGAGCTCCGCGAGCCGGCGGAACCACGGACGCGACGCCTCGGGATCGTCGGCGAGCGGCGGCATCGTCATCAGACCGCGGATGCCTGGCACCTCCGCGAGCCAGGCACCGACCTCCTCCGGCGCGACGCCCGATTTCGTCTCCTCGCCGGAGAGATTCACCTCGAGCAGCGCCGGAACGGTGAGCCGCCGCGCGGTCGACAACGAGTCGAGCGAGTGGACGAGCTCGCAGATGCCGTTCACGACCTTCGCCTTGTTCGACTGGAGATGGCCGATGAAGTGCCAGCGGAACGCGTCGCCGTACACGGCGTGCTTCGCGGCCAGATCCTGGGCACGGTTCTCCCCGACGACCTCCACCCCCGCCTCCGCGAGGACGGCCAGCTCGTCGAGGGAGACGTACTTCGTGGCGGCGACAACGGTCACGTGCGGGCCGGCTTCGGCCTTGACCTGCTCGTACCGCTCCCTGACCGTGTCGGCGTTCAGAGCCATCGCAGTGCCGCGTCGAGCAATGCCTCTCGCTCGTTCGCCGACGGATCGTCGATCACCGCGTCGAGGAGCCGCGCGAGCGCGGCGCCGAGCTGCGGCCCTTCCTCGTAGCCGATCGCGATCAGGTCACCGCCGTCGACGGCGAGGTGCTCGCGGCGATACGGGTTGACCTTCTCGTGCTCGAGGTAGCGGTCGAGCTCGTCGAGATGCTCGTTCTCCCATGGCTCGACACGCTTCGCGGCGAGGTCGGCCCGCTTGTGCAGGATGAGCCGGCGGGCGCGCTCGAGCCCGTGCGAGGCGAGGAAGCGCCGCGCGAAGAGGCCGTCGATCGGGCCGTCAAGCCAGAACGCGTGCCCGGCGACGATTCGCGCCACCTCCTGGCGAAGAACGTTCGGGTACCTGAGTCGACGCATCACGCGCCCGGCCAGCGTCCCGCCGAGAAACGCGTGGTCGGCGCCGTGCGCGTCCGCCTCCGGCTTCGCCAGGTCGTGCAAGAGGGCCGCGAGCCGCACCTCGAGCTCCGCGGCGGCGTCCGCGACGCCCTGGACGACGGAGAACAGGTGCTCGTCGAGCGACGTCGGCTGGCGCCGCGATCCCATCGCGTACCCGATCGCGCGCTCGAACTCGGGCAGGAACTCGACGAGCGCGCCGGTGTCGCGCGCGAGCCGGAGCGCGACGGCGGGACGCGTCCCGAGCAGGAGCTTCGAGAGCTCCCCCATGCCGTCGGCGTCGAGCCCGCCGCCGATCCTCTCGCCGGAGACGTGCCGGAGCCCTGCGGCCTCGCGGCGCATCTGCACGACCGTCTCGTCGGTGAGCGTGAAGTCGAGCTGCGACACGAGCCGAAGCCCGCGTAGGATCCGGAGCGGGTCCTCCCGGAAGCTCTCGGGCCGGACGGTGCGCAGCTGGCGCCGGTCGAGATCCGCACGGCCGCCGAACGGGTCGACGAGCTCGCCCGTCTCGAGCCGCCTGGCCATCGCGTTGACCGTGAAGTCGCGCCGCGACATGTCGTCCTCGATCGAGACCGCGGGGTCGGCGACGATCTCGAAGTCGCGATGGCCGGGCCCGACGCTGAGCTCCTTGCGCGGCGGCGTCAGCTCGATTCCGGACGGGACGAGCCTGCGGATCGCGGCGTCGCGCGGATGGAACCGCACGCCGACCAGCTGCCCGTGCACCTCCATGTCCTCCACCCGGCCGTGCGGCTCGAGGACCCCGCGAAGCCCGGCCTGGTCGACGCCGGGGACGAGGAAGTCCTCGTCCGCATGCTCGATCCCGAGCAGCTCGTCGCGGACCGCGCCGCCGACGACGTACGCGTCGAGGCCGAGCGAGCGGATGTAGCGCCGGATCTCCGTGGGCACGAGCGGGATTCTCCCCCGAGGGCCGTAGCCGGCGCGCCTGACAACGCTCGTGTTGAATCAACACAAAGCGGACCAGCTGGTGCCTCGCAACGCTCGTGGTGAATCACTACAAGCATTGTCCGCCCCTACAGGTGCGCGACCGCCTCGATCTCGACCGATGCGCCCGCCGGTAGTCCGGCCACCTGGAAGGTCGAGCGTGCGGGCGGGCGGTCGCCGACGTGACGTGCGTACACCTCGTTCATCGGCTGGAAGTCTGCGAGGTCCTTGAGGAAGACGCTCGTCTTGACGAGGTTGTCGAGCGACGAGCCGGCCGCGACGAGGATCGCCGACAGGTTCTGGAGCGCCTGCTCGGTCTGCTGCGCGACGTCGCCCTCGACGGCCGTCTCGCCCGGTTTGAGGCCGACCTGCCCGGCGACGAACACGAAGTCGCCGACGACGATCGCCTGGTTGTATGGCGCCCCGAGGAACGGTGCGGGCGCGCCCTCGGTGCGGATGACGGTCTTCTCCATGCCTGCCTCCTCGTGTCAGCGGTCCGAAGTCGAGGCGCGCGCCAGCGCCACGCCGAGCGCCTTGAAGATCGCGGCGAGCGCGTGGCCCGAGTCTTGGCCCTCGATCAGCCGCACGTGGATCGTCAGGCCGGCCTCCTCGGCCAGCCTCCCGAGGAAGCGGGCGGCGAGATCGGTGCCGAGACCGCCCGCTCCCGTCAGGTCGGCGTTCGAGGCCACGAGCGGCGTGCCCGACCGCTCGACGACGACCATCGCGAGCGCCTCGTGGGCCGGCACCGTCGCCTCGCCATGCGCACCGTCGGCGACGCGGGGTGCGAGCGCCCGGCCGAGCGCGGTTCCCGCAGCATCGACCTCCGCCTCGGGGTCGTCGGGGTCGATCTCGAGCGCGAGATCGAAGCGGCCCGCGCGCGCGAGCTCGGCGAGGAGGTGGTCGAGCACCGGGACGCCGGTCGCGACGTTCGCGGCGCCCGTCCCGACGGCGATCCGCGCCCCGCTCACACGTCTGCCCGCTCGATCGCTGCACCGAGCTGGCGCAGCCGCTCGTCGATCCGCTCGTAGCCCCTGTCGATCTGCCCGATGTTCCCGATCGACGACTCCCCCTCGGCGCAGAGCGCCGCGATGACCATCGCCATGCCCGCGCGGATGTCCGGGCTCTCCAGCCGCTGTCCGTAGAGGCGCGCCGGGCCGGTGACGACCACGCGATGCGGGTCGCAGAGGATGATCCGCGCCCCCATCGAGACGAGCTTGTCCACGAAGAACAGCCTGCTCTCGAACATCTTCTCGAACACGAGCACCGTGCCCCGCGCCTGCGTGGCGGCGACGACGGCGATCGAGGTGAGGTCGGCCGGGAACGCCGGCCAGATCCCGCTCTCGATCTTGGGGATCTGGTCGCCCAGGTCGTCGACCACCCGCAGCTCCTGGCCGGGCGGGACGCGGATCGTGGTGTCCCCCACCTCCAGGCCGATACCGAGCTTGCGAAACGCCGGGAGGATCGAGATGAGGTCGTCCGGCTCGACGTCCTCGATGGTGAGATCGCCGCCGGTGGTTGCCGCAAGCGCGGCGAAGCTCGCGACCTCGACGTGCTCCGGCCGGATGCGGTGCTCCCCGCCGCCGAGCCGCTCGACGCCCGTGACGCGAAGGATGTTCGAGCCGATCCCGTCGATCTGGGCGCCGAGGCCGACGAGGAAGTGGCAGAGGTCCTGGATGTGCGGCTCGCACGCGGCGTGCCCCACGACGGTCTCCCCGTCCGCGAGCACGGCCGCCATCAGGGCGTTCTCGGTCGCCATCACGGACGCCTCGTCGAGGAACATCCGCTTGCCGCGCAGGCCGTCCGTCCGGAGGTCGTACGCGCCGTTCAGCTCGACCTCGACACCGAGCTCCATGAACGCGTGGATGTGCGTGTCGAGACGCCGCCGGCCGATCACGTCCCCGCCCGGCGGCGGGACGGTCGCGCGCCCGAAGCGCGCGAGCAGCGGGCCGGCGAGCAGGAACGACGCGCGGATCTCCCGTCCGAGGGTCGGGTCGAGCGCCGTCTTCGTGACCGTCGACGAGTCCACGGTGACCTCGTTCGGGCCGCTCCACTCCACCGTCGCGCCGAGGTCGGCCAGGAGCATCACCATCGTCTCGACGTCGCGGATCCGGGGCACGTTCGACAGCACGACGGGCTCCGACGCGAGCACGGAGGCCGCGAGAATCGGAAGCGCGCCGTTCTTGTTGCCTGCCGCGCGAACGGTCCCGGACAGCGGACGCCCGCCCTCGATCACGAACGACTGCATGCGGGGCGGTATCGTACCCGGCCCCGTGGAGGTGACCCGCGACAGGGCCTGGGAAACGCTGACTCGCTACACGAAGAGCGAGTCGCTCCTCCGCCACGCCCTGGCGGTCGAGGCGTCGGTCCGCTCGTACGCGCGCCGCGGCGGCGAGGACGAGGAGCTGTGGGGCTGCGTCGCGTTGCTCCACGACTTCGACTACGAGATCCACCCCACGCTCGATCAGCACCCGCAGGACGGCGCCCGGATCCTCCGCGAGGAGGGCTACCCGGAGGAGGTGATCGAGGCGGTTCTGTCCCACGCCGACCACCTGGCGCTACCACGCGACACGGCCCTCAAGCGAACGCTGTTCGCCTGCGACGAGCTGTCTGGGTTCGTCCACGCCTGCGGCCTCGTGCGCCCCACGGGTCTCGACGGGCTCGAGCCGAAGTCGGTGCGCAAGAAGCTCAAGCAGCCGTCGTTCGCCGCGGGCGTCCACCGCGACGAGGTCTACGCGGGCGCCGAGCTCCTCGGGATCGAGCTCGACACGCACATCGCGAACGTCGTCGCAGCGCTGCAGCCGATCGCGTCGCAGCTCGGGTTGCGGACCGCCGCCGACGCGGCCTGAGCCGCGTTCAGAGCGCGGCCAGGAGCCGCTCGAGGTCGTCGTCGCTCGTCCACCAGCCGCACGAGACGCGCACGATCCCGCGGCCGGGGAGCTCTCGCACGACCACGCCGGACTCGTGGAGGCGTGCGATCAGGGCGACCGGGTCCTCCTCCACGCGGAACGAGACGAGCGTCGAGCGCTCGGCTGGCGTGATCACCTCGACCTGCCTCGAGAGGAGCTCGCGGCAGCGCTCGGCCACCTCCCACGCGCGCGCGAACCACCACTCGGGCCGGATCGCCAGGGCGGCCAACATCGCGCGCACCGTCCCCTGCGACCACCACCCCGTCTCGAGGCGCCGCGCGCCCGGCTGCGGCTCGTACGAGCCGTCGCGATCGTGACGTCGCTGGGAGAAGTGGCTCGGCGAGACGACGCGGAGCCGCTCGGGCTCCGCGACGACGAGCGCACCGGTCGAATCGGGGCCGCAGAGCCACTTCTGGCCCGAGACCGTGAGGAAGTCGACCCCTGCGGCCGTCGTGGGGATCCCGCCGACCGACTGCGCCCCGTCGGCGAGGACCGGGACGCCCGTGCGGGCTCGGATCTCGGCAAGTGGGAGCACCGCGCCGGTCGTCCACAGCACTTGCGAGGTGGCGATCAGACGCGTCCGCGGCGTCACTGCGTCCACGATCCGCTCTGGGTCGGGCTCGGTGACGACGAGACGAGCGCCCGATGCCCCGACCGGTCCGAGCAGCCCGAAATGCTCGTCCGTGGTCGTGACCACCTCGTCCTCGGGGCCGAGCCCGACGCCGCGAAGCACGATCGCGCAGCCTTCCGTCGTGGAGGCGGTGAGCGCGACCTGCTCTGCGTCGGCGCCGACGAGCTCCGCGAGCGCGGCGCGAAGCTGGGCACGGTAGGCGACGGTCTCCTCGAAGTACGGCAGCGCACTGCGACCGAGCGCGAGGTCGCGCTCGATTCCCGCCGTGACTGCCTCTGCGACGGGACGCGGGAGCGGACCGAACGTGCCCGCGTTCAGATACGCGATCCGCTCGAGCACCGGGAACAGCTCCCGCGCCTCTTCGAAGGTCATGCCGGCACCTCCACGACGCAGTCGACGGGCGCGTGGTCGGAGAGAAGGACGCGGTCTTGCGTGCGGCGCTCCGGCGGCCAGACCGCGACGTCGGTTGCAATGGCGTTCCTCACCAGGATGTCGTCGATCCCCGTGCAGGGTGCCGAGAAGCCGTCGAGGTGCGGATCGTCGACGTTGAAGTCGCCCGCCAGCACGACGGCCTCTTCCGGGAGCGCGACGGACTCGACGAACGCGCGCGCCCGCGCGGCCTCAGCGCGCGGGACGCCCGGGTCGCGGAAGTCGTTCGTCGCATGGAGATTCCCGACGACGACGCTCGGCGGTCCCGTCAGCCGAACCGCCTGCACGATGCGCCGCTCGCGGCCGCGCTCGCTGATCGGCTCGTGCCCAAGGTCGACTGCCTCGTACGCTGACGCGACGAGGATTGCGTTCGCCTGGCCCGCCAGACCGGAGCGGAAGAGGCCTTGGTGCGCCCGCGTGATCCACATCGAGAGCGGCCCGAGCCAGAGCGGCGGACGCGTGACCGCGCCGAAGGACGCCATGCCCGACCATGCGTCGAGGCGCGCGAGCGCCCAGACGGGCACCTCCTGCAGGCAGACGACGTCGGGGCCGTCGGCCGTCGCCAGCTCGACCATACGGTGCAGGTAGCCCTTGCGTCGGGGTGGATCGGCGTTGCCGTGGAAGACGTTCCAGGTGCGAACGCGGAGTCGCATGGTCGGCCGAGGCTACGGGTAGCGTCGGGCACTCTGCGCCGATGCACGTCGTTCTCGCCGATCCGCCTGCCTACACGCCGCCATACGACCACGAGCTAGCGGCCGCGCTGGCGCGCGCAGGCGCCGAGGTGACGCTCGTCACGTCGCCGTTCCGCTACGGCGCACGGCCGGCCGCGGACGGCTACGCGCTCGACGAGAGCTTCTATCCGCGGTCCAGCCGGATCGGTGGCCGCGCCGCCCGACTCGTCGTGAAGGCAGCCGAGCATCCGCTTGCGATGCGACGGTTGCTGGCGCGCCGCGCCGACGTGCTCCACCTGCAATGGCTGGCCGCCCCCGAGCTCGACGTCGCGCTTCTTCGAACCCGGACGCCACTCGTCTTCACGGCCCACGACCTGCTCCCGCGTCGGACGGCCCATCGGCAGCGGCTCTGGCAGCGGCTCTTCCAGCGCTTCGACACGATCGTCGTCCATTCGGAGCGCGGAGGCGAGGCGCTTGCCGCGTTCGGCGTCGACCCCACGAAGCTCCGGGTGATTCCGCATCCGGTCTTTCGCAGCGACCCGCCGCGCCGCGACGATGGCCACACGGTCCTCGCGCCCGGCGTGATCCGGCCGTACAAGGGCCTCTCCGATGCGGTCGACGCCGTGCTGGCGGTGCAGGGCGCGCGCCTCCTCGTCGCCGGTGACGCGCGCATCCCGGTCGACGCGCTCCGCGTGCGGGCGGGCGACCGTGCGGAGTGGCGGCTCGGCTATCTCGGCCGGGACGACCTCGAGCGCGCGCTGTCGGAGGCGACCGTGGCGGTGTTCCCGTACAGCGCGGAGCTCGACCAGTCGGGTGCGCTGCTCCAGGCGCTCGGCGCCGGCGTGCCTGCCGTCGTGTACGACGTCGGCGGGCTCGGCGAAGTGGTCGGCCGCTTCGGATCCGGGCGTGTCGTGGCCCCCGGCGACGTCGCGGGGCTGGCGAGGGCGCTCGAGGAGCTGCTCGGCGATGCCGCCGCGCTGGACGGCGCCCGCGCGGGTGCTGCGCGGGCGCGGGACGAGCTCACGTGGGACGCCGCGGCGGCTTCGCATCTGGCGCTCTACGAGGAGCTGATGTGAGACGGTGGCGCCGGGACCCGTTCGCCGAGCTCGTCGAGCGGCAGCTGACCCTGTTCGCCGTGGACGAGGCGGATCTCCTGCGCGAGGCCGTGGAGGCCGAGGAGGAATGGAACCGGGCCGGCCGCGACATGGCCGAGGAGGCCTACGGCGACTACCAGCTCGTCGTCGACGCGATCGCCGATCGCCTGCTCGACGTGCGCGAGGCGTATGCCGCGACGCTGGACGGCGATGCGGTGGATGCGTACCGGCGGTCGTTCGCGGCGGGCGCTGCACGCCGGTTCAGGCGCTATGCGTCGCTCGTCGCCGACCTGGAGCCCTAGTCGTCCCCCCCGAGGGCGAGCTCGTCGTCGCCGGTCCGCGGCCGGAGCGAGCGCGCGAGCTTGAGATGCGCCTTCGCCTCGTCGTAACGCCCCTGGTTGCGGAGCGCACGGCCGAGCGCGTAGTGCGCGTAATCGTCGGCGGGCGACAGCTCGAGCACCTTGCGGAACTCGGCCTCCGCTTCGGTCCATCTGCTGATCCGGAAGTACGCGATCCCGAGCGCTTCGCGGATCGACGCCTTCTCCGGCTCGAGCCGCTTGGCCTTCTCGAGCGCGACCGTGGCCTGTGCCGGCATCCCGCTCCGGAGGTGCCTCCGGCCCTGCTGGAAGAGGTCGTAGGCGGCACTCATCCCCTTGATCCTGCCGACGCTGTCAAGCCGGGACGGAACGAGCGGAGCGAGATGAGAGCGCGAACCCGTTCCGCAGGCCGCTCCCGGGCCGCGGCGGCTCCGAGCGCGTCCGCAAGCTCGGTGCGCGCCAGCGTGGCCGCCGCGTTCGCCCGGCCGGGCGGGCCGAAACGAGCCTCGGCCAGCGCCTGTGCGAGCGCGCCGAGAGGCATCCGCAGCACCCGCTCGGCCGCGTCGCGAAGCGTTGCGATGGTCGCGTTCGGCGGCACGGCGCCCCCTCGGTCGACGAGCGCCGAGACGAGCTCCGCGCGCACGGCGGCGGAGACGCGACGCGGGTCACGGGTGCGGAACCGCCATGCACGCCGCACGCGCTTCGCAGCGATGACGGCCGACCCCGCGAAGATCGGCGCGACCGCAAGGGCGAGGAGCCACCACGGGATCGACCTGTCGCCGGGTGCCTCCGGGGTCGCCGGCGTGCGACCGTCGCCGGGCGTCGGTGGACGCGGCGTGAAGTCGAGAAAGCGTCCCGTGCCGAGCGCTCGGATCGCGTCTGCCGAGTCCGACGCGAGCGTGTAGACCGCAGACAGGGTGCCGCGCCCTGGCGTCGGGTCGAAGGTCATCCACCCGTACCCGGCGAACCACGCCTCGACCCAGGCATGCGCCTGGTGGTCGGTGACGGTCCAGATCCCTCCCTTCCACGTCCCCGACGTGAAGCCGACCGCGACGCGCGCGGGGATGCCGAGGAAGCGCAGCATGACCGCCATGGCGCCGGCGTAGTGTTGGCAGTAGCCGGCGCGGTTGACGACGACGAAGTCGACGAGCGGTGGGTTTCCGCCAGGTGGATGCTCCTCGTAGCGGAATCCGCCGTCGCGGCGAAACCAGCGCTCGAGCAGCAGCGTCGCCTCGTAGGACGATCGCGCCCGCGAGGTCACCTTTCGCGCGTTCTCCCAGAGCGCACGGTAGGGCCAGAGCGGCTGGTAGCGCTCGTCCGAGAACAGCGACTCGACCTTCGCGTCGCGTCCTCGGGAACCGAACCCGGGCAGCCGAGTGCGGCCGAGCTCGAGGTAGCGGCCGGCGGCGGCCGGGTACCGCGCGGGCGCCGAGGCGAGAGCGCGGGGCGTCGGGCGCGGCGCGTAGCTCCAGACGGTGTACTCGGTGCCGCGCCGCAACGCCCGGCCCGCGCGCATCACGCCGCCGCCGAGATACGAGAGGCGCCCGAGGTCTTGCCCCGAAACGCGGGCGGGTTGCCCGGCGGCGGCGAGGCGCGGCTCCTCCAGGCCCTCCACGGTCACGACCTGCTTGAGCCAGGCCGCAGGCCGCGTATCGCGTCGCGGGACGAGCGGGTCGCGCGGTAGGGTCGCCCGCGGCGGCCCGATCGCGACCGGGAACAGGTTCTCGATCCAGCGGTCGTCCGCGAACGTCTCGAGGGTCGACACCCGCCAGTACTGGGCGCGCTTCGGCGCGCGGATCCGGAGCACCGTCGTCGCGCGCACCGGAAAGTCGATGCCCGCGTAGCTCGCATCCCACACGTACCGCACGTCGGCGACGCGACCACCGCCCGCGAACGGATCCCACCCCCGCCAGTCGACGTGCCCTTCCAACGGCCTCAGGGCGGCTCCCGCGAGCCCTCCGGACGCGGCGACGACGACGGCCGCCACGGCGAGGACGGCCGCTCCGCGCCGGGGTTCGCGTGCGCTCTGCACGATGCAGCACCAGAGCGTGGCAGCGAGCGCCAGCGCGCCGAGCATGAGCGCGTGGTCGTCCTCGAGCAGCACAGCCGGAAAGCCGACGCCTGCCGCCACGAGCGCCGCGACGACGACCGGTCGGCGGGCCGCCACGGCGAGGGACACGGCGAGTGCGACTCCGAACGCAATCGCGACGACGAGCCCGTGCAACGAGGCGTACGCGCCGGGGTCGAATGGGGCGCGGACGGCGGGAGCGTCGTGGAGCGCCGTCCATGCGCGTGCGAGCGCACGGTGCGGCCAGGTCTCGAACGCGAGCGAGAGCAGGGCCACCGTGACGAGGACCGCGGTCGCGATCCGCTCTCGCACGTCCCGCAGGACGGCCGGAAGGAGCGCCAGCGCGACCGCGACGAACGGGGATGGCCGGACCGGGTCTTCGAGCAGCGCCCATGCGAGCCCGCACACCGCCGCGGCCGGCGCGGCCGCCGCTACCGGGGCGAGGACGAGCCGCTCAGCCAACGGCCCGCGCCCGGAGAGAGCCGAGGGTGTCGGGGAGCGATGCTCCTCGGCGGAGTACGGCGAGTGGAACACCCGCGCCCGTGAGGCGAAGGAGGCTCGGCGAGGTCGTGGCGGGACCCCGTCCGGCGTACGTCGGCGCGTCGATCGCCACGAGCGCGCTCGACCGTCCGACCGCCGCTCGCGCGATCAGCGCGTCGATGACGATCTCCGGCCGCGCCGTGACGACGACGAGCTCCGGCACGGTGCCGAACACGCCGCGAGGCGAGACGAGATCGCGGAGCGGCGTCGCACGAGCCGGCTCCACGGCGGCGAGCGCGTCCAGAGCGTCCTCCCAGTCCCGTCCGAGGCTCCGGATGCGGTGGACGCCCGGGGTCGGCGCGCCGATCACGAGCAAGGCCCTACGCGAGCGCGCCGCGTGCGCCCGGGTGATTCCCGCGGCCGCCCGGACGGCGTCGTCGAGGCTCGAGTCGCCCGCAGGGCCGGCGGCGCCGGCCGCGTCGACGTCGAGGACGACGGCGACGCTGTCCCGCGGCGCGTCCTCGAGGTCGCGGACCATCAGCTCCCCGCGGCGCGCCGACGTGGGCCAGTGCACGGCGCGTAGCGGCTCGCCCTCGACGTACTCGCGGACGCCGTGCGGCTCGAGACCGCTCGCGCGCCGGATCCGGAGCTGCCGCCCGCCCTCGCCCCACCCACCGGAGTCGGTGAACAGCGTGTCGAGCTCCGGCACGCGCGGCCGGACGAGGATCGACGCGCGCGCGTCGAGCTCGATCGTCGCGCGAACGAGCCCGAACGGATCGTGCGCGACGAGCTGCCCCGGACCGAGCGCGTAGCGTCCGCGCGGCACGCGCCCGACGACCAGGCTTGCGACACCCTCGGGCCCAACCTGGACGACGTAGTCGCCGAGCGCGCCGAGCCGGTCGCGCCATTCGAGCCCGGATGCGAGCCAGCGCCGGCCCCGAAGCACCGCCTCGACCCGCAGTGGCTCCCCCTCGACCGGGGTAGCGTCGAGCGGACGCCGCTCGATCGCCAGGCTGCGGAGGACGAGCGACTTCCACGCCCAGCCGAGCAACGCGGCGAGCCCGAGGCCGATGCCGAGGACGGCGAGCGCCGTCGAGCCGACCAGCCACGCGGCGACGAGGACGCAGACAGCGAGGAGCCCGGCGCCGCTCCTGAGCCGGCTCAAACGGGCACCGGCGTCGACGCGACGGCGTCGGCGACGATCTCCTCGGCGGTCACCCCTGTCGCCCGCGCCTCCGGCGCCAGGATCAGGCGGTGTGCGAGCACGGGCGCGGCGAGCGCCTGCACGTCCTCGGGCACGACGAAGTCGCGCCGCTCGACGAGAGCACGGGCCTTCGCCAGCCGCAGCAGGGCGATACCGGAGCGCGGGCTTCCGCCGAGCGCGACGCGGTCGCTCGAGCGCGTGTGACGGAGCAGGGCGACGACGTAGCGGTTGATGCTCTCCTCGACGTGGACCGAACGGACCGCCTCGATCGCGGCCTCGATCTCGCCGCGAGCGGCGACGGCCTCGAGATGATCGAGCGGAGGCTCCGTCGTCTGCTCGGTCAGCATTCGCGCCTCGTCCCCGAGCGGCGGGTAGCCGATCGTCATACGGACCGCGAACCGGTCGAGCTGCGCCTCGGGCAGCGGGTAGGTGCCCTCGTACTCGACGGGGTTCTGCGTCGCGATCACGAGAAACGGCCGCTCCAGCACGTGTGTCGCGCCGTCGACTGTCACCTGGGTCTCCTGCATCGCCTCCAGGAGCGCCGACTGCGTCTTCGGCGATGCCCGGTTGATCTCGTCCACGAGGAGAACGTTGGCGAACACCGGGCCCGGGCGGAACCGGAACGTCCCGCTCTGGCGGTCGAACACGTTGACACCGGTGACGTCGGCCGGCAGCAGGTCGGGCGTGAACTGGACACGGTGGAACGTGAGGTCGAGCGACCGTGCGAGCGCCTTCGCGAGGACGGTCTTGCCCACGCCGGGCACGTCCTCGACGAGCACGTGGCCCTCGGCGAGGAGGCAGAGCAGCGGGAAGCGCAAGGTCTCGTCCGAGGCGTGGACGGCCGTGCCGAGGTTCCGCACGACGCGGTCCGCAAGGGCCGCGGCGGCCTCGGTGCCGCCCGCGACCGGATCGGGAGCGCGCTCGCTCACGAGGCGCCGTCGAGCATGCGCTCGACCTCGTCGAGGATCGCCCGTGCGATCAAGGGCTTCGGCGCCCTGGCGAGCGTCCGCTCGCCCTCGCGCGAGACGAGCACCACCTCGTTGTCGGGGCTGTCGAAGCCGATGTCGTCGCGGCCCACGTCGTTGTAGACGACCAGATCGACGTTCTTGTCCCTCAGCATCTCCCGTTTGCGCGCGAGCCCGTCCTCGCCGCTCTCCGCGCCGAACGCCACGAGCACCTGGCCGTCGCGCCTCGCCGCCCCGAGGGCGCGTGCCACGTCCGCGGTCGGGACGAGCTCGACCGACCACGGCTCGGGGCTCTTCGGCCGCTTCGTCGCGTGCGCCTCCGCGGGCCGATAGTCCGCGACCGCCGCGGCCATCAGGACCACGTCCGCGTCGGCGCGAGCGAGCGCTTCGCGACGCAGGTCGGCTGCGGTCGGCGTGGCGACGACCTCGACGCCCTCGGGCGCCGGCACGTGGAGGTTGGCGGCGAGCAGCGTGACGCGCGCGCCCCTCTCGCTGGCCGCCTCTGCGAGCGCGACGCCCATCCGTCCGGAAGAGCGGTTGCCGAGGAAGCGGACGGTGTCCAGCGGCTCGCGTGTGCCGCCGGCCGTGACGAGCACGCGCTTTCCGACCAGCGACCCATCCGCCTCGCGTGGGCGAAGGAGCGCTGCGACGCGCTCGGCGATCTCGTCGGGCTCCGCCATCCGGCCGACGCCGACGAGCCCTTCGGCGAGCTCACCCTCCGTGGGCCCGACGACCTGCGCTCCCCGCTCGACGAGCAGCGCGATGTTCGCCTGGGTCGCCGGGTGCTCCCACATCGCGGTGTTCATCGCCGGCGCGACGAGCATCGGTCCCCGGTGCGCGAGCGCGGTCTCGGTCAGCAGGTCGTCGGCGAGTCCGTGCGCCAGCCGCGCCAGCGTGTGCGCGGTCAGCGGCGCCACAACGAGGAGATCGGCATCCTGGAGGTGCGGGTACGGATCGGCGGGCGGCTGCTTACGGGCGAGCGCCCAGAAGGTCTCCGGAGCGACGAACCGCTCGGCCGCATGCGTCGTGATCGGCGTCACGTCGTGCCCGGCGCGGACGAGCAGCCTGACGAGCTCGCACGCCTTGTACGCCGCGATGCCGCCGGTTACGCCGACGAGGATCCTCGCCACAGGCTTTAGTGTGCCCGAGCGGGTCGTTTTGCCTGGCACTTTCGCGAAGCGAAAGCGCCAGAAGGCTCACTCGTACGCGAACTTGAGCTTGCCCCGCGAGATCTCCTCCATCGCCATGGTCAGGTAGTTCTTCGACCGTGACTCGACGAGTGGCGGCGGCGCGTCCTCCAGGCCGAGACCCTCGCCGAGCTGATGGTGGTAGTTGTTGATCTGCCGGGCCCGCTTCGCAGCCATGATCACGAGCGCGTACCGCGACGCGGGATCCTCCTGCGTCGAGGTGTGCTCGAGAAGCTCGTCGATCCGGGGCTCGATCATCGACGCGCCATGGTACCTGCGCCTACGAGCTTGCGTCCGTGGGTGAGCCGACGGACGCGAGCTCGAGCTCACGCTCGACGATCGCGGCGAGCACCTCGCTCGCCCGCGTGAGGTCGTCGTTGCGAACCATGTAGCGGAACGTGTGTGCCCGCTCGAGCTGGTCGTGCGCGAGGGCGATCCGTTCGTCGATCTCGCCGGTCGACTCCGTGGCGCGCTCGCGGAGCCGGCGCTCGAGCTCGTCGAGGTCGGCGGCGATGAAGATCGTGCAAGTCCCCGGAACCTCGTCCTGGACGAACAGGGCCCCGTCGGGCTCGAGCTCGAGCACCGGAACGCGCCCGTTCGCCGCGATGCGGTCGAGCTCGGAGCGGAGCGTCCCGTAGCGCTTGTCCGAGACGTAGGCGACCCACTCGAGAAATGCACCCTCGTCCACCTTCGCGGCGAACTCGGCGTCCGAGAGGAACCAGTATTCGCGTCCGTTCTCCTCGCCCGGCCTTTGCGAGCGGGTCGTCGCCGAGATCGCGACCTCGAGCTCCGGCAGCCGCTCGTGCAGCGCACGGATCAGCGTGCCCTTGCCCGCGCCGGACGGGCCGGTGACGACGAAGACGGGACGCACGGCGTTGCTCCGGCCGGCTCGGCCGGGGGTCACCTGTGGTTGAACAGATTGACGAGCTCGGCGCGCTGACGCTCGGAGAGGCCGCCCACGGTCTTCGACTGGCTGATTCGGCACTGGTTCAGCAGGCGCGCCGCCTTGACACGCCCGAACTTGGGAACGGCCATCAGCATGTCGAACACCTTCGCCGTCGAGACGTAGTCCGGGGGATCGAGCAGGATGCTCTCGATCTGGACCCGCCCGTCCTTCAGGTCTTTCTTGAGCTGGGCACGCTTGACGCGGATGTCGTTCGCACGTTGGAGGGCTTCCATCCGCTGATCGAGTGATCGAGCGGGTGCCTGTGCGTGCGTCTTCGACGTGACCATCGGAGCGGACGAGTCTAGCAAGCCACGGCGGTGAATCAAGCGTTACTGTTCTTGCGCATTTGCAGCATATTTTCAGGTTGGACAACGAAGGCGCTTCGCACATCGGCTGGATCGGCGAGCCCGCGGGCCCGTGCTTCGGCGTCGATCTCGGCTCGAATGCGCTCCGCGGCGAGCGGATCGGCGAAGAGCACGGTCCCGAGCGCGACGGCGCTCGCCCCGACCGCGACGAGCTCGAGCGCGTCGAGCCCGGACGCAACTCCTCCCATGCCGACGATCGGCACGTCGACCGTCGTCGCGCACACGTGGACACAGGCAAGTGCGATCGGTTTGAGCGCCGGCCCCGAGTAGCCGCCAACGGCTCGGGCGAGCCTGGGCCGCAGCGAGACGGCGTCGAGCGCGAGGCCGCGGATCGTGTTGACGAGGGACAGCCCGTCCGCTCCCGCGTCGACCACGGCCCGTGCGGCCGCCGCGACGTCCCACTGTGCCGGGGACAGCTTCGCGTACAGGGGCTTGTCGGTGGTAGCCCGGGCAGCGGCAACGAGCTGCGCGGCCGCTTCGGGCGCCTCCTCGACGTTGGGGCACGAGAGGTTGAGCTCGATCACGGAGACGCGTTCCTCGCGGTCGAGCCGCTCGCAGCAGAGCTCGTAGTCGTCGGCCGAGAATCCGCCCACCGACACCCAGAGCTCGACGCCGAGCTCCGCGAGCCGGGGCAGGTGCTCCGAGACGAACGCGTCGATGCCGGGGCCCTGGAGGCCGATCGAGTTGAGCATCCCGTGCTCCGTCTCCGCGATGCGGACGGGCGGGTTGCCCTCACGCGGGAGGGGCGTGATCGTCTTGGTCACGAAGACGTCGAGCGTCTTCGCCACGTCCGGTGCGGCGAGCGCGTCGAGGCATCCGGACGCGTTGAGGAGCGGGACGCCCATCGGCTTCAGCTGGGTCCTGTCCGAAGGACAGGACCCTCGAGGCAGAGCCTTTTGTAGCCGCCGTTCACGGGCACGACACACCCGTAGCAGGCGCCGTACCCGCATGCCATCGGGGCCTCGCGGGCGAGCTGCGCGTCGGGGACGATCCGTTCGAGGGCGTCGAGCATCGGCTCGGGGCCGCAGGCGAGCACATCCCCGGGCTCGTCCGGCAGCGCGTCCGTGACGAGGGTGGGGTCGAGCACGACCTCGGCGTTCGGCACGAGCGCCGCCGCCTGGGCGTGGTGCGCGGTCCGGAAGCCGAGCAGCGCCCGCGGAGCGCCGAGCTGCTCCGAGAGGTACGGGAACGGCGCGATGCCGATCCCGCCGCCGACGAGCAGCGGCCGCTCGACGTCCAGGTCGAACCCGTGTCCGAGCGGGCCCGTGGCGGCAATCTCCTCCCCCGGCTCGAGCGCGGCGATCGCGACCGTCCCGGGCCCGATCGGATCGACCAGGAAGCCGAGCTCACCGGGCGGGGCGACGCAGAGGCTGAACGGCCGCGGCAGCGGTCTGCCCGGCGCCTCGAGCATGAAGAACTGGCCAGGGGTTCCAGGCTCGAGCCTGGAACGCCCTAGACGCACCAGTCGATACGGGCCGATCGGCTCGTTCGCCATGACGCGGAGCTTCTCGTGGCGCATGGTCTCCTAGCCGTTTCCGCCGTAGGCGGAAACGGCAATGCGCTCCTGGAGCGAGAGCGTCGCCTCCGCGCGGGCGTTCGCGATCGCGTGCACCGCGGCGGCCGCGCCCGAGATCGTCGTGATGCAGGGCACGCGGGCGACGAGGGCGGCTTCGCGGATGAGGTAGCCGTCCGCCCTGGCGCCGGACCCCTGGGGCGTGTTGACGACGAGGTTGCAGCGCCGCTCGCGGATGAGATCGACCACCGTCGCGTCGCCCGGTTCTGCGTCCGCGACCTTCCCCACCTCCTCCACCTCGAGGCCGGCGGCGCGGAGCGTGCGGGCGGTCCCGGTCGTCGCCACGAGCTCGAAGCCGAGCCCGGCGAGCGCGGCGGCGATCGGCGCGATGCTGGACTTGTCGCCGTTTCGCACCGAGAGGAACGCCGTGCCGGAGGTCGGCAGCGGCCGCCCGGCGGCGCGCTCGGCCTTCGCGAACGCCGTCGGGAGATCAGAGGCGGTCGCCATCACCTCGCCGGTCGACCGCATCTCGGGCCCGAGCACGGGGTCGGCGCCGGGGAACCGCGCGAACGGCAGGACGGCGGCCTTGACGCTGACCTCCGTCGGTCGGGCCGGGGTCAGCCCGAGGTCGGCGAGCGGCTCCCCGTTGGCCAGGCGGCAGGCCGCCTCGACGAGGTTCACGCCGGTCGCCTTGCTCGCGAACGGCACCGTGCGGGACGCGCGGGGATTGGCCTCGAGAACGTAGACGGTCGAGTCGGCGATCGCCAGCTGGACGTTGAGGAGCCCGACGACGCCGAGCGCCGGCCCGAGCCGCTTGACGACGTGCTCGACCTCGAGGGCGTTCGCGAGGGTCAGCGACTGGGCGGGCAGGACACAGGACGAGTCGCCCGAGTGGACGCCCGCCTCCTCGACGTGTTGCATCACGGCGCCGATGAAGACGTCGGTGCCGTCGCAGAGTGCGTCGACGTCGATCTCGATCGCGTTCTCCACGAACCGGTCGACGAGGACGGGGCCGCTGACCGCCGCCATTGCCGAGACGAGGTCGCTCTCGTCGTCGCAGACCCGCATCGCACGCCCGCCCAGCACGTACGAGGGCCTGACGAGGAGCGGATAGCCGATCTCGCGGGCCGCGGCGAGCGCCTCGTCGGCGCCCTCGACCGTCGCCCAGGGTGGACAGCGGACGCCGAGCTCGTTGGCCAGCGCGCCGAACCGCTCGCGGTCCTCGGCGAGGTCGATCGCGGCGTGCGGCGTGCCGAGGATCCGATAGCCCGCGGACTCGACGTGCCGCGCGAGTCGCAGCGGCGTCTGCCCGCCGAACTGCGTGACGACGCCGTGCGGCTTCTCGCGGTCGAGGACGGCGAGCACCTCCTCCGGCGAGAGCGGCTCGAAGTACAGGCGGTCGGAGGTGTCGTAGTCGGTCGAGACGGTCTCGGGGTTGCAGTTGACCATCACGGCCTCATAGCCGAGCGCGCGGAACGTCTGGACGGCGTGGACGCAGCAATAGTCGAACTCGATCCCCTGGCCGATGCGGTTGGGGCCGGAGCCGATGATCACGACGCGCGGCTTCGACCCCGTGGGCGGCCCTTCGTCCTCTTCCCCCCACGTCGAATAGAGGTAGTTGGACGCCGCCTCGACCTCGCCGCCACACGAGTCGACCCGCCGGTACGACGGGCGGATCCCGCGCGCGTAGCGCGTCCGCCTCACGTCGTCCCCCGCCATCCCCCACGCCGCGCCGATCGAGTCGTCGCCCCAGCCGGCCCGCTTCGCGCGCCGGATGTCGCCCGTCCGAAGCTCACGCTTGGCCGACTCGAGCTGCTCGACGAACCACGGATGGAGACCCTCGGGGAGGTCGTCGATCGTTGCCCAGGGCGACGGCGAGCCCGGGTCGAGCTCGCGCGAGCCGAATGCCTTGAGGAACGCCTCGGTGAACGTGCGGCCGATGCCCATCGCCTCGCCGACCGATTTCATCTGGGTGCCGAGCGTGGGATCGGCGCCGGGGAACTTCTCGAACGCGAACCGCGGGAACTTGACGACGACGTAGTCGAGCGTCGGCTCGAAGCTCGCGGGCGTCGTCTTCGTGAGGTCGTTCGGGATCTCGTCGAGCGTGTAGCCGACGGCGAGCTTCGCCGCGACCTTCGCGATCGGATAGCCCGTCGCCTTCGACGCCAGCGCCGACGAGCGCGACACGCGGGGGTTCATCTCGATCACGCGCAGCTCGCCGGTGTCGCGTTGGCGCGCGAACTGGATGTTCGAGCCGCCGGTCTCGACGCCGACCGCACGGATGACCGCGGCGGCCGCGTCGCGGAGCTCCTGGTAGGCCTCGTCGGACAGCGTCATCTGCGGGGCGACCGTCACCGAGTCGCCCGTGTGGACGCCCATCGGGTCGAGGTTCTCGATCGAGCAGACGATCACGACGTTGTCCGCGCGGTCCCGGATCACCTCGAGCTCGAACTCGTCCCAGCCGCGGATCGACTCCTCGACGAGGACCTGGGCGATGGGCGATTCGCTCAGGCCGCGCTCCACCTGGCGGCGCAGCGCGACCGGATCCTCGGCGAACCCGCCCCCATGGCCTCCCAGCGTGAACGCGGGTCGAACGACTGCAGGAACCGGGCACCCCTCGAGGTCGTCGAGCGACCCGACGATGCGGGACACCGGCACCTCGAGACCGCAGCTCTGCACCGCCTCGCGGAAGAGCCGGCGGTCCTCGGCTCGCCGGATCACCTCGACCCGCGCGCCCAACAGCTCGACGCCGAGCTCCTCGAGGATCCCGGACGTCTCGAGCTCGACCGCGAGGTTGAGGGCCGTCTGCCCGCCGAGCGTCGGGAGGAGCGCGTCGGGCCGCTCGCGCCGGAGCACATCGGCCACGCCCTCGACGTCGAGCGGCTCGATGTACGTCCGGTCGGCGAAGCCCGGGTCGGTCATGATCGTCGCCGGGTTCGAGTTGACGACGATCGTCCGGTAGCCGTCCTCACGCAGCACTTTCAGCGCCTGGCAGCCCGCGTAGTCGAACTCGCATGCCTGCCCGATCACGATCGGGCCGGAGCCGATCACGCAGATCGAGTGGAGGTCGCGTCTAGCGGGCACTAGGTGCTGCCCCCGGTGATCGGGTCGAGTCCCCGGCGCGCGAAAGGCGAGCCAGGCTAGGACGCAGGGAGCGTCCATATCGGGTGAGATGTGGACGCGACTGAGGACGACGCATTGCGAAGCCTTGCAGCCGCCGGGGGCCGAATCCGATCGCCGGGGTCAGCACCTAAAGCTCCTCCACCCAGCGCTCGAGGATCGGCCACGCGTCGTGTGGCCCCGGCCCGGCCTCGGGGTGGAACTGCACGGACTGGGCGCGCAGCGCGGGGAACTCGAACCCCTCTACCGTCCCGTCGTAGAGCGAGACGTGCGTCTCCTCGGCGCCCTCGCTGGGGACGACGGCGAAGCCGTGGTTCTGGCTCGTGACGAGCACACGCCCGGCGCGACGGTCGAGCACCGGATGGTTCGCGCCGCGGTGACCGAACGGGAGCTTCGTGGTCTCGTGGCCGGTGGCGAGACCGATCAGCTGGTGACCGAGGCAGATGCCGAGCACCGGCACGCGCCCGAGCGTCCGGCGCACGACCTCCGTCTCCTCGACCAGTGGCGCGGGATCCCCGGGCCCGTTGGAGAGCAACACGCCGTCGTGCTGCGCGAGCTCGTCCGGGTCGCACACGTGCGGGTAGACGGTCACCGCCGCCCCCGCGGATGCGAGCCGGCGCAGGATCGACCGCTTCACCCCGTAGTCCACCACCGCGACGCGCACGCGCCCTTCCGCCTCGACGACGTACGGCGCCGGCGTCGAGACCTGCGCGACCAGCGCGGCACCCTCCATCAGAGGTTGCGCGCGGACCTGCTCGAGCGTGTCGGCCACGGCGAAGCTGCGCTCGTCGGAGACCGCGGCGCCTCGCATGGCGCCGGTGTCGCGCAGGCGCAGGGTGAGCGCGCGCGTGTCGATCTCGTCCAGCGCGACGACCCCCTGCTCGGCGAGCCAGAGCGCCCATGCCTCGCCGCCCAGCCGGCGCATGAGCACCGCCCGGGCGTGCGGGGCGGCCGACTCGAGTCGCGTGTCGTCGACGCCGTAGTTGCCGACCATCGGCGCCGTGAAGCACACGAGCTGCTCGGCGTAGCTCGGGTCGGTGACCGTCTCCTGGTAGCCGGTCATGCCCGTCGTGAAGACGACCTCGCCGAACGCGACGCCCGCCGCGGCGACTGATCGTCCACGGAACACGGTGCCGTCCTCGAGGACGAGGTAGCCGTGGCCCGGCGTCATGCGGCGTGCACGACGCGTCCGGCGGCGACGGTCTTCACGACTGCGCCCGTCAGCGACCGTTCGAGGAGCCACGAGTTGGCCGAGCGCGAGCGAAACGAACCCTCGGTGACGATCCAGTCGGCCTCGAGGTCGAGCAGGACGAGGTTCGCCGGCTCGCCGACCGCGATCCGAGGAACCGGAAGGCCGAGCGCGCGGGCCGGCCCGGCGGACAGCCGCTCGAGGATGGTCGCGAGCGGTACCTCCCCGGTCCGCACGAGGTACGTGTTGAGCGCGGCGAACGCCGTCTCGAGCCCGGTCACGCCGAAGGGCGCCTCCTCGAACGGCGCGTCCTTCTCGTGCCGGGCGTGCGGGGCATGGTCGGTCGCGATGCAGTCGATCGTCCCGTCGAGCAGCCCCTCGACGAGCGCCGCCCTGTCCTCCTCGGTCCGGAGGGGCGGGTTCATCTTCGCGTTCGCGTCGAGCGAGCGGACGAGCTCGTCCGTCGCGCAGAGATGGTGTGGGCTCGCCTCGGCGGTGACGCGCACACCGGCGCGCCGCGCTCGCCTGACGGCGTCGACCGATTCCCGGGCCGAGAGGTGCTGGAGGTGCACGGGCCGGTCCTCGTACCCGGCGAGCGCGAGGTCGCGCTCGACCATCAGGCTCTCGGCGACCGAGGGCCAGCCGGCGAGTCCGAGCTCCGCGGAGACGACCCCCTCGTGCATCTGACCTCCACGGGAGAGGGTCGGCTCCTCGCAGTGGAGCGCGAGCGGCCGATCCGCGACGGCGCTGTATGCGAGCGCGCGCCGCATGAGGCCGGCCGATGCGACGGGGCTCCCGTCGTCCGTGAACGCCACCGCGCCCGCGGCTGCAAGCTCGGCCATCTCCGTCAGCTCTTCCCCTCGCTGGCCCTTGGAGATCGCCGCCGTGAACCCGGTCGGGACGAGCGCCTCCTCGCGGGCGCGCTCGACGAGGGCCGCCAGCACGGACGCGGTGTCCACGACCGGCTCCGTGTTCGGCATCGCGACGATCGCGCAGTACCCTCCCGCCGCGGCCGCTGCCGTGCCGGACGCGATGGTCTCCTCGTCCTCCCGGCCGGGCGTCCGCAGGTGCACGTGCGGGTCCACGAACGCCGGTGCGAGAACGAGGCTCGCGGGCGCCGTCGGCGCGCCGTCGATCGCCGTCACGACCCCGTCCTCGACGGTGACGGTCGCGGGAGCGTCGATGCCCTCGACGGGGTCGACCAGGCGTGCGCGCAGCGCGAGCGAGTCCAGTCGGCCGTTTTGCCAGGCCAGCATCACGCAACCTCGAGGACGGGCGCCACGACGCGCAGACCGGGCGCCGTGAGGAGGTCGTAGAGCACCGCCATGCGGACGACGAGCCCCGAGCGCACCTGCGCCGTGACGAGCGACGCCCCCGAGTCGGCCACGCGCGGATCGATCTCGACGCCGCGGTTCATCGGCCCCGGGTGCATGACCACCTGCCCGGGACGCACGCGCTCCGGCGTCACGCCGTACAGCGCTGTGTATTCGCGGAGCGACGGCACGTACGCCGACTCCATCCGCTCGGCCTGCATGCGGAGGACGTAGACGACGTCCGCGTGCGCGAGCGCGTCCACCGAGTGGCTCACGTCGCAGCCCGTCGCCTCGATCCCGCGCGGGATGAGCGTCGGCGGACCGACGAGCAGAGGCTCGGCCCCCACGAGCAGCAGTGCCTCGACGAGCGAGCGTGCAACGCGCGAGTGGAGCACGTCGCCGACGATCGCGACGGCGACGCCCTCGAGCCTTCCCAGCGCCTCGCGGATCGTGAACAGGTCGAGCAGCGCCTGCGTCGGGTGCTGGTGCTTGCCGTCCCCGGCGTTGACGACGTGTGCGTCCGTCGCGCCGGCAACGAGGTGCGGGGCGCCGATGTGCGGGTGGCGGACGACGATCACGTCGGGGTCGTACGCGGCGAGCGTGAGCGCCGTGTCGCGGAGCGACTCGCCCTTGTCCACGGACGACCCGGACGAGCGCAGCGTCATCGTGTCGGCCGACAGGCGTTTCGCCGCGAGCTCGAAGCTCGCAAGCGTGCGGGTCGAGGACTCGTAGAAGAGGTTGACGACGAGTCGTCCACGAAGCGTGGGCAGCTTCTTCACCTCGCGGTCAAGCGTCCGCTCGAGCCCGCGGGCGGTGTCGAGGACGCGCTCGGCGTCCTCGCGGGTGAGGTCGCCGACTCCGAGCAAGTGTCGACGCGGCCGCTCGACGCTAGCGCTCATCGTCCATCTCCTCCCCACTCGTCTCGAGCAGCACGCGGTCGACGCCGTCGATCTCCTCGAGCTCGACGCGGACGCGTTCCCCGAGCGCCGTCGGCAGGTTCTTGCCCACGTAGTCCGGGCGAATCGGCAGCTCCCGATGGCCGCGGTCGACGAGCACCGCGAGCTGCACGCGGTCCGGCCGGCCGAAGTCGAGGAGCGCGTCGATCGCCGCGCGGATCGTCCGTCCGGTGAAGAGCACGTCGTCGACGAGGACGCACGTGCGGCCCTCGAGCGCGAAGTCGAGCTCCGTGCCCCGGACGACCGGCTGCGCGTGGAGCGGCGCCGCGCGCCCTCGCACGAGCACGTCGTCGCGGTGAAACGAGATGTCGAGCGTGCCGACGTCGGGCGCGACGTCGCTTCGCTCGGCGACGAGCTCGCAGAGTCGACGTGCAAGCGGGACACCGCGGGTATGGATGCCGACGAGGGCGAGCGTGGACACGTCGACATTGCGCTCGATGAGCTCGTGGGCGAGCCGCGCGAGGGTGCGCGCCAGGGCGTCCTCGTCCAGAATCTCGCGCGTGGAACCGCGCGCCGCCGAATCGGTCTGCATGTGCATGCTCCTTCCCGGCCTCGCTGGACCGGCTTAAAGGGAACTCGGGCGAGTCTACCGACGGGACCCGACACGTCTTCACACCATCCTCATGCGCCGAGGTGAGGATCCCGGCGTGACCGGCTCGGAGACGGCCACGGCGCCTTCGTCGCTGCAACGACGCCTTCCGCTGCCGGTGCTCTGGCTCGCCGGTCTGGTCGTGGCCTCGACGGCGGTCCGCTTCGCGGCCGCGCAGGCGTTCACGACGCCGTGGATCGCGCCCGACGAGATGGTCTACGGGCTGATCGGCGACAGCCTCTGGTCGCACGGGACGATGGACGTCAGAGGGCTCCCCTCCCCGTACTACAGCCTCCTCACGCCGGCACTGGTCGGCGCCCCGCTCGCGGCGTTCGACCTCGAGACCGGCATCGAGTGGGCGCGCCTGCTCCAGGCGCTCGCGATGTCGCTCGTCGCGGTGCCGACGTACCTCTGGGCGCGGCGTCTCGTCTCGACGACCTGGGCGCTCGCCGCGTCCGCGCTCGTGCTCACGGCGCCGGCGCTTCACTACTCGGGGTTCCTCATGACGGAGCCCCTCACGCTGACGGTCGTCACGTTCGCGCTCTTCGCGCTCGCACGGGCGCTCGAGGAGCCCTCGACGTGGCGGTACGGGGTCTTCCTCGGCTGGGCGACCGCCGCAGCCGCCGTTCGGCTCCAGGCGCTCGTCCTGCTGCCGGCGTTCCTGCTCGCGGCTGTGGTCGACGCCGCCGCGGCCCGCGACCGCGCTCGCCTCCGGCCGCTCGTCGGCCTGGGAGCCCTCGCCGTGGGGGTGTCGGCCGTCGCCGCCGGCGCGGTGGTCGTCGCCGGTGGAGAGATCTCGTCGCGACGGATCCTGGGGGCGTACACGCCGCTCGGCGAGCCGGGCCCGGTTGCCGAGGGCCGGCTCGACGAGATCGCCTGGCACGCGTTCGACCTCACCGTGCTCGGGCTCGGCGTCGCCGCGCTCGCGACGGCTGTCCTTGCGGCGCGGGTGCTGGCCGCCCGCGAACGGGACCCGTCGCTCCGTGCGTTCGTCTCCGTCACGCTGGCGTATGCGGCCCTGCTCGTCGTGCAGGTGGGTCTCTTCTCGGCGTCCTTCGTCGGGCACGTCGCCGAGCGGTACCTCATCACCGCGCTGCCGCTGCTGTCGATCGGTCTCTGCACGTGGATCGCGCGGGGCGCGCCGCGCGCGGTCGCGGTCGTCGTCCCGCTGACGGGCGTGATGGCGCTTGGCGCCGCGCTCGTCCCGATCTCGCAGATCGCGGCGCCCGAGACGCTGGTCAACTCGCCGACGACGGCGCCACTCGCGGCACTCGGGTCGGCCGGCGCGATACACGCTGTGCTCGTCGGCGGTGCAGTGGCGGCGGGGCTCGTCGTCCTCCTCGTCCCGGGCCGCTTCGCGTGGCTCGTAGCGTTGGTCGTCGCTGTGGGCCTAGCCCTCGCCGCCGTCGATTCGGGCCGCCGTGTCGCCGGTGCCTCTCGTCACGAGGATCTCGCTGCGAACGGGTCGGCGCCGCGCTCGTGGATCGACGACACGCGACTCGAGCACGTGACGCTGCTCGTGACGGCCGACCGCCTCTGGACCGCCACCGCGAGACTGGTGTTCTGGAACCGCGGGATCGACGACGTGCTGCGGATCGTTCCCGCGACGACACCGTTCCCACCCGTCTCGTCGTCCGTCGTGCTGGGTGAGGACGGTCTCCTGCGCGACGCCCATGACAAGCCGGTCGAGCGCAGCCTCGTCGTGGCGCCGACCACCTACACGCTCGAGGGCGAACGGGTCGCCGAGCGCCCCGCCGGCGACAGCCAGACCTACGGTCTGGTGGCCTGGCGGACGGCCGGTCGGATCCGCGTCCGGACGAGCGTCGACGGCTTTCTGCCGAACGGCGACTTCGCCGGGCTCGCGCACGTGACCGTGTACGCCTGCGGTCCCGGGAGCCTCGACGTGACGATCCTCGGCAAGACCGGCGACCCGATCATCGCGCGCGTTGACGGCGTCGTCGTCGAGACGCTCGAGACGCCGGCGGAGGATGCCGTGACGCACAGCATCCCTGCGCCGCCGTATGCCGACGGTAAGCGCAGATGTGTGTTCGAGCTCGACAACCCCGGTTACGCCGGCTCGACGACGATCACGTTCTCGAGGGCGTAGCGCTTACCGGGGACGCTCGTTCGGCTCCGAGAACGCTTCGATCGCATCGCGGGCGGCCTCGAGCTCCTCGGCCGCGACGAGAAGCCGAACAGGCAGGTTCCCGTGCTCGTCGGGATGCTCCTGAACGGCTCCTTCGAGCGTCGCCTCGATCCCCGCCTCCGTCAGGAGCGCCTGGAGCTCCTCGGCCTCGTCGATCGTGCCGGCGACCGCCACCTGCACGAGCTCGGTCATACCGCGGACCCTACACCGTCGCCTCGCGCTCGTCGGCCGCCACGGGGCACGAGCTCGGGCGGGCCGCGCTCGGGGAGCGGGACCTCGATCAGGTCGAAATCGCGGGGTACGACCGTCCGCGGGAAGAGCTGGAGCGCCTCCGCGGCGACCGCCGAGCCGGGGTACCGGGCCGAGACGTGCGTCAGAGCGAGGAGCCGCACATCCGCCTCCTGGGCGACAAGCGCGGCCTCCCCCGCGGTCGAGTGCTCCGTTTCGCGGGCACGGTTCCGCTCGTCCGCGAGGAACGTCGCCTCGTGGACGAGCACGTCGGCACCCGCCGCGGCGTCGACCACGGACGCCGTCGGCGCCGTGTCGCCGGTGAGAACGACGACGCGACCCGGACGCGCTGGACCGAGCACCTCGTCGGGCTGGACGACGCGCCCGTCGGCAAGCCTCACGGGCTCTCCGCGCTGAAGGCCCCCTCGCGCGGGCCCGTCGGGCACACCGGCGGCGTCGGCGGCCTCGACATCGAACCGTCCCGGTCGCACATCCTCTCGGAGGGCGTATCCCAGCGCGCCGTTCCCGTGCCGCACCGCGAACGGCTCGACGCGGTACCCGTCGCGTGCGACCGCGTCGCCGGCGCCGAGCTCGACGACGTCGAGCGGGAACGTCAGGCGGCCGATCACGACGCCGAGCGCCTGCAGCAGCGCGCGCGTGCCCCGCGGGCCGTGGACGACGATCGGAAGCTCGCGGCCTCGCAGCGCAAAGGTCTTGAGCATTCCCGGGAGACCGAGGACGTGGTCCGCGTGAAGGTGCGTCAGGAAGATCAGCTCGAGATCGACGAGCCCGATGTCGGAGCGCAGGAGCTGACGCTGCGTCCCTTCGCCGCAGTCGATCAGCAGCCGGTCGCCGCCGCGCCGCAGGAGCGTCGCCGACGTCCCGCGCGAGGCGGTCGGCGCCGACGCGGACGTCCCCAGGAACACCAGATCGAGATCCACGGGCGCCGATCGTAGACTGCGTGCGACGAATCGACCGGCGAGCCATGCCCAGATCCCCGGCGCTGCGCGGGGGAATCGACCGGCGAGCGACGCCCCACTTCCGCGGCGTCGCGCGGTGGAATCGACCGGCGAGCGACGCCGAGAGCCGCAGGTGCGACGCGGTCACGCTTTCGGCACGTTCACGGCACGCTTCGGTGACCGGTTGCGCGATACCGTGACTTCAGGGCACCGCGGGTGCCCCTGGGGGTGGTTCTCAACGGAGCGCGCGTGCGGCGCCGAGCTCGAAGCCCAAGGCCCTCGGCCGCGCGCTCCCGTCAGTCGCGGCGCGGGGTCAGGCGGGGAACGTCATGTCCGTGTAGACCATCTCGCCTTTGAACAGGCGGGCGTCGGGATCCCACGGGAAGAAGATCGCGTTCCGCCACTCGAGGCGCTCGCCGGTCGGCTCGTGCGACAGCCAGCGTCCCTGATGGGTCGCCGTCACGATCGCCTCCTCGCAGACGCCCTGCGGGCCGATCACGATGTAGTCCAGGTCGAAGTGGATGTCGGGGAACGCGGTGAGGAGCTCGGTGTAGAACCGCGCCGCGCCCTCGTGGCCCTCCCAGCGGGCGCCCGTGCCGGCGACCGTGTACACGCAGTCGTCGGTGAGCGTCGACAGGAGGCCCGCGATGTCGCGGTTGTCTTCTGCCTTCGAATGGGTCTTCCACAGCTCGCGGATCTCGTCGTGCTCGTCCGGGCTCGCCGGCCTCCGGAGCAGCTCGAGGATGCGGTCGCTCGCCATGTCCCTCCGATCGCGTCGACGGTCGTGTGCGGCGAGTCTACGCGGGGAGCACGAGCGTCTGACCCGGCACAATCAGGGCCGACTCGAGATCGTTCCGCTCCCGGATCTTCCACACGGCCTCGCGTGGATCTCCGCCGGACGTCCGCTCCGCGATCGACCAGAGCGTGTCTCCCGGCTTGACGCGGTACTGCCGGTCGGGGCCCGACGCGCCGGTGTCACCGGCGAAGAGGGCCCACAGCAGAAGAACCGCCACCGCGACGACCAGGATGCGACGGATGAGTGACCATGCGAACACTTGTTCGCATGATGACAGAACACGTGTTCGCTGTCAAGGTCGGGAGCGTGGACGGGACGAGCCGCTCTCCGTCGAGCGACTCAACGGACTGCGCGAACGACCGTGGTCTCGCGGGACGCGTTGACCTCCGCCGCCAGCGTTACGGCAAGCGTCTGCGGCCCGGGATCGCGCGGGACGCTCAAGGTCGTCCACCGATTTGCCTCAACCGCCCCGACGACGCACATCGCGGCCCGTGCGCGACGCGACGCCAGCAGCCGCCGAGCGCTCGAGAGGGTGTGCGACCCCGCCAGCAGGCAGACCCGTGCGGTGGCGCCCTCGGCGGCCGTCACGCCGACGTCGATGCGATTGCCCGCGACCCGCCAGACGGGACGCCTGGCGCCGAGCACCGCGCGCACGGGTCTCCAGGCGGGGGTAAAACCGGCAGCGCACCCGCGCTCGTCGATCGCCGAGCGCACGGCGAGAGCCGACGGCCTCGCCGACAGGTCGACACGGTAGAGCCCGGCCTGGAAACCGGTGCGGAGCGCATCGTCCCGGAAGCCGAAGACATTGACCTCGGCGATGTCGGGATCGCAGGCCGCACGTCGGATGAGGTCGCCGTAGACCTCCGCCTGGGTTTGCTCGTCTGTCACGGCGACGTTCTCTGCGCCGACGTACCCCTCGCGCCCCGCCGTGTCGACCTGCCACCCCACCTCGTCCAGGTACAGCTGAAGTCCTTCGAGCGTCGTCTCCTGGGGTGTGCCCGAGAACGCGTCCCAGACGGCCTGCTTGACCCGATCGAGGTTCACGAAACCGGCGTTCGGCCACGGGTAGCCACGATCGAGCGAGTCGGTCGCACGGTTCGGATACGGGTGGAAGCTGAGGCCGTCCATCAGCGGACGCTCGCGCCCGCTCGACCGGTACCACGACCCCAGCGCGGCAAGAAAGCGCATCGGCGACGTCGAGACGTTGCTCTTGGCGTCCGGCCGGTCGTTACCCCGTGGCGAGAGACCCACGCCGACGACGACGATCGACGGATCGACCCCCTTCAGGGCGTCGTACCCGGCCGCGAGGAACGGGCCGAAGGCGCGGGCCGAGAGCTGGCGGGAGCGTGCGAACTGCGGACGCCAGAAGGCCGGCTGGTTCGGCTCGTTGCCGACGACGAACTGCCGGACGTCCGGATAGCGCTGCGCGAGCTCGGCGAGCCACGCACCGAACGCCTCCGGCCGGGCGAGACCTGCCTGGATCTCACGCGGCGGGTACGGATAGGTTGCGAAGACGACCCTGATGCCGGTCGCTCGGGCCGCGGCGACCGTCAGGTCGAGGAGCGGGCGCTCCGTCAGCGCGAGAGGGTCGCTCGGGAGCCAGCGGACGGTGACGACGGCCTGCCGCAGCCCGAGGCCCGCCATCTCGGAGTAAAACGCCGACCCCGCGTCGGCCGAGTACTTGCCCGTGTCGTCGTTCGCGCCGACGTCGGCTGCCGCCGCGCCGCTCGCGAGAACGCCGGCGCAGGCGAGCACGCCCGCGACAGCGCCAATCCGCCGCACCACCCCCGTTGACACCGCCGCACTCCCCCCTCGTCTTCAAACCGCCGCCCGCTCCCACCCCAGGAGCCGTCGGATCCTAATGCATCACGAAACGCCGGCAAGCACGGCGTCGAGCAGTTCGTCGGGACCGTCGCGTACCGGATCGGCCGCCGGGAGCCCGGTCTCCGCGGACGCGGCGGCGACCGCGTCTGCCGCCGCAGCCGGGTCGAGCCCGGCCGTGTTGACGGCGATCGCGACCACGCGCGCGGGCCGGCGCGGGAGCGACGTCCGCTCGTGGAGGTCGACCAGCGTGCGGAGTGGCGGGATCGGATGGCCCGGCGAGCCCTCGATCTCGGTCGCGCCGGCCTTGTGACACAGGACCAGTGCGTGCGGGACGGAGCCGTGGAAGAGACCGAGCGTGACGCCGGAGTACATCGGGTGGACGAGCGACCCCTGACCCTCGACCCACAGGAGCTCTCCGCCACGCTGCCGACCTTCGACGACGAGCCGCTCGGCCGCGCCGGCGATGAAGTCGGCCACCACCGCATCGACCGAGATGCCCCAGCCGGCGATCGCGATGCCGGTCTGCCCGGTCGGGACGAAAACCGATGCGATCCCGCGCGACTGCGCCGCGCGATCGAGCTCGAGCGACACCGTCATCTTCCCGATCGCGCAGTCCGAGCCGACCGTGAGCACGATGCTCGCGTCGACCTCGAGGTTCGCACCGCTCGGGCAGTCGAGCCCCGGCGGCGGACGCCGTAGGTCGCGGAGCTCGACGCCCGCCTGGTCGGCGAGCGGCCGGAGCTCCGCGTCGTCGCCGATCATTTCGTGGAGGCCGTTCTCGATCGTCAGGCCGTGTGCGATGCATTGCCGCAGGAGCACGCGCCACTCCGGCGGGAACCGTCCTCCGGTAGTCGCGACGCCGACGAGCGCCACCGACGGCTCGTACGCGAGCGCCGACTCGACGTCGGCGACGAGCGGGATGCCCTCGTGGCTCGTCTCCGCTCGCTCCGAGTCGAGCACCGCGACGACGTCCTCGCGCCGGTAGCGCAGGACGCCGCGCATCGTCTTGCCGTGGTGCGGGTCGGCCGAGTACCCCTCGGCCAGGATCAGCGTCCGCTCACCCGCAGCCAAGGCCAACCTTCTCCGAAGGCACCTGCACGCCGTCGACGAGCGCAGGCCCGGGCGTCGGGTCATGCGCAAGCAGCAGGTTGCCGTCGAGGTCGACGTGGTCGCAGAGCGGCGCGACGGCACATCCCGCGGCGATACCGAGCCCGGACTCGATCATGCAGCCGAGCATGACGCCGAGACCGAGCGCGCGGGCGGCGTGCGCCATCCGGATCGCCTCCCGGATGCCGCCGGACTTCGCGAGCTTGATGTTGATGCCGTGGGCGATCTCGCTGCAGGCGACCACGTCCGCCAGCGTGTGGCAGTCCTCGTCGACGTAGATCGGTATCGGCGACCTCCGGCGAAGCTCCGGTCCGCCCGGGTCGGCCGCGCGGAGCGGCTGCTCGACGTACTGGACGTCGAGCGCGGCGAGCTCGTTGCAGGCGTCGAGCGCCTCGTCCGCGCTCCAGCCCTCGTTCACGTCAACCTGAAGCGGCAGGTCGGTGACGCCGCGCACGGCGCCCACGCGCTCGACGTCGAGGCCGTCGCCCCCTCCGAGCTTCAGCTTCAGCCGGCGATACAGCGGCGCGGCCGCGGCCGCCCGACGCGCCATGTCGTCCGGGTCGCCGAGCCACACCGTCCACGACGTCGGGGGGCCGGAGCGCGGGAGTCCCAGGAGCCGGTTGACCGGCACCCCGAGCAGCTTCCCCTGGAGGTCGTGGAGCGCCGCGTCCAGCGCACTCTTCGCCGCCTGCTCGCCCGCGACCTCGGCGAGTGCGGCGCCGACGTCCTCGAGCGCGAACGGATCGTCACCGACGAGGTGACCGTGCTGCTCGACGAACGCGAGCGCCGACTCCGCCGACTCGCCGTAGCGCTCGATCGGGGCCGCCTCGCCCTTGCCGACGACGCCGTCGTGGCGGATCTCGACGTGCACCACGTCGGCCCAGTCCTGCGTCTCTCGACTGATGCGGAACGTCTCCGCGAGGTGCAGGCGGACGATCTCGGCGTGGAGGTCCATCGAGGGCGAGATTACTTCGCGATCGACGCGACGAACGCGGCAACGTCCGCCGCGCCCTGACCCTGAACCAGGCCGGGAGGCATCAGGCCCCGTCCCGACGCGACGACGGCCTCGACGTCGGCCGCCCTCAGGCCGCTTCCGGCGAGCGGAGGTCCCACGCCTCCCGATGCGTCGACGCCGTGACAGCCCGCGCATGTCGACGCGAAGATCGTCTCGCCGCGCGTCGCATCGCCGCGAGTCGCCGCCGGGGCCGCCGCAGTCGTGGGCGAGAACGGATGCCACTTCGCCAGCCCGAACGTGGCCGCCGCGACGGCGGCGGCGAGCGCGAAGGGCGTGCTCGTCCGGTACATCAGAACCCGAACCGGACGTTCGTGAAGTACCAAAGGCTCGATGTGAGCCAGAGCGTCGTCAGGACGAGCGCGAGCGCGCCGCCGAGCACCGGCAGCACCCAGTGCGGATAGTTTCGGCTCTTGCGCCGGATGACGAGCAGCTTCGCGGCCAGCACGCCGTAGACGAACGAGCCGACGGTCGAGTGGACGGCAACACGTACGTCCGTCGTCCTGTAGCCGAGCATCGTCACGCAGTGGAAGAAGACCGGCAGGGTGAAGAGCACGGCCAGCCGTCCCGACCAGATGTGGATCCGCTTCGCGGTCGCGAACTCGAGTGGGACGACCCGCCGAAGCTTCCCCCACATCCGGGATGCCGTCAGCACCTGCACGATCGCGAGGACGAAGGCTGCGCTCGCGAGCCACGCCTTGCCCGCGATCGTCGACGAGAACACCGTCTCGACGAGGTCCGTGTACGTCGAGCTCACGTCGCCGAGCGGCACCGCGCGAGCGTAACCAGAGCCTGGACGAGATGAGACTTTTGCTTCAGGCCGGGTACTCCCCGCCATTCACCTCACCCCGGCGCCCGACGACGCTTGTGTTGATTCAACACAAGCCGTTTGACGCTCGTCGGCGGGGTCAGCTGCCCGCGCGATACTGGAGGTCGAGGCTGTCGCGGCGCGCCGACCACGACAGCGTCAGACGCCAGCAGCCCGGCGAAGGCACGTCGACGATCGACGGGCCCGGGCCGCCTGAAACCATCTGACGGATCGGAGGGCCAACAGCGGTTGCGCCGTCCATGAGCTGCAGCCGAATCCACAATGCGGCCCTCGAGCGAGGGCGCCGCGATACCCAGAGGATCTTGTTGTTCCGGCCTTCGGGCGAGGGCGACCGTAGCGGGTACCCAAAGAGAATCGCGGCGATCTCGCCCGATCGACCGACCACATGCGGAACCCGGGGGTTTGGTGTCACGAATCCCGCCCGAGCCCACAACGGGAGCACGCCGCGCCGAACCTCTTCGCGGCAGCGCCCGATCGCTTGCGGAGTGTCTGCCGCCGCGGCAGCGGTGCAGAGACATAGAGCCAGGAGCACCAGGACGCCTGACACGAGCTTCGTCCCTCTCACATGCGCCCGGCAGGATTCGAACCTGCGGCCTCGCGCTCCGGAGGCGCGCGCTCTATCCCCTGAGCTACGGGCGCTCGGACGGGCAAGTGTAGCGTGCCGCTCTCGATGACCTCGCGCGTGGTAGAGACCGCGTCGTGACCCACGAGCAGGCACTCGCGGCGATTCGCGCCACGCTCGAGACGGCCCGAGCCCCGGTGTCGATCGCCGTCGCGGACGACCACGGCGAGCTCGTCGCGTGCGTCGCGATGGACGGTGCCGCGCGGGACACCCTGGAGAAC
>Ga0081539_10001262_pt1 | contig 44825 bp, 40 predicted proteins | sample TabmetS4T2R2_FD_71023 | JGI IMG/M metagenome (GOLD analysis project Ga0081539, IMG submission 71023) | Tabebuia heterophylla rhizosphere microbial communities from the University of Puerto Rico - S4T2R2 | ecosystem: Host-associated > Plants > Roots > Rhizosphere ... | reverse complement strand
TGTGCAAGCGTGAATGCCTCAAAGTTCTTCGTCCCTGCTTGACGCGCGACATCTTCCATTCTTACACGTGCTTTTCCTGTTGGCGCTAGGAGTAGAATTCCGTCCTTGTAAATCTCCGGTCTCCGGCACAGCACTGATAGAAGGGTTGTTTTGCCTGTGCCCGCTGGTCCGATCAGAACACTGAACCGTGCGGCGGCAATCTCTGCCAGAGCTGCCGCCTTTTCCCGCCGAGCTTGTTCTTCTTTAGCGCGCTCATCGTGATCGCCAGCGATTTCTTTCAGGTAATCATCAAGTTCCGCTCGCCAGTCTATTTTGATTTCATGCCGTTTCGCTGTAGCGCGCTTCTTTACCATCTCGCTGATCACTTTGCCGACATCCGTGAATCGGCATAATTGATAAGCCTTGCGACCGTCCGCAAGCGTAGTGACGTTTATCTCGCCTTTAAACCGTTCATCCTCCGCGACAGCCAGTAGATCCGCAGTCACATCCGTGCGTTCTTCTTTGTTAACGTTCTCTTTGCTGCGTAACTCAGTAATGATGTTCGCTTGCGAGCTCAAGGTATGGCCGTCGACAGCGCTGCTCTCTAATTCTCTGATTACGAGTGCTCTTAGTCGACGTGAATCAACAGCAGTCTTGACCAAAGCAGGTTCTGGTAGTGGGAAATGGTCACGAACAAAGATAGTCGGAAACATACCGCGATCGACTGCGCCCAAAGAAACAGGCTTAGTCGTAAGACGTGTCGACTCGTATATTAGGTAGGGATTTCTGATGAATTCCCTATCGTCGAGATCAATGCCTTCCTCCTGGCGCATCTCAGGAATTGCGAGAACACGAGCTTGATCACGAGAAAGGTCGATTCGACTTAAGAGTTCAAGAAAGCCCCGTCTCTCCTTACTTAGCTTCTTCCATGCCTTAATGATTGTGTCGTCTATATTGTTCGCCAGTTCTTTCGGCAAATGCTTATCGGGATCTAGAAGAACTTCGTCCCAAGCGTCCCATGGGTTTCCCTCCTCGCCAACTGCTTCAGCCAGAGTTTGACCGATGAAATTGCCCATCGCGATGCCAGTAGCTGAAAGGACTGAGCCGATACCGGGAAACGCACCACGCTTCTTCCAAAGTCGTCCTAATTCTCGATCGATCCAGCTCTCCTGATTGCGAGATTGAAAATTGAAAAGTTCTCCGGCGCGAAGCAATGCAGCGCGACACGAGAGCAGTGCTTCGATAGCAGCATCATCACCCACGTGTTCAGTGCCAAAAGAGAACTCGGTAAACCGATCCTCCGGAGCAAATGCTACAACCTCTGCTGGATCGAAGTTGCGACCATCATCAGATTTCGTTAATGCTTCGTGGTACGGCAGGAGAATACCATCCGAGAAGTCAGGCCGGATTGAGTGTTGGATCATTCGCTCCCAGAGAAGACTCCGGATTTTCCCTTCAGGGGAGCCACTATAAAGGTATTCCGTTAACTCACCCATCTTCTTCACTCGGCCCACTCCGATGATCACTCTTCGTCCAGTGTCCTCCACGAGCGGAACTTGTTTCGCATAAAAGAACACCAGAGATTCTTCAGGTCTCACATACCGCCAGAAGCAATTTAAGAGGGCGCGATGATTTCTATGGTCTTGAACCCACCTTGTTTTGAAGGGTAGTTCTGGTTCGAGGGATCGATTGACGTCTTCGAGCGGGTGTTCTTCGACGAGTCCGATCGGCGCCTCTTTGTCGTCACCAAAGACGATCGGTTTCATCAACCATCGATATGGGACTCCAGCGGCAGAGTAGGCCGGATATCGTAGTGGTGTTGGACGAAAATGTGCGTGGGTCTCCTGGGAAGATTTCGTGTAAGGATGTTCGTGCTCTCGGGTGAAAGCGAAATCCGCCATGAAAGTCCCACGCTCAGTAACGCACGCCGGGAATAACGATGGATCCATTCCTTTGAGCGACTCGCCCGCGACACCTTCCTCGCGTGCGTCATTCTTACGGTTTGCGATATTGATTAATTTCAGGCATGCCGTGTTGTGGCCGGGAGATTTGCAGACCGAACCGATCCAACCAGAATCGTGCCAGGGAACCCGGACTGAAATGTGTTTGAAAGGAAATGAGAGTTTGGAATTCATAAGTAGATCCTTGTTGTGATGATGGCGTTAATCATCTTTGGTGGGATCCTCGATCGGTGTCCTCACCCTTCCAGGACCAGCGGGATCAACTTCTTTTGCGAGTACAACCTGAGGAAGATTTACGTAGTGAAAGGAAAGACCATATGCAACGGCAAAACGATGGAATGCATTGCGAGACAGCCGGCCCATCTCGAAATCGGATGGGGCATCTAAGGAGAGATGTGTAAGGTTGCCACCGCGATGGTTTCCCTTCAGCGTGAATGCTTCTGTTGCAGCATTGGTGTACGCTGGAAGGGATGCTCCGCCGCCGCCTATTATCAACTGCAACTCCCGCCACCTGAACTCGCCCGGCTCCTTCTCGTGTGCAGCTTTGAAGAGTTGGATCAACTCGTCTTTTACTTCGATCTCAAGTCCTTTTAATGACTGGTCAAAAGGAGGATCAAGAATCATTTCGGGCGTCAGAAATAGTCCCGCTTTCTTGCCTTCATTCTCTTTCATCGTTTTGAACCAATCCCTCGCAACCTCCGCAAGCTTTTCGCCGGCATTTAATTCAACATGAACTGCACCAGCCTTAATAACGCTTGCTGCATACGTGAACTGGCTCGGATCGTCTTTAAGTGGTCTATAAAAGCGAAACACGCTTCCATCTACGGTACCAGCGCCAACGTCCACAAATGCGTAAAGGCCTTGTTTGGCGCTTCTTGGCTTTGTCACGGAAGCGACTTCGGCTGCCACTTCGGGATAGACAAAGCAATCGAGGGGCTCGCCACTGTCTGCGATCTTCTTTGCACATGAATATAAGTCAATTACTTCGTGCCTCTTCTTAATCTCACCCAACTGTCCAAGCACCTCTGACATCAACCACGCAATCCGCAGAACACGTTTGAACAATTCGAGCGTTGGTGATACATCCATGTATTTCTCAGGCACAGCCAGATTTGCGCTCCATCGTATCGCTGAGTCCTTAACCCCAAGCTTCTTCAGATGCGCTCGCACTAGGTTCTTTGATCGGTAAATGAGGTGCGCGAGAAATGTTGCGTTGACTAACTCCACAGGCTCCGGGAGTAAATTAATCGCGCGCCACCAGTTTGAGAGCGTACAGTTTGTTGGCTGACATTCTTGGGCGGGCTCACTCACACATGCGAGGCACATTTTGAAGTTTGGAATTGAGCCATCGGCGTTAATCCGAGCCTTTGGTGTAAGACTTGTTTGAATGGAGTCTTCATCTAAGACGACAATCGACCGCACGAGGTACTGTTCAAGATTCGCAGGATTATCACCGAAGCAAATTGGATATGCCTTGTCAGGTCCTCTCCAGACGACCTTAGAGAAACTCGTGCCGAGATCGATTCCTACATTGATATCGATAGGGTCTCTTTGGAGCTGGCCCAAACATTTCAGAATAATCTGTGTGTATTCATTTCGTCTTTTCTTCGATTCATCGCTGTTTAGCACTGAAAGCCAATCGGTTGGAGCATTGGTTTGCTTCTTCTTAGTGCGAAGAGTTCTGCTAGGTTTGCGTACTGTCTTAGCTGAAATCTGGGCTAAACCGAAGCTCTCGTCTACTTTTGACGTATCCGACTTGGGAATGCGCAATTTTGACGATGGTATCTGTCGGTTCGATTGGGCGGGAATGGTGACGGTCCTGTTGGATTTCGCGGTGGGAGCAACAGTTATGGGAATCGTTGCCGACGGAACCGGCCTTAGCTCCTGCTCCTGTACTGGTGAGCTTTGCTGAGTGGTTTGCTGCCGCCTATCACTACTTCGCTTGCTAAATTGTTGCTTAAGCTTATTGACGAATTCGGCGGGCATGGCATCAGCCATGGTCGAGAGAGATTTCACTGAGCTGGTGGTGCGAGGTTCTTGCCTTGTCGGTCCATGTTTTTTGTGACGCTTCTTTGACATGTGGGAGTCTCCTAATTAAGAACATGACAAACCACTCCAGCTACTTCTCTGAATTCTTGTCGTATTTTGTTTTCCTGTTCTAGTTGGCGAAGGCGGGTTTGTATGGAGGCGCGGTGATTCGCCAATTGTGTTTGAAAGCCTCTGACCCGGCTCTGCGCTTGCCCGTGAGCCTGCAGTGTTGAGATCGCTTGGAGAATCGATTCCTCCTTTCGTCTTGCATAACTTTCAAGATGAGCCTTTCGACGTTGAGTAGTAGCGAGGTTTTTCTGCTGAAACGTATTGAATGCGTTTTCGCGATTTGAACTGAGCTGGTCCAAGCAAGTTTGCCAAGACTTACTAATAACTGAGGATTCGAGTATGCGACTGGCAAATTCCCAAGTTCGTCCACGATCAAGCATCTCTCTTATTAGCCGCTCTCCGGAAACGCTCGGGATAGGTCGCGCGTTTGCAAGAGAAGAGATCGCGTAGGCAATCTGTACTTCCTTCCGCATACCATAGAAGGTCCAGAACTCAATCGCGCAGAGGTAGTCGCCTGCAGGTAAGAGACTTGAAGTCAGCTCAACGGCAGCTGTTGGCGAAAATGCCCGATCATTGTTTCTATGACACTCTATGATCCATCGAATTAGAGCGTGAAAATGAGAAAGCACTTCACAAGCGGGGTGCTCCTGTGCCGCATCTGAGTCAACGGCTAAGACCACATCCCCATGACCGGCGTGAGTCAATCGTGAAACAAGCTGTGGTGTTTGCATCCGGCAGAAGTGGGCAAACTCATTTCGTGCTTCGTTAGATAACTCGATTGTCACCAAACCTTTGGCCGGTTCGTTCCAACTCAGGCGAGTCCCTTTATAAGCGTTATCGAAAAAATCCTCGACGAAACCCCTCAGATCTTCCGGAGTGATCCAGCGGCCGAGATCGCGCGCCTCTGCAATTTGTTGAAGTATGTAATCTGAACTACCGAACAAAACAGTGCTCTGGTCCACAAGTTGAGCCTCTTGTTGTCGTTTTGCTTCAACGGCCATTTGAGTCTGTGTAATGCGCTGTTCTTCCTGGTCAGGCGTGAGGTGTTTGCTCAGCAATTCAAAAGTCAAATCCTGCACCTGCGCACCCAATATGGGTTCGAGTTCCCCTATGCTATGCCTGAAGATTCCTATTCTGTTATACAGTCGTTCAAGTATCCGCTCTTCAATCGTGTCTTTAATTGCAAAATTGATAATCGTGATCTTCTCCGCTTTTTGGCCCAAACGATCGAGACGGCCAATTCGCTGTTCTACTTTCATTGGATTCCAAGGGAGATCGTAATTAACCAGGAGCCGACAAAACTGGAGGTCAATACCTTCGGATCCAACTTCGGAGGAAAGAAGAATCTGAACCGATGAGTCATTCTTGAATCTGGCGATTAGCTCAAGTCGCTCCAACATCGGAATATTGCCGTGAATCACCACTGGCTGATAGCCCGCTGCTCGAAGGCGACGTTGTAGATAAGAAAGGGTCTTTCTAAAGTAGGAGAAAATTACAACTTTTTCGTTTTTGTCATTTTGAAAATAACGTGATAGTCCAGATGTAAGTGCATCGAATTTGGTATCGGGAGTGTTCGGGTCCCAATTGTCAATGAGCGATTGAAGATTAGGCATTTCGGGCACCGCAGAATCGCTTTCTTCATCGCCTTCGACCTGATACCCAAACTCTTCCACGAGTTCTTCATCGACGCCGACGCTGTTTATGGGGTTCTGTCTGTAATGCTCGACCATTGCAGGTATGCAACTCGCCATCTGTACTTGCGGCATCATTAGACCGAATGCAGGGGCCATTCCTGCGTGTGAATGGATCAACCTGTCGCGAACGGCCTTTGTTACAGCAATGTAGAATGCCATTTCGCGATCGTTGAATTGAGAATGGAAGACGGCGGGCTCTCGAAGCACTCGCCACTCTTGCACTTCTCGCTTTCTTGTTCGCGAAACCGTAGCTGCTAATGAATTCAGATCTTCTAAGAGTCGACCAAGTTCAACGAGCTTAGAATGATCACCAACCTCGAGCTTCTGGAGCTTTTCACTCGCCAGGTGAGTTAAGGGATTTTCCGCAAACCATCTAGAGTTAACTAGCTCAGCTACATGTTCTTTCGCAGTTTGCAAATCAGGCGGGATTTGCCGCAATGCGTTCTGAGCACGCACGACTGGCTCGTTCTCTTGAACGCGTAACTCAAATACAGACTTGTTGTCGAACTCGTCGGCATCCAAGATATTCAGCTGTCGAAAAAGATCTTCGTTCTTCAGGTGTAAAGGGGTTGCTGTTAGCAACAGCATTGATTCGGTAAGATCGGACAGAAGCTTTCCTGCTTTATGTGATTGCGTTTTAACATTACGCATGTAGTGAGCTTCGTCAATTACAGCCAAATCGAAACGACAGGGCGACTGTTCTAAATCGCTCAGTGCTGACTGAACTTTTTTGTTTCGAATCGAGGCCAGGCTACAAATCGCGGCACATTGGAAGTTATCAACTTCTCGTCTGAAATCCTGAATCAACCTCAGCATCGCCGCACTGTCGTATAACTCGGCTTTGACATCGAATCTGAAGCGTAGCTCTTGCTTCCATTTTTCGCGCAACATTGGCGGGCAAACGACCAGCAATCGACGAGCGTCGGAGCGAGCACGTGCTTCCAACCAGATCAATCCAGCTTCGATTGTCTTACCAAGACCAACCTCATCTGTTACCAGTATTCGACCTCTTAGAGATTCAACAAATTTGTAGACTGGCTTAAATTGGTATGCGTAGAAATCGGTTCGACTCGCCTGCATTGCGTAAAACACATTGGAAAGATTTGACGAAATTTTGTGGAAGGTAAGAATTCGAGCGAGGTCGCCTTTCTTACCGAATTCTCGATCCGATAAGAGTTCACCAATGTCGTTGGAAGCGATTCGCAGTGGCTTAAGATCGTCAACCGCAATGTAGTCGCGCTCTTGTGACCAGAATTCAACCTGTGCAAACACACGCGTACCCGATTCGCGAACGCGACCCGTCGTCACGCCGCGGCGAGCTGGATTGGAAATCTGTTGAACTGGTACGTTCGGTTGAGTTGGGTCGAACGCGATCATGTTGAGGAATTCTTTGTCATCGGCCTTCATCATCAGCCACGAGGTGCTGTCACCGTCTACAATGATTTAAGACTGGCACCCGACGCTACAACACTTCGTTAGCACCCTCGTCTCTGGGTGAATCGCAGCTCGGCAGAACCGCACGTCAGAAAACTTACAGAATTTGCAGACGCTCCTGCTTCAATTGTTTGCACACCAGTATTTCGAAGGATTTGAGGTTTACAGGTTCCACTCGGATGTAATGCCAAGGGAACACGAAGCTCGCCGCATACAGCAGTTTGCGTTACAGGCGTGCGTGGGGGTTTCAGCAACAACCATGCCCCGAAAAACCAAAGTGTTTTTGACATTGTCTATTTTTGGGTGCGCACCAGTGAGCAAGTGTGGCGGAATAGCACATGGAGATCCGGACTTAAGCAACGTTACTAATTCCGTCGAGAGGATTACTCCACTGATGATAACAGGAAACTCAATACAAACTGACCAAGGTCATTTCATACCGAGTTCGACATCCCTGCACGCTTTACTAGCACCAATTAGACCACGCGCCGCGTTGACAGGCCGTAGTCTTAAATCTACTCTATTCGCGTTCTCACTTTGCTCGTTCGTAGTAACTATGAGGGGGCCTCGCCATTGAATGCCCCTTCTTACCAATAACAATTCAAATTACATAGGCCAGCAATCACAAAGTTTGGCTGATTCCTTAATGTTTTACAATCCCAAACCCTACTCACCATTTACACACACTTCGCAGCGCGTGTACATGCAACTACCGGGGAGACGCAAATGACGACTGAAACTCAACTCGCTTTGAACCAGGTGTTTGGCGTAATAGAACCTCTCACACGCTTTTCAAGAAATTCTCTGCTACTTGAATCTGAAAACGTTCGCGTCACAAAGGGACAGGCATTCTGGGCATTCAACGTTAATATTTCCAACGACAAAGAAAGCAGCACTGGGAGATTGCCATCGCGGGCAACTGCACTTGGCAGCGATGACGAACTCGATGAAGTAGCCAGGCAAACGCAGACGACTGCTTATGCAGAATTGCCCAACCGAATCCAAACATGGTTGAGCAGCAACGCGCGGAATGATCGAGAGCTAGAACCACATGACTGCTTTAATGGACCAAGATACTTTGGTCATGAACGAATTTGCTCAAACTGCACCGGCGTCGGATGGATACCGTGCACTAATGACAAGTGCAAGGGAGGCAAGGTAATCTGCCCAGACTGCGAAGGAAAGGGACAGAAAGGCTGCTCCAAATGTAGGAGCCTTATTATCGGAAATATCTTTGATTATTCTTCAGGTAAAGTCGACTGTAGAAACTGTGGAGGCAGAGGAAAGAAAGAGGGAAGCACCTGCCCAAGCTGTAATGGTCGCGGAAAAGTCCCATGTCCAAAGTGTGGTGGCACTGGGATACTCAGATGCGGAAAATGTGCGGGTCAAGGGACGCTTGTCTGCTCGACGTGTAAAGGTACAGGACGGATTCCCTGCTCTCCGTGTGACCATACCGGCTACCTGCATTCGATCCGAACTCTGACCTGCACTGTAAACCCGAATTGGAGAGTCCACCTAAAAGATGCGAAAGCCGAAGTCGTCGCTGAATTGTCTAAACGCAAACTCAATGACTTGCGATCGCTGGCGAGCGTGACCCAATTGGCGCCGGGGACGGGTCCCAGTCATCTAGAGAGGCAGTACGAATTCGAGTGCATCATTACAGAGATCATGTTAAAGGTTGCGGGCGAAAGCCTGACGCTGATCGGGTATGGCAGCAAAGCCAAAGTTTTTGATTTCAAGAGAATCGCAACGGTATTACTTGCTGAATCGCAACGGTATTACTTGCTGACGATTTGAATAATCTGAAACAGGCAGTCACTAACACCAGGATTCGGTTGTGGGGCAATCCGCACGAGCTACTCACAGTGACGAAGCAATTCCTCGAATCGGAAGTGAATCTCGAGGTAAACAATCCTACCTTCATCAGAGACAGAATCATCGATAAAGACTACATTGATAACGTAAAGCAATGGTTGCCAAAGGCACTGCTTCGGCTGTTAGCGCCGCAAACCGGTCTCGCGTTTCTATTAACCACTTTAGTTCCCATCCTAATCGTGCTTGTCAGTCAAGTTTCGGGACTTCAGACGCTGATTGGCTACTGGATATTTATTCCGGCCGCCGTGATGGGCGTTATCCTCTGGATACTCTTATTTGAGATGCATTCACGAACGATGTTAATAATTGCTTTTCAAGATAAGGAGCACCGGAAGGTGGACCACATGCTGGGCAAGTACTGGATCCTCTGGAAAGCCAGAGTCCTCGGCCTAGGCGCAGCGGGCTTACCTTTGACCATAGCTGCGGCCCTGATGCAGGTGCCGTTGGAATAACGTGGTTTTCAGCAACTACATAACTATGATATAGACAGATCGCCATTGGAATTAGTATCGCTCCCACCACGAAGCGAACAGTTTTACCCAGAAGTAGGCGAATTGCCGACAACGGGACCTGAATGCAAATAATCCTTAACGGCTTGATGGCTGGCGCTGCAATAGCTCTCCTCGCGATCGCGTTTCAAATTGTCTATTTACCAACAAGGGTGTTCTTTCTTGGTCTGGCAGGCATCTATTCCGCCGCCCCTTTTGTCGCGGTCGCGTTGTACACATTCTCGGGAAACTGGGTCATCGCGGTACTTGGAGCGGCAATCGTTTGTATCGCACTTTCAGTTCTCATGGAGTGGGCCAATCATGCAGTGCTGTCGCGTCGCAATGCATCCGATGCCGCGCAACTGATTTCATCGCTCGGCATTTATATAGTGCTGGTCCAGGCGATTGTAATAGTCTGGGGAAACGACACAAGAACGTTGACTAGTGGCGTGCAGAACGTAACAACATTTGGTGATGTGTTCGTTACTTCGGCCCAGTGGACCATAGCGATTACGGCTTTTCTGCTTCTTGCGATCTTCTCGATATTCCTCATGCGATCAGATTTAGGTTTGCGTCTGCGCGCTCTGGCAGATAATCCTGCTCAATTCATGCTGTTGGGAAAAAGTTCCAGTGCGCATCGCCTGCTTGCATTTGCGTTTGGCGGACTATTTGCAGCGGCAAGTTCGCTGGTAACTGCTAACGACATTGGCTTCGATCCCTATATAGGATTGCACGCTGTCTTGTTGGCCGTGGTCGCAGTCATCATCGGCGGCCAATCATCATTCTCCGGACCAGTATTAGGTGCACTTCTACTGGGTATTATTCGAGCGCAAGTCGTCTGGTACATGTCGGCCCGCTGGCAAGAAGCGGCAACATTTTTGCTTTTGGCAGTTTTCCTGTTGTTTAAGCCACAGGGTCTGTTGTCCAGTAAAACTCGACTTGAAGCTTTGCAGTAAATTATGGATTACGTCCTTCACCTGCTGATTTACATCGCCATCTATGGGATTGTGGCGCTGAGCTTGAATCTCGTAGTGGGTTACTGCGGACTACTCACTCTTGCACATGCTGGATACTACGCCATTGGAGCCTACACATACGCGATCGTTTCGTTAAAACTGGGCTGGGAATTTCTACCTGCCGTGGCTGTAGCGGCACTCGTGGCAGCGATTCTTTCGTTGCTGGTCTCCCTTCCCGCATGGCGCCTCCGTGGCGATTTTTTCGTGCTTGCCAGTCTTGCAGCGCAGACACTTATAGCCAGTGTTCTGGTTAACTGGTTTAGCGATTCGGCTCCGTTCGGAACCTGGTCTAACTTAACGAATGGTCCAATCGGAATCACCGAAATCCCAGCTCCCACAGTCTTCGGCTTTAAGTTCAGAACAACGATCTCGATGGCTGTGTTTACATCGATTGTTGCCGCGATATGCATCCTTGTGCTCTGGCGTTTGAAACATTCCCCCTGGGGACGTTTGCTCATATCTATGCGCGACGACGAACTGGCGGCTCGTGGCCTTGGAAAAAACACACGACTCGCAAAGGTTCAAGCCTTCGCCATTTCAAGCGCACTCGTGGCAGTTGCGGGTTCCTTATACGCGGCTTACGTCCATTACATTGATCCGAGTTCTGCATCTTTAGACGGCAGCATCCTCATGCTTAGCATGCTGATTGTCGGTGGGCTCGGCAATTTCATCGGCCCCCTGGCGGGCGCGGTCGTCCTGGTCGCTTTACCCGAATTGCTTCGTTTCCTGGCCTTGCCGGACACTCAAGCGGCTAATATACGGTTGCTGATTTACGGTATCTTTTTAGTCTTATTCATGCACCTTAGACCTCAAGGTATCGCCGGAAGCTACCGTTTAAAGTAGATTAACTAGGCATTGTTGGTAGCGAATTCGCTACTATCGTTATCATCGTCGTCAACTCCCGCATGATTGGTCTTTCCAACAATTCCCTCGGCCCATCCTTGTAACCAACTGTAACTGCGCAGGTTAACTAGCGGTGGGCCTCCTTATTCCGAGGTGGCACAACTCATGCACTGGCATCTATACCAAGGAGTAAGAGGACTTGATCGCCGAAATCACTAGTAATAAAAGGACTGCGGAGAATACGAGCGAACCTTTTGTCTCCAAAAATGTGCTCATGTCTGCGCAGTGTCTAACGAAGGCTTTTGGCGGTCAGCAGATCCTGAACTCCGTCGACTTGAAGTTAAATGAGGGAGAGGTCGTCCTCCTTAGAGGGGAAAACGGCTCCGGAAAAACCACTTTACTAAATATTCTTACGGGGAACCTCGAACCTGACTCAGGCGAGATTTTTTATTCGGCTGATGCAACACCCCGTTCGTTCCGCTTTCCGCGACGATGGTGGAGAAAGTTAAATCCTTTTGACCACTTCACCCCTGAATCTGTCGCTCAGGAAGGAATTATCCGGACGTGGCAAGACGTCAGATTATTCGGCACTCAATCTTTAGTGGATAACATCGCGATTGCTGAGCCCAATCAGCTCGGAGAGAATCCATTAAAGGCATTAGTTCTGCCCGGTCGGTCAAATCGTGAAGAGAAAACAATTGCGGCGAAAGCAGAAAAACTCCTGGCTGATCTTGGTTTGCAAGGTCGCGAATCATCTTTGGCTGATAAGATCTCGCTTGGACAATCGAAACGTGTCGCAATAGCGCGGGCCATTGCCGCCGGAACGAAGATTCTTTTTCTTGATGAACCGCTGGCAGGTCTTGACCGTCGAGGAGTTACCGATGTTCTGGATCTGCTTGAAGCGTTGGTAAGAACTCATTCGGTGACAATGGTGATCGTGGAACATGTTTTCAATCAGTTTCATCTCCAACACTTAATCACTACAGACTGGCTGCTCTCTGATGGAAAGCTTTTAGTCTCTCATCCCAAATCCGACGTGTTGGATACTCCGACAAACACGACGCGACCATCATGGACCGCGATGTTGGCAACGGACGATTCAGAAATCGTGGACGAAACATTGCCGCGAGGGGCGATGCTGACACGAATTCGACGAAGTGACAGTTTCAGCAGTGCGTCATCACCTCTGCTGGAGATCAAAGATCTGGTGGTGAAACGCGGCGAACGCACGGTGCTCGGCCTGGATCAAGACCGAGAGCCTACAGGGTTGAATCTTTCACTTTACGAAGGTGAGACAGTGATTCTTCAGGCGCCAAACGGTTGGGGAAAATCAACGCTGTTAGCGGCGATTGCCGGCTTAATCCCGATTGCAAAAGGTGAGATTCGTATTGACGGTGTAGCGATCGAGAATTTGGCGACCTGGGATCGAGTACATCAAGGACTTCGTGTGCTGTCCTCGGATGGAAATACATTTCCCAGTCTCAAGGTTAAAGAAGTAATGCAACTCGCCGGCACGGCGGAGAGTATTTCCGAAATCCCCACTCTGGCCGATCGAACCTGCTCTTCTTTGAGCGGCGGTGAACGGCAACGCGTAGGTCTACTCTCTATTCTCCCTGGGCGAGTCGGAATTTATGACGAACCCTTTTCAGCTTTAGACATGAGCAACACGGTGAAAGCCGCCGAGCTCGGGAGACCCCGAGGGGGTCAAACACGATTGATTCTCATCCCGGGACAGTCCAAAGCAAAGGAAAAATAACGACCATGAAAAGAAACCACATCATCATTCTTGTTGCTTCATTGCTTTTGGTTTCGATTGTGATTTGGAATTGCAATCGCACCCCAACACCGCCGCCTGGACCAGTAGTGCGCATCGCGGCAAATATTCCTCTGACTGGCCCCGTTGCGGCGTGGAGTGGTGAGTACCCTAACGGGTTCCAAATGGGAATTGAAGATGCGTCCAAAGAATTTGGTGTAGATCCAAACATCTTCAAGGTTGATTTTCAGGATAACGCCGGCAAGCCGGCTCAGGCTGCTTCAGTGATTCAGAAACAACTCAGCGCTGGTTTCGACGTCTACATCACTGGTTCCTCCGAAGCAGCGAAAGCGGTTGTTGGTCAGGTCGATCCTTTGGGAATACCGACCTTCATTGCTGCCTTTGATCCATTTCTTGCAGCCGAAGCGCCCAGCCGTTTGCGAATCATGGCTAACAGTAAAGTTGAGGCGCCGATTTTTATCGCCTATGCCAAGAAACAAAAGGCCAAGTCGGTCTATGTGATTCACGTCAACAGCGCCTACGCTAATGAAGAGTTCGGCAGGATAGTGGAACCAGCTCTAAAGGCTGAAGGAATGACGGTAACTGACGAGCCATTCGAATTTGAGAACAAAGACTTCAAGACAATCGCGCTCAAAGCGGCCCGCGCCAAGGCAGATCTCATCTTCGTTTGTGGTTACTCGTTTCAACTCTTACCATTGCTGCGTGATCTCCGGGCAAATGGATTAGTGCAGGATGGAAAAGTAATGGGCGTTATGGATGTGGTGGATTTTCTTTACGACAACACGCCGAAGTCAGAGTTGCAGGGACTTGTATTTGCTACTCCCCTGTTCGATATACCTGGAGCAACTGCAAAAGCGGCTGACTGGCGGCAACGATTTCAGCAGCGGTTCGGTAAGAATCCGTCTTATGTTCCGGCGTATGCGTACGACAATGCCTGGGCGATCGTGAAAGCATACAAGAATTCCGGAAAAGTTAATGTTGAGAGTATTCGAGCAGCTTTACCTTTTTCGGGGCTTACGGGTGAAGTAAATCTCGACAGCGACGGCGACATCATTGCGACCGTAGCACTGGCTGAACTTGGACCAGACGGCAAAGTACGACAGATTCCGCTGCCATAATCGAGAACATAGCGTCTTCGAGATGAGCAATAATATGAACGATTCGGGTGACGGTATCCGGCGAATTCCGATAGATAGTATTGTTGGATTCGAAGAGACCTCAGAAGATTTGAGTCTCGATGTCGGCAGCGAAGTCGTACAGGATCGCAAGGCGAGAGCCTTTAAGGCATGGCTCAGAAAAGCTATCCCCAGAGGATTAAAACCATACGTCTGCTTTGTTGATTACACGGTGTTCCAAGACCCGAAACTGGACTATCCTTATTTCTATCTTGTTGCTCCTACTGAGGAGACAAAAGACCATTACCAACGATGCGTAGAACAGCTTATAGGCGGAACTCCCGACCAGCCAGACTGTTTTTCGGTCGCATATCATCCTGAGTTTGTTGGGATCAGGAACGATTTAGCAACCCCGACTTCAATTGCAGAAATCCGGCTCATTGTCACGCCGATTGAGCCAATTCCAACCTCAGAAGCACTCCCTACCGTAGAGGTGGAGGATTGGTTTCACAGCGTCTATCCATTGTGGCCCAAGAATGAGAGGGCGTGGCCGCCAACCACACGGGAAGCGCTCAATCGAATTTGCGGCCGCCACTCGCTCCAGGAATGTTTTGAAAAATTTCAGAGCATTCTTTCAGAAGGTCGACGGGACATCCGCGATACATTTGGACGACCACTGAACGTCGTATTCTGCGTTCCCTTCCTCGTATCGAATCCCTCGGGTTCGCAACTAAGGACCAATTTGCCTTTCTCGGAAATCGCTGCCGCACTTTTCCTGGGAGTGAGTTTCGACGGCACTCCACGACAACGGAGCTTGGTTCGGCAATTCATTCGAACGCTGGCGTTGTTTACATATCGACTTACGGGGGTGAAAAAGGGTGAGAAGACAGGTGCGATTGAAGGATTAGAGCAAGCTATCGAGGGGTTTGCTCATCAGATCAAGGGCGTTGCTCATGCGATGAGTGGAAAGTGGGCAGTCTCGCTTGACACTTGGGAGGAGATTAAAGCTGAACTGCAGCATGACTCCGATTTGGAGTCGTACCTTAAGGCTATCCGTATATTTCCTGCGCCAGTTCTGCTCGATGCCGTCAAGGAAACATTAGTTCTTTGGTCACAAACGCGCAGAATAAATGATCTGTTTCCCTCACGTCCTAATTGTTTTGAAGACATCATTAAAAGAGCCTGGGACCTTAACAGTCGAAACCACTATGCTCAGGAAAACATAACCCAAAACTTCAACGAATCCTCATTTGACTTAGTACGGATATGGCATGAGGATGAAGTTAGGGCGCCATATCCGGAAATTACGGGTGATATCAATACCCTATGGCCCGACTGGCAAAGGATTGATCTGAAGTCAGAAGGGCTTCTGTGCTCGCTCACGAGACTCTTGGTTGCTATTTTCGACAATGTATTCGAGCACGGCATACGTGACCAATCAATTCACGTCAAACTCACGTTCGATACAGACTCAAAGCTTGTAACGTTGCTAGTTTCAAACAAAGTAGCGCGTAAGGTTACAAGTGCTCCTAGTCGATTGAGAGTCGGGATGCAGGGGAATGAAGTGCTGAGCTCCCTAACTCTTCAGTTAAATGGTGAACTGACACTGCCAGCTTCGGAATTGGAGGTCGGTGACGATTATGTTGTCAATGTTCGAATACCAGGACTCGATTTATTCTTCCAAGCGGATTAAAGGTTATTAGCTATGCCTGATGTTCCCATTCTAGTTTTTGAGGATGCCGTACTTGCGGATTCCAAGGCGTTACGCGATCGCGTTCCCCAAAAAGCTACCGCGGAGACGAACGGTTATTCGTTTAGTTGGCATCCTGTATATAACGCCCTTGGAGGAATAGGCCAAACTAAACCACCGCTTCTGATTTCTTCAACTCAACTATTTGAAGACGCGATGCGATTCCTTCGATATGAACTCAGTGGCGAAGCAATCGTGGTACTGGATCTTGAATTAAAAGGTTCGACGGATCTGACGCCTGACAAAATATCCGATGATCTATTTAACGTGGTCGCCTGTCTCGACAAAGGCGCCACCGACAAGAAGAAGTTACTTCAACTTTTCAACCCTAAAAGACTCGGAATATTACTTGGTGTCAGTGCAGCACAAAATCCTAATTGGCGCGGGATGATCCTATTTGCATCAGGTAGAGACGTAGTTCAACTGGACCAGATTCAAAAATGTATTCCGACACAGAATCGTATTGCCTGGCGCGACCTTCGGAGGAGTTTCTCTGCCTCCGGTGGCACGGCCTTAGACATAAGGTTGGCCGAGATCAACAATGTCTTAAAAGACTTCCTTCAGCTGCAAAATGGACCAGATTTCTGGCCTACTAACACGGAGGGCTGGTTCGAGTCTATAAACAGCGTTCCTCCCCATCCCGCACCAAGTGATTCCAATACTGCTGTCGTAAAACTAATCAAAGAATATTTAGAACGCCTGCTTCCCAATTTCTCTCTCCCCGAGAACTGGTTCAAAAACCCTCAGTGGAACAACCTCTATGAAACCTTAAAGGGAATGATCGGAGCCAGTAGTGTTTGTTGTAACGGCGACAAAAACATGAGGTTACCAGCAGTCCCATTGCTACTCGCCGCACAGATGGCATGGAAGAAAAACAATATCGAATGGTTGAAGTCTTTCAAATGGGAACTTAATGACGTGGTGGAAATCATGCCGCACAAAAACGCTGCCGAGGCCCGCGAGGCAATCGAGGCGATGGTTGCGTTTTTGGAGGAACTCGGCACCGGTAATAACGGAACGCAAGTAATGGGAGTAAGTTGGGGTAAGGTAGAGGGCGATCAAAGAAACCATTTATGGATCGATTTTAAAATCGATCCGTTAAGTCGTGCTAACGGCAAGGGTTTGCTGCCGACAATTTTTGGTTCTCGCTGGGGAAATGAAAAAGGACAAACCGTGCGTGCCTACGAGAGGATGATGGAGAAGGCACGTGTAGACCAGGAACCACCATTGTTCTCTTTGTGCATCTACCCAATTTATCTTAAAGATCAAGGACCATTCACACGCCTGGACTTTCGTGCACTATAGGGATGAGTAATAAAAATAAAATATTAATCATTGATTCAACTGCTAATCGCAGGAAAGAGCTTTGTAAACTCTGGTCGGGTGATTTAGGCTACGAGGTCGTGTCCTCAGGAGGAGACGATCTCGTCAATTTCCATGATGAAAGAGAAATAGCACTTCAGAATCTCGTTAATAACCCTCCGATAGCGTGTTTGTTACACCAAAACGATAAGCTTAGATTTGACGATCCGGAGAGGAGCAAGCTCCTGGAGGCATGCCGGCGTGTCGTGGTCTTCGGTGGCGCCGGCATTTCCGCCAGAGGTGACTGGCCCGATCGTTGGTCCTGGATACCAAGGGCCATTAATGGGAAAGCGTCTGCGAACTATCGACAGTGGAAGCAACTTGCTGATTGGTTCTCTTCAGAGACTCCTCTACCTGCAGCCCAAGTCGACCTTCTGTCTCGGGGAAACGAACCTCGTTTCCTAATCGCAATCCATATCCTTTGCCAAGGTTTTCTGGTCGGCGACAGGATGCGTGAACGCCTCCCAACTGCCGTTGAGCAAACACGAAACAGGAAATGGTGGTGCGTTCCGCTGGTCGAATCAGCAGGCGATTCCCTTTTCAAGACTGTTCAGAGCGAATGGGGTCCGGACATGCCTGACTCACTCACGACTCTAGTCAAGTGGATCTCCGAAGAGCCTGGATATGAAAACGTGGACCTTCCTCGTATCGTCCCAGCCGTCAAACAGGAGATTGAAAATCGCCTCTCGAAGTGATATTGCTTAGCGCATGCCAGAATGGAATGAGCTGCGCGCCCGTCTAAACCATGATCTGGTAAAGAATCGTCTGCTTCCCGGCACCGCTCGCATGATCAGAATTGTGAGCGGAAGTGTCCTTGCCGATCCACTCGAAACCTTTGACTGTACTATTGCTACTGTCTGGAAAGAGACAAGCCCTTCTCTGCAAGTTCTTTTCGACACGTGCGAATCTGCGTTATCGCCTCGTAACTACTTCCTGGTTGAACCGCTGGTCCATTGTCCGCCATCTACAATGGAATGGCTTCCCGACATCATTCACGAACTCTGGGTTGAACGTCACGACATCCCGGGTTGGTGTAATAATGGAAAATTACTGGTCGCAGAAATAGATACCGCCGTGCCAAACGCTCGTAACCTGTTAGAATTGCACCCTGGCGAAACCCAGAGTGCGGACCTTGTCGAGTTGTTCCTGGACCTGCAAAAAAGAACTACTAACCTTTCAGCCCATTTGAGTATGATCGAGCGCAAGTCACTGTTATAGCCATGCTCCCTCACATATTGATTCTCGATGATCTATTTGGCCGCGTGGTTTCAGGCGGCCAAAATGTCGATCGCCAGAATCTGTGTGCAAACTTTCTTTGGCATGACGCAACTGGCGACGCCGAAGCAAAAGCCAGCACTCAAAAAATTCTGAAGCCCACCGCCAATGCCGTTTTCTTTCGCGCTCAAACGCCGGTGGCTGCCAGGGTTGGAGATGTAGTTGAAAACGACCTGCAAGGCGCATTGAATGTTGTTCGCAGAGGTTGGGTTTCAGAATCAGATTTCGACAGCTCAACCACCACGCATCCACGTTGGGCCATGGTGTTTCTGGACCTTTGCTTTTATACAGGCCAGGTCACCGAGGAGAGTGACAGGCAAACGCCCGGAATGCCCGAAGGAAAAATGTCGGATGATCGGTCAGACACTTACTTTGGCCTAACACTGCTGGATGCAATTCATAAAGCTTTTCCCGAGCTACCTGTTTTTATCCTTTCCAGTAAACCGCGGCACGAAGTCAGTCTGGAATTCAGTCGACGAGGCGCCCTCGGATTTATAGCTCGCGACGATCTCTCCGCTCCTGACTTGATCGAAAGAGCACTTTGGCATCACGGCTTACTGGCTGACACGAAGGGCGAGTTCGTTGGTAATTCACTCCCACTTCTGCTCGCTCTACGTGAAGCAAGACGGGCCGGCAGTCATCGCGAAAACGTCCTCATCAAAGGTGCGCGCGGTACAGGCAAGGAATTGATGGCCCACTATCTTCACCAGGTAGCTTCAAGTGATCGCGAGCGACCGTTTGTCTCGGTAAATTCCGCTGTATTTACTCCGAATCTTTTTGCGTCGGAATTGTTCGGCATCCAACCGCGAACAGCTACCGGAGTAGAAGGCAAGATCGGGTTAATCGCAGCTGCTAGTGGAGGAGATCTCTTTCTGGATGAGATTGCCGATATGTCGCCGGAGGTCCAGGCTGCTGTTCTAAGAGTCCTTCAGGAACGCATGTTGACCCCCGTTGGCGGCCGACAACCAATTTCGGTCGACGTTCGTTTTCTTTCGGCCACGAATGTGGAACTAGACGATCCCGGCGTCGGATTCCGCGCCGATCTTCTGGATAGACTGAGGACAGGTGGCACTATCTCGCTGCCTCGTTTGCGGGATCGTCGCTCGGATATTCCATTGCTGGTAGAACAGTTTGTACGTGAAGCTGAAGCTCAACGGCCTGGGAGTCACGTACGACAGATCACAAGAGACGCAATGATGCAGCTCATAAATCATGAATGGCCAGGTAACATTCGCGAGTTGCGTAGCGTCATTTTCGATGCAATCAATCGCCATACAGACGTCGAGTTTCTTGTTCCTGCTCACCTCAGAATTGGAAACGGAAATAAAGTTATCTCGACGACAAATCAACAGGAAGAAAAACTCGCACCAGGTACAGAGCAGTCTGCTGCTTCCGAAAATGGCGAGGAAGTTCTAAATAATTTTTTGCGGCTGGAGAATTCTGTCCTGTTTGATCAGGGTGAAGCAGTGCATTGGGCTGGACGCCTTGACGAATTACAGCGATCCCATACAAAATTACTCGCTCGTTATCTTCAGGCCGCACTTGCGGCAACGCGCCGCATTACACCGGAAAATTTATCTGGCCGAGTTCAGATACACCCAGCGATTAAGTTGATAACCGGGGACGCCAGTATCAGTGCCTCAAAAGCTGCTGACCTCGTAAAGCGGCTGCTTGCTCCGATAGAAAGTGAACTCGAAGGCGATCTGCGCGAAGCCTACCAAATCGCGCTTCGTCTTCGTCCCAAAAAACCAAAATAACTTTTTTTCGACATCTCCCGACATAATGCGCAAATACCTCATCCTTGCCCAGTCACAAGTTACCGCTCAGGCACTCAATGCATTGCTACCACTCCTCGGTCAGCCGTCGATCCCTCAAGGCGACAAACGCCTGATTATTTGGGAAACCGAGGACACACACGCCAGCACAGTTATTTCCAGTTATGAGTTCCTGGTGAATCAAATCGATCAGGCGGCAAGGAACGACGACGGGATACTGCCGCTGAACCAGATCGTAGTGCTGGTCGATTCCGTGAAGCTTTCAGACTTGGGCGCTATTCATGAGGAGTTCTCCTGGGACAACCTCCTGGCGCTACTCATGCTCACTTTTCCGGAGATTCACTGGTGTTTCGGTTTTGCCACCGCAGCGGCTCCCATCGAAAATTCAATCGAAAGTCTGGCTACCAAATGTCTACGTAATTCGCTCCTCGATGCAGTTAAATTGCGGAGACGCGTCAGAACTCAAACAAACATACAGCTGAAAAGAATAGGTGACGATCTCAGGTTGCCGGTGAGAAGAAAACGCGCTGCGGTTATCGATGAGGAAAAAGACTACGCTTATCTCAATGGCTACACGGCATACCGTTTCGGGTCAGTTACAGAGATCGTTACGTCCTGGACAATGATGGAGGAACTATTCGGAGGTCATGATCCAAACCCGCATGGCTATTGGTTGCTCCTCGAAGATATGAGTCTTAATTTTGCGGATAAACCAAAGAGTATTCACTTGTTGAAGCTCAGGCGATATGCCGGCAAAAACGGTGAACTCCAGGGTAGAGCCCACTGGTGCCCAAAACTTGATTCCGACTCTATTCAGGAAAATTCCGTATACAGATTTCTTGTTACCACAGGCCAGGCTCGAGACACCAGCACACTTTCAGATAATGAGGCGTATCTCAAAAAATACAAAAAGGATAGGGGTAAGCCTCTGTATAAACCCGCTAAAGGCATGTTCGGCCTTTGGGAAGACGCGCGTCTATTCTCGATACCATCATGGTTCAAAGTCACCAGGCGACAAACGGGTTGCGATTGTTTGCCCGGTGAGCCGCACACCTGTGCACTTCTGCAAGCGACACCGCACGCCGCAGGACACGGCGCCCCGGGAAAACTGATGCTGGTTGCCGATATGTTGATACGAAGGAGTCGGGCATTACTCAACAAAGCAACCGCTGTCGAGACTGCTATTCAGGGCGCGGTGTTGGCTACCGAAGCGCTGGAATTGACAGGTAGGCGTACTCCTACCACAGCGATAGATGCGCTTACACTCAAACATCAGTTTGAAGTTTTAGCTGAATGCCAGTTTTACGGAGTTGAGCATCATATCGACACTAAAAAGCGATGGGAAGATATCGAAACTGAGACAGGAACGATCAGTCAATGGTTTCAAACTAATGAGGTGGAGAAAGCTAAGCTTGATGCACAAATGCATATTCTTAACCGGCTGGTCCGAATCTTTCGCGAATATAACAAGTTCGAGGAAGAACAACAATTCATGAATAAAGCGCGGAATGTACATCACAGCCTGTGGCTAAAAAAGCGCTTATGGCGGCGTCCCTTCACCCCCCTTCTTCGTTATTTTGAATTCCTAATGCGTTCATTTTTGTCGTTCGTAGTTTGCGTCGTAGCGATCGTCGCAGCTTTCGCCTTCTTGTTCATGCGAGCCGGGCATTATCCAACATACTGGCATGGTCTCTTTGACTCTATTTCATCGCTTGTTGCTATTAGCGGTCCCGCTTCTCATGAGTTCAGCTCGTCTGCACCGGCGTTTGGTTTCAGCGTAGTTGTAAGCTTGGCAATCGTAGCTGGAGTTGCTCATTTGGGAGTATTTGTCTCGCATCTTTACACTCTTATCTCACGCAAGTAGACATTGTTTTTGTTAAGTCAGATGACAGAACTATCGTCGGCAGCCCGACTTAGATCAGCAAAAAACGTTAAGTTGAAAATCGCCGATCTTTCCGTCTCTTTTATTCGCGAGTAAAGTCGCAGCAACTATTAAATAAGTCCAATTTCTGGTAATCGCCTGCAATGCGATTCTTCAGCGCGTCGCATCTTGGAGTAAACGCGCAGATGTTTGAATACATCGAGAGGTCAGAGCTTTTCGAAATCTCTTGCATTAACTCTCGGGGTTTTTCTACTTTCGGCATCGACAATCAGTACCGCGGGTTCTCACTCCATCTCGCTCGTATTCCAAGCCCGCACGAGGATCTAGGCCTTTTTCAATTCAACAGGAGGCAAAACACATGGCCAAGGCGACAGTCGACGGTACTATTCCATGTAAGAAATGCGGTAATACCATTACTGTGGAGACGCAAAAATGGACGGGAGGCCCGGACCGCGAACGTGAGGTTTACGTTAAATGTCTCCGTTGCCAGGCAGAAACGTTGGTAGGGGTGTTTAGGATGTATGGTAACTCATTGGTAAACGTTAAAGACATGATCTAGCTCGACAACGTAAAGAGAGGTTCAAAATGAAGCAGCGTATGATCTCGATTCTTGAAAACCTAAAGTCAAAGTCTGCCGAAGGTCTGACCGGAAGCATTAAAGATTTTCGAGCGACGAGTGAATATTCGTTTGAATTGCAGACAGAACTTCCGGGAAAGGTGTTTCTTAAATGGGAAGCAGGCGGGGACGACGAGATTCTCAGAATCGAAATCATCCATGGATTTGCGTACTTAGATCTGAATCGCGCAGACAATCCAACGCAGTTTCTTCTTGAAATGCTAGAAGAGAATGTTCCGTCTTTCAGAGGGTCGAGCGCTTCATTAGGTTTGAAGAACGAATCTAATCGTCGAGTAGTCTGCTTGAGTTCGAGTCATCAATTTATCGCGACTATAAGCGACAGGGATATAGCTGAATCACTTAGCGTAACCATTTTTGATCTCAAGATGGCCCAAATGCTGGAATTCCCTCCCGCCGTGGTCGTGTGGAACTAAGTACTGGAAGTGATCCACTCGGTCGTTATGGCACCGAAATGAGACTAAAGTAAATGAAGCATACAGCAGACTCGACGAGTATAAGCTCATCGCTGGGAGTAGGCGGTCCTTTCTATTAGCTCAAATCCACTCGCAGTGGCTTCGCCTCCCGGTCCGATTTTTACCAAAATGAGGCATGGCAAGACGTGTCGAGTCTTAAATCCCTGACTTGATCAAGAAATTCCCGACTTTCATCGAAAATAAAGGCACTTTATGCCTGATCGTCCTTTTCTACCGTTTCTGGTTAGATGCGATCGTGATTTTGAATGAAACTGTGCCGTCAGATCAGAAATTTCCATGCCCGATAGGCCTGAAGCCTTTGATCAGGAGTTAGACCTACCAGTTTGTTCGGTGATGTAGAGACAATTCACGATAGTTGTGATATGCGCATCTTGGCAGAAAATGACGGATGACACCGCGCCGCTACTCCGCGAACCGGAATCGACCAATGTGTAATAGTCTTGCCAGATTTTAATATGTGGCTATACTTTTACACATGCGTAAAGAGCTTACGAAAGAGAAGCAGGTTCTCGACCTCGCGCGGAAGACAAAGATACTACGGATTCAAGATCTAACCGAAAAAGGAATCCACCCGGAACATCTTCGGCGACTCTATCAGAGAGGCCTGCTGGTTCGAATGGGCCGCGGTGTCTACATGCTTCCGAACGCGAGAATCTCTGGCAACTTTTCTCTCGCGGAGGTAGCAAAGAAGGTACCGCGCGGCATCATATGTCTACTGTCGGCGCTCCGTTTCCACGACATTGGCACGCAAAGCCCTTCCGAAGTCTGGATTGCGCTTGACCGAAAATCTGCCCGTCCGCAGGTTGAGACACCAAGGCTTCGCGTAATGAGATTCTCTGAATTAGCTTTCTCCTCAGGTGTTGAGACTCACAAGATCGACGGAGTTAATGTCCGAGTTTATTGTCCGGCGAAGACCGTCGCCGACTGCTTCAAATATCGCAACAAGATTGGACTAGATGTAGCGATTGAAGCCCTGCGCGAATGTCGTCGTAACCGCAAGTGCAAAATCGACGATCTCTGGAAATACGCGAAAGTCTGCCGAGTTGCCAACGTGATGCGGCCCTACCTGGAGACGATCGCATGACTCGGGCTTTGCGAAATATCAGTGCTTCAGTTGAAAAGCGATTACTGAACTTCTCACGGCAATCAGGCGAAGACTTTTAGTATGTTCTAATGCGCTATGGATTGGAACGGCTAATGTACAGGTTGAGCCGCTCAGTCTACGCAAAGGAATTTGTGGTCAAGGGTGCCATGTTGCTTCGTGTATGGACCGGCGAACAATACCGGCCTACTAAGGATTTGGATCTGCTTGCGATCATGGATAAATCTCCCGAAGAACTAGATCAGATCTTCCGCGACGTTTGCACACTGACCGTTGAAAACGACGGTTTGGTCTTTCGTAGCGAGACGGTTCGAGTTCGGCAGATTCGAGAAGACAATGTCTACGGAGGAGTGCGCGTCACGTTCGAAGCTCTACTAGGCAAAATACGAATTCCATTGCAGGTCGACATCGGCTTCGGTGATGCGGTTACTCCCGAGGCTCAACGGGAAGAGTTTCCAACGCTCCTGGACTTTCCCGCTCCCATTCTTCTGACCTATCCGAGGGAAACTTCTATCGCTGAGAAATTCGAAGCAATCGTAAATCTCGGTCTCACTAATAGCCGCATGAAAGATTACTATGACATTTGGTTGCGCTCGCAGCAGTTTGATTTTGACGGTGCGAACTTAGTGCGAGCCATCGAGGCTACCTTCACGCGGCCTCGCGCTAAATTGCCAAATGAATTACCAATCGGTTTGTCAATCGAGTTCGTTTCCGACACCGGCAAATTATCGCAGTGGAACGCGTTCGTTCGCCGGAGTAGGTTAGACACGAAGGAGATTAATCTCGAAGCGGTCGTGAAAGTGATTGCGGATTTTATGATGGCGCCATCCATTGCCGCAGCTGAAGGAAGAGCGTTTTTGCTTAGGTGGACCCCAGGTGGGCCCTGGCAAGTACGATGACTACTCTTTGCTTTCAGTATCGACTAGCGGAACCATGGGGAGAAGTTTAAGACACCCTCACAGTGAGGCAAGGTATTTCGGCTCGAGCTCGACGCTGCTACATTTTCCTCTCCTCGTCAATTGTAAAAAAAGAATCCAGAGTGGATTCTAAGGAGCGTTAGCTCCTTGTCTACTGCACAGCCGTAGCGAGGACGGCAGTCAACGGCGCAGCGAGCGAAGCGAGCGGAGTTCATCGAGCGCAGCGAGACCGTTGACGGCTGCCGCAGCGGAGGCTACCTCTAGTGCGAGAGTCCCCTGGCACCAAACTCGTGTGTTTGGTAATGAGTAGCGGGTTGGTGTGAAGTGATCGGGCCAAAAGGATGGTAAATGCGACGGGACTCTACCTACATCGCTTATGGTCCCAGCGATTTTCTTTCAATTTCCAACTCGGAAGAGGTTGAACTCTCTTGTTCAAGTTGCTCCCACTCTTCCCAGGTCACGCCATAAGCAAACCCACCTTCAGTGTAGCCAGCGATATAGGCAAAGGTTTCGTCCTGATCAAGACACGGAAAATCAGAATGAGGGCGAGCGGAACGATTCATTCGTTTCGTATGTGGTTTCTTTTTCTTCTTACGTGTCACGATTAGACATGCATTCCTAACTTGCGCCGCAACTCGGGCACGTCGGGACGCATGAGGTTCTCGTCATCAGCATCATTATGACTTTCATATTCCAATAGTAAGCTTTCAAGCAGCTCGCGGCCCTCGTCTGTCGTTGCCGCTTCCCTCGGTGTCATGTTGTTGAGCGCCGGGACCGGCACGTCGAACCATTTGACCCAGTGCTGACGTGCGTGCTTTCCCAGTTTTAAACGCACTTCGGGAGGAAGATCGGCCAGTGGAATCACACCGGTTCGTTCGGTCCCCTCGCGCCACTCTTCGGCGGGTGGCTTTGATAAGCCGCTGGCAGCGGCTGCCCACATTCTCTCAACTTCCGGCTCGATGGGCTCAATGAGAGTTGTTTTGTAAACTGCTTCCTTCCCCAATCGCTTTTCAACCAACCGGCGGATCTTTTTCGCCCGCTTGGTTGAATTTACACTGATTGTTAACTTGCTATCTTCGATGTTCATCGTCCCGAGCAACACTGGACCGCCGAGCCGCTTGCGCGCTTCCCTGGTACCTCCAAGCCAGGGGACCTCAGCCTTCACAATCTGTCCCTCCGCCACAGTCGCGTCTGAACGCAACTCATCGTCCGAGATGCCTTCCGCTAAACCTTTCAACGCGTGAAAGGCCGAGTCGGCAGACTGGATGTCGAAATGCACCTTTTGCGGTAACAGCGGATCCTTATCAGTATTCGTTAACTGTGGCGGTCGGAACATCGCTAGCACTGTATCCAGATAGAGACTGCGGATGTCAGCCTCAAATTCAACCAGATGATCTGAAGTGAGTTCCGCTCCATCACTCTCGTCCATCATCCACTTTCGCAATTCCAGAATGTCTCGCTTGGCGGTCGGCCGCAGGGCATAGGGGCTCGTGCCGACGTTTGAAATGATGCCGTCCAACTGAGTTGTGGCGCAGTAGAGAATTTCGCCCTTCTTCAGAGTTTGGGAAGCCGAGCGCTCAATCACCTCATGCTTCACGCGGCGAAACAGATCGAACAGAGTCATGCCGACTCCCGGTGTCAACTCCTGCACTTCGCATAACGAGTATGGAGCCTTGGTAGCACTCAGGATGAGTCTCATTTCATCCTCGCTCAGCTCATGCTCTCTAAAAAAGGAGACAGCGATCGTGGTCACCGAGAAGTCTGACGAATCTGCCAGCTTGGTCTCATGAATCCAATTGAACAGAAACCATGGCATGAAAACCGAATTCATTGGCGACTCTGGGTCATAAGCGCAGGGAGCGGCATAGTCGTGGAATTCACTCCAAGCATCTTCAATGGCCTCTGGGCCCAGTGTTTCAAGAGCGTAAGCAAAGAGCTCAGGAATCAAATCGGCCTCGACCCGGCGCAACGTCGATAGTGAAAATCCTTTTCGTCGAATCTCTCCTGACAGCACTTTTTGTATTTTTGCCCACTCCCACATGGGCAGGGATCATTTCGGCCAACTTTTCCGGTCATCCTACCTCCCGCTCTGAGTCTAGCCTCTAGATATTGTCACTACTCTGAACTGCATCGTGCCGAACTTGCACTGTTTTGCAGACTGGCCTTTGAGAAATGAAAGTTAAAACTAAGAAGCATTTCGATTCAAGCATCGAGATCGGAATACCGTGTTATTTTTGACTGGATGAATCGGAAACTCATTCCCTATGGAACCAAATTACCGGTGGCCTTTAGCGGTAAGGAACTGGACGACATCCGGAGCTGTATTATGATCGGCGAGGAGTTTGGGCGGCATGCCGTCGTGGATGGCAAACGTTTCCGTCTGAATCTTTCACTTGATGATATCGAGGACCTTCAGGGCCACGTCGCTGCCGAGGCGAACCATACGCGCGACGCTAAACTTCGCAATCGCCTTGACAAAATATTTCTGAAGCTCCAGGGCTTACTTGATAGGTATAACGATCAGCATGACCTCTAAGCAGGCCGCTCCCAGCGTGGTTTTGTGCGTCGCCGAAAACACAGTCACTCAACATCCAGCAATCGCTTCCCATGTACTATGGCTGCGATGGTAACGACCCGATCGTCGATTCGATAAATTACGCGATAACTATAAGCAAACCACTCACGAATATTTTCATCGCCTAACTCAGGAACGATACGACCAGCAAAGGGAAAGCGGGAGAGATTGCGCGTAGTATTGAGGATTGTCTTCACGACCGTTGCGGCATAGGCACTGGAGTCGGCAGAGATGTATTGTGCGATCGCTTCAAGATCCTCAATCGCGCGCGGTGACCATGCTACTCGGTGAGCCATTTACCAAACCGCTGCTCGACTTCTTCTTGAGGAATTGCGCCCTGCGAATCGGCCACTTCTAGCCCATTGCGAACCTTTTCAATCACGTACAAGTGATACTGTATGTCCTCCAATGAGCAGTCGTCAGGCAATTTGGTTAGAAGCGCGTGGACTTCTTCTTTAGCGGTACTCATACTTGGAATTTACCACAGAATTAATAACGAAGCACCGGACACCCGTTGAGCGCGGGCGGCGATCCGATTTCGCTAAGTGCCAACGAGTACAGTGCTGCAAAAACAGGCGATGACGCGCAGGGAAGAAAGATCATTCAAAAGCAGTCCGATCTTCAAAGTTGCCCTGAGACGGACGCTGCAAATCGGGCATCGAGCCGGCAACGCGCTCAAAAAAATCGCTGGGCCATCCGTTCGTGTCTACACGGTCCTCTGGAGTCACGGCTCTCACTTGAACAATAACTGCAACATCAGCATCGGCCGCGCCCACCTTAATGCTCAAATTCAAGATGCCATCTTTCGTAGTATGTCCGCTGGTTTCGATCGTTTCATTCAACATGAGATCGGTACGATTCCCTTCTGGCAGATCGAGCGTATGAGTTGTTTCAAGTCCTGCCGCGCGTAACTGGTGAGCGAGACGTCGTGGAAGTTGAGCATCAATGAGAACTTCATGCCACAAATTGGCTCAATGCGCTTTATCTGGCTGAGTTGCTGGCGAAGTCTAACGCGGCGAGAATATCCTCTCGTTCTAGGTCTTCGTAGTCGGCCAAAATCTCCTCAACGGTCATCCCGGAACTCAATAATTCGAGAATAGATTCCACCGTATATCGGAGGCCTCGAACCGTTGGTTTGCCGTGGCAAATCTCCGGATCCATCGTGATGCGTTCACTTAGATTCATGTAATGCGCTCCGATTTGGAATTCTAGCATAGACCAACCTGGGCGCACCGATTGACTTAAAACGGGTGGGGAAATTGTGTCGGTATTGAAAATGGAAATTGGCGGTTTCAGACGTAAACTGGTGCATCTACAAACAGGCCGCGATCCGCGCGAGGCGCATTAGGAGATCGCGTAGTGGTGCGGGATATAAATATAAGCATTGTAACGACGGTGAAATTCGACACGTTCGCGGGAACTAATCATAACCCAAATTGAATTCCTGCGCCTGAGCGGTCAATTCGTCCAAGGTATCGCGGCGATCAGCATCAATTCGTCTTTTGTACGCAGCGAGATCTCTATATAGGACGCGGCGTCGTGTTCCGACTTGGCGATAAGGTATCTGACCAGCTTCCAACAAGCTAACCAAATACGGTCGCGAAACATTTAGCAAGTCAGCAGCTTCCTGAGTGGTAAGTTCAGCGTGGACAGGAATCAGCGTGATCGCATTTCCTTTAGCCATCTGCGTCAGAATGTTGACGAGCAGGCGGAAAGCCACAGCAGGAATGCGAACCGCCTGCTCTCGCTCGGACCCTTCCGGCAGGACCGTAATTGTCTGACCCTCTTCATCTCGAACATACACTGATAAAGCTCTACTGCTTGTCTCTGCCAGCTGTGACTCAGCTTCGGTTGGAGTAACCGGGTCAAGCATTCTAAGATCCGTCGCCATAATTGTCACCTCATTTCCTGCTGGACTCTTCTAGTTGAAGATTGAGTCCATACTCCAAACAACCACGCTATAATACATAAACGAGATAAACGAAGCAGGCGATATGAACGGAATAGGCAGTTCCTGTTAGCCCAAAATAGTTGAAATCACAAACCAGTAGTATCCCAATGCTTTTCAGGGACTCTGCCGTCTCGGCTGGTGTTTGAACGTTAATAGGGTTGGAGACGATCGCCTTGCTCTTTGCGGAAAATCAGATTGTGAGTTCGAATTCGTCATCGATGATTTGTTCGACGGGAATCTCTGCGAGGCGAGCATAGGCGAGCAGGATGGCGAGCGGCGGTTCGTTTTTATCGAGTTCGTACTTGGAAATCGTCGTATGGTCAATCAGCTTTTGAACACCAAGCCGTCGGACCATTTCTCCTTGAGATACTCCCAAGCTGCGTCGGATTTGCAGGACCTTCTTTGCAAGATGTTTCGGACGGGGTCGCGAGTGTCCCATAGTTTTTGGAATTCAGCTTCTATTGGCGGCAGGCCAAGAACAATTCAGTACAAATAGGCGCTTGTCATTTACGGGCAATCGAGAATCTGCGGGTTGTGTAGCTCGTCTGCAAACTCTGTGATAAAAGCTTCCGCCTGTTCTTTGTTCTTGAATACAAACGCCGTATCGAAGTCACTGGAGAACAGGCTGGGAATGCCTGAGATGTAACCTTGAAATGTGACTATTATTACGCCGGTATCCGTTTCTCCGCCTGCTGCATCAATCCGGCGTAGTCGTTCCATCATTGCCTGATTGATCGCCTCGGCATAGAGTTCGTCCGCATTGGGAATGTGACCGATCTCTAACAAGTGAACGTTGGTGCCAAGAATTGCCAGCAAAGCTAGTCCAGCTCCGTCAGTTCCTATTTCTGCATCTTCTGGCACATCCATTAACCAATCGAGCAGTTCATGTTTTGTAGTTGGCATCAGTTGCCTCTCTTTCTTCTCGCGCAGAAGAATCGCGGTCCAATTCACTTCCAGCCGTCACCTGAATACGAGTGGCTTATCTGCAAGTTGGACCGCGATTGTTTTCCAGCAACCTATTTCGCTTTTGCCTTCTCGATTAACGCGATCTCTTTAGCGAGCACGTCACGAAAGCGCGTGAGGATGTTGATAAGCAAATTGATTTTGGCCAGAGATCGGCGACGCTCTCGCTTGGTGCCCAAAAAGAATTCAATCTGGACTCTGCGCCGACAATCGGCGATGGTAAGCATGTTATGTCCCCACCTGTACTCACCTTCGTTGGAAGATTCAACCTCAGCGAAGATATGCGACGTATAGCCGGTTGAGACAGGTGAAAGGAATGAACGCTTGCGAAGAGAGAAAACATTTTTCATTGTTAGCAACCTCGGAGGAATAAATACGGGAAAACCTCCGTGTCTCTGGACAAAACGATTGCAGTGTCGCGCCTATCGAGAGACAGGGAGGCTGGATACGCCAGGAACGCAGCGTGCGGCTTATCTGGTCCAATGCATTAGCTTTGAGTTTATGGACCAGGGCCAGCGAAATCCTTTCTGCTAATGGTAACGCCAACCGGGTAGCCGACAACTACTTCCTCCCCAGGTGCGGGAGTTTGGTCGATAATCAATCCGGGTTGAAGAGCCGAATCGTAACGTGTCGCTAATAGTCGAATCTTCAAGTTAGCGGCATGAAGCTTCTTCTCGGCGTCTTCATAGGTCAGTCCTTTGAGCACTGGCACCTTCGTTTGAGCTGGTCTAGACCGGCGCTCACGTTGGACGTCAATACTCAACCCCAAAAGCGCAAGTGCCGGTATAACGACATACACAACGAGCGCCAGCGTCACAAGAAATCTGATCAGCAGTTTCTGTTTGCCTCGTAAGGAGTAACCAACGAGCACGCCAAGTAAAAATCTCATTACAGCGGTTTCCTTTTGGAGATCTTTAGTGAATCACCTACTCGTTAACCGCCTCTTTTTTCTTATTGGTTGTCTTGAGAAATGTCGGTTGAGAGAAAGTGTGAGGAGAAGTTAATTACTCACCAGATTGAATGAAGTGAAATGTTGCACTGTGCGTCCTAACGCTGGGTTAGATGAGAGGCATATCACTTTCTGAGATGGAGATTTTAAACCTGGCCTCCCGTTAACTGCTGCATGGCCTCGTTTTGCCTCGAAATATTTTGCCGAGATTTTGCCGAGATTCATATCAAAACATGCATCGCATGAGGCGTATAACCACATCTTTCTGACCGCGACCCTCGTTTTTTATTGGGCTTTTTCGCCGTATGAAGCTGGTACAAGCACGACCCTGGGATTCATAACCCCAAGGTCGGCGGTTCGATCCCGCCCCCCGCTACCAATAGAATCAACCACTTACAACGGCCAGCGCGACTGGCCGTTGATCGTTTGTGGCAGGATTGTGGCAGACGCCAGAGCGAGCGATTCGAGCGGCTTCAACAGCGGCGCGTTTGCCATGCTCGGTAGCGTGGGTATAGCGAAAGGCCATTTCAACCGTGGCGTGACCCATCAGTTGAGCGATAGTAGATTCAGGGTATCCAGCGTCACCGAGCTTCGTGCCGAACGTATGCCTGAGATCATGCCAACGGAGGTTGGTTATCTCTGCTATACGGCAGGCAGTTTGAAATGAGCGCTTGATCTCGGTGAACGGCTTTCCGGTCGTCGAGTTAACAAAAACATACTCAGTTTTGGCAGCGACTCTGCGAAGCGCAAGCAGTTCCTCACGAACGTCTTGATTCATTGGCACCGTATAATCCCTGCCAGTTTTGGAGTTGGGAACGTAGATTACATTTCGTTGGAAATCCACTTTCTCCCAACGCAGATTTAACTGATCGCCTCGCCGCATTCCTGTTCCTAAAGCAACTATAACCAACGGTCTTATATGTGCTCGTGGGCCAGTAAGTGCGGCAAGTAATCTCGGCGCTTCTTCATCCAACAGATAACGGATGCGCTTGTTGTTCAATCGTAGTTTCCGAACCTTACTACATGGATTCGATTCTGCAACTTCACAATCAATCGCGAGATTGAAGATGCGTGATAGCAATTCCAGTTCTCGATTGACAGACGCGGCGCTCCGCCTCGTGCCTCTCTTGGTGATCGATTCGTGCCGCTCCTTTTTGAACTTCTCAATTAGAAGCGGTGAGATTTGCGAAAACGTCTTTCCCTTAAACCAATCTGCGATTGTGCGCGCTCGGAATTGGTCATGTTTCCAAGTCCGCTTGTTCTGACGTGCCCAAGGCAGATAAGTCTCATCAATGAACTCAATCAGATCCTTATCCCCTGTTTGTTTTCCGTAACGCGCTTCAAACACCGAGAGCTTGATTTTAGTCTCAGCTTGTTCGGCTTGAAATTTTGTGCGGGCCTCAGGGAGTGCTCCCCGATAACGCACTTTGCGGATACAGAAGGCGTAATGCCATTTAGTTCCGCGCTTATGTACTGACATTGTCATGGTCCTTTCCCGAGGTGCAGCCACGGGCGCTCGCACTATACAACATGATGAGAATGAATGAGCAGTGATTTTTCATCAGACATTCAAGAAAAATGTGTGATCACTTGTCCGACCTGGCTTTGGTCCAGGCTAAGATCTCATCGAGATCAAAACGCAGAATGCTTGAGCCGGGCGGCTTACGATAAGGGATGCGATCTTGGGCTACCATTTCGTAGATTGTTCGCGGTTTGACATTCAATAGTTGAGCAACGTCAGCCACTTTAAGAAGCTGTGACCTCCTAGCTGCTGCGATTGAATCTAGTTGTGTAGTCATTGGTAAAACCTCAAATGCTCAAAGTGGTTCTAAAGTAATAAGGCTGCGCCGAGCTCCGCTGGCTCGCTTTCAACAGCGAGTTCTGCGGCCTTAGCTTCTGTTGGATCGATCTGTGTCGTGCCGTGATCCATGCCGTGCTCCGTTCTTGCCTGGTTCTGTGGCGCGAGGGGATCACGAGTCGCTGGATCATGATCCTGCTGCACGTCGCGCAACTTTTCTTTCATGGCTTTAAGGGCCATTTCTTTATCAGTGCCGCGATTAAGTGCGTCGCGCAGATTCGCAGCGGAGTCGGTATAGATCAGAGCTTCTTCGCGCGCTCTGGAAACAGCAACATAAGCCATCCTGTCGTTGAGTAATTGCAGCGATTCCCGCGTGTCGGCGTTGACCAGGACACGGTCTACTGTTAGCCCTTGCGATGAATGGCTGGTGACGGCGTAGCCGTAATCAAGGTGACGAAACTGCTGCGGGTCAAAGGAAACCTCACGGCCACTGTCCAGCGTTACTCGCATTTGCTCTGGTTCGAGCTTGGTGATCGAGCCGAGTTCGCCATTGACTATTCGTTTATCTGTAAATGGTGCGCGAAACTGAATGCGATCACCTTCGGCAAAGTCTCGCTCCGCTTCCTTGTAGACGCTCACACCGGAAAGACGCGTCGGGTCATAAGTGAGTGAGCGGCCATTATCAAAGCGAACCGTGAGCTCGTTCGTCTCGTGATTGGTGCCTGTGACCTTTGCATAATCGCCAACATTCACTTTGTAAACCTTGCTGGCGTGGTTGTAACGGATAATGTCCTCGCCGGGTCTGTAAGAGTTGGCGAAGGTGCGCTCGGGGCCGGTCATATCCTGCCGATTGACATAGACCTTCATCTGTTGCTCGGCAGGACTTACTTTTCCCTCACGCTGTAGCTGGCGGTGTATAAGCGAGTTGAGTTGGACGCGTTCGCGATTGGCTGGCGAAATAACGAGCGTGTTAGCGGGACTCTTACAATAGTTCTGGGCCATCGCTTCGAGGCGTTCGCGCTCGTTTTGGGATTTCGATGACCTTGCCTCGATTGTCCAGTTCGGTGAGTGCTTCTCGTATCTGCCGAGATGATAGTTTCTCAACCGTCTGTTTCAGTTCGGGATCGCGTTGTCTGACAAGCTCATTGAGTTTCGGCGTGGTCATGCCGTGCTCTTGCAGTTGTTCAAAGGGACTGCCCGCTTCGACGGCCTGATGCTGGCGCACGTCGCCGACTAACAGAACCTTGTCTTCAGGTTTGAGGCGAGCAAAGAATTTGTTTAGCTGTTTCGTATTGGCGAGCGAGCTTTCATCGACGACGAAAAGACGTTTATCCATTGCGGGCTGTTGCCGCCGGCGTAAGAACTTCTGGAGGGTTTCTGTCTCGATACCGCTCTCGGCAAGCTGTTGTGCGGCGCGTGTGGTGGGCGCGAAACCACGCACCTGATAGCCTTCTGTTTCGGCTGCTCCTCGCAGCACGGAGAGCGCCGTTGTCTTGCCAGTGCCCGCGCCGCCTTGCAGTCCGACGATCCTATCGTCGCTTGACAAGATCGTTTCAACGGCTGATTGCTGATTCGCATTCAACTTTAGCTGGTTGCTTTGGGCGCTGTTAGCAACAACATCCTTGACGCGCGAAGCGCGCACAATCGCGGAACTACTGCCCTTCCCGTCGATCACAGTTTGAATATTTTCCTTTTCCATTCTCACCATGCGTTCGGTAGTCGCTTCGGGTGGCCGCTGCTCTCGTACAATGTCGATAAACTCGCCGCGCTCCTGTCTTAGTCGCAATTCCGTGGTGACAGCTTCAACAGTTGTTCGTTTGAGATTACGTCGCAGTGCATCGGTGATTATTTGCCGCATGTCGGCCACTGCTTCACGTTCAACGGCATTTTCACGGGCAAAGGTCACTGCTTCCTGAGCACGCGTGGCGAGTTCGTCCTGGGCCAAACGAATAGGCTGGCGCTGCTGTGCTTCTGCTACCAAACTTCGCGCTTGGTCGTTGTGCTTCGCATCCATCGCTAAGGCGCGTTCTCTCATCTCGGCGCGGTCGTAGCGTTTGCTTTGGCGGTCATTGTGGGCTGCGGCCTGCTTCAAGCGTGCGTTATCTGAGATTGTGTTTCCCTCGCGCTCAAGCCGTTCCTTGATCTGCTCTGCTTCCTTAACTACTTCTTCACGGCGGGGGCTACTCGCCTGTAGATATTCCTGACTGAAGCCTTTGATTTCGGGCGCGCCGGTGCGTGGATCAACTTCGATCTCGTAACCGAGTTTCTGTAGCTTCTCGGCTAAGTGGGCGCGGTAGATCGCGGTCGCGTAGCGCTGACTGCGGTACAACTCAAGCGGCTGTACGGAACGGACTTTACCGTCCTCGGTTTGGGTCATGTTGAAGACGACAACATGCGTGTGAAGCTGTGGCGCCGCATAGCCGTTGATCCGATCAGGGCGTGATGATGTGTGCTCAAACTGAGCCGCTACCATCTCGCCGGTGGTGACGGCTGGCTTGTCGCCGCCACCACGTGCTTGCAGATATTCCTCGAATCCTTTCAACGCTTCATCGACGCTTTCGCGGTGGGCGTCTCTGACGCGCTTGTCATCTCCGACGAGCGCGGCTAATGAAACGGATTTGGGTGCGCTGATAGTTGCGTCCCAACCGGCGCGATGCTCACTCGTAACCACTTTCTCGCCAAACTCGTTAACCGTTTCGCGGGCTTTTACTGACTGCACAAGTTGATCGCCGGTGCGCGGATCTTGACCTGCAACTAATCGCTCGTACTGCTCGCTCGTCACTTCACCTTTAAGCTCCCACTTGTCGGCCAGACGGCCACTCCAGCAACCCTTAACTTCTCCGGCTTCGCTGTAGTAATTGTCTTTGGAACTGGTGAATTCCTGCTGGTAATAGTCCAGCGCCTGCCCTGCCGAAATCGCTCTGCTCATGGTCATCATGGCCGCACCCTCAGAATCTTCTTTCGAGCTCGCCGGTGTCATCGGTGCGAACTTCGAGGTCGGTATTGCGCTCTTGTTCGTGACCGTTTCCAGTGGCAGGCGTGGGCGACGCTGGTAGTTCTTTCGGCAGTTCGGGTTGATTTACTTGCCGCGACTGACGCGGCACAAAGGCGCGGGCACGCTGTGCTCGCTCCTGCGGCTCGATGCGAAATGAGACGATGGCGTCGCCATATTTCCAGTAGCCATGCAGATTTGGTAAAGCCATGATCTGCTCTTTGTTGACCACCAAACTGCGCTCAAGATCGGGCGCGTAGTTGAGTGAATCTCGGCCATAACTTTGCACCGATGCGGTGGTCGAAACGCGTGGTCGTTCGAGCTCCTGCTCACCGATCATTTCCGATACCCAACGGGCGGAGGTTGGCTCATTGCAGCGGAACAGAATCTTGGTATGTGAGGCTGACAGCATGGTGGCTGCGCCGCGATCGTAGTGCTCCTCGAACTGCGCTTTGTTCTGCGTGCCGAGCACCATCTTGACGTTGTACTTGCGCGCTTCAACGAGGGCAGTTCCGAGCGCGGGCAGGTGCTTGAGGGCGTGCGTTTCGTCAATAATCACCCAACAGGATCGACGTTGTGACGCTCTCTCGTTAGCCCCGAGAAGCTTCCCTAACATGATGTTGAACCACGCGGCATGCAGCCGTCGCATTGCTTCTCTGGTGCTCTGTGTCGAGGTAATAAAGATCCGGCGATGGCGGCGTTGCGCCCACTCGCGGAAAATAAAAACTCCGCCCTGAGACTCCTCGATTGTGGGTAAGAGTTTCAGCGATGCGCCTACTTCGGAGAGCGTCGCGAGCACCCCGGCGCGTTGTGCTTTAGCGGCTTTATCGATCAAGTGCGCGTGCTCCGTTCCGGCCACGCAGAAGTCGATCAGAGATTCGTCAGTGAGCATTTCCACGAGCCGATCCGGTGATGGACTGAAGGCGAGCATTCGGGCAAATATGCTGCGGGCTGCCTTGACGAAAAACTGATTCGTGGGGCTGGCGTGAGGGTGATCGGGAAAGAAACTTTCGGCGACGAAATGTCGCTCCGGGGCGCTGATCTCGTCCCTGACATTATCGATCTCTTGTACCGGACTCCAGTAGCAGGAGCGGGCGTCAAGCGGGTTCAAGATGATGTCTGTTTGCGGATTGAAATGCTGCTCAACAAACTCTCCTGCCGGGTCATAAACCACCACGGCCTCGAATCGTTCGCGGTCTGAGATCGCATCCAAAAGCTGGTGCATAATCTGACTCTTACCGGTTCCCGGATCACCGAGTAAGAGCAAACCTTCGTTCTCTTCTTCACGTGGTACGGTCAGCTTGTAAGAGCGCAAATTGAATCCGAAATAGTCTTGTAGTCGGGCGATCAGGTTCCTTACTTGAGGGTAAACTTTGACGGCGTAGCCGGTATGTTTGCGGTGCTCTTTCCGGTACTCTCCGGGCGTGAGCTTGCGAGTTCCTCGGACCTGTTCACCCTTGACGTAACGGTGCTGGAAGAGTTGATAGAGAGTCGTTAAGAGAACTATCCCAAACAGGAAAATGACGCCTGCGCCCAGCCATGCCGGACGCCAGAGATCGATGATGCTTTGGTCTTCATAGATGGCATTGCGAAACCAGCGGTAGGCGTCCGCGTCGTTAGTAACCTGTTGCTTCCAGAAGAATTCTTTGAACTTAATATCTGCCGTGAGTCGGAATACAGGTAGCTTGTTTTGAATCTTAACGCGCCCTTCGGCGTCGAGTTCGGGAGTAACCTGTTCGTCTCTCACGCCGATCTCAACATCACGTTTTGTCTTCGGATCGCTGACCACAATTACCAGGTACGTATAGCGAGATTGGGAGCGCGGTAGATAACTCTTGACGTTGCTTCGTAGATACTGACGAAGGTAGATTCGCTGCAACGGAGTGAGACTTGGCGTGATCCAGAAGCGGTGAATGCCATAGGCAGAAGCGAGCGCCACCGGCACCATGATTAGCAGAAAGAATCTGACCTGGCGCAGCGTATTTCGAAAGCGAGTCTGACCTTCTTCGGTAAAAATATTGTTCTTCTTCATGGCGGTAGTTTCCCCTTCCCTCAAGAGAGGATTGCCTTCCAGAGAGCGTCTTTGTCGGCTCAGTTTTAGTGACGCGACGGTCGGAGCAGAGGGGGAGATCGAAGTTACCGAGCGGGCTTTAGATCGGAATCTTGTTTTGAAAACTAGATCTCTGATCGAGCGGGGAGAGTGTTGTGCGACTCTGCTCAATTCCTAGCCGCTTCAAACACCGTCACGATTGGCCCAAGTGCGAGCCTTAGCATTTACTGCGGGTGTGGTAGTGCACGCACTATGCCACAACATCACTTTCCATTTATTGGTGCTTGAGCCATGCGCAACGGCGCTTGTGAGAGCGTGTTTTGTTCGCGTTTGCTAACAATTTGTGGTTTTGCTGGCCCGCGATTGCTAACAGAAGAAGAGAATCCTGCGACTTAAGGAAGATCACGAAAGTTGTAAAATACAACCCCCTGCATGTACACAAAATACAACAGCAACGCCTATTTCCGCCGCGACAGTAACTCAACCACGATCTCATCGGCTTTCTGATCGGCCTGCGTCGTGTACCTGGTCCACGCTGCCGCCTCACCTTCGTTGCGACTAAACAAGATCCTCAGCCCGTTCCCAATTAGAAAGCGCAAAACCGCGAGTTCTGTATAGATTAAGCGTCCGGTCGTCCCAAAGAGCGGGCCTTCACGAGCCGCCGTGAGGGCGAGCTGCCGGCACCAGTTGTTCGTCTCGTCGCCTGCGGCAACGGCGGCTTTTTCAATCTCGCCGTATTCCTCATCTGTCACTCTGAAACTGACGTATCTGATTCGCTTTGCTTCACTCATTTGTCTTTCCTTTCCTGTGCACAAGGTGCACACGCTGCATGCGCAAGTGGTGCATCGTGCACGTGTAAATCATTGCAACAGTTGGACCATGAAGATGTGCACGCGCCACGTGCACGCGACAGCCACGCGAGCGGGGGTGTCGTGTCTCTCTTAATCAGGTGCGGAGCACCTTGTTTTTATTTTTTCTCTTTTCGTGCTACTGAATTTAATTGAGGCTACTCGCGATTCAAGTATGGCCTACACAAATTTCCGTAGATGTGACGGGGCAGTTGCTACTCGTGGGTGATTCGTATGCGAATCACGTGGTTCGTATACGAATCATTTGGTTCGCATACGAACCAGTGGTCGAGCGTAGTGGATGCTGCGGAATGTCAGCCTGAATCAAGTGTCACAACTTGTCACAATTGTGACAGGTGGCGTCACAAGTGTGACAGGTTGTGACACCCGATATTTCGATGAACCTGGATTAAGCTCATTTGGAATCGGGATCTATAGGAATGAACCAGCACAACAATGGATTGCTGCCGTGATCCAAGCAGCAAATGACGGTGACGTTTTCGTCTGCTATGTGGGTCACAACTATGCCAGTCGAGTGCCGTTGCACACGGCTGGCGCGATTCTTTGGGAGAGCTCTAAACCGACATTTCAGACGGTTCCAAACGTCCCGCACGGATGATTTGATCGGCGGCACGGAAGATCTTCTGGGCGCTCTTTTCCGGGATTGCATCAGCATCAAAACCGCTTCCGCGATGTAGCCAATTCTGCAAATAACCGCGACAGAAATCCGCTCCTTCAAGGTCCAAAGATTCACAGCACAACAGCGCCACGGCTTCGGCCTCTACCTCTCGCAGAGTACGCGGTGTGATTTCTCCGTCCGTAAAATCTCCCTCGCCAGTGTGCATCAGAATATGCGCACACTCATGGAAAAGAGTCTTGTGCGGCAGTTGTGCAAGCGGATTGATGGCGAGTTGTCGGCCTCGCGCGAAGCCCTGAATGTTGCCATCCGTGAGGTCAAAGGCAATCTGTTCGATGCTCAAATTAGTGAGAGCCTGCTCCGCATTCCAGCCCGGAATCGGAAGCGGTTTTAGTTCTTCGCCTTCAGTTTGAGCGAGCACAAACCAGCGTGCTTTATAGATAAAAGATGTATAGGTCGCGGTGTGCTCTGTCTCGTCACCGGATGCTTCGTCCATGCGTCGTTTGCAGCTGATCGGCATGCACAAAGTTAGTGCTCGTTCGCCTCGTTTGACGTGTCGGCCAAGCTCTTTCCACCCCGGAAAAGTGTTGATGGGGCCGGGCTGTAATCCGCGCAAGTTACGTGGAATGTCAAGGCGCGGTTGGTTTTTCTTTTTAGTATTTTTGTTTTCATCTATATATCTAGCAGTAGGGGCTGTGGGAACTGTGGGAAACTCGCCGTTCTTTGGCGAGTTTTCCAAGCGCTGTGGGAACGGTGGAAAACCGCAGTTTGGTTTCCACGGTTTCCATAGCGCGGCAGTTTCCATAGCCCGGGATTTTGTTTTTCTGGTCTATGCGGATTTCGCAGCTGCGATTTGTACAAGCCGTGGCATCTGGCCGTCGGGAGCTGGAATATTGGCCAGGCGAGCAGTGAGTTTACTCAGCGCATCGACTCCATCTTCGACCGCGCTCTTTTCTTCATCAGTGAGTTTTATCTCCCGCATCATTCGAGAGAGATTGACCTTTCCCTGGAGCAACAATTCCTTCATCGCTTCTTTTGGGCGGTAGAAGCTGCATTTGGCGCAAGCCATCCGGTGCATACACTGCTCGAAGAAATCATAAGCACAGTAGCCGTGGCCCAGGTCATAATATTGCCAGGACTCGCCTCTTGCCGCGGCGCCGTTTGTGACTGCTTCACGATCGATCAGCACGTCGATCATCCGTAAGTTCGTGCGAAAGTAATCGGCATCGGCATAAGCTTTGGCTAGCTTTGTGGGCGTAACCTTCGCATAGTGCTGTGTCGCCGAGGGCGTCCGATGTCCGAGCCATTCCTGAAGTTCGAAGAGCGTCAACGGGTTCTTCGCGTTGTAGAGTTGGGTGGCCAAAGTGGCCCGCGCTCGATGGCTGGTGATGCGCCCACGCGCATCCATCTCAGGTACTCCGGCTTTGCGGCAAAGTAGTGGGATCAAAGCACCGTTCAGATAACTTGCGCCCAAACGCCGGCTGCGATAACTAAACAGATAGTGGACCATCTCACCTGTTTTTCGGTCGAGTGAGGCAGGCTGCAACGGCCGCACCTTTTCCCAGGCGACAACTGCCTCACCAAGAGTGCGGTCGACTGGCTTTGTAAAGGCCGTGCTGGTCTTGTTGGTGGGGACGTCGAGGAGACAGATAGTACCCTTCGGGAGGATCTCTAGCGTTGAGTCTACTTGCAGATCTTCATGTTGCCAGCGGATGCAACCAACTCTTAAGCGGAGAATCTCGTCTGCTCGCAACCCGGCGAATAACCAGACCGCGGCAATCGCCTGGACCATGGTAAGTGGATACCAGGTCGCGGGTTCGCTTCGATTCCGACCGAACGGATTCTGCGGTAGATCTTGCGCGGTCAGACTGAGGCCGGCATTCATCAGCTTGGCCCACATATCAGCGTCGATTATGCGCGGGTCGGGGCCAACCAATTTCGCGATTGCTGGCGGGGTCGCAAGAGTTCGCTTCGGATCAAACCTTCGCGGGATCAGCTCCCATTCCTGTAGATCCCTGAAGAAGGTGCGCACGCTGCTGAGGAGACTTTGTTTGGCTTTGGGTGTGAGGCTCTTTCCCAACTCACGCTTTCTGGTGATCTGCGGATCGGTGTATTGACCAACGGTCAGGCGGTTAACGCAGGCTATCCAGGCGAGGGATAACTCTCTGGTCCAATCAGCCGGATTGTGGATCTGCGGGTGTTTGTCAGCTAACCACCGCCCGAGTTGTAAGGCGGAGTAATAAACGTGATTGCACTGCGCGCGCGAGGCCGTGCTGCACTCCAGCCAACGGACACACCACTCAGCCCACTCCTTAGGCACACCGGAAGCAACTGCGTGGCTAACGGTCTTCGTCTTTCCAGCGGGTGATGGCAAAGCCAGAACCGGGTTATTTGTCAGTTCAGCCAAAGCCCTGGTGAACATGCCAAGCAAACCTTTGGCTCGGCTATCCATCTTGCTGGTGCGTGCTTTAGCGAGCACCGCTGGCGTCAGCTCTGTCAAGTGGGGACTACCATTCAATAACAGCAGCTCGGCAATCAAGCGCGGGTACCGGACTCGCACCATGGAAACTCCAAGGCCCCAGGAACGGAGCAGATCGGCGGTTGACTGGGACGCTTCGCTTAGGCATTGCGAGCCAAACACGCGCTCTGCCAGGACACGCTTGCTAAAGGAGCCTAGGCCAACGAAGTCCGTGATCCCACGGAGCAGATAGGCAGTTGCAATCAGGTCCATCCGATAGCCTTCTGCCCGTTTGAAAGTTTGGCGAAACAAAGACGCGTCCGGGCAGATAGTTTCCTTCCAGTCCTGCTCCGACCAGCCCCAGAAAGAAACGCGCCGGCGTAGCATCTCTTGAACGATGATCGAGATGACACAGGTGCTTGCGATCTTCGTGGCAGACAAAGCCTCAAGGCAATCGTGAAGCGGCGGCACCAAGCGACTAAACCTTTGACGAATAGACGCATTAATGTAGGTACGTCTCAGACGTGGTGGTCTATTTGCTATCTTGTTGAGCGCTTCCTCTTCAGTAGGAAAGAAGAGCTTGGTTTGATCGTACTGCGATAAAACGACTGGCCAGCACCATGCACGAGCGGTTAGCGAGTTGTGTTTACGCTTCAATACTCACCTCCGTGATCAAGCGCACCCGCCAGGCGTGAACCGAGGACATACTGGCGTCCAGCTTGGCGGCCAACTCTCGCCCACTGAGATGAATGTAGTTAAGCGTGGTTTGAATACTGCGATGGCCGGCGAAACGAGCAATCTCGTGGATATCCCAACCAGCGCGAGCCAGATCGGTGAGACATAAATGGCGCGTCGTATGAGTTGTGAAGCGCGAGAGACCGGTACGTTCTGCCAGCCGGCGAATGATCTTGGACCAACTCCAGATCGAGATGGGTTGAGCGTGGTTGCGCCGCGACTCGGAGAGAAACAGTGCCCCGCTTTGTCGACTCAGAAGCTTGCGGTGGCGCAGATAGGCTGTTAGTAGTTTGCCGGTCTCTGACAGGTAAGGAACTACTCTCTCCCAACGACTCTTGGTTGTCTCAGCACGGATGCGCAGCAACCGCTGCGAGGGATCAATGTCTGCGACGGTTAGCGAACACAACTCCTCACGGCGCAGGGCGGCATCATAGGAAAAAGCCAACATCAAGCGATTGCGTAAAGGTTCGTCTTGAGCCGCAACGAGGATGGTTCGCCATTCATCATCGTTGGGAATCCAGGGTAGCTTTCGATAACGAGGAATCAAGCCGCGCTCACGTGCGCCGCCAAACCCCTTGCCGGCAACGTAGCGACCGCGGCCTACCGGGTTATCACGGCGAATGCCCGCCTCGACTAAGTGATCGAAGAACAATCGCACTGCGGTTAACCGTTGCTGTAAGGTCGCATTGGCCAGACCTATCGGTGCCTGATGTTCTTTGGGGCGCGCCAGCGGGCGTTGTGAAAGCTCCTGCACGTAAGCGGCAACGTGCTCGCGCTTCGCTGTCTCGGGTGGCACTGCCAACTGCTCGCAAACACTGAAAAAGTCCTCCACAGCTCGTCCATAGGCGTCGACAGTGTTCCGGGCCAGCTTCAAATCTGCTTGAATCTGCAACCAAATCGTCGCGTTCGTAGATTGTGCTAACAAGGGATAGTTGCCCCACTTAATGCTGGTCATCATTAACCTCGCTCATTGCGAAATGTAATTGCGACAGCATTCTGCGATAGGCCGTCAGCGATTGCGACTTGTCGTGTCATCCTCTTGGGCCACTTGGTCCAACCGCTTATTCCATATAACGCCTTTGACATTGCAAAAGCGCCAACAATTGATTCCCCGTCGAATAGCAATAAAAGGCGCTATATGCCTTCATAATTAGACCTGGCTTGCTGACCGCTTCGACAAGTAGGGCTGACCATTTCGGGATTGTGCTTGACTGATTCTCCATCGTCGCGTGCTCCTTCATTACTGGTTTTTGAGGGGAAGTTCCCCCCTCGTAGCGACCGGAGAAACACGACTGGGTAAGGGTCTCCCCAAATGTTGGACAAAAAAACGGCTTGAATAAGGTGGTGGTCGGCACCTTTGAAATGGGAGCGGATTCGATTCGATTTCCGCTCCAAGTTGAAACCACCTCATCTGCCTCCT